>Ga0335083_10001539_pt1 | contig 31547 bp, 25 predicted proteins | sample Lox_Sample_42_FD_206716 | JGI IMG/M metagenome (GOLD analysis project Ga0335083, IMG submission 206716) | Soil microbial communities from Loxahatchee National Wildlife Refuge, Florida, United States - Lox_Sample_4.2 | ecosystem: Environmental > Terrestrial > Soil > Wetlands | place: USA...
CGCGCTAGAAATTCACGCGCACCATCAACGCCATCGACCGCATCGCCCCCGCGCTCGTCACCCGCCCGAAAAATGAAGTTGCGCCGCCCGCGCTCGACCCGCAAACGATTCCCGACGCCGTTCCCGTTCCTGCCGAGGGCGTCGTGAAGCACGGCAGTACGGTGCCGATGCCCGTGAAGCTCGGCGTATTCGTCAGATTTTGCACCTGCCAGCTGAAGTTGGCCGTGCGTCGCCGCTCCGGACCGAACCGGATCGTCTTGGCGATGGACGCGTTCCAGTTGAACGTGCACGGCCCCTCGACGGCGCTGCGCGGCTCGTTGCCGTAGGTGAGATTGTCGTTCGCATCCGCCGGCAGGCTGAACGCCTGTGTGTTGAAAAACGCCGAACGCGCGCCGCCGCAGATGCCGAGATTCGGATTGCCCGTCAGATCGGGCCGCAGAGAAAAATTCGCGCCCGTGCCGTTGTCGGAGGCGACGCCGCCCAAAAGCACCGTGAATGGCGTGCCTGTCTGCCACGTGAAAATATTCTGCAGGCGCCAGTCGCTCAGGACGTGTTCGGCCCAGCCATGGTTCGCCCAGCGATGCCGCTGGCCGAGCGGCAATTCCCACATGGAGACGGCGCGGAATTGATGGCGCACGTCGAAGGTCGAAAGCCCGTACTCGGCGTGCAGATTGCCGTCCTGTTGCTCCACGGTCGCCGCGCCTCCGCCGATCGAGCTCGCGTCGTCCAGCGACTTGCCGTACGTGTAGATGCCCTGCAGCATGAAGCCTTTGGTGAAGCGGTGCATCACGCGCACCTGCAAAGCGTTGTAGATCGAATTCGCGCCCGATTGGTCGAGCGTGAAACCCGTCGCGTTCGGATCGATGCGGTTCTGTTGGATCGCGTCCTGCGGCGTGCCCAGCGGCGCGCGATTCGGCGCTCGCAGCACGTCCAGATGCGTGCCTTTCGTGCCCGTGTATGTGAGATCGAGAATCCAATTCGGTGAGATCGACGTCTCGGTGCTCAGGTTCCAGACTTGCGCGTAGCCGACCTTGTAATCAGGATCGACGGCCTGGGTGTTCAGGTATTGAATCGTGCTCGATTGCGGCGCGAGTCCGTTTTCGAGCGTCAGTTGGGCGGCCTGCGTCGAGACCAGCGTTTGCGTCACGTCCACCGGCGGTTGATACGCGAGTTCGCGGGCCAGCGTGTTGTAGATCGAGGTGTTGTAGAAGATTGAGTAGCCCGAGCGGATCACCGTTTTCGGTTTCAGAAACTTCGGTTGCCAGGCGATGCCAATGCGCGGCTCCAGATGATCGTATTCGCCGTGAACCAGCGCTCGGGGCAAGCCGGCAGCCGGCAGCCCGTCCACGCGGCCAACCTGGAAGACGCTGGCGAGATTCGTCACGTCCAGATTGACGAGATTGTTGAATAGCTCGACGGGCGGAGTCGCGGCGTCGTAGCGCAGACCGAACTGGAACGTGAACGTCTTGGTGGCGCGCCAATCGTCCTGCACAAAGGCGTTCCATCCCCAACTGCGCAAATAGGCGTTCGGGTTGCCGAATTGCACGCTGGCGGTCTGCGGCAGGCCCAGCAGGAAATCCGCGAGGTCATTGCCGGTCGCAAGGCCCGTGAAGATGAAGTCGCCGCGCGGGATCGGGTTCGTGTCGGTGTTGAATTGCTGCCGCCGTAGCTCGCCGCCAAAGCGCATCGTGTGCTTTTTGTGCGTCCAGGAAACGCTGTCCGAAACCCGCAAAGTCTGGTTGCGCGTCAGCGAAGGGATCGGATCGTTCAATCCGGAAAAGTCCGTGAAGCTGACTTCCGGAATGCCGAAGTCGATCGGCGAAGCGGAGGCCCCGCCGATTCCGAGCGCCTGCGTGATATTCGTGCCGAAGGAATTGTCGCTCAGGATCGCCACGCGGTTGCGGCTCCAGTTCAGCTGCGTGCTCTCCACCGTGTGCGAGGACCAGTTGTGCGAGAGGCCGAGCGTGACGCTCTGGCTGCGCGTGGACGAATGGCCGCCGATGCCGGCGAAGTTGCTGAGAGTGTTGGACCGCTGCGAATTGAAGTTGTAGCTGCCGGTGACGTTGAACTTCGCGTTGATCGTGTGGAGGATCGTCGTATTCACGACGTCGGAGTTCTGCGGCGTGGTCGACTGAAGCAAGTAATTCTGACCGATCGTCGTGGCCGGCAGGTTTGCCGCCGGGATGAATCCAAGCAGGCCCTGCGCCGCGGCGGAGATCGGAATCTCCGTTCCGCCCGCACAATTTGCGGGATCGGTGTTGGCGGGATACGGCGTCGTCGAGAACGGCTCGAAGATCGTCGTGCCCGTGAAGCAGCCGGCACGCTGTTGCGCGGTCGGCACGATGGAAAATGTGTTCACGGCATTCTTCGCCGTGTCGTGCTGGTAGTTGGCGAAGAAGTACGTGTGATCACTACCGTTGTAGATGTGCGGAATCTTGAGGGGGCCGCCCGCGTTCACGCCGATGCGCTCGTCATAGCTGCCGATCTGCGGCGTGGGCGCGCCGTTCACCGAAAACGGCTTCGCGTCAAATGCCGAATTCGTATATCGGTCGTACACACTGAACCGGACACGATTCACTGCCTGCCGAAACAGACGGCCGGCCGCTCCCCCACCCCGCCCTCCGCCGAACAACCTGGCGAGCGCGTCGGGTGGAACGCCGCCCGGAAGCCCGCCTCCCGGTCCGCCAGTCAGAAGAACTGGCCCGTTGCCACCTTGCGGGCCGAGGCCGCCCGGACCGCCCGCCAAGCCGGGACCGCCGGGCTCGAATCCGCCGAGGCCCGCTGCGGCGAGTAGATTGCCGGGCGCGTTGAACGACAAACCTTGGCCCACAGTGCCCTGCAGCAGAAAGGCATCTGATGATGATCCACCGGTGGGCACTCCGCCACCGGGCTGGAGCCCGGCACCCCCCGGAACGGATGTCTCCTGGCCCTGCTCGCCGGCACCGCCTTCTCCCGTCACGTCCGTCTGTGCGAAGCCACCCGTTGCCAGCCCTTGCTGCATGGCGTTAAGAACTCCGGGAGGAAGCGCCTGGCCGCGTGCGTATCCACCGCGGCCACCGCCGGCGGCGCCGCTCGCACTCGATCCACCGCCGGAATTGGCCTGTCCCTGGCCAGCGCCGGCAGGCCCGAAGCGGCGTCCACCCGGCCTGCCCGGTCCAACGGGGGACGCGGAAAGCTCCGCCAGCGTTGCGACGCGCAGCACGATCTCGATCGGCTTCGAGGAGGACGTGGTGAGCTGGACATCCGCCGACGACTGCACAAATCCCATCTGCGTCGCGCTGGCGGTGTAATGGCCCGGCGGAACAGCGGGAAATTCGAACTTGCCGGATTCGTCCGTCCAGGTGATCCACGCCTTCTGCGTGCCCACGTTCACCAGCCGCAGCGCCGCGCCCGGTATTGGGAATCCGTCCGCAGATCGGACCACACCTTCCGCAGAAACATTGGCCGCTTCCTGCATGTCGCCCGTGTCTGCAGGCACGGCTGACTGGGATTGCTGCGGTGCCGCGACGTCTGCTCGCTGCGCCGAAGCAGACGCCGACAGGGTCAAAATCAAGGCGATAACCCATGCGAGGGGCAGTGCAGGTCGAACGGCGATGTGCTGGCCCAACATTTCCCCCGCTATTATGGAATCACCGCCCGCTCGGTGCACGCCAATTGGACGCCGCCGCGCAATGATTCGTTACCCACGGCAAGAAGCGGGGTCCTGCACGAATCAGATCGTCACCGGACCGTTCAGACAGGGATGATTCCTTTCAACGCACCTCGAAGTTCCAAAACCTCGGGGAAAGCTTTTAACCGCGGCGGCACCTCCTGTATCATTCCCCATGCTTCGGTTGACGCGGCAACCGGGCGCGTCACACGCGTGCGATTCATAGCCATCGACCTGCAGGAATCTCTGGAAAAGGGGAATACGTCCAATGGCAGAGGCTAAATCCCAGATGCGTCTTGCCGTTTTAGGCGCGGGGAAAATGGGCGGGATTTTGATCGACGCGTTCGTGAAGCGCGGGCTCGTCCAGCCGAAGAATATCTTCGCGACGGTGCAGCACGCGGGGCGCGACCGGAAAAGCGCGTCGCAGCTCGGTGTCTCTCTGACCAGCAACAACCGGGAGGCGGTGAAGAAAGCCGACGTGGTCCTGCTGTGCGTAAAGCCGCAGACCGTGGGGCACGTGGTAGACGAGGTCAAAAAGGAGCTGAACGAAAAGAAACTGCTGATTTCGATCGCGGCGTCGGTGCCGACGGAGTACATCGAGCGGCGCCTGAGTGCGCGGGTTCCAGTGATTCGCGCGATGCCGAACACGCCATCGATGGTCGGCGAAGGGATCACGGCGATCGCAAAGGGCAAGCTTGCGACCGAGAAGGATGTTGAAACGGCGCAGAAACTTTTCGGAGCCGTCGGGCGCACCGTGGTCGCCGACGAGAAAAACATGGACGCGATCACGGGCCTTTCGGCGAGCGGACCCGCGTTTCTCTACATCATTCTCGAATCGCTGGCGGAAGGCGGAGTCAAGGCCGGACTTTCGCGCGAGCTGGCCACGCTGCTGGCGGCGCAGACGGCGCTGGGCGCCGCGAAGGTCGTGCTGGAGACGGGCCACCATCCGGCGCTACTGAAGGACACTGTGACAACACCCGCAGGCTGTACGATCGACGGGATTCTGGAATTGGAAGAAGGCGGCCTGCGCGTGACGCTGATCAAGGCGGTGGTGAAGGCGGCGCAGCGCGCGAAGGAATTGCTGGTGAAGGATGAAGAGCACTAGGAACCCGTACGGCGGAGAATCGAAACATGAAAGCGATACGCATTGCGAACTATGGCGATCCGGGCGTGCTGCGGTTGGAGGAAGTGCCGCAACCGAAGCCGGGGACGGGCGAAGCGCTGGTTCGCGTTCACACGGTGGGCGTGAACTACGCGGACGTCTACATGCGGTCAGGAGCGGCGCGCATGCCGGTTCCCTTCCCGTTCACGCCGGGGATTGAGGGAGCGGGAGTGGTGGAGGCGGTCGGTGAAGGCGTGACGGAGGCGAAGCCGGGCGACCGTGTGGCCTACGCGACGATGAACGTCGGATCGTATGCCGAGTATCACGTGATGCAGGCTTCGCACCTGGCGCCTCTGCCAAAGGAATTCGACTTCGACGATGGAGCCGCGGCGATTCTGCAAGGGTTGACGGCGCACTATCTGCTCCACGATTTCTACCCGATCAAGCGCGGGTCGAACGTGCTGGTCCACGCAGCCGCGGGAGGAATGGGACTGCTGCTGACGCGGTGGCTGAAGCACATGGGCGCGGTCGCGTTTGGAACCGTTTCAACGGAAGAGAAAGCCAAGGCGGCGCGGGCAGCGGGCGCGGATCACGTAATCAACTACACGACCCATGATTTCGCCGAAGAAGCGAAGAAGCTGACCGGCGGCGCAGGCGTCGATTACATCATCGACGGTGTCGGCAAGACGACGTTCACGAAGAACTACGACGCGCTGAAGACGCACGGGTGGGCTACGGTCTACGGCATGGCGAGCGGACCGGCCGAGCCGGTGGTGCCGAACTCGCTGATGATGAAATCCCTGACGATTTCGGGCGGCGCGCTCTTCAACTACACTTCGCCGCACAGCGAGCTTCTGAGGCGTGCGAAGGACGTTTTCACGGGGCTCCGTGAAGGCTGGCTGAAGCTCAGCATAAGCCGAACATTTCCGCTCGCGCAAGCGGCGGAAGCACACCGGCTGCTCGAAGGCCGGCAGACCGTGGGCAAGCTGCTGCTGAAGAACGGAAACTAGGGCGGCCGACGTGGCGAGTCACGGCGACGCAGCCGACGCGCTAGCCTCCGACCGATTGCCGCTGGTGATCCTCGCGTCGTCGCTCGGCACGATGATCGAGTGGTACGACTTCTACGTTTTCGGAAGTCTCACGGCTGTCCTCGCCGTCAAGTTCTACCCGCCGGGCAACGACACGTTCGCCCTGATCGCCTATCTGGCGACGTTTGCGATCGGATTTCTGGTGCGGCCTTTCGGCGCCCTTTTTTTCGGTCGCATCGGCGACGCGATGGGGCGCAAGCACGCGTTCTTGATTACCCTAGCCGTGATGGGCGGCGCGACCGCGCTAATCGGCGTGATGCCGACCTTCAAGACTTCCGGATGGCTTGCGCCGATTCTCCTGATCGCACTTCGCATGGTTCAAGGGTTGGCGCTGGGCGGCGAATACGGCGGGGCGGCGATCTACGTAAGCGAGCATGCGCCGGACCACCGGCGCGGCTTCTACACTAGCTTCATTCAAATCACGGCGATCTTAGGGCTGCTCGTTTCGCTACTGGTGATTCTCGGCGCACAGTCGTCGATGTCCGCGGAGGCGTTCAGCGAGTGGGGATGGCGGATCCCGTTTCTGATTTCGCTGGTCCTCGTCGGCGTGTCGCTTTACATCCGGGTGAGGCTGCGCGAGTCACCGATCTTCGCGCGATTGAAGGCTGCCGGGAAAACGTCGCCTCATCCTCTGCGAGACGCTTTCGGCAAGTGGTCCAACCTGAAGCAGGTCCTAGCGTGCCTTTTCGGGTTGACGGGCGGGCAGGGCGTGCTGTCCTACACGGCGCAGTTCTACTCGCTCTTCTATTTGCAAACCATCCTCAAGATGAATCTTCGCTCGGCGAACGCAGTGCTCGCGCTCGCGATCGTAATTGCGATTCCCTTCCTGCCCATGTTCGGCGCTCTCTCGGATCGAGTCGGACGCAAGAAGATCATGATGGCCGGATGTCTGCTCGGGGCGCTGACGTACATGCCGATCTATCACGCAATGGAGCGAGCGGTTGGCAACCATGTCGTTTCGGTCGAATCGGCGCGCAACCGAGTGACGGGCGCGATCAGTCTGACTCCGATGACAACGGAGGCAAGCGGCGCGCGCGTGCCCGCGAAGGAGGCCGCGAATCCAAGCAGCGGCGCGCTTGTGCTGCTCATCCTCGTCCAGCTCATCTATGTGTGCATGACGTATGGCCCGATCGCGGCTTATCTGGTGGAGGCGTTCCCCGCGCGAGTTCGCTATACGTCGCTTTCCCTGCCATACCATCTCGGCAACGGCGTTTTCGGCGGGCTGCTCCCGCTGATCGGGCTTTCCATCTGCGCAGCGACCGGCAACATCTACGCCGGTCTGTACTATCCGATCGTGGTTGCGGCGATCACTTTCGTGGTGGGCAGTTTCGCGCTGCGCGAGACGCATGGCACGCGCATCTGGCACGAAGTCGAAAACGCGCCCGCGGTCCCCCCGAAATAGCGCATCGGCGCACACGGCATCGCAGGACGCTCTTTCCCTGAAGCTTCTCCAATCGAGGCCACTGGTTTTATGCGCGGAATAATGGTTCAATGCGCGACGGTGGAGGGACCGGCATGAGGCTGCAACACATTTTGCGTGGACTGATTCTCGCATTGGCGGTGGCTGCGGGTGCGCAGGGGCAGCAATTCAACAGCAGGAATATCGCGACGTATACGGCGGACCAGGCCGCGCAGGGCAAGTCGGCCTATGCGAAGAATTGCGCGAGCTGCCACGGGCAGACGCTGGGCGGAAGCGAATTCGCGGGCGCGCTGAGCGGACTGACGTTCAGCAACAACTGGGGCGGCAAGACGGCCGACACCCTGTTCACGTACATCAGCACGAAGATGCCGCCGGCAAATCCGGGGCAGCTGGGCCCCGAGGCCACTGCGCAGATCATCGCTTACATGCTGCAGGAGAACCGGATTCAGGCGGGCCAGGCGCAGTTACCCGCAGATCCGAAGGCGCTCGCGTCGATGCAGATTCCGCGAGGCGCAACGCAGCGGGCCGCGGTGATGATGCCGCTCTCCCCGCTGGCGCCGCCGATGACACCGGTCGTGCTGCCGAATCCGCTCGAAAAGATGTCGGCGGTGACCGACGCGATGCTGCAAGATCCTCCGCCCGGCGAATGGCTGCTGTGGCGGCGCACGTACAACGACCACGGGTTCAGCCCGCTGAAGGAGATCAACAAAATCAACGTGGGCGACCTGCGCGTGAAGTGGTCATGGTCGCTGCCCAACGGACCACACGAAGGGACGCCGCTCGAACATGACGGCGTGCTGTTCGTCGAGAGCTACGGCGACAAAGTGCAGGCCCTCAACGCGGTGACGGGCGACCTGCTCTGGCAGTATTCACGCCAGATGCCGAGCGATGCACGGCTAAATCAGAAGCGGAACATCGCCATCTACGGCAACAAGGTGCTGATGCCTACCTCGGACGACCACATCGTCGCACTTGATGCGAAGACGGGAAGCGTCATTTGGGACACGCCGCTGACCGACTACGCGAAGGGCTACCAGATTACAGGCGGGCCGCTTGTCGCAAAGGGCAAGGTGATGCAGGGAGTCGCCGGACAGGCGCAGGGCGGCAACTTTATCGTCGCGTTGGACGTGGAAACGGGCAAGGAAGCCTGGCGATTCCACACCATCGCGCAGCCTGGCGAGCCGGGCGACAGCTGGAACGGCCTGCCGACGGAAAGACGCAACGGCGCGTCCGTCTGGACGGCGGGAAGCTACGACGCTCAACTCGGGCTGGCGTTCTTCGGAGTCGGCCAGACGTACGACACCGGACCGGTGCTGCATCGCGTGGAGGGATTCTCCAACGACGGGCTGTACACCGATTCGACACTGGCGTTTGATCCGGACACCGGCAAACTCATCTGGTATTTCCAGCACGTTCACAACGATCAGTGGGACCTCGACTGGGCCTTTGAACAGCAACTGATCAACCTGCCGGTGAACGGCACGTCGAAGAAACTCGTAGTGACGTCGGGCAAGATGGGAATCTACGAGGGGATGGACGCAGCGACGGGCAAATACGTCTTCTCGCACGATCTGGGCATACAGAACGTGATCACGTCGATTGATCCGAAAACGGGCGAGAAGACGATCAATCCCGCCGTGGTGATCGGCGACGGCAAGCCGCACACGATCTGCCCACATCCTGGCGGCGGCCGAAACTGGATCGCCACTTCGTATGACGCTGCGACGAGGATTCTCTACATTCCGCTGAACGAGTCGTGCATGGACCTGATCCCGGCGGCCCCGGGACAGCGCGGGAATCTTACGTCAGGCGTTAACTGGTTCATACGCGAGCGGCCCGACAGCGACGGCAAGATCGGCCGCGTGGAGGCGCTGAATCTGGAAACGAAAAAAGTGCTCTGGATGAAAAGACAGCGCGCGCCTCAAACGACGTGCGTACTGGACACGGCGGGAGGCGTCGTCTTCGCTGGATCGATGGACCGCTACCTGCAGGCATACGACAACGCGACGGGCGCTACGTTGTGGAGGATTCGATTGAACGACGTGCCGGATTCGTGCCCGATCACGTATAGCGTCCATGGGAAACAATATGTGGCCGTGACCGTGGGCAGCGGCGGGCCGATCACCGGAACATATCCGGTGCTCGTGCCGGAGATTGAGAATCCGCCGGATCACGGCGCGGCGATCTGGGTTTTCGAACTGCCGGAAAAAGTGTCGGCGGAGGGCAAGGCCAGCCAGTAGCGCCCGGCCCTATCGCTGCCGATCCGATCAGGAGTTATGGGATCGAGACTATCTTGCCCTCGCCGGCTGCGACCGCCGCTTCGTTGCCCTGAAAGCGGTAGATGATGATCAGAGTCTTGTCCGCGCCCGGAGCGGGATCGCCGCCCAGAGTGCGGTTGTCGACGCTTACTTGCAGACCTGGACCGCGCACCATGCTCCGCACGAGATCGGTGACGTTAGCCTGCTGTCGCTGCACGCCATAGTAAGCGCGGATGATCTGCAGGCCGTTGCGAACGTCGCCGTCACGGCCGTAGCCGCGGTCACCCCAGTCGTTCGGCGGGCCGGGCGCCGCAAACATCGTGACGTCGACCGAGCCGCCCTCTTTGTAGTCGAATTCGTGCTCTTCGCCGCGCCGGTTGCGCGCAAAGATGCGGAGCGTCTTGTCGGCTCCCTGGGCGGGATCGCCGCCCATGGTCTGATTGTTCACGGAAACGCGGCCGTTCACTCCACCGCGCGCGATCAGATCCTGCAGAAGACCCGTCACATCGTTGCGCTGATTCTTGTAGCCGTAGTCGGCGCGCACGACCATCCAGCCCTGGTCCTGCGCTGACAGCCCCGGTGCGAGCACAGCCGCGCCGATGACAGCGAAAAACAACGCGATCCACAGAGTCGTAAACCGATTTCGAGCATGCATGGCAGCGTCCTCCCAACCGCGATTTGAATTTCGGGTCAACTCTTGGCTACCAGAACGTTCACGGCCTTGACGATGACTTCGACCTTGTCACCCTTGCGAAGCTTGAGCTCGTTGAGCGACTCCAGCGTCATGACCGAAGCCATGCGTGATGCCGCCGGAATCGACAGTTTCACCAGACACATCACCCCGCCCTTCTTGATGTCCATGACCCTGCCGATAATGCGATTACGCGCGCCGAATTTCATCTGTTCGCCCCCTCAGAGATTCCATTGCGGCTCGCTGAGCCGCCGCAGGCAGGTTACTACGGCCCAACACGAAAGTCGCAGCCAGAGTTCCAAGTCGACAAGATTCAGGGCGACGATGAGATGGTCGCCGAGGTGTCGACATCGACATTCACGGTGTCGGCGACATGCAGAAGAAAGGTGCTCGGGTTCTTGAGACCCCACTGCGCGTAGGGCACGGGGAAAGTGGTGGACGCATCTACGCGGCCGTGCGCGGACGGCTGGACGGAGAACGTTAGCGTGGCGGCGTGATCCAGCCCGTGCAGGCGGAAAACGCCCGCAACCTCGATTTGGCCGGGGTGTTGACGCGCGAGGACGTCGGACAAGGCACCTTTAGCCAGACTTGGCGTGAAGGTGATCTCCGAAAACTTCGCGCTCTCCAGGATTTCACCGTGCATTTTTTTGTCGCGCGAGGTGTTGTCGGTGTCCGCGCTGGTTGCATCGACTACGATCACGCCAGTCGCCTTGCCCGTCGCCGTGTCGATCCGAATGTGGCCGCTCTTCAGTCTCAGCACACCGTGAACTGTGTGCATCGTCGCAGCCAATGTGAAGTCGATCTTCGTAGCGGCGGAGTCGAGGTCCACTGCGAATTCCTGAGCGCGAAGTGCAGGCGCAGAGACAGCCGGCGCTAGGGCCCCCAGAAGCAGTGCGAGACCAGGCAGATGCGATCGAAGTAAGTGCGAGAGACCCGACATGTTCACGCCCACATGACGCGCCAGCCGAGCTCGAGAAGCGCGCCGGCGTTGAGAGCACCGGGAGCGGATGCGCCTGTATGAGCCGAAATCATTTTTGCGAAGAGCGCGGGCTTCCCAGCGAAAAGGCGCAGCACCCTGCGTCGAAGCGCCGCGCTGGCGTTCAGGGCAAGCAGGAGGCGCGTCATGCGCACGGGCTCGCGAATGATCCGCCTGTGCGTCGATTCGTAGCTCGAGAGGTCGCCGTGCGAGAGAACATCGGCCAGGTGCAGTGCCTGGCGAAAGGCGAGGCTCAGACCCTGCCCCGCGATGCCGTCGACGGTGCACGACGCATCGCCGACGAGCGCGATGTTGTCGTGAGTGACCGCACGGGCCCTGCTAAGCAACGTTACGGCGCCGGCCTCGGAGGAAAGAGGCTGCGCCCCGGCGATACGCTCCGCGACTTCAGGAAACTGCTGCATAGCGCGCTCGAGACGAAGATGCGAATCGCCTGTGAAAGCGGACACGCAGATTTCGCGCGGGCCTGTCGGGGCCACGACCATTTGGCATTTGTCCCCCCAGTGAACCTCGACTCGATCGGTCCACGGCGCGACGGCGTAATGGCGGCGAAATCCGAAGCGAAAACGCGTTTGGCGACGTGGCTCGAGGCCGGCGAAGCGGCGCACGCTGGAGGGATTTCCATCCGCGCCGATCAGCCACCGGTACGAAAGCGGGCCGGCGTTTGTGTGAACTTCGACCCGGCCGAAGCGCGAGACATGTGTTCCCCACAGGAGGGAAACACCCGTTTCGAGAGCGCGTTTGACAAGGAGGCGGTGAAGAACCGTGCGGCGGACGCCGAAGGCCGTACCCGAAGTAATCGGCGCGACGGCGGATGATCGGCCGTCCAGGAAACAGAACCCGGCGAAGGGAAACGCGACGTCGGGGGTGAGACGGATGCCCAGATGATGTAGGACCGAAACCGCCTCGGGCAGAAGGCCCTCACCGCAGGGCTTGTCGATGGGTGGCTTCCGGGCATCGACGACTGTGACGCGAAGCCCCTTGAGGCTCGCAGCGATCGCCGTGGCGATTCCGGCGGGGCCTCCCCCGACGACCAGAACGTCGGTTCGCAATGCCGAAGCCTCCCATGGCCGTTACCATCGCAGCAGCACCAGCTCTGCGCAGAAACCCGGACCCATTGCCGCGAGGATGCTCAACGATCCCGGCGCGGGCCGGCGGTGTTTATAGACATCCTCGAGGACCAGAAGCACGGAAGTGGAGGAAAGATTGCCGACTTTGCGCAAGCATTCCCACGACGCTTCCAAGTCCTTTTCGGTGATGCCGAGCGCGGTGGCGGTCGCTTCGAGCACCTTCGGACCGCCGGTGTGCATCACCCAGCTCTTGATATCCGCGCGGGACAAGCCCTGTTCACCCAGGAAGACATCGACGTCCTCTCCCAGGTGCCGCACGACCGTGTCGGGCACTTCCGGTGATAATACGATTCGAAAACCCTTCTCGGAGATGTCCCAGCCCATCACTCTTTCTGTGTTCGGATAAAGGATCGATTTCGTGGCCAGGATTTCTGGCCCGCTCGACCGATGCTCGGAGCCGACGACGACCGTGGCGGCCGCGCCATCCCCGAACAGAAGAGCGGAAATCAGGTGCGCCATCGAGAGGTCCTCGCGCTGGAGCGTCAGCGAGCACAGTTCGATGGAGAGCAGCGCCGCGGCCTGCTTCGGATAGCCGCGAACGTAATCGGCGGCGCGCGAGATTCCGGCTGCTCCGGCGACGCAACCGAGGCCGAAGATCGGCACACGCTTGATATTGGGCGAGAGCCCCATCCGATTCGCCAGACGCGCATCGAGCGAGGGAGCAGCAATGCCTGTCACGGATGTGACGAAGATCGCGCTCAATTCCCCGGGCTCGATTCCCGCACCGGCTAGCGCACGACAAAGAGCCTCCTGGCCGATCTCGAGCCCAACCTCGATCCAGGTATCGTTCGCTTGGCCCCAAGTGGACATGTTCTCGTAAAACGAGATCGGGCGAGCCGTGAAGCGGCCGTCGACCTTCATGCTGTCTTCAAGGCGGTCGAGGATATCCGGATTGGGCAGACGCTGGCGCCAATCGTTTTTCAGCGCCGCGACCAGCAGTTCCTGCTTGTAGTAGTGCTTGGGAAAAGCGCTTCCGACGCCGGCGATCCTCATGAAGAGCGCTCCTGGCACTGCAAGTTTTGGGCTGGACCCGGTTCTGTTCGAACAGCCACTATACCGAATTTCCTCCCGTCGCATCCGACACAAAGACTCCTGGATGCTCCGAGAAGAACGGACGGGCACACACACGGAGGAATCGCGGTATGGCGGCGACCCTCGCAATCCCCGCCCTCGATCCGGCGGACGATCGAATCGCCGGCCAGACTACAACAGTTGATCGGCCCCTTGCTGCGCGCCGGCCGCGGGCGAAAGGCTTCGATACAACGAAGCCGCACACAAGACAGAAACGGCGAAAAGTAGAACTCCGGATCGAAAAGAAAGCAAGCATATCTTTCCGATGCCGAACAACGCGCAATAGACCATAGCACAGCCGACGACCCAGTCCCGTAGATTGCGCCCCAGATCCCGAACCGGGGTCGTTTCCGGCGCAAGCGCAGCGATCGACCGCCAGCCGAGCGCATCCGGTCGGACGCGGCGATAGAAGGCCAGGAGGATGTCTCGCGGCTCGGGCGGGGTCAGGAGCGTGACGCCGCTCCAGACGGCCGTAGTCACAAGGGCGGTCAGCAGGGTTTGCTTGGCGAAAACCACGGGCTCCGATCCGTGGAAAGGCGTGAGCGAACGAATCGTCACAGACACGGCCAGGGCCGTGGCCATGGCGGAGATTTCGCTCCACGCGTTGACGCGCCACCAATACCATCGAAGCAGATAGACGCTTCCGGTTCCGGCGCCGATTTCGAGAAGCACCTCCCAGCCAGATCGAATCGACGCCAGTTCCCAGGACACGCAGGCGGCGAGTACGACCAGCAGGATTGTGACCCAGCGCGACATGGCGACGTAGTGAGACTCGCGCGCGGTGCGGCATACAAAACGGCGATAGAAGTCGGAAACAACGTACGACGTGCCCCAATTCAGATGCGTGGCTACCGTGGACATAAAGGCCGCGAGAAATCCCGCCACGAGCAGACCCCGCGCGGCACGCGGCAGGTGATTCACTGCCAGCAGCACGTAGCCCGATTCGGGATGAGCCAATTGTGGGTAGAGGACGACGACAGCAAGCGCGGCCATGATCCACGGCCAAGAGCGGAGAGCGTAGTTCGCAAAGTTGAACCAGAGAACGGAAAGCAGACCGTCTCGCTCATTCCGCGCGCTCAGGATGCGCTGCGCCACGTAGCCCCCGCCGCCCGGCTCCGAGCCCGGATACCAGGACGCCCACCACTGCAGGCCGAGATAGACGCAGAAAGTGATCACCGGGATCGTCCACAACGATTCACTCGCGAGGCCCCGAGAGAAGTCCGGGAAGAACGACGTGACGTTGGAAGCGTCCGGACCGGCAGCGGCGCGAATCGCCGCCAGCTTGGCGAGAAGTGCGCGCGGGCCTCCCACCGCGGCAACGCCGTACCACGCGACGGCAATCACGACTCCCATCTTCAGGATGAACTGAAAGAGATCGGTCCAGAGAACACCCCAGAGACCGCCGAGCGAAACGTAAAGACCTGTGAACGGAATGAGGAAGAAGATGCAGAGTGCGAGCGCTGAGCGCTCATCGATGCCCAGCACGACAGACGCAATCGTGGTCATCGCTTTCGTGACCCAACCGAGAATCACGCAGTTCACGAGAAGGCCGAGATAGAGGGCGCGAAAACCGCGAAGAAATGCGGCGGGCTTCCCCGCATAGCGGATTTCGGCGAATTCGACGTCCGTCAGGAGCCCGGCGCGAACCCACAGGCGCGCAAAAAGAAATACGGTCATCATGCCGGACGGCAACATGCTCCACCAAATCCAGTTGCCAGCGATCCCATTGGTGTATACGTATCCCGTTACGACGAGGGGAGTGTCCGCGCCAAAAGTAGTCGCGACCATCGAAGTGCCTATGAGCCACCACGCGGCTCCGCGGCCGGAAACAAAGTAGTCTGCTGTGCTGCGGCTCGAGCGGCGGCGAAAGTACAAGCCTTGCAAAAGCGTGAAGAGCAGATAGGCCGCGATCACGGCCCAATCAGCGAAGGAGAGTTTCATATCCGCGCGGACTGCGAGATGGTGTCACCAAGGCGCTGTGCGAGTCAAAGAGATTCCGGACGAAAACAAATTCGCATCCGGTCCGTGTGGAAGGAAGGCCCCGGGTCTGAGGGGGGCAGACCCGGGGATTGGGGAGTTAGAGGGACTACTGGGCCGAACATCGTTCTGCCGGATCCGCAGCGGGCCGGAACTTTCCGGCCCACGCGCGGTGAGGGCAGCTAGTAATTCAAATGCCGCAGAATCGTCGTCGCCCGGAAAACGATCTGTAGACCGAGGACGATCAGCGTGTCGCGAATCGCGGCAAGGCGGTCCCGCATCGGGAAAACCTCAAAACCGGCCGTGTAAGGAATCGCGATAGCGACCGCCTGCGTGGGTCTCGAATTCCTGCTGGCCAGAGCGCTCATGAAAACCTCTAGTTGAGGACGTGAACCGGGACGTCGTGCTCGACGGCCACGACCATGGACTTGAAGATGTCGACATCCCAGCTATCCGCAATTCGCAGACGGACAACATCGTCGGTTTCCGACAACAGCCTGCCCCGCAATGGCACGCGGAGGTTCCCTGTCGCGACTCGCAGAATCACCGGCTGCCCCATCCAGACCGCGTAGGCACCTTCCATGGTCATCCTCTCCTCAGGTTTGTGTTGCTCGAACACCTGAATTTTCGGGCAGGGGTCCAACCTGACCAATGGTACAGGGGGATAAGGCGGGTGGGAGCCTAGTACTAGAACCAAAGATTACGGGCAAACAGTGAGTATCAGCATTTCATGATACTGTAAACATTAGATTTACAGCCACAGGGTACGCTGGACGCTCAAGAAACTGACTCGGGGACGATGGATACGCTAAGACAACTGCTGGCGCACGTTTACGACGTTCGGGGCCTCATCGAGTGGGGCGGCACTTTCTTGGTTTGCGTGATCGTCTTCGTCGAAACAGGCATGTTCGTGGGCTTTTTCTTGCCGGGCGATTCCCTGCTCGTGACAGCCGGCGTGTTTGCCGCCTCCGGCCAACTGAAACTGGCATGGCTGCTATCCCTAGTCACGCTGTGCGCGATCGCGGGAGACCAACTCGGCTACGCGATCGGTCGGAAAGCGGGTGACGCCCTTTACCGGCGGCAGGATTCGCGGTTCTTCAAGCATAGACACGTCCAGGAAGCCCACGATTTTTACGAACGATATGGCGGAAAGACCGTGATCATGGCGCGGTTCATTCCGATCATCCGCACATTCTGTCCGCCGGTGGCCGGCGCCGCAAGAATGAGTTACGCGCGATATCTGGTCTACGACATCCTCGGCGGAATTCTTTGGGTGTGGGGCATGGTGCTGGTCGGCTACACGCTCGGCCGGTCCGTGCCTCAAGTGGAAAAGCGCATCCACTATGTGATTGCGGCGGTGATCGTTCTTTCGCTGATGCCCGCGGCGTACCACGCGTGGCAGGTCCGCCGGAAGAAAGCCTCCTGAGGTTCACTCCGAAGATTCAAAAAGCAAAACGGGGAGCCTGGCAGCTCCCCGTTTTTTCGATTCACTGCGCCGCGCAGCGTCGAAGGCGTCGGCGGCGTATCGCACCGCAAGAGCGGTGTGTTAAACGGTGTCAAGAACCTATGCCCGGTGGAGTCATCTCTCCCTCCCGCGCAATAGCTCCTACAAGCCCCTCATACGCCCGTGGTCCCACGGACGCAAGATAAAACTTTGCTGGGACCACGCCTCGCAGCGAACGAATGGATCAGCACACTTACCTCAGCCTGAAGTCTGGTGCGAGAGTGTCCAGCAATCTCGTGCGATGGCCCAATCTTCCTGTGCGCGAATGGTCATGATCCGGACGCGAGAATCCGCGTGGGAGACATCGCCGTCCTTGACCGGACGTGAATTCTTCGCGCGATCGAGTTCAACTCCGAGGAATTTCAGATTCGCGCAAGCCGCCTCGCGAATTTCCACTGAGTTTTCCCCGATGCCAGCCGTGAAGACCAACACATCGATGCCACCGAGGACCGCCACCATGGAGCCGATGAGCGAAGTCAATCGGTGCACGAAAATATCGAACGCAAGCTTCGCGCGGAGATCTCCCTCGTTCATCGCCGAAACGATCCGGCGCATGTCGTTCGAGAGGCCGGAGATTCCGAGTAGGCCGGATCGCTTGTTCAATACGTCATCCAGCTGCTCGGCGGTGAGATGATCCTGCCGCAGCAGGAAAGTGAGGATGCCGGGATCGACGGAGCCGGAGCGCGTCCCCATCATCAGACCTTCGAGCGGCGTAAAGCCCATCGTGGTATCGACGCAACGGCCGTCGCGAATCGCGGCGAGCGAACATCCGTTGCCGAGATGGCAGGAGACGAGCTTGAGCGAATTCGGATCGCGGCCGAGCAGGCGCGCTGTGCGTTGGACGCAATAGCCGTGATTGATGCCGTGAAATCCGTACCGGCGAATTCCGCGCGCGATCCATTCGTATGGGCCGGGGTAGATCGCCGCGGCCTCGGAAAGACGGCGATGAAAGGCTGTATCAAAGACGGCGACTTGAGGAACGCCTTTCAGTATCTGCTCGATGATTTCGATTCCTTCGAGGCCCGCAGGATTGTGGAGTGGCGCGAACGCCGACATACGCCGAACCACTTCCTTGAGTTCGGCGCTGACGAACGCAGGCTCGGAGTATTCCTCGCCGCCGTGAACGATGCGGTGACCGACAATGTCGATGTCTGAGGGACCACGCAGCAACGACGCGGAGCCGCTCCACAAGTCGCCGAGCATTCGCTCGCTGACTGCCTTGCGCGAAGTGATCGAAACGCGGTCCTGCAGGCGCGTGCCCGCAGGGCTCGAGGTACGAATCGCCGCACTGCCCGTATCCCACTCGATCAGGCCTTCCCAAAGAGCCGCAGGCGGGTCGTCGGGCGGCGCGGTTGCGATTTCGTAAATGCTCGTCTTCAGAGTGGCGGAGCCGGAATTCAGGACGAGGATTTTCATGAATCAATACGGCCACGTCCAATCGCGAATCTCAGGCAGATCGTCGCCGTTTTCGCGGATGTACTGCTTGTGCTCGACCAGCTTGTTCCGGACAAACTGCATGAAGTGGGCGCCGATGCGGCTCAAACGCGGAACTCGATCGACCACGTCCGCGGCAAGATGAAAACGGTCAATGTCGTTCAGGACGGTCATATCGAACGGAGTTGTCGTGGTGCCCTCCTCTTTATAGCCGCGCACGTGGATGTTGTTGTGGTTGTTTCGGCGATATGTGAGGCGATGCACTAGCCACGGATAGCCGTGATAGGCAAAGATCACGGGCTTATCGGCAGTGAACAACGAATCGAAAGCGCTGTCGGTCAGCCCGTGGGGATGTTCGCTGGCGGGCTGGAGAGTCATCAGGTCGACGACGTTGATGACGCGAATCCTGATATCGGGAAAGTGCCGGCGCAGGAGATCAACGGCGGCGAGCGTCTCGAGCGTGGGAATGTCCCCGGCGCAGGCCATGACGACGTCTGGCTCGGCGCCTGTATCGGTCGACGCCCAATCCCAGATACCGATACCGCTGGTGCAATGCTCGATGGCACTCTTCATGTCGAGCCACTGCAGAGCGGGCTGCTTTCCGGCGACGATCACGTTGACGTAATGGCGGCTGCGGAGACAGTGATCGGCGACGGACAGCAGAGTGTTGGCATCGGGCGGAAGATAGACGCGCACGATGTCCGCTTTCTTGTTCACGACGTGATCGATGAAGCCGGGATCCTGGTGCGTGAACCCATTGTGATCCTGGCGCCAGACGTGCGAGGTGAGAAGGTAGTTGAGCGAGGCGATGGGACGGCGCCACGGAATGTCGAGTGTGACCTTGAGCCACTTGGCGTGCTGATTGAACATCGAGTCCACAATGTGGATGAAGGCCTCGTAACAGGAAAAGAATCCATGCCGCCCGGTCAGCAAATAGCCTTCCAGCCAGCCCTGGCACATGTGCTCGCTGAGCACTTCCATCACGCGGCCGCCCGCCGAAAGATGCTCGTCGGTCGGCAGAGTCGGCTCCATGAACACCTTGTCCGTGGCCTGATAGAGGGCGTCGAGGCGATTCGACGCAGTTTCGTCCGGGCCAAAGACCCGGAAGTTTTTCGCCTCGGCATTCAGCTTCATGATGTCGCGCAGAAACACACCTAGAACCCGTGTCGCTTCCGCAGAGGTCGTGCCCGGCTTTGGCACATCAACGGCAAAGCTCTTGAAGTCCGGCATCACGAGGTCCTTCAAAAGCAAGCCGCCGTTGGCGTGTGGATTGGCCCCCATACGGCGGTCGCCCACCGGTGCGAGATCGGCGAGTTCGGCGAAGAGCTTTCCGCTGGCATCGAAGAGCTCTTCAGGCCGGTAGCTTTTCAGCCAGTCCTCGAGAATCGTCAGGTGCTCCGGATGAGCGGCAAAGTCAGTGACCGGGACCTGGTGGGCGCGCCAGGTATCCTCGACCGGCTTGCCATCGACGACCTTCGGTCCGGTCCATCCTTTGGGCGTACGAAGAACAATCATCGGCCACACGGGGCGGCCGGAAATATGCGAGCGGCGGGACGCAACCTGGATCGCGCGAATTTCGCCAATCGCGGATTCGAGAACATTCGCCATGAGCTGATGCAACTTTTCCGGATCGTGACCTTCGACGAAATGCGCGTTGTAACCGTAACCGGAAAAAAGATGGGCGAGCTCGGCGTCGGTCATGCGGCCGAGCACCGTGGGGTTCGCGATCTTGTATCCGTTCAGATGCAGGATCGGAAGAACCGCGCCGTCGCGTGCAGGATTCAGAAATTTGTTCGAATGCCAGCTGGCGGCGAGAGGCCCGGTTTCCGCTTCTCCATCGCCCACAACGCAGCAGGCGATCAAATCGGGATTGTCGAAGGCGGCGCCGAACGCGTGGACGATCGAGTATCCGAGCTCGCCCCCTTCGTGAATCGAACCGGGAGTTTCCGGAGCAGCGTGGCTCGGAATGCCTCCCGGAAACGAGAATTGCTTGAAGAGTTTCTGGAGACCTTCCTCCGTCCGCGAAATATTGGGATAGAACTCGCTGTAGGTGCCCTCGAGGTATGTGTTGGCGACCATTCCTGGCCCGCCGTGACCGGGTCCAGCAAGGTAGATGACGTTCAGATCCAGCTTCTTGATCAGCCGATTCAGGTGAACGTAGATGAAATTCAGGCCGGGCGTTGTGCCCCAGTGCCCCAGCAGGCGCGGCTTGATGTGCTCGAGTTTCAAAGGCTCGCGCAGAAGCGGGTTGGCGTAGAGATAGATCTGGCCGACCGAGAGATAGTTGGCGGCGCGCCAGTACGCGTGAATCAGACGCAACTCTTCGGAAGACAGCGGCTGATTCGATTCCGCGGGATGGGAGGATCCGGCAGAGGCTGCGGAAACCATGACGTCCTCACTCAGGCGGACCGGCACCAGGGGGAGCGAACGGTCCGCTCACAATAGTAACGCAATCGCCAGCCTAGCTGGCCTCCATAAACGTAGCGTGAATACAGCCGCGCGTCTCATTGAGAATGTCGATGGGCACGATCTGCACTGCCGCTGGGTGGCGCCGCTGCCGCCCGGCGCTAGAACTGGCGCGCGACCGACCCGGTGGCGACGGGGCTCTGGCCGGAACTGAACAGCAAGGCGTGATTGTCGTCGATCAGGTAGTAGACCGATTTATATGTGACGGTGGGATTCGAGGCCGCGATGGTCGCGGTTCCGCGGCCGTTCGATCCTGACGAGCCGATCGTGTTTCCAGTAGAAGCAACCGGATCGCCGGCGAAGGCGGCACTGAAATTGTTGATGTCGAGGTTTCCGGCGCTGACGCCGAGGCCGGTCAAACTCAGCTGGCCGTCGAGGTCCGGCTGAAACGATATGGCGGTCGCCGGCGGATTGTGGAACAGGCCTGTGCCACTGAGGCCAAGAGCCAGACTGACGGCCGTCAGCGATGGATTGACGCCAGCGCAACCTGCCGACTGCGGTCCGCACTGCTGGTAGGCCAATCCGGTGCTCACGGCGGCGGAGTCAAGCTGAAGCATCACAACGCTTCCCAACGCTGTGGGGTAGGCCGCAAACTCCGACACGGCGGAATTCGCACCGGAGGGACATGCGCCGCTCCCTGCAAAGACCTTCAGATCGACGCGTCCTGCGGCCGCGTTGACGGAGAAGGTGCAGGAACCTAGAGACACGCCACTGTTGTAGATGCCGTTGTTGTTGACGTCGAGCATACCGCCCGTGGTCGCGCTGGTGCCGTCGGAGGTGAAAACGCCTCCTGAGGCGAACGCGCCCGCGGTGGAATTGCCGCCGGCTGTAAAGACGTAGTTCCCGCTGGCAAGGCTCGGTGATTGAGCGGCCAGATAGGCATCCCCGGCGACGGAAGCCGCACTGTCGATTTCGACGAGATGAAGCTGAGACACGACGATGGCATCGGAAGAATTCGTGGCTGTGCCGACCGCGTAAAAGGCGAACATGCGGGCCGTCGCGCCGGTGGTCGTGCTTTGCAGAAGAAGCGTGCCCCGGCCCGTGCCCGGATTGGCGGCGTCGAACTGATACGAACCGTTCAGGGTCGTATCGTTTGTCGTGACCGTGCCGGAACCGGAGATCCCGTTGTCATTGACGTCGAGGGTGGCATTCGTCGACGGAATCGCTCCGGCGCCGTCCGCCAGGAACTCCCCGGCGATCGCCAAAGGATTCAAACTCTGGTCCAGACCCTGGGCCGCGAAAGCATATCTGCCGGAAATGACGGCCGGCGAATTAGTGAGGCCGTTCAGGCTCTGCTGATCGATGCTTCCGCCGCCCGTCGTATTCGTATCGAACCGGATCATCTGAGCGTGCTGATTGGTGCTCAGGACGAACTGCCAGGTGTTGGTGCCTCTGCTGGTGCTCAGCGACGCGCTGCCGCGCCCGTCCGAGCCGACGCGATAGGTGCCGCTGATAGGGACCTGGGTCGATACGCCCGTCAGGAAACTCTGCACATCTTCGACGCCACTGACAATTCTCCCGTTGCCGTCAGCGACGAAACTGCCCGCCACGGCGAGCAGACCAGACGCGTCGTTTCCCTCGTACGAGAAGGCATAGGGGCCGCTCAGTGAATGGTCGGAGTAGACGATCGTGACAATCACGTTCGTGTTGACGGGAGTTCCATCCGAAGCTGAGGCGGTGGCAGTGACCGTGACGCTCGCACCAGGCGGCGGAAAAGCCGGTGCGGTGTACAACCCGGTCGTATCGATCGTGCCGAGGTTGCCGCCCGACGGCGAACTCAGCGTCCACACCGCAGCCGTCGCCACGCCATTCAGAATCGCGGAGAACTGAGTGCTTCCCCCAGCCGGCACGATGGCCGAAGGTGGCGTGATGGACAGGCCGAGACCAACGCCAACGGTGACGATCGCAGTGTTCGAGGTGACCGTGTTGGTGCTGGACGAGCTGGAACTGGACGTGCTGGTTTGAGTGGCGACAGCCGTGATCTGGACTTGTCCAACCTGCAAGCCGCTGCCGCTGGAAGTGGTTGGAACGGCAGCCGGCGCCGTGTAGACCCCGATCAACTGGTCCGTGCTTGACGGCACAATCGTTCCAACGGTGGAGTTACCGCCGGCGATGCCGTTGACCTCCCACGAAACGGTTGTCGTGGTCGAAACGGACGAGTTCGTAAGTTTGACGGTGGCCGTGAAGTCGGTTTGTGTGTTGATGGGAACCGTGATGGCGGTGGGCGTAATGCTGACAGAGCTGATGTCCACCGCGCCGGTACCGCCACCGCATGACGACAGCGCCAAGGAATTCACGACGACTGACGAAAGCGCAAGAAGCGAGAACATCTTTCCGGAGCGAGTCCGCCGAGCCGTGACTCGGGCGTGAGATTCAGACGCCTGCTTTCCGATCGTAGTCATCGTTACTGTAGGCTCCCCATTCGATTTCGCGCAGTCGCACCCCGAGTTTGAACGGCCATTCAGTGGATTCCAGAGAGTCCGGAAAAAGTTCCACGAAATTTCGCAGGGGGAAGAGCATGCTCAAGTGTCGCGACTCCCCGCACGGACTGGCGATTCGACCGCTTCGATCGAACGCGGACACGCTGCCAATCCCAAAGACCACCCACGCGCACCCCGAAAATCCCCACAAGCCAGTCTAAGTGATGTACGGGAAAGGGTTTTGGTTGTCAGACCAGAGGAAGCCGCCCAGGAGTAGGGGTATGGCGGCTACTTCACGAAAAGCGCTTCGCGGACCTGATCGCGACCCACGAATGATTTCGACGAACGGAACTGCTCGAACAACCCCAGGAGCTCGCGGTTCTGAAACACGTGCGTATGGACAGCAATTGTAGAAGCTGGAATGAGTTCGACTGACTGCGAGTCCACGATTCGATAGCGGTGGAATCGCTCAGCAGGACGGCTATGAAACAGTGCCAAAACGGCCCCTCCCGGATGAACCAGAGAGGAGAGCCGATCCACTACCTTTGGCAGCGCCTCCGGGTCGAAATAGTCGAAGAGGTCCCAAGCGAGCACGCCGTGGAAGCTTGCCTCGGGGTAACCGAGAGCGCTCGTGAGAAACTTCTCCGCTAGGGTCGAAGGAGAAAGCTTCGCGGCAGGCTGGCCGACAGCTGCCGTGCGAAGCGTTTCTTCCTCGCCGGTCAGAAAATCGCGCCATTCGCGGAGGAGATCTTCCGAAGACAGACGGTATCCCTTGTCGACAAAGAAGCTGACGGTCGACTGCCAAACTGGGCCGAGATCAAGTATGCGCCCCCGAGGCACGTCGCTGATCAGCCACAAAAATTCCTTCAGCGCGTTCGAGACCCGGTGATTTGGGGCGGGCGGCGGCGTAGGCGCGGGACCGGGTTTGGCCGGAGCAGTTCCCGTTGCCGCCGCGGCTCCCAAGCGCGATTTCGCCGTCCAGTTCATCAGCCGACTTACTCGACCTCTGCGCCAGTCGTGACGGGCCGGAGAGGCTCAGACTCGGGATCGGAGGTAGATTCCGTTACTGAAACCTTGGCCGGCTGAGGCGTGCGCACGGTCTCAATCTTTCCGCGCAATCGCGCGCCGTCATCAATGCCGATTCGCGGACTCACGACGCTACCCACAACGCTGCTGGAAGAGCCTAGGCGAGCGCTTTCGGCGGCCTTCAGGTTTCCCTGCACCGAGCCGTCCACGACGATCTCTCGCGCCTCGATTTCGGCCTGGATTCGGCCGTTTGGACCCACCGTTACACGGCCGCCAGCGATTCGAATCTTGCCCTGGATGTCGCCGTCTATGTAGAGGTCGGCGCTGCCAGAAATCTCGCCCTGAACCTTGAGACCGGAGCCGATCTTGGAGATGTTGGACGACACCAGCGGCGGCGCGGAGACGGGGGTGGAAGCGGCCGGCGCGACTGGTGAAGACGACTGGAATGTCGGCGTCTTGGGCTGCTCGTCGGATTTGTATGAGCTCTGCATCGGCGAGGGAGAGGGCTGCGAAGACGGCTTTACTTCGTTCGGTTTACGCCACATGAAAACCTCCTGCAAGCGCGGGTGGATGCGGAGCTGGGGCATGCATCCTACACGGTGCACGAAATATAGTACAGGGGAAATGCGGTGTAAACGGCGGGTCGCCGACGGTGTTCCCAAGCGCCAACTGTCTACGGAAGCGCCGGAAGAAATCCTGACTCCGTGGTCTGAACATCCCGGTCCCGCATCTCCCACATCGAGACGAGGATTCCGACGCATTCGTGCGCGAAGATTTTCAGGCCGCCGCGGCTGCGCCACCAATCGCGCGGATCGTAATCCGAATCGGGCGCGGAGACGACGCGAAGAACCGTCCCGGCCGGAAACTGGCGCTCGGCCAGATAGCGCGAGCGGCGCGTGTGATAGTTCGACGTGACCAGGAGGACGCGCTTCCAGTTACGCGAGGTGATCAACCGAGCGAGTGCGGCGGTTTCCTCGCGCGTGTTCTCGGCATGGTGCGTAAAACGCATGATCGCGGCTTGCGGCACGCCACGATCACGCAGATCGTGTTCTTCCAGTTCGGCGATGCTCGCGTAGGCGCGAAGAAAACGCCCGCTGGCCACCACCGTGGGGGCGTACCCGGATTTGTAAAGCTGCGCGGCGCGGCCGGCACGATCGGCGCTGAAGTTGTCGTCACCCAGCATCACGATGGCATCGGCGGGGATTGGCGTTTCGTCCACGACCCAAAAACCGCCGGCCCATCGCAGCAGCGGTTGCCGGACGAGATAGAGCGCGAACAGCAGACACAGGAAGCAAATGAGGGAGATAAGGCGGAAGAAGATCCCGCCTCGCTGCGAATCACCCGGCCGAAGCGAGCGCCGCACGCAGAAACTCATCTGGCAGGGTCCATCTTGCGCAAGCGCTCGGCGGACTCTTCGGGAAGCGTACCGTTGAAATAGACTTCCTTGATGCCGTAGGACTTGCTGCGGCTTTCCATGATCGGAAGAATCTCAATGTGCCAGTGATAGTCGCCTGCGATGGTTGCCCAGTAATCGCTTAGTTCGCCTTTCGTCTGCAGGGTGCTGGGCGACGTGTGCAGAACCATGTGATAGCTGGCGGAGACCTGCAAGAGACGGCGCAACGTTCGGCCCAGCAACGTGGCGAGGTTACGGCGGTTTTCGTCAGGCGCGGGCGCCTCAAACTGGTGATTGTGCGCGCGAGGGATCAGCCATGTTTCGTAGGGGACGCGCGAAGCGTAGGGGCAAGCGGCGAAATAGTCGCCGATATTGTCCACGACGCGCTTTTCCTGGCGAATCTCTTGCCGCAGAATGTCGCAAAAGACGCACCGCTCGCGGTCGCGATACCACTCGCGGGCGGAGCGCAGCTCGTAAAGAATGCGCCGCGGCACAAATGTCGTGGCCATGAGCTGCGAATGGGCGTGGGGCCAATCCTCGCCCGCCTGGCGGCCTTCGTTCTTGAACACGGTCACATATTTGAACCGCGAGTCGCGCTTCAGGTCCGCGATTCGCAGCGCGTACGCCTGGAGCACGCGGTCAATTTCGTCATCGTCCAGGCGCGCGAGCGGCGCGGAATGGTTCGGAGTCTCGACAATGATTTCGTGGGCGCCCACGGCGGCCATGCGATCGAAGATGCCGTCGGCGCTGCGCGCGGGATCACCTTCAATGCGGTAGAGCGGACGGAAGTGAGGATAGACTCGGACTTGAGGCGCACCTTGAGGAGGCAGTTGGAGCAAGACCGGCCGCGGAGCACCTGCGTCCGGACAAAGTGGACAGGGACCGACGCGCTCTTTTTCGCGTTCCGGATGCCCGATGACGACCCAGCTTCGAGTGATTGGGTCCTTGCGAAGTTCCATGCAGCGCCCGTGTAAGAATCCGAGGTCATCTTATAACGAAGCTCCGCAAGAGGACAGAGCAAGTGCGCAGCGGCGGCCACGCCAAGCGCGAGCGGGCGTTTTCTTCAACTAATCAAAGACGATTTCGTTTACACTGCCAGCCGCGAGCGGCGGCCGAGAGTGGCCGCGGGGATCGAGAGGCGGTGCCCTGAACGTGAGAAAACCTTCTTGAGCGCGCACGCGGCGAACGGACTGACAACTGCGCGCGGGACGAACATCCCGAGCGTTCGCAAGATGACCGTAGTGCCGATGATCGCGGCAACCTACTTCATGGTCGCCGGCGGACCGTATGGCCTCGAAGATATCGTGCAGAAGACCGGCTACCGCGCCACGCTGCTCATTCTCCTGATCACCCCGCTGCTCTGGAGCATCCCTACCGCGATGATGGTCAGCGAACTTGCCACCGCGATTCCCAAAGAGGGCGGCTTTTACGTCTGGGTGCGGCGCGGCATGGGCCGCTTGATGGGATACCAGGAGACGTGGCTCACGCTGGCGGGGAGCGTCTTCGAGATGGCGCTCTATCCCAACCTCTTCGTTGCCTACCTTGGAAGATTCGCCCCGCAAATGGTCGCGGGCCACCGCGGTCTCTTGATCGGATTCGGAATGATCGCGCTGTGCACCGCGTGGAATCTCGCCGGAGTGCGCGCAATGGGCGAAGGTTCGGTAGGGCTGAACATCGCGCTGCTGACGCCCTTCGTGGCGCTCGTGCTGATCGCGCTGTTCCGCAGTCCCGTCGGCGCCACGACCGCAATTCCCCTCCATCACTCCGATCTGCTTGGCGGAATCCTGATCGCCATGTGGAACTACATGGGTTGGGACAATCTCTCGACCATCGCCGGCGAAGTGGAATCGCCGCAGCGCACGTACACACGCGCTATGACCGGAGCCGTGATTCTCGTGGTGCTGAGCTACCTGTTGCCGGTGGCGGCCGTGGCGCGGACGGGCCTCGATCCGAATGCGTGGACGGATGGCGGCTGGGTCGACATTGGCCGGGCGATTGGAGGAGAAGCGCTGGCCATCGCGATCGCGTTGGCCGGGGTGCTTGGCGCCGTGGGATCGTTTGGCGCGCTTATGATGTCGTTCACCCGGCTGCCGAGCGTGATGGCCGAAGACGGCTACCTGCCGAAAGTTTTCTCGCGAATGAGCCGGCGGACGGGCGCACCGTGGGTGGCGATTGTCGTGTGCGCGCTCTTCTGGGCTGCGTGTTATCCGCTCGGATTCGAGCGCAGCCTGATTCTCGACGTGCTGCTGACCGGACTCAGCATTCTGCTCGAATTCTGGGCGCTGGTCGCGCTGCGCATTCGCGAACCGAATCTGGCGCGGCCTTACAGAGTGCCCGGAGGAATCGTGGGCGCAATTCTTATTGGAATTCCACCACTCGGCCTGATCATCGCGGCGCTGGTGCGCAACGGACAGGAACTGGTGGGCGAGACGAGCGAACTCACGATTGGCGCAGCGGTGATTGCCGCAGGTTTCGCCTTTTACTTCCTGAGCCGCCTGATCCGCAGGCGTGCGCCTGCCGAGGCTGACGCCTCGGCCGTTCACGAAGCCTCCACGCCGTAACTGACACCCCGGCCACCACTAAGAATCCCTGCAAGAAGGCCCAGCCTCGCCGTTCTAGGAAAGAACGCATATGGAGGCTCGACCATGAAGATCTCACGAAGAATCGTCGCAGGCGCCGCCTGCGCGCTTGCCCTGTCGGCTGGCCTTTTGCTGCCGGTACGCTCCGCTCCAGTTGCGGGCAAGGACGACCTGCCGACGTCTGAAGCGCCCGCGCTGACCATATACAACGGTCGATTCGCGGTTGTACGCCAGACGCTGGGCCTCGATCTGAAGCCCGGAACGAATCATGTGGACGTGTCCGACATCACCGGCCATCTGGAACCGGATTCGGTGATCCTGAGGCCGCTGGCTGCGGACCGCCAGCTCCAAGTGCTGGAGCAGAACTATCGCAACGACGCGGTTACGCAGCAATTGCTGCTTTCGCTCTACGAGGGCAAGACGATCGACTTCCTGGTGCCGAGTCCGGCCGGAGGCCAGCGCACGATTCAAGGCAAAATCATCCGCAGCGGCTTCGTGCCTCATTCGGCTCTGGCGTACGCGCAATACGGGCAGCAGTACTACCAGACGCAATACGCATTTCAGACGAGCGGCGCCGAGGAGCCGATCATTGAAGTCGACGGAAAGCTGCAATTCTCGCTGCCGGGCCAGCCGGTGTTCCCTGCTCTTTCCGATGACACGGTGCTGAAGCCGACGCTCTCCTGGGAGCTCCACGCGGACAAACCGGGCGCCATGCCGGCCGAACTCAGCTACGTAACCCAAGGCATGACGTGGGAGGCGAGCTATAACGTCGTCGCTCCGCCGAAGGGCAACGTCTTGGAGCTGGTCGGCTGGGTGACGCTGGACAATCAGAGCGGCAAGACGTTTCGCGACGCACAGATCAAGCTGATGGCCGGCGACGTCAACAAACTGCAGCCGGGCATGCCGGCCAACTACGCGATGAGCCGACCGATGAAGGAAATGGAAGATCGCGCGGAGGCTTTGCCGCCGGTCACCGAGCGATCGTTCGACGAATACCACCTGTACGCGCTCGAGCATCCGACGACGCTGCGCGATCGGGAAACCAAGCAGGTGGAGTTCGTGCGCGCGTCAGGCGTTCAATCGAAGACGGTGTATGTCTACGACGGATGGAAGTTTGACCAGAACTACCTGAACTGGCCAATGGAAAGCATCCGCCAACAGGAGAACTTCGGCCTGCTCTCGAATCCGAAAGTCTGGGTGATGCAGGAGTTCAAGAACGCGGCCGCGAATCATCTCGGGATGCCGCTGCCGAAAGGTCACGTGCGTTTCTATCGGCGTGATGAAGACGGCCAGTTGGAATTCACAGGAGAGAACATGATCGATCACACTCCCAAGGACGAGACAATTCGCCTCTACACCGGCAACGCGTTCGATCTCACGGGTGAGCGGCGTCGGCTTGACTACCGGTTTGACTCGTCCGGCCGGTGGGTGGACGAGACGTTCGAGGTCAAGCTGCGAAATCATAAATCCGCACCGGTCGACGTGCGCGTGGTGGAGCATCTCTATCGCTGGTCGAACTGGGAAATCCGCCGAAACTCGGACGCGTACGAGAAAACGGACAGCGGCACGATCCAGTTCACCGTCCAGGTACCCGCCGACAGCGAGCGGACCGTGAACTACCAGGTTCACTACTCGTGGTAGCACTCGGAACGGCAGGCGCGCAGCGACGTGCTATTCTGGCGGCCGATGAGTGGATTTGATAACGCGGACCTGGAGTTCATGCAGGCGGCTCTGGAGGAAGCGCGAGCCGCGGCTGGACGGGAGGAAGTGCCGGTCGGCGCTGTCGTGGCCGTCGGCGGGAAAATCGTAGCGCGCGCCGGGAATCGCACGATCACGACCTGCGATCCCACCGCCCACGCCGAAATAATTGCATTGCGAGAGGCGGCGAAGCAGATCGGCAATCATCGCCTTTTGGGCGCGACGCTCTACGTTACGATCGAGCCGTGTGCGATGTGCGCCGGGGCGATGATCCAGGCGCGGGTCGAACGGCTGGTATACGGCGCTGACGACGCGAAGGGTGGAGCCGTGCGATCCTGCCTCGCGATTTTCGACACACCGGGGATCAATCATCGTGTGAAGACGACCGGTGGAGTCTTGGCCGATGAGGCCTTAGGTCTGCTCCGGGAATTCTTCGCCGCCCGGCGTTAGCCGGAGTTTCTCGACTTCTGCCGGGCGGCAAGTTTCAAAGATTAGGACAACGTCTCTCGATGAGCCGCCGCTCGAACCTACTTTGGCTGCGCGCTCTGATTGCGCTCGGCGATCGCAAACTGTTTGCAGCGATCCTGCAGACTCCCCGCGATTTGACCGCACTTGTCAAACGAGTCGGCGGCCTCTGCATGCCTGTTCAGCTGGTCCAGCGAAGTCCCCAAAACCATCAAGTCAGTTTGATCGGGGCTCTTATTGCTTTGCGTCGCCTGCTGAAGCTCCTTCACGGTATTTTCGTAGTCCTTGTGGCGGAAGTAGATCAGGCCCAGAGCGCTGTGCGCCTGAATCGACTTCTGTGCCTTGAAGTCCGAAAACTGTACCTCTTTCATCTCGGGCGGCTTGGTCATCGACTCCAGGTCCGAGATAGCTCGCATTTCGTACGTCTCGCCCTCGCCCAGTAGCTTGGCTGCATCGGGATCGTGCGAATCGTACCGGTGGGAGATGACCCAGCCGAACGTCACGAGAACATCCACTTCATCCGGCCTCAGGGCCAGCGCTCTGTCCGCCGAGGCATAGAAGTTCTTCCAATCTTGTTTGGCGTAGTACGCATTCATCAGGCCCACATCCACCTGTTCGGCGTACTTGCTGTTGGGATACTTTCCGAGGAAATTTTCGCCAAGCTTGATCTTCTTGTCCAAGTCTTGCGGTTTCACGGCAGTGAAATCCGTGTAATCCTCGTCTTCCTTTCCCTGGACTTGAAGTATCTGCTGCACGTTCGACCTGCTGTTCAGTTGCTGCATTGCGCCGGGCTGTCCACCCGTGGTTTGTACCTGCGCGCTGCAAGCCGTAGCAAGAAAGAAGCCGCACAGGCACGAAGCAGCTAGCAGCGCGATGCGAGCACCGATAACGGAAGATTTCATGGTTCCGAGCCTCCGATTGTCCGCCGTCTGTAACAACCCTAGTTTCCCGACCGAAGAACGAGTTGGCAAGTCCGATCAGCCTGTCTCTTGTGACGAAGCTGGGCGTCCTCTGGTTGCACGGGAGATTGTCGCTTCCCGGGAAGCCCTGGGATGCATGGCGGAGAGGGTGGGATTCGAACCCACGGTAGAGTTTCCCCTACACTCGCTTTCGAGGCGAGCTCTTTCGACCGCTCAGACACCTCTCCGCATTCAAATGAATTCTTCGTAGCTTAACAAAGGC
>Ga0335083_10001540_pt1 | contig 31533 bp, 27 predicted proteins | sample Lox_Sample_42_FD_206716 | JGI IMG/M metagenome (GOLD analysis project Ga0335083, IMG submission 206716) | Soil microbial communities from Loxahatchee National Wildlife Refuge, Florida, United States - Lox_Sample_4.2 | ecosystem: Environmental > Terrestrial > Soil > Wetlands | place: USA...
TCCCCACGTTGCAGCAATCCTTCGGGGGAGTATTGACAGTGGTGCTGGGTCTGGAACTGCTGGAAACGCTGAAGACATATTTCACCGAACACCACGTCCGGTTGGAAGTGATTCTCGTCGTTGCGATCATTGCCGTCGGCCGACATGTGATTCAGCTTGACTTCGGGCATACCCCTGGCCCGGTGCTGCTCGGAATTTCCGGAGTGATCTTGGCCTTGACGGTGGGCTATTTCCTTATCAAAAGGGCTCAAGCCGGCGCTACACCGAGAGAAGCGTCCCAAGCGAGGACCGATGCAAACGAACATTGAAGCGACTGGCGGATTAATGCCTCCGCGACACAGATCAAGCCCGCTCAATCAATGCAGAGCTTAACACCTAGCAGTGATCGTTGCGGAATCTCCGTCATCCGCCAATAGTGCCCGAGATGGGCAACCTGTTCGGGTAGAGAGTGCCTCATATGAGGCACCGATTGTCGGCTTCGGTGCCCCTTCGTGCCTCAACCCCTTGAAAAAGAACACAAACCGGAAGCGGTCGGGGAAATGCCTTTAGCGCTGCGACTTCCAGAGGGAGGTCAGAGATCCGCAAAGGCAAGGGGATTATAAATGTTTCTTAAGCAAGACGAGGAATATAGCGATATCGACCTCGTCGAACTAGCCCGTGAAGGTGATAAACATGCATTTGGCGAACTCGTCAGACGGCATCATCATCAGTGTGTAAGTTTAGCGTCGTGTATATTACAAGACCGTGGGGAGGCGGAAGACGAAGCGCAAAACGCTTACTGGAAAGCATTCGAGCACCTCGATCAATTTCAGGGCGATGCCGACTTCTCGATTTGGCTGTCGCGCATTGTAGTAAATCAGTGTTTGATGTTCATGCGTGCCAAGCGGCGCACACGGTTTCTGTACTTGGATGCCGGTATCCCCGGGTATCCTGGCGCCAGCATCGAGCTACCTTCCTGGAAGCTCGATCCCGAGGGCGAAGTAGGTAGCCGGCAAGTAAGAGAGGTTCTGAAACGCGAAATTCAGTGCATGCCGGCTCTGCTGCGAAATGTCCTGCTCCTGCGGGATGTCGAAGAACTTCCAATCGCGGAAGTGGCCAATCGCCTTGGGATTACGGTCCCAGCCGCGAAGTCACGCCTATTGCGCGCACGACAGGAACTCCGTCAGAGATTGCTACGCCATTGCAACTCATCTGGGCATGTAAGCCTAACTACGCGGGTAGCCGTACAGACCGGAAGATTGCGTTATGCGAGTTGAGCGCCGCACGCACGCCCAGACGGGAAGACTGCGCTGAAGACCATTAAAGAATGACATGATCCCTGGGCTAAAGCGGGACGGCTGAACATTGTCGAAAGCCAGAGTCGCGAAGGCAGCCCCTGGAATTGAAGACGTATTCAGGGGTGTGACAGCCGGGCGCCAGCGGCTCTGACCTTTTCCGCCCGTGTTAAACGGATTGCAAGTGACGGGTGCTCGTTTCCTGGCTTGGAGGAAACCATTATCGGTCGGGCGAGTATCACGGCGGAGGAACGGTCTGAAAAAAGAACCGTGAAGGCCACCGCACCGCCATTGTTAATGGCTGGTTGCCCCAAAGCGATCAACGTCCTTCCGCCAATCGTATCACCAGTCTTGGCGATCGGCGATGTTTGTGTAAAGATACCCGCCCCACCGTCAAATGTGGAAAAAAAAGCCACCTTACCACTATCGCTGATCACAGGGGAACCGAAGCTGGTTAGTGCCCGGCCGCCGATCGTATCGCCCGCTTGCACCAACAACTCGTGCTGCGTAAAGACTCCTATTCCTCCCGAAAACACGCCCGTGAAGGCCACAGTGCCGCTGGAGTTCAGGGCAGGAGCGAAAAACAGATCGGTCAGAGTCTTGCCGCCAATGGTATCACCAACCTTTACCAGGACTGCACTTTGCGTAAAAATGCCGGTCGCAGTCTTTCCCGAAAGCCAACCCTGGAAGGCGACCGTCCCACGATCGTTGATGGCAGGCGGACCAAAACTTGTTAATGTTTGCCCCTCGATCAATTCACCCTCCTTTGCAAGCACTGCTGTTTGGGTGAAGATGCCAGTACCTCTTGGAGAGGAACCCACGAACGCCAGCGTCCCAGCATTGTTAATCGCCGGAAGTCCAAAGCTCGTTAGCGTTTGCCCGGCGATCTTGTCGCCGGCCTTAGCCAAGAGAGTCGTTGACGCGAGAATAGCCGGCCCCTGTGAAGATAGCAGGCCACGAACCACCACCGTACCTCTATCGTTAACCGCGGGCATGAAGCTGATTCCTTCCACAGTTTGGCCGTTGACCGAATCTCCGCTCTTTAACACTAAGGAAGCCGGCGTAAAGATGCCTTCCCCTATCAAATCTCCTTCCGCATATGTGGCATAGAACGCAACGCTACCGCCGGCATTGATAGCGGGCGAGTTTGCGCCGAACGAAGGCTGTTTGAATCCGGTCAACGTCTTGCCTCCAATTGTATCGCCTGTCTTCGCTACCACGGTGAGCGTGTAAGCGATTGGATCTGCCCGGGCAGGAACAGTTCCTGCAACCGCGAGAGCAGCGAGCAGGCCCCATTCGACTTGTATCGCCTTTCGAAACGAAGAACTGAGACTATACTTCATTCGGTATCCAGGATGGTTCACTAGACTGAAAGATCTCTAAAAGCTAGCTGGCGCGCGCGTACGCTGTTCGGCTATATACGGCTTTTTCCAGCAGTGTGCCAGGCCCCTTTCGACCGCAGTGTTTTCCAAATCTGGAACGTAGTTCCCTTCTGGCCCGAAGTAGTCGCGACTTCGCAGCTGGAACCGTCAGGCCCAGCCGCTCTGCCACGTCCGGCATTGGAAGGCACTCACGGTCATGAAGCAACATGACATTTCGATACAGAGGAGGCATTCGCAGCATCTCTTTTCGCAGTAGATTCACAACTTCTTTCCAACCCATCTCGTCTTCCGGATTGGTAGTTAAACCTACCAGCTCAAGCCGAACATCGAGCTCAGTCAGGCTATCCAGGGAGACAAATCGGGTGTTTCGTTCCTTTCGGATTCGCATGAGGCATTCATTCTGGACGATGCGGCCCAGCCACGCTGCGAAAGGTCCATTACCGTGAAACTGGTCCCGGTGTTGAAAAGCTTTTCGAAAGGCGCTTTGAACGGCGTCTTCGGCATCGTTCGGGTTGTGCATTATCACCAATGCCCGCTTGATGCACATATCCCTGTGACGCTCCGTAAGCTCGGCGAATGATACACCGTCTGCGCTCGGTGCACGCGCCGGAGGTTCGTCGCGGTTTGAAGACTGGGGGCTCCAAGGGGCATCCTCTGGTTCGACCGGTTTCGTCTGTACAGAGGGCCCAGTGGTTCGAAGTGATGGAGGAGGAAAACTCCGTGTTTTTACGACGAAGTTAGTTGTATGGATGAGTTCTTTCGTAGTGCTCAACATACCCTGAGATTACAAAGAATCGTCGCCCGAAATAACTGGTTAACTTATCAGTTGTTAACCGTGATACCTCCCTAAACTGTGAGGTTTTCCGGCACTAACCGCTACGCGGAGAAGAATTTACAACAGCTACCGCAATGCCGGCATCGCTCAAATGATGGTCTTGGGAGGACCGCGCCGCGAGATACGGTTCTGTTCGCCCAAAAGAGGACTGAGGCCGCCACCCACTACTTGGCCGTCTCTTCGGGTTCCTACCGATAACTGCTCGAGAATGTCCGGGCCGCGAGGCCTGAAGCAAAACCGCGGCGCCGCGTGACACACTTTGGGAGCGTGTAATTCAGAATCGGTAGCTCGGTCCCAGGCTGAACACAAACTGATTCATGACTCCTCCGTTTACTACCACGATGCAGCCCGAGACACAGACTAATCTCTGAAGTTCAGCATGGAGCACTATAGGCAAATACTCCACGCTCAAGCGGAATCCCCAGTGCTTTGCGGGAAACACCTTGACACCGGTTCCAATACCAAACGCGAATCTTGTGGCACTGGACGCCGGGGCTGACATGCGGGCTGCACCTAGGCTTGCGGTAAGGAACGGGTATATTTTCGGAGCCTCTCTTATAGTGAACTCGTGCGTGAAATCGCCGAGGAAGTGATCCAAGGCAATACCTGGCCGGAATGACGCTGTAATCGAAGGAGTGGGAACCAGAGGGTCTTGGTTGAAGAAAAGGTGTGTATCTTGCCTCCACCATCGGAACTCAATCGCGTCATAGCCTTCACCCTCTTCTCCGTCGAATCGGATACCTCCCGTTACACCGAAACTGAAGCTGTCAGCAACATGTGCCTCAACGTTTGGGGTGGAGGCCTGCTCCAATTTAAGTGTGCCTCCGAAGGAGCCGCCCAGCAGGGGTGTGATTTCATAATTCTGCGCAGGTGTCGATACCACACTGGCGAGCAAAACGACAAACAGATGGCTCCTTCTTACAACTCTCCTGATACAGCCCATCCGAGACACCTCTCTTTTCGGTTAAACCTTCTAGAGCCGGTCCAAAGATGCATTCAGATGTATTAGCGAGGCAAAATATGTATCGCGCAGGAGCCGCAGACCTTCCTTAGCAGCGCTGCAACTGTGCGCTTTACAATCACAAAATTCGGAACAGGCGCTCGACAGATTGAATCGACTCCAGAAGCCTTCTCGCTTCTCTCGCCAGCTCGCGCTTGCTCTCGTATAAGTCAGGAATATTCGCGAACTCCCGCAGGACGGTCCTGTGCGTGGTAACTGCCTTAGCCATCAGCTCGGTGGCATGAGCAGCATTGCCGCCTCGGGTCTCAGCCTCCGCCAGCCGCAGGTAGGAAAACGCCAGGTCGATGTCGGATTGCAACATCAAGCATAGGCTTGCGATGTGGCCGCTGCACCTTTGGTCTGTGGTGAGTTGCATCTTACGCTACCTGAAATTCTGTCTCGGGCGCCAACGGCTGAAGCAAATGCGTCTCCTGCAGCCGCCGCTCGGCTTGCAGCCAGTCTTGTTCGGCGAATCCGTCGCCCCCACCGCGGGCTTGCCAAAGCGCATAGGCAAGCGCTGCGATTTCATCGTGTGATAAGGCCGGGTTCGCTTCACTCGTTGCTTCGGTCGGTACTGTCCGCTCTTGTTCCATGAGAACCTCCCAACCAGGATGACCGAGTGGAAGCGGCAGACTTATTTTTTTGATTTATGTTTGTCGAGTGAGCCGAGCCTAATCGAGTCGAAAGCGCGCTCGAGATTCGGACAGATTTCAGTCACGGCCCTGGTGGGCGCTTCTCAGGGTACGCGCCGCCACGTTTTATCCGGATCAAAAGCTGTCATGGCTCCTGCCGCGGTATTGGTGGGAGAGCCCAGATCCTTCTGGTAAATGACACCGTCCTGGTTAACAACGAAGGTCATGATGCCCGATACACGATAGTCGACCGGCCAGGCGACCAGGCCGAAGCCACCGATCATCAATCCCTGCTGAAGGTAATCCCGGGCGCCGCCGCGGGCTGCAGGCCCTTGCGCTGTCAGGATTCAGAAGTAGTAGCCGTGATAGGGAGTCGGTTGTTCGCTCTCTTTTCGGTATCCTTCTGACTGAGCCCTTTTTACTCCGGTCGCGAACTCGGTCGGAGGAGTGTCGGGGCCCGGCCAGAGAAGGCCGTCCCGATTACCGGACGAGCTGATCAGTTTACGTGCATATTCTGGAACCCCGTTCTTGTTACGGTCTTCACTGGCGTAATCGTATTGCGCATCCACGTAGGCTTTACAGGTCGCAATCGCATCGAGCTCATTGGAACCGATCCGCCGTGCCAGGATCTCGGTTTTTCCAGCTGATGCATCGAAGTACCAGCGGCCAGCGGTCCTCACAGGTGGCACGGGGAACGGGAAGCCATCGGCACCAAGGAGCAGGGTCGCGCGGTTTCCGTCCGCCGGGCTTATTTCTCTTTCAGTGATTGCTTGGCTCCCTTCACCGGTTATTCTTGTCCTCGACAGCATCTCCAGAATTGGGGATTTCCTCGGCGCCCGATCCGAAGCTCTTATTCAGCGCCCCAAGGTCGTCTGCTTCAGCTGCGGCTAACAAATCTCGCGCGGCTTCCTGCGGCGTAGCAAAAGTACGTTGGCTGCTCCCGAGAGGCGAGGCCCACAACGAGGACGCCAACGCCGTTGCTGCGAACGGGAGCGTGAATATCGAGAAGAGTAATCGGTTTGGCATAGCCATGCTCCTTGGTCTCATCTTCGTTCTGGGGCGGATCACCGCCTGCGCCCGCCTGCGCGTCGGCCATCTCCGCGTCGGCCGCCTCCACGAAAGCCGCCTCCGCCCATACTCCGGGCGCCACGGTTACTGAATGAGTGGGCTTGGCCGGCGCTCCCTCCTCGGAAGGCGCCTCCTCGGTTACCTTGATCTCCCCCGGAGCCGCCCCATTGCGATTGCCGAAACGCAGAACTGTGGGTTAGATTGTTAGGCCGATGCAACAGGCTCATATTCCCGCTACACTCACGGTTCATTTTGCTTAAACACGCAGGCGCACCGCCTATAGAGAACATCTCAAGTTCGCAACACACACACACAGAACTTGTGCTAAATATTTCCCGACTTTACCTCCGTGAACAACATCGAGCTTGAGTGGTTGCAGAGTTCGCATCTGCACGGAATGGTATTCACCCACACCGCCATATGAAAAGGTTAATCGCTTGAGGAAAAATCCGGAAGCACAAAGGCTTGAGGAATGCCGGAACTCCGGCGTTCCTTGGAAGAAATGGGGGCCATACTTGAGCGAGCGGCAATGGGGTACGGTTCGGGAGGACTATAGCCACGACGGCAACGCCTGGAACTATTTCACACACGACCAGGCACGGTCTCGCGCGTATCGTTGGGGCGAGGACGGGATCGCGGGCATCAGCGACGACCAGCAGCAGCTCTGTTTCGCTCTGGCACTGTGGAACGGACGCGACCCGATCTTAAAGGAACGTCTGTTCGGTCTTACCAATAGCGAAGGCAATCATGGGGAGGATGTCAAGGAATACTACTTTTACCTCGATAACACGCCGACCCACTCCTACATGAAGTATTTGTACAAGTACCCCCAGTCGGCCTTCCCATATGCCGACCTGGTTCAGACGAACGGGCGGCGCACCCGCACCGATTACGAATATGAACTGCTGGACACCGGCGTCTTCGACTCGAACCGCTACTTTGATGTCTTCGTCGAGTATGCCAAGAACAATCCTGAAGATATACTCGTACAGATCACTGCTTGCAATCGTGGACCAGATGCAGCCGCGATCCATATTCTTCCGACTTTCTGGTTCCGTAATACGTGGACAGGGATCGCCACCGCGCCAAAGCCGGCTCTGACACAAGTCAACGCGACGCGCGGCGTTCGCATTGTAGAGGCGTCTCATGACCGTCTCGGCCGACTCTTCCTGTATTGCGAAGGAGATACGCGGCTCCTATTTACGGAAAACGAAACCAACAACGAGCGGATCTTTGGTACTCCGAATGACGGGCCGTATGTCAAGGACGGCATCAACAACTTCGTGGTGTCCCATAACCAGGACGCTCTCAACGAACATCAGAGAGGCACGAAAGTCTCCGCACATTATGAGTTGACCGTTGGCGCTGGTAAGACCGCAACCATCTGGGTACGCCTGAGCAGTATACCGCCCGCCGATATTGGGGAGCCTTTCGGAAGCCAGTTTGCGGGCATCGTCCAAGCCCGCCGCCAGGATGCGGACGAGTTTTATCAGGGCATCATACCCGACGTCATCAGCGAAGACTCTGCCTGCGTGATGCGACAGGCTTTGGCTGGAATGCTATGGACCAAGCAGTATTTTGGGCTTGATGTAGAAAGGTGGCTCAACGAACACGGCGTCGACGCGATCCGGCTCAACGGACACAAAGTGCGGAACCGCGAGTGGTTCCATATGGTGAACCATCACATCTTCTCGATGCCTGACAAATGGGAATATCCGTGGTACGCCGCCTGGGACACGGCATTTCATAGCATCGCGCTCTCGACCGTGGATGTCGATTTTGCCAAGGCACAGCTGGACCTGCTGCTCGAGAATTCATTTCTGCACCCATCCGGACAGATCCCTGCGTACGAATGGAACTTTAGCGATGTCAATCCTCCGGTACACGCATGGGCTACGATCTTCCTGTACAAGACGGAGCAGGCGCTACACGGCGAGGGCGACTTGGAGTTCCTTAAGCGCTCCTTTAACAAACTGATGCTGAACTTCTCCTGGTGGGTGAACCGCAAGGATCGCCTGGGCCAGAACGTGTTCGAAGGAGGCTTCCTGGGGTTGGACAACATCGGTGTCTTCGACCGGAGCGCACCGCTCCCTGGCGGCGGGTATTTGGAGCAAGCAGATGGCACCGCTTGGGTGTCCTTGTTTTGCCAGAACATGCTGGAGATCGTCTTTGAGTTGGCGGCGAACGACGCCGGCTACGTGGATATGGCGACGAAGTTTGTCGACCATTTCCTATGGATCGCCCGTGGGATGAATCGGGTGGGACCGGACGGCATGTGGGACGAAGAGGACGGATTCTACTATGATGTGCTGCGCCTGCCCGACGGCACTGCGACGCGCCTGAAGGTCCGATCCATGGTGGGCTTATTGCCCCTATGTGCCACTACAATTATCGAGCCCTGGCAACGGGAGCGGGTTCCAGAAGCCGTCACTGATTTGTTGGACAACCTGAAACGGAGGCCGGATCTGCTTCAGAGCATCCATCCAACGGGCGTAGGGGGGCGCGGAATCGCTGCGCTGGTCAATCCCGACCGGCTACGCCGAATCCTGTCGAGGATGCTCGACGAAAACGAGTTCCTGAGCCCTTATGGGATTCGCGCACTGTCCCGCTATCATGCCGAGCATCCCTATGCCTTCAAGGCGGGAGGCAATGAGTACAGCGTAAAGTACCTTCCTGCTGAATCCGACTCAGGAATGTTTGGAGGCAACTCCAACTGGCGCGGTCCGGTCTGGATGCCGGTGAATGCTCTGCTGATCCGTGCACTGCTGAGCTTTTACCTTTATTACGGCGACAATTTCAGGATCGAGTGCCCCACCCGATCGGGTAACCTCATGAACCTTTTTGAGGTCGCGCGCGAGGTCGCCAATCGGCTGACCCGAATCTTCCTGCGAGACGCTTCAGGCCGTCGGCCAGTGTACGGGGGAGCGCAGAAATTCCAAACCGATCCACTCTGGAAAGACTATCTGCTCTTCTATGAATATTTCCATGGTGACAACGGCGCCGGCCTGGGGGCGAGCCATCAGACGGGGTGGACGGGAATTGTCGCGAAACTGATCGAACTCTTCGGCCGCCTCGATGCCGAGCAGTTGCTGGCTGCTGGGAAAGAAGGTTACGTCACCAGCGGAAAAGTACCGGAGGAACGCCACGCGGACCTCGCCGGCCTGGTCGGTAGTTGAGATCGCTGAGCGCGGGACACGATGACAAATACCCTCAGCGCTTCAAGCCGATTACTTACACCCCCGCGAGCAGCGGGATTTGCCGGAATCATCTTCTCGGCGCTCATGATCGCCAGTCTGGGCATCGTTCGGGTTACGCTACCGGACGATCCGGCCAAACCGGGCATCTGGCTGACCGATTCCAGCGGCCGCGAGGCGGTCAGACTCGCTCTGAATTTAGTTCCGTTTACCGGAATTGCCTTTCTCTGGTTCATCGGCGTGCTGCGCGACCGTCTAGGCGAATTGGAAGATCAGTTCTTTTCGACCGTATTTCTGGGTGGCGGGTTGCTATTTGTTGGGAGCCTTTTCGCTTCAGCGGCTGCTGCCGGAGCGCTGCTCGAGATCGGGCCGGCAGCCAATATCCAAGCTGCAGACAACGAAGTCTACCCTTTTGTTCGGTACTTGAGCTATACGTTCCTGAACGTCTTCGCCATCAAAATGGCGGGTGTGTTCATGTTCTCGACCTGTACCACCGCGCTGCGCACGGCAACCTTCCCGCGGTGGGTTGCATTCTCAGGATTCGCGTGCGGCCTGGTTTTATTGCTGATCATCTCAAACTGGGCGTGGATCGCGATGCTGTTCCCACTGTGGATACTACTGGTCAGCGCACAAATACTGGTTGCCGACAAAAGGCAGCGTGGTTGAAGGGTGTGCCATGCATGACTACGCCATGGTACTGAATGCTGGTTCATCTAGCCTGAAGTTCGGCGTTTGCTGGAGACCTGAGGCGGAAGATTGGCGTTTGGATTCAAGGGGCCAGATTGAAGGCATTGGTACCGCACCCCGAATTTACGCAAAGGATGCCGCCGGCCGAATCGTTACCGATCAGAAGCTTGACGACAAGGTGAGCAACGGCTTCAATGCACTCGAGGCGCTTGCAGCGTGGTTCAGAAGGAGATACGGCGGCAAGGCGAAAGTGGTTGGCGTCGGACATCGCGTCGTGCATGGTGGCACCCAGTATTCTTGCCCAACTGTAGTGACACCGCAGGTCCTAGCCCAACTTTATCGTCTGGTGCCGCTCGCTCCTTTGCACCAGGCATACAATTTGGCGGCGATTGAAGCGGTCTCCGAATGCCTCCCTCGTGTGCCGCAAGTCGCCTGTTTCGATACAAGTTTTCACCGGAGCCAATCGCGCGTCGCGAAAGTCATTCCTCTGCCGCGCGAAATCTGTGGCTCAGACTTGCAGCGCTACGGCTTTCATGGGTTGTCCTACGAATACGTGGTCTCTGTGCTGCCACGGGTGGCGCCCGAAATCGCGGACGGGCGCGTCATCGTTGCCCATCTGGGAAGCGGCGCCAGTGTGTGCGCTTTGAAGGATCGAAAGAGCGTAGATAGCAGTTTCGGTTTCACTGCACTGGACGGGCTCTGCATGGGCACGAGGCCGGGCGCATTAGATCCCGGCGTAGTGCTGTACCTTTTCCAAAACTTGAAACTCTCCGCGGAGGAGGTGGAAACGATCCTGTACCAAAAGTCCGGGTTGCTCGGCATTTCTGGCATCAGCAGTGATATGCGCGAGCTTCTTCAGACTCGCGCGCCGGCAGCACGGTTGGCGGTGGATTATTTTGTATATCGCGCCGCCAAGGAAATCGGAGCCCTGGCAGCGGTGTTGGGTGGACTGGACAGCATCGTATTGACGGCGGGTATCGGAGAGAATTCTGCTGAAATCCGCCGCCGAATCTGCGCGTCTTGCGCGTGGCTTGGCGTCGAACTCGACCAAGCGGCCAATGCTCGCAACGGTCCCCTGATCTCAAAGCCATCGAGTAAAGTTTCTGCCTGGGTAATCCCTACCAATGAAGAATTGATGATTGCCAGGCACACCGGCATGCTGCTCGGACTCGTGAGCCCACACAAGCACCGAAGAGAGGCTAGCCAATAGGAAGCATGACACCGAGTTGCGGTGAATTTAATTAAGCCTCCTCAGGGCCATTCGAATCATAATGTGCGATGCGGCGGCTTGCTACGGTGTTCGTGCTGATAGCGGCGTGGGAGGCAGCGGCCGGAACCGACATTCCTGCGCAACTCACACTTTCCCAGGCTTTAAACATCGCCCTATCGAACAGCACCCTTATCCGGGAGGCGATGGCTCAACTGGACCAGACTTCAGGGCGATACCAGCAGTCTCGAAGCACCCTGCTGCCCCATTTGTACCTGGCTGCACGTCAAAGCTTCGAGACGGAGAGTCTTCTTGGGATCGGTATCGACGTGCCAAGCCTTAAGGGATTGATTGGGCCTTTCGGTTCCATGGATGCCCGCATCCTGCTGAGCCAGGATTTGTTCAACCTTGCTAACGTGCGCGCCTGGCAGAGCTATCGCTCACGAGAGCAATCCTCCCGACTTCTAGTTGATGATTCGCGCGAGATCGTCGCACTGAACGTTGTTGCGACTTATTTGGAGGCGCTTAAGGCCAAAACGATTCGGGATACGTTGATGGAGCAGACCAAGCTTGCGGATGAACTGTACAGGCTTACAAGAGATCGCGTGAGCCAAGGGGTGGCCGCCGAGCTAGATGCCAATCGCGCGATGCAGAAAGTAAACGCGCTCGAGCAGCAATCGCAGGAGGCCGCGCAGCGGTATATTTCGGCGAAACTCAGCCTGGCAAACATGCTGCAGGCGCGCATCACCGCGGATTTCGAAGTCGCGGACGAGGCGGCGTACGGTGCCTCAACGCCACCGGATCACGACGCTGCTCTCAAAGCCGCACTTGCCATGCGGCCGGATTATCGCGCGGCCGAAGCGACCGTCAGAGCCGCCGAATTGCAAGTAAGGTCTGTGAAAGCCTCCAGGCTCCCAACCCTGGCGATGACTTTCGGCGACGGGCAAAGTGGCAACACGCCAGTAAATAACGTGAATACTTACAAGATCCAAGGATCAATCAGCGTTCCGCTCTATACCGGCGGTCGCATACGCGGGGAAATCGAGGAGGCCGAGGGCAGCCTTCACGAAGCCCAAGCGCAGCTTGAACGGAACCGGTCGCAGATCGAGACGGACGTACTGACCGCAATCTCGGGAGTGGAGTGGGCTCTCAAAGAGGTTGAAACCAGCGCGCGGAATGTGCAGCTTTCCCGGCAGGAAGTGGACTTTACGCGCCAACGCTTTGCTCAGGGCATATCGGACAATACCGAGGTTGTGAATGCGCAGGACCGGCTTACACAGGCCGATGATGCGCACATTCGGGCCCAGTATCTTCTCGGGCTGGCACGCGCGAACCTGGCGCGCTCAACAGGGGCGGCTGAGAAAACGTATCGCAAGTGAGGATGACGATGAAAACCATTTGGATGCTCTCGGGTATCGGTTTCGTGATTCTCCTGGGATGCGAGAAAAACACTGAGCCAGAAGGTTCCCTCTTTGTGAGCGGCCGCATTGACGGTGATACGGTGGACATTTCTTCTAAGATCGCGGGGCGAATCGTAAACCTCAAGGTTCGGGAGGGGGACTCTGTGCAAGCCGGTGACGTGGTAGCATGGCTTTCCAGCCCCCAAGAAGAAGCCATCCGCGACGCTCAAAAGGCGCGAATCGTTAGCGACCAGCGCACGCTAGACCAGTTGCGGCGGCAGGTTGCCACTTATGACGAAAGGATAAGGCAGGCCGAGTTGTACGAGACCCAGGCCGAGAAGGATGCTCCCGGGCAGGTTCAGCAAGCTGAAGCCAACCTGGCCGCCAGCAAGGCAGACCTCGCGCGCTGGGAGGCAGAACTGGATCAGGTCCAGGTCGACGCGCGGCGTTATTCACCGCTGGCGAAGACCGGTGCGGTAGCTGTCCAACTCGCCGACCAATATAAGACCAAGGAAGAGGTCGCACTCGCATCGGTTGAGGCCAGCCGAAAACAGGTAGCGGTAGCAGAAGCTACTCTACGTCGCGCACGGGCGCAATTGGACAACATTCCGATCAAGGCGGCCGACCGTCTCACACTCGTGCGACAGGTCGACGAACTCAAAGAGCAGATCGCTTCGGCGAAAGCGAACGTTGAAGAAGAACAGGCAGTGCTGAGGAAAATTGAAGCCGACTTGGCCGACTTGACGATTCATGCCCCCATCGCTGGCACGATTCTGACACGATCGGGCGAGCCGGGCATGGTGATCCAACCGGGGCAGACGATCCTCACGATGGTGGATCTGACCAAGCTCTATCTGCGGGGATTCGTGCCCGAAGGCGCCATCGGCAAAGTAAAGGTGGGTCAGCAAGCACAGGTCTATCTGGACTCCAACCCGAAAGAGGGCATCGCCGCCGAAGTGATTCGCATCGATCCCGAAGCAATGTTCACGCCGGAGAACACGTATTTCAAGGAAGATCGCGTTAAGCAGGTAATGGGCCTGAAGCTTGGACTACGCGGCGCATACGGCTACGCCAAGCCGGGCATGCCGGCCGACGGACGAATTCAGACCGGCTCACAAGCGCAGACACAAGCGCGCGCCGGGAGGCCTTGATGTCCGAGGCAGCGGTTGTCGAAGCCAAATCGCTCGCCAAAAGCTACGGTTCGGTCCAAGCCCTGGATGGCGTCGACTTTAAGGTGCGGACCGGTGAGATCTTCGGGCTGATTGGAGCGGATGGGGCCGGTAAGACAACAGCATTCAAGATCATTGCCGGCGTGCTCGCACAGGGTGCTGGAGAGGTTCGCGTACTTGGCACGACGCCGCGAGAGGCTGGCCGGCGAGTGGGATACCTGACCCAGCCCTTCAGCCTATATATGGACCTCAGCATTGACGAAAATCTCGCTTACGCGGGCGGGCTCCGTCGAGTCCCGCCCAATGAGTACGCCGAACGAAGAGAGCGTTATTTTAAGCTATTCGACCTCTACCGATTTACGGATCGCCTGGCCGGGCGGTTGAGTGGCGGCATGAAGCAAAAGCTGGCGCTCACTACAGCTCTGATCGCAGACCCGGCGCTGCTTCTGCTGGACGAACCGACGACCGGAGTAGATCCGGTAACCAGGCGGGACTTTTGGGATGCTCTGACATCTCTCGCTACTGTCGGAATGACGATTATTGTCGCCACACCGTACCTGGACGAAGCGGAGCGGTGCCACCGCGTTGCTCTGATGGAGCGAGGCAAGATTTACGACATTGACACACCGGCCCAATTTCGTTCCAAGACGGGTCTCACGCGGCTGGAGATAAAAGCGGAGCCTCTGGCACAGGCGGAGGATGTCTTGGCCAAATCGCCGGAGGCCGAGGACGTACAGCGGTTTGGCGACCGCTTGGATATCATGGCGCCGCGTCCGGACGCCGCAGAGGCTGATCTGCGCGAACGCGCGGAAGCCAATGGTCTGAAGGTGACCGAGGTCCGCCGCTCGCAACCAACGCTCGAGAACGCTTTCGTGGGCCAGTTGCGGAAAATGCGTGGCGCTCACGTGGTTCCTCCTTTTCCCAAACCTTCTCCGGCTCTGACGCGCAAGGAAGTGGTGATCGGCGCCAAAGACCTGAACAAGCGGTTCGGCTCGTTTCAGGCAGTGAAGGACTTTCAACTTGAAATCCGCAACGGCGAAATCTACGGATTGCTGGGAGCCAATGGAGCGGGCAAGACCACTGCAATCAAGATCATGTGCGGGCTGATCGGACCGACCTCCGGAAGCGTCAGTCTGCTGGGAAAGTCCGAACAGCTACGCTCGGCCGCGGTGCGCTCCCGGATTGGTTACATGTCGCAGAAGTTTTCGCTTTACGACGATCTCACTATCGGCGAAAACCTCGACTTCTACGCCCGCCTATACGGCGTGGACGAGCGCTTGCGTGAGGAGCGCAAGAAATGGGTCTTGGAAACCGCGGAATTGAGCGGCGAAGCGGGGATGCTGACCAAGTCTCTACCGGGCGGATGGAAGCAGCGTGTGGCATTCGGCGCCGCGGTCATGCACGAACCAGAGGCCATATTTCTGGATGAGCCAACATCGGGTGTGGATCCACTAGCGCGCCGCGCCATGTGGCGCATGATTAATGAATTCGCCGACCGTGGTGCAGGCGTTCTGGTAGTGACCCATTACCTTGAGGAAGCTGAGCAGTGCAACCGGCTTGGTTTCATGGTGGCGGGCGAAATCATCGCCGCTGGGTCGCCCAGCGAGGTGAAGGCCAACATGAAGGGGACACTCTCGGAGGTCGAGACGGACTACCCTGATCGCGCGCTGGCGGCGTTGAAGAGCAAATTCGGTGCGTCCCGCGTGTCATTGTTTGGCGAGAAGTTGCACCTGGTGATGGAGAGCGACGCGCAGAAAAAGGAAGCTGCCGCGGAACTGGACGCCGCGGGCGTTAAAGTCACTTCCTGGAATCCGGCGCGGTTTTCGCTGGAAGACGTCTTCATTTCGCTGATCGAATCACGCAGATCGGCCATACCGTTGTGAAAAAGATTTTTGCTCAAGCGGTGAAGGAGTGGCGGCTGTTCCGGCGTGACAAATTGCTCATCATGCTGGCTGTGCTCATGCCGCTAGTACTCATGTATTTAGCAGGCGGGACACAGTCCTTGCGGCTGCGCAACGTCCGGCTTCTGGCTTATGACTACGACAACACCCCACTAAGCCGGACTTATCTGGAGACGTACGGCGCCGCGCTCACCTTCCGTCTAGTGCCATGCAGGCCCGGTGAATCGGCGGAGCGCGAACTGAGCAGCGGTAGAGCGCGCGCTGCACTGATTATCCCGCAGAATTTTGAGCGGGACGTCCGGCGCGGCACAGAACCCACAGTCCAGTTGATGATCGACGCCACGGACTCCAACGCTGCTACTGCGCTGGGGAATATGGCAGCGGCGCTCAATGCGAGCTTCGCGCAGAAGAGCGGTATCGTCCAGCTACCGCAGCAACGAGTCATGCTGCAACAAAGACTTTGGTTCAACCCTGGACTCTCGAATCCGGTCTACTTCGGCGCGGGCGCGCTAGGGATGATGCTGATCATTTTTCCCGCGCTGCTGGGTGCGCTGGCCACGGCCAAGGAATACGAGATGGGAACCATCATCCAGGCGTACGCTTCCAGTCTTTCAGCGGCCCAGTGGGTCATGGGCAAGGCTTTGGTCTATGTCCTTATAGGGCTCGTGGATTTCGGTCTTTGCTTCACGCTGGGAATATTCGCATTCAGCTATCGGATTCCGAGCGACCCGACCGTCCTGCTCAGCGCCACAGCCCTGTATCTGCTGGCGGGCGTGTTTTTCGGCATGATGATGGGCAACCTGACAGGCAACCAGAGCGCGGCGATCCAAGGAGTGCAAATGGGCTCGTTCCTGCTTTCATTGCTGCTTTCCGGCTACCTGTTTGCCGTGGCAAATATACCGGTGCAGATCCGCTGGTTCTCCGACCTTCTGCCCGCGACCCACTACATACTGATTGTTCGCAATTCCATTCTGCGGAACGTGGGATGGGAGACTTCGCTGCAGCCGATGATCGCCTTGCTGCTGCTGGCTGTGGCCTTCTTCGCTCTGAATGTGATTCAAATGCGGAAGATGCAGTTCAAAGGATAGGGGGCTCCAGTGCGGGATTTTTTAAGACGTTACTTTGCTCTGGCCACCAAGGAAGTCCAGCAGCTCAGACGCAATCGTGGACTGTTGGTTCAATTGCTGATACCTCCGACCATCGTGCTGGTTATCTTCGGATATGCGTTGAATCCCAAAGTAAGGGGCCTCCGTTTGGGAGTCGTGGACGAGAGTCTCACCACCGAGAGCCGGGACTTCATTAACTGTCTCACTGAAAACGTCAACTTCAAGGTCACCCATCGCTACGGTCGCGCGCAGGATGCAGAAGATGCGCTCAACCGTCTAGACCTGGACTTATTTCTCGTGATTCCGACTGATTTCGCGCGCAGCTTGGCACGCGGGCAGACGGCCAATGTGCAGGTGGTGATCGATGCGGTGGACGCCAATACGGCGCAGATCGCACAGGGTTACCTGGCTCGATCTGTGCAAGACTACAACGACGCGAACAGCTCCAATCCCGCTATATATCAGCCGCGGTTCACCCTCGAGAGGGCTACGCATCCTACCCCACCGCCTGGCGCCCCCGATGTACAGCCTGCCTACTTATATAATCCCGGCCTGGTGACTGCGTGGCACTACGTTACGGGTGTCATGAGCATCATTATGTTCATCAATGCGTCGCTGGTGGCCTCGGCCTTGGCGGTAAAGGAGAAGGAGACGGGCACCATCGAACAACTCATGATGACACCGGCCCAGACCGGCGAGATGTTGCTCGCCAAAACTTCGCCAGTCTTCTTGATGATGATGGTGGTCCTGTTTGTTGCCTTGTGCGTCGGCGTTCTGGTGTTCGGCGTGCCAATTCGCGGTGCGCTGTGGTTATTCACGTTCGCTGGCGCCTGCGCGGCGCTGGCCGGGATTGGAATCGGCGTGATGGTGGCAACTGTTTCCAAATCGCAGCAGCAGGCGCAGTTGCTGACATTCTTCGTAAATCCACCGATCACGCTGCTGTCCGGATCCACTTCGCCGCTAGAGAATATGCCCGAGTTCTTTCAAAAGCTCTCGTATCTCGACCCCTTGCGTTATTTCGTGACGATCGTCCGGGGAGTCACTTTGAAGGATGCGCCCTGGAGTGCGCTGTGGCCGAACCTGGTGATCCTCATGGGGTTCGCCGTCGTTCTGTTCGCCATCAGCGCCTGGCGGTTCCGCAAGCAATGACATGTAAAATCGCCACGCGTGAAAGATATGAAGAAGCCGAAGGTGTCCAGCACCGGGTCAAAGCCGAAAATGAGTAACAAGGAATACGCAAAGGAATTGCGGAAGCTGCAAGTGAAGCTCTGCAAGCTTCAGGATTGGGTCAAGCACAAAGGCCTGCGAATCATTCTTATATTTGAGGGCCGTGACGGTGCGGGAAAGGGCGGCACAATCAAGGCGATCACAGAGCGTGTCAGTCCGCGCGTCTTCCGCGTCCTAGCCCTCCCCGCGCCATCGGACCGCGAGAAGACGCAGATGTACATGCAGCGCTACTTGCAGCATTTCCCCGCTGCGGGCGAGATTGTGATCTTCGATCGCAGTTGGTACAACCGGGCGGGCGTCGAGTTTGTTATGGGCTTTTGCAATAAAGAACAGCACCGCCGCTTTCTCGAGCTTTGTCCCGTAGTCGAACGCTACGTGGTAGAAAGCGGAATCCAGCTGATCAAGTTTTGGCTGGAAGTGAGCAATGAGGAGCAGGAACGGCGTTTCAAAGCCCGTATCGAGGATCCGCTGCGCCAGTGGAAGCTTAGCCCGACAGACCTGCCCTCTCGCTCTCGTTGGTATGACTACTCGCGGGCACGCGACATGATGCTCGAGGCGACCGATTCCAATGAAACGCCGTGGCACATTGTTCGCTCCGACGACAAGAAGCGGGCACGCCTGAACTGCATCTCGCACCTCCTGCGCCTCATTCCATATCGACAGGCACCCAGGGAGAGGGCAAAACTGCCGAAGCGGTCCAAGAAAAGAGCCTACGATGATCAAGCCACGATGCAAGGCCGACGCTTCGTGCCCGAGAAGTACTGAGCCCGCATCGCCAATGGACCTTGGTTGTCAACCGATCTTGTCGGCGGCGGCTCTTGAGGCGAATCGCTTCAGCCAGCTTATCGCTTTTTGCGTTTCCGAAAAGGTCTCGGCAACTAAGCCGCGATTCGTAGCCACTAGCGCCGCGAAGCCGTTTATCAAAGGTGCTTTGCCTACGGTCGCTACTTTAGCAGCTATCGACCGGCTGTTGCAGTATGCGGCGACAGCCCGTCCGAGTTCATACCCCTCCATCGTGGATAGCTCACCTTCCACTGACAAGCAGTCAACGAGAATCAGAGCCAAGCCCCTCTCTGCAGCGGCGTCACAAGCTTTCGTGAAGACGTTAGTTGCTTCGCCCAACGATATCTGTCCCTCAACGGTGGTAACCATAATACGGTCTTTTGGTTCCACTTTCAGATAGATGGGACGCATGCGGGCTCCTGTACGGATTCTGCACGCTTCTGTCTGTCCTGCGGACAATCGTTGTGACCGACAGTTCATGCGCTGTTCTTGGTCTCCAACAAAACAATCCGCGAGACGCGGATAGAATCACGGAATTGTGACCGAAGGGCTTCCAATTGTCTACCTGGCCAGGCATGGGTAGACTGCCTGGAGCCTAACAGGCCAGCACACGGGTCTCACCGACCTGCCGCTAACGGAGGTCGGTGAGCGGACCGCTCGCCGGTTAGCGGAACGGCTGAAAGGGCTGACCTTCGCGAAAGTGTTCAGCAGCCCGCTCAAGCGTGCCGTTCGTACTTGTGAACGGGCCGGGTTTGGCGCGGTTGCCGAAATCGATTGTGACTTGGTCGAGTGGAACTATGGCGATTATGAGGGCCGAACTGGTGCTGAGATCCGCTCAAGGCGTCCCGACTGGCAGCTCTTCCGCGACGGTTGCCCGGGGAGGTGAATCGCCGCAGCAAGTGGCCGCACGGGCAGACCGCGTGGTGAGCCGCCGGCGTGCTGTGCCGGGTAACAGCTTGGTGTTTTCGAGCGGACATTTCATTCGGGTATTGGCGGCTCGTCGGCATCGAGCCCACAGTCAGCGCCAGGTCTTTCATGTTGAGCACCGCCAGCTTGAGCGCATTAGGCCATGAAAACGACCTTTCTCGACCTATGATCCGGTTGTGGAACGACACTCAACACGTGGTCCGTTAGACAATATGCTCGCAAAAAAATAGAGCAGATTTCGCGTCGACAACATCGTTTCCATGCGAGCCGCGAAAACCCCATTGTTATGAGACGCGTGGGTCGTTCGCGCGGCGGAAAGAGCCCGTGCAGTCATGAGCGCTAATACGATGTCCGCACCCGCTGCCTCATCAGGCTCCCAAGATATTTCATCACTCCTCGATCAGTACGGGTGCGGCCCGATTCAGTTTGCTGGGACAGGCAACGCACTCTATGAACGTCATCTGCTTTTCGACAATGTAATCGATTCAGCCACATCAACGGCCCGTGACCGCTTTGAAGCGCTCGCGCGCTCCGTTCGGGACGTCCTCTCGCAAAGATGGGTACTCACCGACAAGACCTATGAAAGGCGCAACCCCAAACGTCTTTACTACCTCTCGATGGAATTCCTCATCGGTCGATCGTTAGCCAACAATGTGATTAACCTTTTGCTTGAGCCGCTCATTAAGGACGCGATCCAAACTAAGAACCTGGACTGGATCGATTTGTTGGAGCAGGAGCCGGACGCAGGTCTCGGTAATGGGGGCTTGGGCCGTTTGGCAGCCTGTTTCATGGAATCGACCGCGACGATGCAACTCCCGGCCATGGGCTATGGTCTTCGATACGAGTACGGCATTTTCAAACAGTGCATCCGGAATGGATGGCAGGAGGAACGACCGGACAACTGGCTGCGACGTCAGGACCCATGGGAGGTGCCGCGCCCGAACGAGAAGGTCGAAATCGGGCTGAACTGCTCCTTCGATCTGCGCGGTGGGAGCTTGCGCGCTGTATCGGGCCGGCCGTCCAGTCTGATTGGGATCCCGTTTGATCGTCCGGTAGTAGGCTACGGCGGCAGCACCATCAATACGCTCCGGCTGTGGGCTGCGGCCGCGCCCGATTTCTTCAAGTTCCAGGAATTCAGCGGAGGCGATTTCGTGGGCGCGTTGGCTGAGACTTTGTCCGCCGAATCGCTCACTCGAGTACTTTATCCTGACGACTCCACGAGTTTGGGGCAAGGGCTGCGTTTCGTCCAGGAGTACTTCCTCGTCGCGTGCTCGCTGGCCGATGTGGTACGTCGCTTTCGGCGGACGAACAACGATTGGGGAACATTTCCCGAGACAGCCGCCATTCAGCTTAACGACACGCACCCGGCCATGGCGGTTCCCGAACTCATGCGCATTCTACTGGACGAAGCACATCTTGGATGGGACGAGGCCTGGGACATTGCAAAAAGAGCGCTGGCATATACCAACCATACGTTGCTGCCGGAAGCGTTGGAGAAATGGCCACTGGCGTGGTTTGAGATCATGCTTCCCCGTCATCTGGAAATCGTCTACGAGATCAACCGGCGTTTGCTCGATGAAGCCCGCACACGCTTCCCTGGCGATGAGGAACGCCTTCAGCGCGTGAGCGTACTGGACGATAGCGGGCGAAAGGTCCGTATGGCCAACCTGGCGATCGTAGGCTCGCACAGCACGAATGGCGTTGCCGCGATTCACTCTGAATTGCTGCGCAAGACGACCGTCAAAGAATTGGCCGAGATGTTTCCCGAACGATTCAATAATAAGACCAACGGAGTCACACCCCGGCGGTGGTTGCTGCTTGCAAATCCGGTGCTATCACAAGCCATCACCGGCGCCATAGGAGACAGGTGGATCACCGACCTGAGTCAACTAAGCAGACTCAAGCCATTGGCTGCGGATCCAAGTTTTCGCAACGCTTTCCGCAAGGCAAAGCGTGAGGCGAAGTGGCGGTTTGCCGATTGGCTCAGATGGTCCTCAGGGCAGAACGTGGATCCCGACACGATATTCGATTGTCATGTGAAACGCATCCACGAATACAAGCGGCAATTGCTCATGGCGCTGCGAATTGTGGCGCTTTACAACCGGCTGCGGGAGAACCCGGAACTCGAGATGCTCCCCAGAACGTTTTTCTTCGCCGGCAAAGCCGCCCCAGCCTATCATTTCGCTAAACTCATGATCAAGTTCATCAACAATCTCGCTGGGACCATTGACGGCGATCCGGTTGTACGCGGCCGTCTGAAAGTCGTGTTTCTGCCCGACTACTGCGTCTCCGTCGCGGAGCGGCTGATTCCCGCCAGCGATGTGTCTAATCAGATCTCGACAGCGGGATACGAAGCTAGCGGCACCAGCAACATGAAATTCATGATGAATGGTGCATTGACTGTCGGCACGCGCGACGGCGCCACGATTGAGATGGCGACGGAGGCGGGTGAGGAGAACCTCTTTTTATTCGGTCTCACAGCAGAGCAAGTGGCCGCCAGCCGCGACTGGTACAACCCTCGATGGCACTATGACAGCGAGCCGGAGACTCGAGCGGCGCTGGACCTGATCTCCTCTGATCACTTCAGCCGGAACGAGCCAGGTATCTTCGCGCCGCTGTCCGCCACACTTCTGAGTCAAGGGGACTTCTATATGCATCTGGCAGACCTGACATCCTACGTTCGGACGCACGAGCAAGTCGGAGATCTTTATGCCGACCCCGACGCGTGGGCCCAAAGGGCCATCCTGAACGTGGCGAGCGCCGGAAAGTTCTCGAGCGACCGGACTATCGCCGAGTACGCAGCAGATATCTGGAAGCTGGAACCATGCCCAGTGCGATAGAGCAGCCGCTCGAGGTACTAGTCGCCAATGCTGTGGTAACTATAATCCAACGAGGCGGTGGAGTCACTCCGACATCGGTCATTTCGCGGGCGATCTTGGTACACAATCGCAGGCCACGCAGAACCTGGCGGATGGCATCGTGATCACACCCTCGCATAGTTCGCCAGAACACGAGTACAACGCCCCGAACGGTGGTCCAGCCGATACCGACGTCACCGGCTGGATTGAGGGCCGGGCAAATCAACTGCTGCGAACGGGCAACGCTGGTGTGAAGCGTAGACCACTCACGGACGCTTTCAGCACAGCATCTACAAACGAAGAAGATTTCGTGATGCCTTACGTGCGTGACCTGAAGAATGCTCTAAACATGGAAGCCATCCGCGAAGGCGGTCTCAAGCTGGCAGTCTTCTTGGCGGCGCCACCCAGCCCCACGGGGAGCCAATCAACTCGATCTATAGCCTGTCCGCCAGGGATTTTCAATGGTTGGGCGATCTGACCAAACCTCAAACCGTTCCGGATCGGTTCAGCTTCCGGTAATAAGGGAGGCCGCATCATGATAGCGACGCAATTGCTTTCCAATCTGGGTCAAAGCCTCTGGCTGGATAACATCACCCGTGACCTGCTGGATTCGGGAACACTCAAACGCTACATTGATGAGTTCTCGGTTACGGGGCTCACCTCGAACCCGACGATCTTCGAACATGCCATTAGGAACAGCCGTTCCTATGATGCCCCGATTCGCGAGAAGCTTGCGAAAGGCAAATCCGGAGAGGAACTCTTCTTCGAATTGGCCTTGGAGGATCTCACTCGAGCGGCGGATTTGTTTCGGCCAATCTACGAGCGGACAAATACTGTGGATGGATGGGTCTCGCTGGAGGTCGCGCCGCTGCTGGCCTATGATACCGAGAGCACGTTGCGCGCGGCCAAGGAGCTTTGTGTCCGGGCCGGACGTCCAAACCTGTTCATCAAGATCCCCGGTACCAAGGAAGGGCTTCCCGCAATCGAGGAGTCGATTTTTGCCGGTGTGCCAATAAACGTTACTCTCCTGTTTTCGCGCGAGCAGTACCTGGACGCCGCCGGTGCATTCTTGCGCGGCATTAAGCGGCGGCTTGAGGCTGGACTCAATCCCAACATCGCGTCCGTCGCATCGGTGTTTGTCAGCCGATGGGATGCTGCAGTCAAGGACCGAGTACCAGCGTCACTGCGCAACCGGCTCGGCATCGCTATTGCAATGCGTACGTACAAGGCGGCCCGTGATCTACTTACATCGCCACAGTGGCAAAACACTTACAACGCAGGATCTCGCCCGCAGCGCCTCCTGTGGGCGAGCACGGGAACCAAGGATCCTTCGGCATCCGACATCTTGTACGTCAAATCGCTGGCCGCCCCGTACACCGTAAACACCATGCCGGAGGGTACGCTGACGGCGCTCGCGAAGCATCATCAGCTCGGGTCGATCCTGCCTGCGGACGGCGGCGACTGTGAGGAAGTTCTGGCAAAGTTCGTGAAGGCGGGTTTCGACCTCGATGAACTGGCTTCCCGGCTCCAGGAGGACGGAGCCAAGTCCTTCGCCAATTCCTGGAACGCGCTGATGGACGTGATCGCGTCTAAGAGCGCTGTTCTCGAGAAGGCGAGTTAAGACTTGAACTGCTCTCGAGCCAGAAAGATTGAAGAGCAATGCAATCACGCGTGGATCAATACTCAAATATCCCGGCTACCGAGCAGCCGATCTGGAAGGCGCTCGAAAGACACTTTCAACAACTCCGGAAGCTGCACCTGCTCGATTTGTTCGCGAACGACGCAAAACACGGCGAGCGTCTCACGGCCGAGGCTTCATCGGATTTGCGGTGGGCCGGACGAGTTTCTGGGAACCACTCATGGCGTGGCGACAGAGAAAGATCACCCGGGAAGGGCCGTGGCCGCCATCGCCCGGCGATACCGCGAATTCGTAGACATTTTCGAGGAAAAAACCCGTGCCGCCGCATGAATTGGCGAATATCAAACGAAGCGCATCGCACGCGGGTGCGAATAGCAAACGATCTCTGGCAAGCGGAGCAGCGCCTCCGACAGCTCGTGAAAGCTGCTTCCCACGAGCATCAAGGAGCGGAACATGGGCATTGGGCTTATTGCTGAGCCGCTGACTAGCGTCCAATTGGATCAACTGAGTATCAACACCATACGCACGCTTTCTATCGACGCGGTGCAGACGGCAAATTCCGGACACCCTGGCACGCCGATGGCTCTCGCACCGCTTGCCTATATATTGTGGAATCGCGTGATGCAATTCGACCCGCTGGATCCCATTTGGCCCAACCGCGATCGGTTCGTGCTCTCCAACGGCCACGCCTCCATGCTGCTGTGGTCTCTGCTCCATCTCACCAAGACCCGCGCTGTGAACAGCGAATACGAAAGACTGGGGCAGCCCGCGGTAACCCTGGACGATATCCGCCACTTCCGCCAACTCGACAGCCGAGCCCCAGGGCACCCCGAGTATCGCTGGGTTTCCGGCGTGGAAACCACCACCGGACCGCTCGGGCAAGGTGTCGCGACCAGCGTGGGCATGGCCATCGCGGAAAAATGGCTCGCCCACCGCTATAACCGGGCTGGCTTCGAGATGTTCGATTACCACATTTATGCCGTCTGTGGTGATGGCTGCCTGATGGAGGGAATTGCATCGGAGGCTGCATCGCTGGCGGGACACCTGGGGCTCGACAATCTTTGTTGGATTTTCGACAACAACCACATCACGATTGAGGGTGATACGAAGATCACCTTCACAGAGGACGTTGCGGCGCGGTTCCTGGCGTATGAGTGGAATGTTCTGCGCATCGGCGATGCCAACGACATAAACCGTATCAACCATGCCCTCCAGGTCTTCCGGCAGACGAAGGGCCGGCCAACATTTATCGTTCTGGACAGCCACATCGGTTACGGCTCCCCGAACAAACAAGGATCTGCCAGCGCGCATGGTGAACCACTCGGTGAGGAAGAGGTGCGCCTGACGAAGCGCTACTACGGATGGCCCGAAGATGCGAAGTTCCTCGTGCCGGAGGGGGTCTATGATCACTTTGCCGACGGAGTGGGCGCACGCGGCGCGGCGGCGAGGCACGAATGGACCGCACTCTTTGACGCATATCGGGCCGAATACACTGAGTTTGCTATTGAGATAGACCAGATTCAGCGACGCGAACTCCCCTCCGGGTGGGATCGCAACTTCCCAGTTTTTCCGGCTGACTCGAAAGGCATCGCAGGGCGCGAAGCCTCGGGCAAAGTGCTGAACGTGCTGGCGCGGAACATCCCATGGTTTCTCGGTGGGTCGGCGGATCTTGGGCCATCGAACAAAACGATTCTGGCGGGTGCGGGAGATTTCGAGGCCGCGAGTCACGGCGGCAGGAACCTCCATTTCGGCATCCGTGAGCACGCTATGGCGGCTATTGTGAACGGGCTCGCACTATCTAAGCTCCGGGCATATGGAGCGAGCTTCTTCATCTTCAGCGATTATGCACGCCCGGCCATGCGGCTTTCGGCCTTGATGGAACTGCCCGCCATCTACATCTTCACGCACGACGCCATGGGCGACGGAGAAGATGGTCCAACTCATCAGCCGGTGGAGCATCTGGCGTCATTGCGGGCGATTCCCGGCCTGGTTGTGCTGCGGCCCGGCGATGCCAATGAGGTGGTCGAGGCGTACCGCTACATCATGCGCCTCCGTCACGAGCCTGCTGTGTTGGTGCTGTCACGCCAGCCTCTGCCGACGCTCAATCGGAGCAAATATGCATCCGCGTCCGGCGTAGCGCACGGGGCGTATGTGCTGGCCGACGCTCCGGGCGGAAGTCCTGAGGTCATTCTGATTGCTTCCGGAAGCGAACTGATTCTGGCTGTGAACGCTCACGAGAAGCTGATCGCAAAAGGCATCCGGTCGCGCGTGGTTTCCATGCCCTCGTGGGACATCTTTGAGAACCAGACCCGGAAGTACCGGAACGCCGTACTGCCGCCAGACGTTTCCGCACGCGTCGCCATCGAGCAGGCCTCCACCTTTGGATGGGAGCGATATGTAGGCGCTTCGGGGCGCATCATCGGCATGGAAACGTTCGGAGCTTCAGCGCCGCTCAAGGCACTCCAGAAGAAGTTTGGCTTTGAGCCCGACCGCGTGGTTTTGGTTGCGAGGGAAGTGCTGAGCAGGGGGTGATGCATGGGTGTCGTTAAAGACGCAGTCTTGGAACGGGAGCCATTAGCAGCGACGAAACCCACCGATGACACCGGCCAATGCCATCCGCTTGGCGCAACGGTTGTTTCCGGTGGAGTTAATTTCAGCATCTTCTCTCGCGGCGCGCGGAGCATAGAGTTGCTGTTCTTTGATCGAGTGGAAGACGGTGAACCGGCACGTGTCATCCGAATCGATCCCGCGGATAACCGCACCTACCACTATTGGCACACGTTCGTATCGGGCGTGCGGTCAGGCCAGATCTACGGCTATCGAGTTCATGGACCATTTGACCCTGCGAGCGCCTTGCGCTTTGACCATTCCAAGCTCCTTCTTGACCCGTACGGTCGCGGCGTCGTGGTTCCGAGAGACTACAGCCGCACTGCCGCCTGTTCAGAGGGCGACAACACTTCCACAGCTATGAAGAGCGTGGTGGTGGATCCGTGTGCATACGACTGGGAAGGGGACAAGCCACTGAGGCGACTCTCCGCACGCACGATCATTTACGAGACGCACGTACGCGGCTTCACTGCTCACCCTAGCTCGGGCGTCAGCGAGAAGACTCGAGGCATGTACGCCGGTCTGATCGAGAAAATCCCCTATCTGCAAGACCTCGGCATCACCGCCGTGGAGTTGTTGCCAGTGTTTCAATTCGATGCCCAAGATTGCCCGCCTGGACGGGTCAACTATTGGGGCTATGCACCGGTTTCGTTCTTTGCGCCACACCATGCCTATAGCTCGAGGCAGGATGCGCTGGGACCGGTGGATGAGTTTCGCGACATGGTGAAGGCGCTGCACCGGGCGGGCATTGAGGTTCTTATCGACGTGGTATTCAACCACACCGCGGAAGGCGACCATAGTGGCCCGACATTCTGCTTCCGCGGAGTAGACAATAGCACCTACTACATCCTCGACGCCGACCGCTCCCGATATGCCAATTTCAGTGGTACCGGGAACACGCTGAACGCCAATCATGCTGTCGTCCGTCGGATGATCTTGGACAGTCTTCGCTACTGGGTCGAGGAAATGCACGTCGACGGTTTCCGGTTTGACCTCGCTTCCATCCTCGCCCGGGATTCGTGCGGGCATGTCATGTCGAACCCGCCGGTGCTGTGGGATATAGAATCCGAACCCGCCCTGGCGGGCACAAAGATGATTGCGGAAGCCTGGGATGCGGCCGGCCTGTACCAGGTAGGCAGTTTCGTGGGAGACAGTTGGAAGGAGTGGAACGGCCGTTTTCGTGACGATGTCCGCGATTTCTTCCGGGGCGCCGAGGATTCAGTGGCGCGCATGGCGGACCGGACTCTGGGCAGCGCGGAGATCTATAGTCGCAAGCAACGCGAAGCCGAGCAGAGTGTCAACTTCGTAACATGCCACGACGGCTTCACGCTCAACGACCTGATTTCCTACAACTACAAGCATAATGAAGAAAATGGCGAAGGCAACCACGACGGAGCGGATGATAACCGAAGCTGGAATTGTGGTGTAGAGGGCCCGTCAGACGACCTGGCTGTGGAGAAATTGCGCAACCGCCAGGTCAAGAACTTTCTGGCGGTCACGCTGCTTTCCCTCGGCGTGCCCATGATTGTTATGGGCGATGAAGTGCGGCGAACGCAGCGCGGCAACAACAACGCCTACTGTCACGACAACGAGATTAGTTGGTTTGACTGGACGCTGCTCTCCAAGCACGCCGACCTTCACAGATTCGTCAAGTTGCTAGTGGCCCGGCGTTTGATGAGAGACGTGGAGCATGAGCGCCGGCGGGTGAGCCTGAATCAGTGGCTTCGAGAGGCGAACAAGGCCTGGCACGGCGTGAAACTCGAGCAGCCGGACTGGAGCCATTACTCCCGCAGTCTGGCGTTCGGGGCGGAACTTCGCCGGGAGGGGCTGCGTTTCCATTTGATTTTGAATGCGTATTGGGAGCCGCTCGATTTCGAACTGCCAGCGTGTGACGGCAGCGAAGGGTGGCACCGCTGGATCGATACCGCACTGGACCCGCCGGATGAAATCGTCGAATGGCGAAAGGCGGTTCCGGTTCTTGGGGGAACTTATCACGCTGGGGCGCGCTCGGTGGTGATGCTTGTCGCTGGCTCGGGATTGGAGGGCGACCGTGACCTTTGAGTTCGTTTCCACGTTCGGCACGATCGGTCGCAGAGAAGCGAACACTGAGATTTCGAGAAGTTCGAAAGAGAAGGAGAAATAGATATGGCAACCAAAACGTTGGAACCGCCCGCGGTAGACGTGACAGAGACAGAATCAATCAGTGCCTACGGCCCGGCCAGATCCACTATTGAAGGGAGACCCCTGACCGCCGAGGCGTTGCGAAAAACCCTCGCCTACTGGCGGGCATGCAACTATCTGAGCCTTGGCATGATCTATCTGCAGGAGAATCCTCTGCTGCGAGAACCCCTCAAGCCGGAGCATATCAAGAATCGACTTCTCGGACATTGGGGCGCGAGCCCGGGTCTGGCATTTATTTATATCCATCTGAACCGACTGATTAAAAAATACGACCTGAACATGATCTTTCTTGCCGGTCCCGGGCACGGTGCTCCGGGTGTACTCGGACCGGCGTATCTGGAGAGTACCTATTCGGAAATCTACACCGACAAATGCGAAGACGAGACCGGGCTGCAGGGATTCTTTAAGCAATTCTCCTTTCCGGGAGGCATTGGCAGTCACTGCACGCCAGAAACGCCCGGCTCGATTCATGAAGGAGGTGAACTCGGATATGTGCTTTCTCACGCCTGCGGCGCCGCCTTCGACAATCCCGACCTGATCGTAGCGGCCGTAGTCGGAGATGGGGAAGCAGAAACCGGCCCCCTTGCGACCTCCTGGCACATCAGCAAGTTCCTGAACCCAATTCGCGACGGCGCGGTCCTTCCAATCCTTCACCTCAACGGTTACAAGATCAACAACCCTACTCTGCTGGCTCGCATCAGCCACAAAGAGGTGGAAAACCTGTTTCGGGGTTACGGATGGACACCTTATTTTGTGGAGGGCTCTGACCAGCAGGGTATGCATCAAGCGATGGCGGCGACCGTGGAGCACTGCATCACCGAAATCAGGAAGTGCCAACAAGAAGCCAGAACTTCGGGGGTTGCAAAGCGTCCGCGCTGGCCGATGATCGTACTGCGAACCCCGAAAGGCTGGACCGCGCCGGCGGAAGTGGGTGGCCATAAGTTGGAGGGTTTTTGGCGAGCGCACCAAGTTCCCATGGCAGACGTGAAGAAAAACCCAGAACAACTCGAAATTCTCGAGAGGTGGATGCGCGAACAGAAGCCCCAGGAACTGTTCGATGCGAGCGGCAAACTGGTTCCAGAGCTCAAAGAACTGGCGCCGACCGGCATTCGCCGAATGAGTGCGAACCCGCACGCGAATGGAGGACTACTCAAGAGAGCGTTACGCTTACCCGATTTCCGAGGGTACGGCAAAAGGGTCGATAAACCCGGACAGATCGAAGCGGAAAACACGCGCCCCCTCGGGGCTTTTCTCCGTGACGTGATGAAACTGAATATGAACCGTTTTCGCGTATTCGGTCCGGACGAGAATACGTCGAACAAGCTGCAGGACATCTATGAAGTCAGCAAGAAGTTCTGGCTTGCCGAATACTTCCCGGAAGACGCGGATGGTGGTGAACTCGCGACCGATGGACGGGTCATGGAAATGCTCAGCGAACACACTGTGGAGGGGATGCTCGAAGGTTACCTGCTGACGGGCCGGCACGGCTTCCTTTCTTCCTATGAAGCCTTCGTTCACGTGATCGATTCGATGTTCAACCAACATGCGAAGTGGCTCTCGATCTCAAATGACTTGTCCTGGCGTGAAGGGATTTCTTCCTTAAATCTGCTGATCACTTCGACCGTCTGGCGCCAAGACCATAACGGCTTCACCCATCAGGATCCCGGCTTCCTTGATGTAGTGGTGAACAAGAGCGCAGCGGTGACCCGCATTTACCTGCCGCCTGACGTCAACTCCCTTCTGTCGGTCGCAGATCACTGTCTCCGGAGTGAAAACTATGTCAATGTAATCGTGTCCGACAAGCAGTTGCATCTTCAATACATGGACATGGATGCCGCAATCAGGCACTGCACCAAGGGCATAGGCACTTGGGATTGGGCCAGTAATGACCAGGGTGGCGAACCCGATGTGGTGCTGGCCTCGGCCGGCGACATTCCCACTCAGGAAGCGCTCGCGGCAATCGCACTACTCCGTGCTGAGTTCCCCGACCTAAAGGTCCGTTACATCAATGTTGTCGACTTGTTCAAGTTGCAACCTAGCTCGGAACATCCACATGGATTGCCCGATCGGGATTTCGACTCTCTTTTCACGGCCGACAGGCCAATTATTTTCAATTTCCACGGTTATCCCTGGCTGGTTCACCGTTTGGCGTATCGTCGCACCAACCATAGCAACATGCACGTGCGTGGATATAAAGAGAAAGGGAACATCAACACGCCGATGGAGTTGGCGATCAACAACGAGATTGACCGCTTTACCCTGGCAATCGAGGTCATCGACCGCACCCCGAAGCTTCAGAAAATCGGGGCTCACGTGAAAGAAAAATACCGTGATGAACAAACCGATTGCCGCAACTATGCTTATGAGCACGGCATAGACAAGCCGGACATAGTAGGTTGGAGATGGCCATATTAGCGTGACGCACCGGTGAAGGTCGTATTCCGCGGCCGCGTGAC
>Ga0335083_10001542_pt1 | contig 31522 bp, 27 predicted proteins | sample Lox_Sample_42_FD_206716 | JGI IMG/M metagenome (GOLD analysis project Ga0335083, IMG submission 206716) | Soil microbial communities from Loxahatchee National Wildlife Refuge, Florida, United States - Lox_Sample_4.2 | ecosystem: Environmental > Terrestrial > Soil > Wetlands | place: USA...
GCCGGTCGCGCCGACACCGGTCGCGCCGCCACCGGTCGCGCCGGCACCGGTCGCGCCGCCGACCCCGCCGCCGACCCCGACCCCGACCGCGATTGCGACGCCGTCGCAACCGCCTCCGGCTCGAACCGTCGAGCCGCCGCCGCCGAAGCCGCCGACGCATCATTCGCACGCGAATGCTCACGCGTCGAAGTCGCCGCCGGTCTCACCGCCGAAGCCGCCTCCGACGAACCCGCCGCCGACGCCGCCGGCGGGGACGCCACCGCAGATCGATCCGTACGCCGATCGGTGATCGACCCCGCAATCGTCACGGACAGCCATGATTCGTCACCGTATCCGCGCCGGTGATGAGGTCGGGCTTGCCGTCGGCGTTGAGGTCGCCGACGTACGGAGTCCCGAACGAGGTCGGGCTTCCGACCGACACGTCGTAAGGCGGCTCGAATCCGCCCTGACCGTTGTTGATGAGGACGGTGAGCGAGCCCTGCGCGGTGTTCTGCGTGATGATGTCGGGCTTGCCGTCGCCGTTGAAGTCGCCGGTCACGACCCGCGCGGCGTCGGCGTCGATCGTGGTGCTCGTGGGCGATCCCGGGACGCCGGCCGAGCTCGAGAGCAGCACCTCGACGAGCGTGCCGCCGGCCACCGTGACCATGTCGCTGCGGCCGTCGCCGTTGAAATCGGCCACCGCGACCGCGCTGCCGGTGTAGCCGCCGACGAACGCGCCGAACGTCCCGGTGCCGCTGCCGAGCGCGACGCTACCGGGGACCGCGAGGTCGACCACACCGTCGCCATTGAAATCGCCGGTGGCGAACGAGTACTCGTACCCGAAGGTCTGCTTCGCGGTGAACTTGCTGCCATTGCCGATCGCCGCCACCAGGCCGTCGTTGCCGTCGTAGAGCAAGAGGTCGGCCTTGTGATCGCCGTTGAGATCGACCAGCGACATCACCGGCGGATCGTCGTAGTAGTTGCTGCCGTTCGTGCACGAGTCGTCGTACGTGAACGCGGCGCTCGTGCTCGCGAGCGTGAACGAGCCGGCGCCGTTGCCGAGTAGCACGAACGCCTCGCCCGCCGAGCAGAACGTCGTGCCGTCGCCGTCGGTGGATGCCGAGCCGCCGAAACCGGCGATGATGTCGAGCTTGCCGTCGCCGTTGATGTCGCCGACCGCGAGCGACAGCGCCGTGCCGCTCGTGGGGAGCGACGACGACGTGTACGCCAGCGTGAACTGGCCGTTGCCCTGGCCGAGCTCGACGATGACCTTGCTGTAGTCGGTCGCCGACGTCGACGCGATGTCGAGCTTGCCGTCGCCGTTGAAGTCGCCGACCGCGAGCTCGGGCTGCCCGCTGTACGAGGCCGCCGCGAACGACGGCAGCGCGCACGTGAAGGTCACGGTCGCGGTCAACGCGAGCCCGCCGGCCGTCGCCGTCACCGTCACGCCCTCCGCCTTGGTCGAGGTCAACGTGCTGTGGAACGTGCCGGTCGAGTCGGTCGTGCCCGTGGCCGGCGAGAACGTGTTGCCGGAGCCGGTCGCGGCCAGGCTGACGGTCTGGCCGGTGACGCGGTTGGCGTGCGCGTCGGCGAACATCGCGGTGAGCACGACCTGGGCCCGGCCGTCGGCGAGGACCTGCGCGGGGCTCGCGACCAGCGTCGAGGTGGCCGCGCTCGGCGGGCCGGCGACGAACGTCGCGGTCGTGGTCGCCGTCGGCGAGGTGAAGCCGGCAAACGTGGCGGTGATGGTCTCGGACTGCGCGACCGTGGACGACGCGGCGGTGGTGCACGTACCGTTCGCGCCGGTCGTGCAGCTCGCCGGCGCCAGCGCCGTCGCCTGACCGGCGGCGGTGAACGTCACGCCGACTCCGGCGACCGGGTTGTGCTGGGCGTCGCTGGCCGTCGCGGTCAGCGTAACCGCCGCCGAGCCGTCCGCGGTCGCCGAGCCCGAGGCGGCGAGCGCGTAGAGCGCGGTCGCACCGGCGACGAACGTCACCTGCGTGGCCGCGGTGAACGAGCCCGCGGTCGCGGTCACGGTCTTCGTCTCGGCTCTCGTCGCGGTGAGCAGCGCCGAGCACGTGCCGGAGGTGTTCGTCGTGCACGACGACTGCGATAGCGTGGCGGTGCCCGCGGTGATCGCGAACCCGACGCTCTGCGACACAACGCCGTTGCCATAAGCGTCGACCACGGTCGCGGTGAGCGTGCTGGCGGTCACGCCGTCCGCGACGATGCCGGTCGACGGCGCACCGGCGAGCGTGACGCTGGCCGCGGGGCCGGGCACGAACGTGACCACCGTGGTCACCGCGGCGCCGGAGAAGCTCGCGGTGATCGTCGTCTGCTCGGCCTTGGTCGAACGCAAGGTCGCGGTGACCGTGCCGGTCGCGTCGGTCGACGCGGTGGCCGGCGACAGCGAGTTGCCCGACCCGCTCGCCATCAACGCGACCGCCTGGTTCGCGATCGGGTTGCCGTTGCCATCGACGATCGTGGCGGTGAGCGTCGTGGTCGTCGAGTTATCGGCCGGCAACGTTTGCCGGCTCGCGGTCAGCGTGGAGCGCGACGCGCTCGGCGCGCCGGCGACGAACGTGACGGGTGTCGAGATCGTGACGTTGTCGGTGACGAACGTCGCGCTCACCAGCTTGCCCTCGGCGCGCGTCGACGCGAGCGTCACCACGAACGTTCCGGTGGCATCGGTCGCGCCGCCGGTGGCCGACAGCGTGTTCGCCGTGCCGGTCGCGTTCACCGCCACCGGCGCGCCGGCGATGCGATTGCCGTTGCCGTCGGCGACGACGATCGTCACGGTCGCGGTCGCCGTGCCGTCGGCGGTGATCGTCGTCGGGCTCGCGTTGATCGACGACCGTGCCGCGTTCGGCGCACCTGCCGTGAACGCGATCGCAGCGGTCTGCGTGATCGCGCCCGCGGTCGCGGTGATGGTCTCGTGCTGCACCACGGTCGCGACCGCGGTCGCCTCGAGCTTGCCGCTGGCGTTCGTCGTGCCCGACATCGGCGACAGCGTGGTCGCGCTGCCGCTCGCGGCGAGCGACACCGCCTGGCCCACGATCGGGTTGCCATTGCCATCGCGCACCGTCAGCTCGAGCGCGATCTGCGACACGCCATCGGCGGTCGCCGACGCGGGCGAAGCGACGAGCGTGGTCGTGGACGCGCTCGGCGCACCGGGCGTGAACGTGACGTTCGTGCTGGTGCTCGACGACCCGAACGTCGCGGTGACCTGCTCGGACTGCGCGGTGGTCGAGCTCAGCGTCGTCGTGAACTGGCCGCTCGCGTCGGTCGTGCCGGTGGTCGCGCCGAACGTGTTCGCCGTGCCGCTCGCCGACAAGGTCAGCGCCTGGTTCGGCACCGGGTTCGAGCTGGCGTCGCGGATCGTCACGGTGAGCGTGACCGGTGTGCCGGCGGTCCCGCCCGCCGGGCTCGCCACGATCGACGACTGCGTCGAGCTCGGCGCGGTCGCCGTGAACGTGACGGTAACCATCGCCGTGGAGCCGCCGGTGAAGGTCGCGGTCGCGGTGTCGGTGCCGACCGTCGTCGATGACAGGGTGGCGGTGAACGAGCCGGTCGCGTCGGTCGTACCGGTCGACGGCACGAGCGTGCCGGACGGCGCGCTGATCGCCACGGACTGCCCGGAAATCGCGTTGCCGTGCGCATCCGTGACGTGCGCCGTCAGCATGGCGCGCGTGATGCCGTCGGCGGGCACCGTCGCGGGCGACGCGGCGAGAGTGTGCACGGTGGCCGGGCCCGCGACGAACGTGACGGTGGTCGTGGCGCTGCCGCCGGCGAACTCGGCGGTCACGGTCTTGGTCTCGGCGACGGTCGAAGCCAGGGTCGCGCTGACGATGCCGGCGGAGCTCGTGGTCGCGCCCGACACGACCAGCGTGTTGCCCGAACCGGTCGCGGTGATCGACGCGGTCAACCCGCCGATCGGATTGCCATGCGCATCGAGCGCGCTCGCGGTCAGCGCGGCCGTCGCGTAGCCGTCGGCGACCGGTGTGGGTGCGCTGCCCGCGGTGATCGTGTACGACGCGGGTGGACCGGCGACGAACTGCAGCGACGTCGTGGAGCTGTAGCTGGCGATCGCAGCCGTGATCTGCTTGGCTTCGGCCTTCGTCGACGCGATCGTGGCGCTGAACGTGCCGTCGGAGTCGGTCGTGCCGGATGCGGGTGCCAGCGTGTTGCCCGAGCCGGTCGCCGTCAGCGTGACGAGCTGATCGGTGACGCGGTTGCCGTGTGCGTCGGCCACGGTCGCGGTCAGCGTCGCGATCGAGCTGCCGTCGGCGATCACGCTCGACGTGCTGCTCGACAACGCGACGGTCGCCGCGGCGCCGGCCGCGAACTCGACGACGGCCTGCTCGGACAGCGCGCCCGACGATGCCGACACGGTCTTGGCCTCGGCGTGAGTCGAGCGCAGGCTCGCGGTGAACGTGCCGGTGGCGTCGGTGGTGCCCGACGCCGGCGCCAGCATGTTGCCGCTGCCGGTGACCGCGAGCTCGAGCGACTGGTCGGCGACCGGGTTATCGAACGCGTCGCGGGCCACGAACACGATCGTCGCGGTCGACGTGCCATCCGCGGTCACCGTGGTCGGGCTCGCCGCGAGGGTCGAGTGCGCGGCGTTCGGCGGTCCTGCCACGAACGTCACGTTCGCGGTCGCGGTCGCACCGGCGATCGCTGCGGTGACGACCTTGAGCTCGGCGCGGGTCGACGTCAACTGCACCGTCAGCTTGCCGTCGGCGCCCGTCGTGCCCGAGCCCGCCGACAGCGTGTTGTCGGAGCCAGTGGCCACGAGCGTCACCGCGGTGCCGGCCGCAGGCCTACCATCGGCGTCGGTCGTTGCAGCCACCAGCGTGATCGCCGAGCTGCCATCGGCGGTCGCGGACAGCGTGCTCGTCGTGAGGGTCACGCCGACCACCGGTGCGGCATCGGGCGGTGCGTCGGAGCCGACGCCACCGTCTGGACCGTGGTCCTGTGGATCGAACTGTTTGCCGGGAATCGAGCAAGCTGCGAGCACGACGAGCACGACGGCTCGCGACGCGCTTCCGGGCGACGTGCGCATGGACCCCTCCGACGTGAGCTACGGCGAAGCCGGGCATTCGGTTCACTGCCGCGAGCGGCGGGGCGTCCTGCCTCGCCGGCCGCGCGCGAACGCTCCGTCCGTGGTGCGCAGTCGATGCGGGAGCAAGCGCTCGTCGGTGCACTCCCTTCGCGAACCTGTCCGACGAGTCCGCGCGGACGTCGCGGGGCGCGGCAAGCTTCATGCAGCCATGACGAGCGGAGCCGAAAGGAACCGCCATGCGTCGAGCCACACGTGTCATCGCCATGATCATCGGCATCGGCCTGGCCGGCAGCTGCTACACCGAGGTCGACTATCCGTACGTCGCGGGGCCGGACCTCGCCTATGTCTCGCCGGGCGTCGAGGTCGTCGCCGGATATGACTATCCGGTGTTCTTCGTCGACGGCCTGTACTGGCTGTGGTGGGACGGGTTCTGGTACTCGTCGCCGTTCTGGAACCACGGCTGGAGGTGGCCGCGCGAAGTTCCGCCGCGAATCCACGGCATCGCGCATCCCGAGAGCTACGCGCGTTTTCGCGCGGCGCCCGGTTACGGCGTCCGGCACGCGGCGGGTTACTCGGCGAGACCCACGCCGGGCTTCGGGCCGCATCCGACGCACTTCGTCGCGCCGGCGATGCGCGGCGCTCGCCGGTAGCACGATCTCCTGTGCACGCCCGCCACATGACGCGTTCGCTCGATGGCTCGTCGTTGATCGTCGGCTGTCAGCGCCCGCGCGCGGCCAGGCGCCGCCGTGCACGCGCGCTACTGCAGGTAGAGCCTGCGGATCCGGTGGTTGGCGGTGTCGGCGATAAAGATGTCGCCGTTGGCCGCGACGGCGAGGCCGGCCGGGCTGGAGAACTGCGCGAGCGCCGCGGGACCATCGGCCCAGCCGGCGCCGGTGGTGCCGGCGATCGTGGTGACCGCGCCGGTGGCCGTCGTCACGGTGCGGATCTGGTTGCCGCTGACGACGAACAGCTTGTCTCCGCTCGGGTCGATCGCGATCGCCGTCGGGAGCTGGAACTCCGCCGACGCGCCGATACCGTCGACATTCATCGCCTGGCCATCGCCGGCGAGCGTCGAGACCACGCCGTCGGGCGTGATCTTGCGAATGCGGAGGTTGTACGTGTCGGCGACATACACGTTGCCGGTGCCGTCGACCGCGACGCCGGCGGGCTGATCGAAACGCGCCGCGGAGCCGGTGCCTTCGGCGTAACCCTGCTCCAAGCTGCCTGCGAGCGTGCTGACCGTCCCGTCGGGCGTGATCTTGCGGATCGCGTTGTTCCCGGTGTCGGCGACGTAGACGGTCCCCGTGCCGTCGACGGCGATCCCGCGCGGGATGGCGAACTGGGCCGCGGCGCCGCTGCCGTCGAGGAAGCCGGACATCGCGGCCATTCCTGCGAGCGTGGTCACGACCCCTGAGCTCGTCATCATGCGGATCATGTCCACGCCCTGGTCGGTGACGTAGCCGGTGCCGGCGGCGTCGGTGGCGATGCCGTACGGCTCGTCGAACTGTGCGGACGGGCCCGTGCCATCGTTCCACCCGAACTCCCCACCCGCCAGCGTCGTCACGACCGACTCGCTGGTCACCTGGCGGATTCGGTCGACGTCCGTGACGTAGAGGGAGGTGCCGCTGATCGCGATGCCATAGGCGTTGTTGAAGCTCGCGGCCGAACCAACACCGTCGACCGACGTCCCGGTGCCTCCCGATCCGGCGACGGTGACCACCATCAGCGCGGGCGCTGCATCCGGCGTCGTTCCGGGCGAGGAATTTCCGCAGCCTGCGATGCACGACAGAGCGAGAGTCGACCTCACGAGCGATTTCATGTTGCGGGCCCTTCCTGCCCGGCACCGCCGGGGGCCCGTTGATAGCCACGAACGCGCGCGACGCGATGTTGCGATTCGGTTACGGCGGCGGCGGACGCACTTACAACGTGTCGCCGACGCGATTTCGCTTCCGCCAGCTTCGAGCGCACGCGGACAGCTGTTCTTCGATCCAGCCCAGTAGCGTTGTCACTGCGGATTGAAGAAGCCGAGAAACCCGAAGTCGTCCACCGTCATCGGCGCCGCCGTGTTTTCACGCCGAGCGCGGCCGGCTGCGAGCACACGCGGTCGCGGTCAGCCCGACCCGTCGACTCGCTCGACGACGATGCGGCCCTCGGCCGAGCGGATCTCGTAGTCGAGCTGCCTGAGGAACGACAGCCCGAGCAGGCCATCGATGCCGATGCCCTCGGGCAGATCGTGCGCGTGGATCTGGAAGTCGCTGGACGTGAATCCGAGCGCGGCGAACCGCGCGACGCGGATCGTATAGCCGGCTTCGGCACCGATCGCCGAGCGTACGACCGTGACCTTCTCGCCGTCGCGAACGCTGTAGCCGAGCTCGTCGAGGACGTCCGGACCGAGCAGCGTCTGACTCGCGCCGCTTCTGACCGAAGCGCCCCCATACACGGGCGGCGACGATGATCAGGTCGTCGTTCGTGTCGAACCGCGTGATCTTCACAGAAAGATCAGCGGGACTTGCGGCGCGCGGATTCGCCCCGTGAAGAAGTGGCCCATGCTCTCGTACTTGTCGCGCAATGGCCGCGCCTGGATCAGCGGCTCCTTGCGCGTCTTGCCGTGCCCCGCGACGCGCGCGGTCTGAAACTCGAAGTCGGTGTCGTTGACCCAGTCGACCTCGACGAGCACGACCCATTCGTCGGGGTACCGCTCGCAGATCTGCTTCCACGTCATCGGCTCCGAGACGTGCGCCGCTTCGGTGGCCATGTCGCGATCGTGTGCGGATCGCCGCCGCTGTCAAGTTTTCGACGAGGTGGCGATCGCGCGTCAGCGCGGCACACGCAGCAGGTTCCTCTCGGCGTGCGCGAGCACGTCGATCATCTGATCGAGCATCGGCTCGTTGGCTGCGTGCGTCGTCGCGACCGGTGCGGCTGTTGTCCAAGGCCGTGTGGTTGACGCCCGAGCGCGACGGCGCCAGTCGACGGCGGTCCGCGCGTCGCGGATGACGGTCCCGCGGCCTGCTAGGTGCTGTTCAGATGCACGATTCTGGTAACTCGACACTCGAATCAGTTACCAAGACGGGATCCGGCAAGCGATGAGCCACGTCCGCGCAACGCATCCGCGCGATCTTTGTTGGTGCGCAAGAGGAGACTCGAACTCCTACGGTTTTACCCACTAGCCCCTCAACATAGACGACCACGAGAGATGTCGGCAGCTTCCGCGCGAACCAGTTACCCGGTCGCGCCGATTCCGACGAAAGCTGCTGACGGACCGTGGTAACTGGCGATTTGGGACCAGCGGTCGATCGCGAAGATGTAATGGCGTTGCACGTGCGAGCCGATTACATCAGCGAATGTCACCCTGGCTCGTCGACTCTGTCCGGCAATCGCTCGGCATTCAATGCCCCCGGTAGTGGCGACGGCGCTGGATCAACACGCCGACCGCAAACGTGGGCAACGTGCTCCAGCTTGTCACACGGGACGACGCTGGGTGTTTCGGCCCGGGTGTCCAGACTCAAGGTGGTCAGGCCGGGTTCGTGTTCATGACCAACGTCGCGCAGGCTCAATACAACGCGTGGACACCGGATCCGATGCTCACGGGCGACACGTGGCATCAGCTGGCAGTGCGTTGGGACGGAACCAACGAGTCCGTGTTCCTCGATGGCCAATGCGCGTGCACCGCGCCGCCGGACCAGCAGCTCGCGATCGACGATGACGTCGAGTTCGAGATCGGTTGCGACATGCTCGAATCGAGCTACACGCTGGGCGCGATCGACGAGGTTCGCATGTACAACCGCGCGCTGTCGGATGACGAGATGGCGCAGCTCCAGGGCGTCGGCGGTCGCGCCGTACCGGCAACGCAGGCGTGCTCGGCGACCTGCATCATCTCCGCCGGCGGACCGTAAACCGCGTCGCTGCCTTCTTGCGCGACGCCGCGCGTTTTCTGGTGCGCAAGGCGAGCGATCCGTGACCTTATCGAACGCGTGCTCCAGTGGTGGCTGGGCGGCTTCGCCGTGCGCGCTCACCACCAGTGCGCGCGGCGGTCGGCGATCGGCGTGAACGCGGCCGACACGGTCACGCTGCCGTCGATCGACGCGCCCAGGTAGGCATCGAACACAAACTGGCTGTCGCTGTGCACCTCGAGCCCGGGGCCCATCCCGACGCGGAAACTGTCGAACGTGAGATCGTCGAGCGACGAATAAACGCGCCCGGCGTCGACGAACAGGTAGACATCGGCGTAGGTCGAGACATCCCAGTAATACTGGACGGTCGCGAGCGCGGCGACGCGATCGCGGAAGCGGTCGTAGACGTAGCCGCGCAGGAAGTCGCCGCCGAGGTGCGGCAGCTCGCTGAACGGTACCTCGCCGACGCTGCCGGTGACGGCCTCGCCGTACAGACGCAGCTCGAGCACGCGCGGCCCGGGCGCGATCCGGAGGTACTGCTGGGCGTCGAAGCCATAGCGCCAGTAGCTGCTCGCACCGTCCAGTCCCTGTACGTAGCCGCCGAAGCCGTCCAGATACGAGCCGACCGCGGGGAGATGCTGCGGCTCCCACGGCGACGCCGCGGCGCGCGTGTCCCAGCGCAGCTCGCCCTGTACGTAGGCCTGCTCGACGCCCTGCTCGTATCCGACCAGATCGCTCGGCAAGGACACGGTCTCGATCGATGGATGCCGCGTGGTGGACGGGCTGTACTGCAGATCGACGAACGAGCCGCGCACGATCGTCGCGAGGCCGTCGACCCAGGTCACGGTCGCGCTCGCGTCGGCGTGGCCGATCTGATAGCGGTCGAACGTCTCGACGGCGGTCGCTTCGGTCTGGGGATCGATGAGCATGCCCGGCGGGGGCGGCGGGCTACGACGAGCACGGTGACATCGCCGTTCACAACCGACAGCAATATGCGGCTCCTCCGCTGCCGCCAGTGCCGGCGCTGCATGTCAGGAGCGGATTGGATGTCATCGGTTGATCGCCATTCGCGCACGTGAAGCGGTAGTCGCCTGCCCCGCAGCCGGTGACGGCCGCGTCCTCGTGGCAGGTATCGGCCGACTGCGCGAACGGAATGCAGCAGTAGCTGGCCCCCGAGCCGGAAGTGGCAGCCTCCGTGCACGCGAGCGACGGGTCGCCCTCGAACGGCGGCGCCGCGCCCGCGCAGGTGTATCCGATCGCGACCCCGGTGCAGGCGGTCACGGTCGCGTCGTACGCGCAGGTGGCCGCGGGCGGCGACGACGTGCAGCAGTAATCCTTCGCTCCGCCGGTGCCGGGCATCTCGTTGCCGCAGGTCAGCGTCGCGGCCGCATCGGACGGCGCGATCTCGCCCGTGCACGAGATGCCGAACGAGCTCCCGGTGCAGCCGGCGATCTCGGTGGTCGAGACGCAGTCGCTGTCGTAGGTGCCGTACGGCGCGCAGCAGAACAGGGTCGACGACGTGCCGCCGACGGTCGGGCCTGGCGTGCCAGCGTCGCATACGAGATTTGGACCCTGATGGAGCTCGATGCCGGGCTGGCCACAGCCGTCGCAATAGTCCGGACGATACGTCGTACACGAGTACGAGACGGAGCCGTTCTCGCACCCGGGCAGCGCGTCGATCTGCGTGCAGTCGTCGGGCGGCCCGGGCGGCGGGTTCTGGAAGTTGTCGGTGGTGGACACGTCGCACGCGGCGAGCGCCGTGAGCACGAAGATGGAGCGCATCATTAGTGGAACCTCGCCGAGAGCTGGAGGAGGATTTCGCGCGGATTGCCGGGCGTGAAGCTCATGCCGACCGGCGGGTTGGGGCCTTCACCGGGCAGTCGCGAATTGACGCTGAACTGACCCTCTCGCCAGTTGGTGTTGGCGATGTTGAGCACGACGAGCGATGCGTCCCAGTACTTCCAGCGCACGCCGACGAGCCCGTTGAACAGCGTGAAGCCGGTCGCGGTCAGCGAGTTGTCCTCGATGCCGGCCCGGTCCGACATCGCGCGGACGTTGAGCGATCCGACGAACGTGTAGCCGCCGCCGATCGGCTGGAAGCCGCCGACCTCGGCCGACAGCGTGTGCACCGGCGCGAGCGCGACGTAGGCCGCGCCGGCCTGGATGTCGGCCTCGTCGGTGTAGCGCGAGTGCGCGTACGTGTATGTGCCTTCCGCGTAGAGCCTGTTCTGATACTGGTAGCGTGCGGTGATTTCGGCGCCGTAGCGGCGCGTCGGGCCTGACGGATCGGTCGACGCGGTGTCGCCGTCGATGGTTTCTTCGGACGTGAGATCGAGCAGGAACCCGACCGTCGACACCGACATGCCGGGGATCGGCCGGATCGTCGTGCCGAGCTCGCCGCCGGTCGCCCGCGCGAGCAGCGTGGTCTGGCCGCCGACGAACACGGTGCGGATGTCGTTGGAGTGAAAACCCTGCCCGAAGTTCGCGAACAGATCGACGTGCTGCTCCGGCGTCGCGACGACGCTCGCCTTCGGCGAGAACTGCGACTGTCCGCGGTAGCCGTTGATCTGGTACACCGCGGTCGGGCTCTCGTTGTTGACGTCGGCATCGACGCGATCGGCGCGGCCGCCGAGGATCGTGCGCAGCCACCTGGTCGGTTTCCAGTCTTCCTCGACGTAGGCGCCGGACTCGGTCTCGGTGATGCCCGAGTCGACGATCGGCCCCGGGATCCCGGGCATGCCGTCGAGCCGCACGCGATCCTCGTCGCGGTGGAGCTGCGACGCGATGATGTCGTGGCGGACCTGCACGCCGAAGGTCTGGCGCAGCGGCGCGTCGAGCAGCGTGTAGTTCTGCGTGACGCGCGCGTTGACGCCGGACTCGATGCGCCCGTCGTCTTGCTCGACCTCGGACCCGTACTGCATGCCGGCGGGCTGGAACGACGCGGCGATGCCGTCGTTCGGGTAGAGCTGGAGGCTCGACTGCACCGAGTACGCGGAGAGCTCGATGTCGCCGCGCGGGATCGGCTTGCGATAGTCGGCGAGCTCCATGAAGCGCTGGCTGACGCCGCCCTGGCTCGGATCGATCGAGTCCCAGCGGCTGATGCAGTGCGACCCGGCGTACAGCGCGGGCACCGGCGTGCCGTCGCCTTCGCCGCATACCGCGCGCGCCGGCAACACGCCCGACATGTTCCACGTGCCGCTGTAGCCCATCGCGGACAGCGACAGCTCGCTGGTGTCGTCGAACGTGCGCGTCACCTTGATCGACGAGTTCATGCGCACGTAGTCCTCGGAGTGGATGAACGGGCCATCTTCCTTGAACACCTCGGCGGCGATCACGCCGCGCCATTTCGGCCCGAGATCGGGCGAATCGACGACGACCGCGCGCTCGTGGCCGTCGGTGCCGTACTCGAGGCGCGCGATGTTGTCGTCGACGTGGTCGGCGAGGTGAAAGCTCATCGAGCCGGCGGTCGCGAAGTCGCCGACCCGCGCCGAATACGGGCCCTTCGTCGCCTCGAGCGAGTCGATCGCTTCGGGGATGATGAAGTGCAGATCGAGGAAGCCCTGGCCGTGCGCGTGGCTGACCGCGTTGATCGGCACGCCGTCGATGAAGCCGGCGAGATCGGTGCCGTGATCGAGATCGAACCCGCGCATGAAGTACTGCTGGGCCTTGCCGCCGCCGGCATGCTGTACGGTGAACAGGCCGGGCACCTCTTGCGTGAGATCCTCGGCGCGGCGATGCGGGCGCAACGACAGCTGCGGCGCGTCGATCGACGTGTCGGACGCGGCGATCGGCTCGGGCTCGAGCAGCGAGCCGGTCGGCGCCGGCGCGAGGCCGTGGATTTCGATCACCTCGGCAGCGGCTTCGCGCGGCGTCGGGATCGACGGCGCACGTGAATTCGAGCCGGAGCCGGAGCTCGAGCCGGTGGGCTCGGCGGCGGATCCCGAGCCAGATCCGGAAGCGGGCGCAGCGCTCCCGCTTCCACTGCCGCTGCCGTCGTTGGCGGCGGGTGACGCGTCCGGTGGTGGCGCGTCGGGGGGGACGCCCCCATCGGGCGGTGACTGCGCGAACGCCGCGTGCGCGGCGCAAGCTAAGGCGATGCCGGCGAGTCCGCCGGCCAAGCGTGTCTTGACGTACATGGTCCTCGAGCGAGTTGCGAGTGAGCGCGCAATACGCGATCGACCGGCGCGACGCGAGGGAGAGAAACCCGCGTCGGCCGGCGATCACGCGTTCGTGAACAGATCAGGCGAACGCGTGCGACGGTGGCCCACGAGCTACGGCGCGGACCGATGGGATCGAGACCAGCTCGTCGACCGCAACCGCCTTGACGAGGACAGGGCGGCGATCGACGGGCACGGGTACGACGAGCGAGGGAAGCGTGGGCCGAACCGCGGCAGCGTGGTGCGCCAGGCTGTGCGCGCCGTGCTCGAGCTCGATCGCGATATCGGCGCCATCGCCGGCGCGACGATGCTTCGCAGGCGAGATGCGATGCACGGTGCCATCCGCGTGGCGGTGCACGAACGAGATGCCGTCGCCGTCGTGCGTGTGCGGCGCGAGGTAGTCGTGCAGCGCGAGGTGCAGGTCGGGAACGAGCTCGAACCCGAACAGCCACAGGCAGGCGGCGACGAGCGCGAGACGCGCGCGCCGACGTTGCTGTCGCGTGGCCCCCCGGCTCACAGCGGCGGTCATAACACGAAAGCTCACTCGATCGCCTTGCAGGGATCATCGCCGTTGACGTGGCCGAACGACCCGATGCGGCGCGCGAGGTACTGGCGCAGGGTCGTGATCGGATGGCCGTCGAAGTCGAGCGTCGAGTGCACGCGGTAGAGAGGATCGCCGTCGATTCGCGTCGCCGCCAGCTCGTCGTCGTCGACCGTGCCGTCGGCGGCGCCGAGCACGCCGTCGGCGTCGGCGATCTTCTGGAACCGCAGGTTCTCGTCCTCGGTGTTGTCGAGGAACAGATGATCGACGTGGAGCGTCGCGGTGAGCGCGCGCGGGGCGCCGACGAGGGCGCAGTCGTAGGTGAGCGCGCGCGTGAAGCGGAGATCGAGGTGGCGTACGTCGTCGGCTTTGGTGGCCGTCGCACGGATCCACACCGATGCCAGCGTGTACGCGACGTGATCGAATGGCGTGTCGACTGCCTCGAGCGCGCCGAGCGCGAGGCCGTTCGCGGCGCCGGGCTGCGCGAGCTCGACCGCACGATCGACGGCGAGCGACGACCGCTGGGTGCCGGTGCGCGCTTCGACGTCGCCGATCGAGACGACGAGGTGATCGAAGTGAACCGCCCAACCGTCGGCGAACATCGCCGCGGGCATGCCGCGTTCGACGAGCTGCTCGCCCGAAATGCGGACGTCCAGCTTGTCGTCACCGCCGCCGCTGCACGCGCACAGCGCGACCGCCCAGGTGAGCTTCATGCGCATCGTGTCCCCGAAGTGACTACGCGCGCGCACCGCCGCCGGATCACGCGAAACCGATCCGGGCCAGCACGCGAACCAGCAGGGTGCGCCGCACGGCGAGCACCGACGCGACGACGACTGCGACGAATGTAGCCTCCGCCGCCGCGAGCCCGAGCGCGAACGAGAGTGCCGGCGCGAGCCGATGCGGCGCGAGCGCGGCCTGTTCCAGCCAGGTCGAGCAGGCGAGGCCGTGCAACAGGCCGAGCTCGAACGCGAGATCGCGTCGGCCGGTCGAGACGCGCAGCACGTTTGCCACGGCCGCGATCGCGAGCGCGGCCGCGAGCCCGAGCGTCGAGTAGCTCTGCGGCAGATAGACGAGCTCGGCGGCCGAGAGCAGCTGCAGCGCGCTGCTCGCGAGCGCGAACGTGCCGAACACCACCGCGACCTCGCGGCGGCGCGCCGCCGCGACCGGCAGCACGAGGCACGCGAGCAGCAGGAGCACCGCCGGGCTCGTCCACACGCGCGCTGCGGCGACACCCGCGAGCGCGAGCGCGGACGGTCCGCCGACGTCGACCTCGATCGGCCGCACGTCGCGCACGACGATCGTGCGCGAGCTGCGCGCCGCCTGCACGTGCACGATGCCGCGGTGCTGCGCGTCGATGTCGAACAGCAGCGCGTAGGTCACGACGAGCCGATCCGGCGCCGCCGGGCATTCGCCGGCGAGCGGCATCGCCCAGTACGCGCCGTCGGAGAAGTCGACGAGCTTGCCGGCGCCGAACGCGACGCGGCACGGCGCGGAGCCATCGCCGATCGCGAGCCGCTCGCGCGCGTAGGCGTCGATGCGCGGCGCGGCGGCAAGCGCCTCGCTCCACGTGATCGAGCCGTCACCGTCCGCGTCGAGATCGAGCGCGCCGTCGAGATCGCGCAGCGCGACCGCGAGCGTGCCGGTGACGTGCGCACCGGCGACCGCGATCTGCACGTGCGCGTCGCTCGGCTTGTGGGCCCACGCCACCGGTGCAGCCGTCGCGACGAGCGCGACCGCGAGCGCGGCGCGCTTCACGGCGTGGCTCCGAGCAGGTGCACGAGCTGCGCATCCTCGACGTGATTCGCGCGCGCCCACGCACGCACCGGCTCGGCCGCGTGCGGATCGCCGGCGGCATTCGCGGCGGCGGCGAGCAGCCGCGCGTCGGCGAGCTCCTTCTGGACCGCCCAGTCGTCGAGCGCGATCGCGAGCGCGCGCCGCGCATCGCCGGCGGCCTCGAGCTCGAACCGCGCTTCTTCGCGCATGTGGATGCGGTCGCCGCGCTCGGCCGCGGACGCGATGCGATCGCGCATCGCGCGCTCCCACTTGTCGGCTTCCCGACCACGCGCGAGGTGCTCGGCGATCGCACGCCGCACCAGCAGGTTGTCGATCGCCTCACGACCCGCGAGCAACGCCGAGGCTTCGGCCGCGTGGCCGGTCCACATCAGCACGTCGGCGAGTGCCGCGCGCGCGTAGGCATCTTCGGGATCGGCCGCGAGGACCGCGCGCAGCTCGGTCGCAGCCGCGTCGTGGTCGCCGCGCTCGATCGCGAGCTCGGCCTGGGCGGTGATCGCCCAGGCGCGCAACCCGGCGTCCGTTGCCGCTGAGCGGTCCAGCGCCTGGGCGAGCCGCGCGGAAGCATCGGCGAGATGCCCGGTCACACCGTCGATCTGCGCCGAACAGGTCGTCGCGATCAGCGCCGGCGCGAGCTCGGCCACGCGCGCACAGCTCGCGCGCGCGGCCGCGTAGTCGGCCGTGACCGTCGCGACCACGGCGCGCGTGAGATGAGCCTGCGCATCGTCGGGCCGGATCGCGACGAGGTGATCGAGGTCGGCACGCGCGCCGGTGAAGTCGTGAAGCGACTGCCGGATCGTCGCGCGCAGGAGCAAGACATCGGGCGGCGGCTCGGCGAGATCCCACCAGCGCGCGAGCGTCGCTTGCGCACGGCCGAGGTAGCGCGGATCCGACAGCGAACGCGCGCGCTGGATGTCCGTGCGCGCGATCTCGACCGCGAGATCGACGCGATCGGGCTGCTCGCGCAACCGCTGGCGCATCGCGAGCTCGCGAGGATCCTTGCGCGCGACCTGGGCGACCACGGCGGTGCCGTCCTTGGGCGTGTAGGCCGGATACGTCGTCGCCGCCGCGGCGGCCGGCGCGTCCTGCGGGCAGACGAGCAACACGATACAGGCCGCGACCACCATGGCCGCGCCGACGACGAGCAGCGCGAGCCGACGGTAAGGCTCCCACGATCCCACGCCGGATGTACGCGCGAGGCGCCCGGCCGGATCGCGTGCGGCTATCTCCGCGAAAGCCGGCCGATCGGCAGGCTCAGGAAGAAGCACACGCTGAGCGCCAGCACGATGGCGCCGCCGCTCGGGACGCGCCACAGCGTCGAGATGAACAGGCCCGATAGGCCCGCGATCGCGGCGAGCGCGATGCTCCACCACAGATAGCCGCGCGTGCTGCCGGCGATATTGCGCGCCGCCGCGGCTGGGACCACGATCATCGCCTCGACCAGGAGCGCGCCGATCACCTTGAGGCTCACCGTGATCGCGATCGTCACGATCACCACGAACCCGTAGTCGATCGCGGTGGTCGGTGCGCCCCGCGCGCGCGCGATCGGAGGGCTCAAGCTATCGGCGAGTACGAGGTTGTACGCGACCGCGACGACGACTCCGAGCAAACTGCCGAGCACGAACACGAGCAACAGATCGCGATCGGTGATGGTCAACACGCTGCCGAACATCACCGCCTCGATCTGGTGGATGTTGAACCGGCGCGTCGCCGCGACGAGCAGGCAGATGCCGAGGCCCAGCGTGAACGCCATGAACACGCCGATCACGGTGTCGGGCGGCAACGTCGTCTGCCGGCGCACGTAGGACATGACCACGCCGACCAGCAGGCAAAACCCGAGGATCGGCGTGTACGTCTCGTCGAGTGCCTGCCCCGCCGCGACGCCGATCACGAGGCCGGTCAGCGCGGCCTGACCGAGCGTGGTCGAGAAGAACGCGAGCCGGCGCGCGACGACGAGGTGGCTCAGGCCGCCGAGCATCGGCGCGAGCATGAGGATCGCGACGACGCCGCGCGCGACGAACGGATACTGAAACGCTTCGGGCAGGCCGAGTGCCCGCGCGAGATCGATCCACCACTCGTACGCCCAGCCCATCACACCATCGCCTCGGCCGACGCGGCGGCGCGCTCGAGCACCTTCGCGGGCTGGCCCGTGTCCTTGATCTGCACGTGCAAGAGCGTGACGCGGTTCGCGATACGGCGGACCTGCGCGCGATCGTGCGAGACCATCACGACGGTCGTCCCGTGCTCGTCGCGCAGCTCGCACAGCACGCGATCGAGCTGCTCGATCGCGGCGGGATCGAGACCCGTGGCCGGCTCGTCGCACAAGAGCAGCTCCGGCGCGGGATCGATCGCGTTACCGATGAGCACGCGACGCAGCTCGCCGCCTGACAGCTCGCCGAGCCGCCGTCGCTCCATCCCGGCGAGCCCGACGCGCTCGAGGATCGTCGCGACGCGTGCGCGAGCCGCCTTGCGCACGCCGAGGCACACCGGCCATCTCTGGCGTTGCAGCGCGAGGAATTCGCCGATCGTGATCGGCATCGTGCGGTCGGCGACGAAGCTCTGCGGCACGTAGCCGACGTCTCCGGAGCCGCGAAAGTGCAGCTTGATCGTACCTGCGAACGCGGTCTGGCCGAGCATCGCGGCGAGCAGCGTGCTCTTGCCGGCACCGTTCGGGCCGATCAAGACATGGATCGTGCCGGCGTTGATCTCGAGACACGCGTCCTCGACCACGAGCCGGCCTTCGCGCCGGATCGTCACGTGCTCGAGCTCGACGGCCGCGTTGCTCACTTCATTTCGGATCGGTGACGAGTGCTTGCACGAGCGTGTCGGCGTTCTTCGCCATCACGGTCTCGAACTCGGTCGGCGAATAGGTCCCGACGGCGACGTGGCTGATGATGTAGACCTTCGCGGCGGTCGCGTCACGCAACGTCGCGAGTAGCTTCTCGGGGAAGTCCTCCTCGGTCAGCACGACCGCGATCTTCTCCTTCTTCATGAGGTCGATCATGTCGCCGAGCTCCTTCGCGGACGGCGTGAGGCCGTGTGCGGGCTGGACCACGCCGGCGAGCTCGATGCCGAACTCCTGCAAGAAGTACGTGTAACCGTCGTGCACGGTGACGACTCGCTTGATCTTCGCGCCGGCGAGCTTCTGCGCCGCCGCACTCTGGATCGCGCGCAGCTTGTCGGCGTAGGCCGAAGCGTTGGCCGCGAACGCATCCGCGCTCGCCGGTCGCAGCTCGCCGAGCTTCTTCGCGATCAGCTTGGTCTGCTGGATCGCGTTCGTGAACGAGATGAACGTGTGCGAGTTGACGGCGTCGCCGTGCGCGCTCTTCACGAGCGGCGTTTCGGCGTTGATCTCGATCACCGCGAGATGGCTGTTGCCCGATGCCTTGATCATGTCCTTGATGAAGTCGTCGTGGCCGATGCCGTTGATGATGATCGCGTCGAGCTTGGCGAGCTTCGCGATGTCGTCGGGCGCCGGCTGGTAGTTCCCGGCGTCGATCTCGCCGGGCAGGACCGGCACGACCTCCGCGCCGGCGACGCCGGCGATCACGTTCGCAGTCCACGAGTAGTACGGGTGCAGCGTGACGCCGACCTGGAGCGGCCCCGACGCGGGTGCCGGCGGCTTGGCGGCCGGCGCCGGCGCGGCCGGCGGAGCCGGCGCCGGCGCGGGGCGATCGTCGGACTTCTTCGAGCAGCCGGATGCTGCCAGGAGCGTGCAGACAAGGATGATGTGACGCATCGGTTGGATCCTCAGGGTGTTGCCATCGTGATCTGCCGCCAGCCGTCCTCGAATGCCGGTGTCGCGGCGGGACGGTCCAGCGTCTTGGTGCCGGTCCACACGCCGACGTGGAGCATGGTGCCGTCGCGCAGCTTGTGGTGAATCTCGTCGACGACCGCCTGTGGGTCGATCGGCGTGCCCGGATCGGGCTCGAGGATCGAGATCACGTAGGTCGGACGTTTCGACGCGACGTCGGGCGTGCCGACGTAGTTGACGAGCGTGCCGTCGCGCAGCATGCGCCAGCGATAGCCGGCGCGGTCGAGCGGATCGGGCGTGAACGGCGGGATCTTGCGGGCCGCGAGCGCGTCGACGGTGGGCCAGTCGTTCGTGCGCGAACGCACGTCCTCGGCTTCCGTCAGTCCCTCGAGCGCGAGCCGGTACATGCGCTGGCTATCCTCGTCGAGATCGCGGAACGCGACCTGATCGACCGCGATGGCGGGCGGTCGCAGCTCGGTGCCCTGCGGATGCCGGCCGGTACACCACGATGCGCCCATGATCAGCGCCGACCACAAGAAGATGTGCATGACAGCGCGGATCACGTTGCCGGTCTCGCGCCAGACCGATGGCGACTGCACGATCACCGTCCGCACGCCCGGCTCCCGTTTCGCGGCTGCTGGCTTCACATGGTGTGCTGGTGCGTGCCGTCGTTCTCGTGGTGTCCGCCTTCGAGCCCGATCAGCGTGTGGAACGAGTTGTGAACACCGTCGAACGCCGCTTCGAACGCTGCCGCATCCGTTCCGCCGCACGCGGTCTGGAGCTTGCCGACCGCGTCGACGAGCGCCTTGCCGCCGTCGCTCCACTTCGTCGCATCGATGCTAGCCGGCGCGGGCGCCTTCGCGATGTCACCGGCGGCCGACGCGAGCGTGGTCGCGGCGTCGCACACGTCCTTCTTGCGCTGATCGCCCTTCGGCTCGTGCCACTTGTCGCCGAGCGCGTCCTGGAATGTCTGCAGCTCGACACCGACGTGCAGGTGATGCGCGTGGTGCGGCGCGACCGCCGAGCCGCTACCGGTGGCGGTCGTGTCGGTGGCTGCGCCCGCCGAACCCTGATCGGACTTCGCGGGTTCGGACTTCTTGCAGCCAGAAACGATTGCGAAGGTGAACAGGATGGCAGCGATCGTCTTCATGGTCTCGGCTGTCGCACGAGTTCGACAGCATGTCAAAGCCTAGTCGAGGCGGGTGTACTCCTCGGTTAGCACGTAACCGTCGCCCATGTTGGTCGCGCGCACGAGCGCGTGATAGTCGGAGAATCGATACTCGACCATCGCCTGGCGGAGCGCCGCACCGGTCAGCGCGTTCGGCGCGGAGGAGCCGTCGTGGCGAGTCGGGGCGCCGACCTGCGCGGTCAGCTCGGCCTGCCGCTGCACGAACGCATCCGAGATCATCGCGGCCGTGGGCTCGCGACGCGTCGCCTGCACCGCCTCGAGGACACCTTGCTCGTCGAGCTGCAACCAAATGCTGGTCGAGGCGGACGGATCGGCGCATTCGAGGAACGTGCCGCCGCGCTTCGCCCGGCATGTCGTCGCGTGGTCCGTCGCCCAGCGCGCGATCTCCGCTGCGGTCGTCGTACCGAGTGCAAACCCGAGAGCGGGTCGCGCATGCGCGTGGGGGGCGGTGGGGTCACCGCGGTGGCGCGCGGCCGTGCCGTAGCCGAACGGGCACGAGTCACCGCCGTGATGGCCGTGCGCCGCCAGCCAACCTCGAATCGGCGGCACGTGGATCACGAGCCCGAGCAACACCACGGCACTCGCCGCGGCGAGCCCCCAGCGCGCAGCGCGCTTCATGTCACTTCCCCACGATCGACGCTTTGAACGTCGGGTCGGTGACGATCGGCGCGAAGCAGCTGGCGACGTCGTCGGGGTCGGCGCTGCCGCCCATCCCGTGAGCGACTCCGTTGCCGGTGAGTGCCGGCACGACGATGTTTCCGATGAAGTAGTCGTACTGCGAGCTCGTGATGCCGAGCCCGGTGTGCGCGATCGTCATGTCCTGCTCGCCCTGGTACGTGAGACCGTCGGTGTACGTGATCTCGGTCGGGCCGCCGTACGCGTAGACGAGGAACGCGGCGAGCTTGCCTTCGAACGTGGGCGCGGGATCGCGGGTCGCGGGTGGGTTGCCGGTGCCGATCAGCGCGAACGACCCGCCGACGTTCGAGTCGCCATTGGCGCCGAGCTCGGTGCCGACCGCATTGAAGATCGATTTGTTGACGGCGACGAACGCGTCCGCGCCGTAGGTTTCCCAGGCGTTCTTGCCGCTGCTATCGCAGCGGAGCGACGCGCCGGGGCCGGTGCCCATCTGCGGCGCGGCCTTCATGTCGTCGGTGCCGCAGCCGGCGGCTGCGCAAAGCCCCGTGATGAACACGATGCGATCCGAGATCAGATGCATGCGATCCTCCTTGCGGAGACCTACGCGCGAGGTGCGCGAGCGGATCACATGCTCATCGCGACGCGCACACCACGCGCGCGGACGCGTCGAGATAGGCGTAGGTGCACGCACCGCATGCGATCGAGAACACCAGGGCCGCCGCGAGCGCGAGCTTGATCCGGATCGGCATGCGGGACAGCTCCATGCCGCTGGTACGCCCGCCGAGCCCTCGTGGATCGTTTGTGCAAGCAGCGAACCGTGCTCAAAGCGCTCGCCGGCGGACTCACTAGCCGCGAGGCGCATCCGCGCGCAATTTCTGGTGCGCAAGGCGAGACTCGAACTCGCACGGTTTTACCCACTAGCCCCTCAACATAGACGACCACGAGGGATGTCAGCAGCTTCCGCGCGAACCAGTTACCCGGTCGCGCCGATTCCAACGAAAGCTGCTGACGGACCGTGGTAACTGACCGATCCGGGGCGAGCGGTCAGCCTGGCCCGTCGACTCTCTCGACGACGATGCGGCCCTCGGCCGAGCGGATCTCGTAGTTGAGCTGCCTGAGGAACGACAGCCCGAGAAGGCCATCGATGCCGATGCCTTCGGGCAGATCGTGCGCGTGGATCTGGAAGTCGCTGGACGTGAATCCGAGCGCGGCGAACCGCGCGACGCGGATCGTGTAGCCGGCTTCGGCACCGATCGCGGAGCGCACGACCGTGACCTTCTCGCCATCGCGAACGCTGTAGCCGAGCTCGTCGAGGACGTCCGGAACGAGCAGCGTCTGAGTTGCGGCGGTATCGAGTGCGAGCGAGACCCGCTTCTGACCGAATTGCCCCCATACGCGGGCGGCGACGATGATCAGGTCATCGTTCGTGTCGAACCGCGTGATCTTCACAGAAAGATCAGCGGGACGACCGGCGCGCGGATTCGCCCCGTGAAGAAGTGGCCCATGCTCTCGTACTTGTCGCGCAATGGCCGCGCCTGGATCAACGGCTCCTTGCGCGTCTTGCCGTGTCCGGCGACGCGCGCGGACTGAAACTCGAAGTCCGTGTCGTTGACCCAGTCGACTTCGACGAGCACGACCCATTCGTCGGGGTACCGCTCGCAGATCTGCTGCCACGTCATCGGCTCCGAGACGTGCGCCGCTTCGCTGCTCATCTCGCGATCGTGGGCGGCTTACTCCCGCTGTCAAGTTTTCCGCAAGTGGCTTCCGGGTCGTGCCGAGCTGTGATCGGCGCGGCGCACGTTCGCGATCGAGTCGTGATGGTCGATTCGACGAGGCTCGAGCGCACGAAGTGCAGGAGCACCGTGGCCACCCGCAAGCGCTGCGCGTGCTCGCGCTCGATCGCGACGCGCGCCGCGTGGCACGTCACGTGCTCTGGCCAATGCTGTGCGTTCGATCGTGTCCGCGATCGTCATCGTAGCCTTCGGCTGCGAAGAGTACGAGGCGCCGCCTCCCGCGCCGACGACACCGCGCGAATCGGAGCAAGCGGCGCGCGACAAGATGCACGTGCGCTTCCGGGCGGCCGATGCCATGGAGCTCGCGATCGCGCAGGCCGATCTCGAGACCGGGCGGCGCGAAGCACGTGCTCTCGACACGCTCGAAGAGCCGGACGTGCTCGCGTCGTCGCAGCCATTTCTCGACGACGTCCGCACCGCCGCGCATCGAGTCGCGGTCGCGATCAGCCTCGACGACGCCGCGGACGGCGTGGCCCTCGTCGGCCGCGCCTGTGCGCGCTGTCACGAGGCCACGCACGCGGCCGTCCGCTTCGAATCGGCTCCACGCGTGGAGCCGAAGCTCGCGGTGGACATGGCCGGCCACCAGGTGGCTGCACGGCAGATGTGGGAAGGACTGATCGGGCCGTCCGATCAACGCTGGCAGGCCGGCGCACGTTCGCTCGCCGCGTTCCCCCCGGACATCCGCTCCGAGCTCGTGACGCCAACCTGGGCTAATGACCTCGATGACGTATCGCGCATCCGCCTGTACGCGGCGAACGCGGCGGAGACCGCGGCCCACGACGAACGCGCCGCGCTGTTCGGGCGCATCCTCGCTGGGTGCGCGCACTGTCACACGACGGTCATGCGCACACGTTGACCGGTTTGCTGACGGTCGTGCGCGAAAATCAGGGCGACTCGCCCCGATGAAGCTGCTCGCTGGACTCGAGCTCGCGTGCGGCGCGACGATGGAGCTCGTCCACGAGCTTCGAGTCTCGCACCACGATCGACAGCGTGATGCCGTGCTCGTCGCCGCGCGCGTCGACGACGATTCCCGGCAAGTCGAGCGGACAATCGTCCATGCCAGTAGGCGCGAGCATCATCCAGGCGCGATGGCACGCGATGTCGGCAAGCAGCCGATCGGGCGGCCCTGCGTCGGGCGCGAGATACAGGATCACTCCGGTCTGCGTGGGCCAACCGCCGACCGCGTAGCGATGCAGCGGCGAGATCGCGCTCTCGTCGTGCGATCGCGAGCCGCAGGCCTGTTCGTAGGCAGCTTGGATCGCAGCAGCCTCGCTGCGGTGCACCTGGGCGATGCGTTCGTCCTCACTGGTTGCATCCCAAGCACGCAGCCACGGCACGTTCGGATTGTCGGGCGAGACGGCAATCGCCGGCCAGACGAGGTTCTGGCGCGCGGACTCTTCGTGCTCGCGCGCGACTTCGAGGTGCTCGCTGGCGCGTAGACCGCGGGGCCCACCCGTCGGTTCAGGCGGTGGAGCGGTCGCGCACGCGCCGAGGCACACCGCGGCGAGTACGGTCTTCGTCGAGCTCTGCACGAGACAAAGCGGTGCAGCCCGCGCGCCAGCGATACGAGCCACGATTCGCGCACGGCTTGCGCTGGGAGCCGGCATGCGGTGCACCGCAGCGACCGGTGACTGCTGGCACGCACGCTGCAACCCGCCGTCGTCATGCAAACGTCGATCGTTCGCCTCCTCGCTGCCCTCGTCGTGGTCGCGTCCACGAGCGGTTGCGTCGCTACCGAGACGCGCTCCCCCGAATGGGTTGCCACGGGCAACTGGACGCGGCCCGGCCGAGTCGAATCGATCCGCGAGATCGATCGTCGCGTCGAAGGCAATCCGGCGGGCGGCGCGCTCGTCGGGGCGTTGATCGGCGGCATCCTGTTTCACGGACGAGGCCCCGCGTCGCTGTTCGGCGCCGCGACAGGCGCGACGATCGGCGCCGCTGCCAGCTCGGGCGGCGTCGAGTCGCGGTCGTTTCAGGTGCTCGTGCGATTCGACGACGGCGACTACGGCATGTTCGTGTTCGGCGGCGCCTCGCCGTTCGGTCCGGGCGACCTGGTGGTACTAACCCCGCAAGGACTGATGAGGCGCGGACAGGACAGCCCGTGAGCGGGGCGCGTGCATGAGCGAACAGCCATCCTCGTGCTGGTGGGTCTCGCGGCCTGCGGGCACCGGCCGATCGCGAACCGACCGCACGAGGACTACGTGGCGAGCGTCGTCGTCCACGGCAATCACGCCATCGACGACCACACGTTGATCGCCGGCTTGGCCACGCATCGCGCGGCGACGATGGCCGCCGCGTTCGACCCGTACGAGGTCGAGCTCGATGCCGAGCGATTACGTGGCGTGTATCTTCGCCGCGGATACTTCGATGTCGCCGTCGAGCCCACGGCGATCCGCGACGGTAACGCGACCCGCGTGGTGTTCACGATCCGCGAAGGCGCGCGCGCTCGTCTCGCGCGCGTCGAGCTCGTCGGGTTGCCCCAGGCACCGGGGGTATCGCCTGCGGTTCTTCGCGCCGCGATCACGACGCGCGACGGCGAGGCGTTCGACTACGACAGCTACGACCGCGCCAAGGCGACGCTGCTGAAGGCCGTGCAAGACGCGGGATATGCACGTGCGACTCTCGACTCGACGGCGATCGCCGACCGCGACCGTCACCAGGCGGTGATCCGCTTCGTGTTCGCCCCCGGTCCGCGCTGCACGTTCGGCGACATCACCCTGGTCGGCGCCGACGGCGAGCTCGGCGATGCGGTGCGTGCGCGCGTCGCGTTCCGCCCGGGCGAGCACTACTCGGCCGCGGCGCTGGCCGCGACCCAGACGGCCGTGTACGAGCTCGGTCGGTTCTCGATCGTCCGCGTCGAGCCCACGCTCGATCGCGATGACACCGTCGTTCCGGTCCGGATCACCGTGTCGCCGGCGCCGCGCCACGAGGTCCGCTTCGGCGGCGGGCTCGGCCTCGATCAGCTGACCTGGCAGGTTCGCGGTCGCGCCGGCTACACGCAGGCGGGCGCGCTCGGCCCGCTGACCAGGCTCAACCTCGAGTTTCGCCCGGCCGTCACCGTGCCGCAGGTCGAGTACGTACCGCACTTCGATCAGCCCGAGCCCCGCATCGAGGGCGAGGCGTCGCTCGAGCGCATGGATCTGTTCGTGCCGCGGCTCACCGGCTCGCTCGGCGTGACCGTGGAGTACCTCCAGCTCGAGGCGTACACGGTCTACGGTCCGCGGCTGCGCGCGGGGCTGTCGACGAGGCTCCACGGCCACGACGTCCTGCTCGCCGCCGGCGCGGAGCTGTGGGTGCTCGGGTTCACCGCGCCGAACGCGGCGCTGGATCCCGCGACGATCTCGCAGCTCGGGCTCGATCACGCCGAGGACGTGACCGCGCTCGATCAGAGCGCGGTGCTCGACCTTCGCGACAACGCGCTCGATCCGACGCACGGCATGTACGGCGAGCTCCGCCTGCGCGAAGGCATTCCCGGGCTGGTCGGCCCGTATCAGTTCCTGCAGGTGACGCCCGATCTCCGCGGCTACTACCCGCTCGGCCGGCTCGTGATCTCGGCGCGCGCCAAGATGGGAGCGATCGTCGGCGACGTACCGGTCACCGAGCGTTATTACGCCGGCGGTGCCGCGAGCAACCGGGGATTTGCCGAGCGGCAACTGTCGCCGCACGCCACCGCGCTCGTGAACGGCACCACAGACTCGGTGGTGATCGGTGGCGCCGGCCTGATCGATACGAGCCTCGAGGTCCGGACGCTGATCGGCCGCTGGATCGGCTTGCCGTGGAGCGGTGCGGTGTTTGTCGACGGCGGTGACGTCACCAACACCGCGAGCGAGCTGTCGCTGGGCGACCTGTACTGGGCGGTCGGTAGCGGCGTGCGCGCCGTGATCGGGCCGATCCCGGTGCGGGTCGACCTCGGTTATCGAATCAATCGCACCGGCCCGACCGATCCGCTACCGGCGCCGACGGCCTGGGATCGCCTCGAGCTCCATCTCGGGATCGGAGAGGCGTTTTGAGCGCGCGGCCGGCATCGCGGACGCGAAGAATCGTGCGGCGGATCGTTCGCGTCGCGGCGGCGATGGTCGGCCTCGCCATCATCACGACCGCGGTGATGCTGGTCGCGCTTCACACCGATTGGGGGCGCGACCACCTGCGCCGCGAGCTCGAAACCAGGCTCGACGGGGCGCTCGGCGGGCCGGTGCACATCGGGCGGCTCGACGGTAGCGTGCTCGGTGAGCTGATCGCGCACGACGTCGAGCTGGACGGGCCCGATCAACAGCCGATCATGACGATCGCGACCGTCCACGTCGAGCTGGCGTTGCGCCCGCTCCTCCGCCACGTCGCGCGGATCGATCGGCTCGGCGCGGACGACGTCACCGTGACCGTGCCGGCCGGCTGGCGCCCGCCGCCACGCTCGGAGACACCCTCGACCTCGCGATGGGACCTCGACGTGCGCGATCTCGAAGTCACCGGCGGCCACGTGATCGTCACGGCTGCGACCCCGGATCGGACGATCGAGCTGATCGACGTCGAGGCCTCCGGGCAGGTGCGAGCTCCGGCGGGTGAAGCGGCTGCGAGCTGGCAGCTCGCGGTGCGCTCCACGTGGCGCGGATTGCCGGGGCTCGCCGGCGGCCCCGCGAGCGTGTCGGCCGAACAGAGCGCGGACGGGCCGGTGATCGCGTGGCTCACCGCGACCATCGCCGGGGCGCAGGTGCATGCGGGCGTGATCGGCGACCTCCACACGCCGCACGTCGTCGGCGCGGTCATCGCGCCGGCGATCGATCTCGACTCGGCGACCGCTGGACGGTTCGCCGGCCGCGTCGCCGCGATGGCCGCGGTCGACATCACCGATGGCAACGCACACGTCGACGCGCGGCTGGCCGGCGAGAGTGCGCGAGTGACGACCACCGCCGACGTCGCGTTCACGAACACGACCGCGACGCTGACGCGCGCGCACGTCGCGATCGCGGCGGATCCGGCGGCGCTGAGCGGTGACCGCGTGTCGACCGAGATCCCGGTGAGCGCGGAGATCGACGCTCACGGTGCGCTCGCACCGTCGGCGAGCCTGGTGCTGTCCGGATCGGTCGACGCGCGACGACCGCGCGCGGCCGAGCTCGCTGCAACGCGGGTCCACGCGGACTTCGATCTGCACGATGTTCCGGGTCAGCCCGGCGGCCAGCTCGAGATCACCGCGACCGATGTGCGGCGCGGCCTCGATCGGTTCGGTGACGTCGTGATTCGCGCGACCCCCGCCGGCGATCGCCGGTCCGCGATCACGGTGCACTCGCGACCGCCGAAGCCCGGATGGACGATCGACGCCGCCGCCGACCTCGTGCTCGGCGAAGACGTTCGCATCGAGCTCGGCACCCATCGCATCGCGGGCGCCGGTCATACGTGGGCCGGCCGTGGCGGCGTCGTCGCGATCTCTCGCGATCGCGTCGTCGCGCGCGGGTTGCGGACGTCGGGCCCGAGCGGTTCGCTCGCGGTCGACCTCGCGAGCGCGCAGCTCGCAGGCCCCGGTGCCGGCGACCTCGAGCTCGCCGGTTCGGCCGGCGGCGTGGATCTCGCCAGCGCGGCCGAGCTCGCCGGCATCCCCGTGACGTGGCGCGGTGTGATCGACGCGCGCGGCGCCATCCGCCGTCACGCCGGGCGATGGACCGCGGACGTGACCGCGACCGGCCGCCGCTTGGTTCGCGACGCGGGCGCACCGCCGATCGCTGCCAGCGCGCGCGTCACGCTGGCAAGCTCGAAGCTGTCGGTCGCGGCAGCTGCGAACGCCGTCGGGCTCGGCCGGGTGGCGTTCGCGGTCGAGGTCGTGCCGCCCGCGAACCTCACCGACGGCGCGGCCTGGCGGCGGACGACACGCGCGGCGCTCCGATCGGTTCACGGCGAGGTCGCCGGGCTCGACCTCGCCGCGGTCGGTCGCGTCGCACACGTCGACCTCGCGCCCGGTCACGTCGACGGCGAGATCGCAGTGACGAAAGACGACGCCCGCGGTGCGGTGCACGTTCGCGGCATCGAAGTGACCGTGCGCGGTCGACGCGCATCGCTCGACGGCGACCTCGCGCTCGTGCCGGGTGACCACGGCGCGGTCGTCGCGACCATCGGCGCGACCGCGCTAGACGTCACCGTGCGCGGCGGCGGCACGTTCACACCGCCCGAGCGGCTCTTCGATCCGATGGCGTGGCGACAGCTCCGCGCTACGGCCGTGCACGACGCCTCGCTTGCCATCGCCGACACACCGATCGAGACCGCGCTCGCCGCGCTCGCGATCTCGTCGCCGGTGACCGGGCGGTTCGCCGCCTCGATCGAGCTGGCCGATCTGGCGTCGGGCCCGCGGCTCGCAGTCCAGCTCCACGGCGTGCGCGGCGGTCGGATCGTGCACGCGCTCGACGCGACGCTCGACGGTGCGAGCGACGACCAGGGCATCACGGTGGATCTGACCGTGCGCGACGCCCGGCACCGGCTGGTCGCGTCGCGTGCGCGCGCGCCGATCGATCTATCGGCGCTGGCGGCGCGGGGAGCTGCCGCGCTGCGCGCCGCAGCCCTCACCGGCTGCGTGACCATCGACGCGACCGAGGCGCCGCCCGACTGCCGCGCCGTCACACCGGTTCCGCTCGGCGCGTTGCTCGACGTGATCGGGCGCGACGACGTGACCGGCACGATCGACGCGTCGATCACGCTGGGTGGCACGCTCGGCGCGCCGACCGCCAGCGGCCGGCTCAGCGCGCACGACGTCCGCGCGAAGCCCTCCGTCGGTGGCCCGGCCCCGGTGATGCACGAGCTCGCGGTGGAAGGCAGCTCGCACGGCCGCACGATCGACCTGGTCGCGAGCGCGTCGGAGGGTGCGGGGCACACGCTGCGCGCGTCGGCCCGCGGCGAGCTCGGCCCGATCGCGGGCGGCCTGCTCGACCAGCTCGAGCTCGGAATCGAAGCACGTCAGTTCGACATCGCTCCGCTCGTGGTGCTCGCACCGGGCCCGCTCGCCGGCGCGGCGGGCGTGATCGATGGCAAGCTCGAGCAGCGCGGCGTCGATCCCGAACGTAGCGGGATCCACGGCAAGCTCCGGTTGGTGAACGCGCGCATGCCGATCTCGCCGTCGGTGGGGACGCTGCAGCACGCCGAGGCGAACATCGCGGTCGAGCACGATCGGGTATCGGTCGAGCTCGACGGCCGAGTCGGCGCCGGAACCGTTCGAGTCGTCGGAGCGGCGAGCCTGTCGCGCGCCGACGACACGAGAGCGGATGCCACCATCACGCTCCATCACGTCTCGCTGATCAGCGCGGCCCAGCCCGTGGTCGATGCCAAGATCCAGGCAGGCCTGCATCGGGTCGCGGGCAGGTGGCGGGCCGAGGTCGACGTGGCCGGCGGCTCGATCACCATTCCCACCCGGCGCGGCGCGGACTTGCACGCGGTCGGCGCACCGCGCGATCTCGTCTTCGGCGACTCGTCGGCGCCGGCGCCGAAGCCACTTCCGAAGTCGCCACCGCGTGCTCGCCAGCCGGATCTGGTCGCCGTCGTGCAGTTCCGGTCGATGCACGTCACGTCGAACGAGTTTCGCGGCGACATCAGCGGATCGCTGAACGTGTCGGTCGGCGATCGCGTCTCGTTCGATGGCTCGGTGAACGCGTCGAAGGCGGACGTCGACGTGCTCGGCAGGCGCTACGTCGTCGAGCACGCCGCGCTGCACTTCGACGGCACGGACGATCCGATGCTCGACATCGCGCTCAGCTACGACTTTCCCGACGTCACGCTGTACGCGAAGATCGGCGGGCGTGCGAGCAAGCCTACCGTCGCGCTGACGAGCAGCTCCTCGTCGTACACGCAGGATCAGTTATTCGGGTTCTTCCTCGGCGGCGCTCCGGGAAACACTCCTACCACCGGCGTGCGCGAAGCCGCGTCCGGTGCAGCCGCCGGCGCGGCCTCGACGATGGTGAGCGCCGTCGTCGATCGCCTGTTGCCGCTCAAGGCCGGCGAGCTCCAGGTCCGCTACGAGCCCGCGACCGCGACCAGCAGTGCCGCGGTCGTGGTCGGCCTCTGGCTGTCGCGGCGCGTGTACGTGGCCGGGCGCTCGCGCAGCGATCCGCTTCCGGTCATCGAGAACGGCGAGGAGGGCGTGCTCGAGTGGTGGCTGGCCGGCAACTGGATGCTGCAGAGCGTGTTCGGAAATCGCTCGGTCGGGAGCTCCGACCTGGTGTGGCGGCATCGCTGGTGAGCTTCGCGGCGCGCGCTCACCACCAGTGCGCGCGGCGGTCGGCGATCGGCGTGAACGCGGCCGACACGGTCACGCTGCCGTCGATCGACGCGCCCAGGTAGGCGTCGAACAGAAACTGGCTGTCGCTGTGCACCTCGAGCCCGGGGCCCATCCCGACGCGGAAACCGTCGAACGTGAGATCGTCGAGCGACGAATACACGCGCCCGGCGTCGACGAACAGGTAGACATCGGCGTAGGTCGAGACATCCCAGTAATACTGGACGGTCGCGAGCGCGGCGACGCGATCGCGGAAGCGGTCGTAGACGTAGCCGCGCAGGAAGTCGCCGCCGAGGTGCGGCAGCTCGCTGAACGGTACCTCGCCGACGCTGCCGGTGACGGCCTCGCCGTACAGACGCAGCTCGAGCACGCGCGGCCCGGGCGCGATCCGGAGGTACTGCTGGGCGTCGAAGCCATAGCGCCAGTAGCTGCTCGCACCGTCCAGTCCCTGCACGTAGCCGCCGAAGCCGTCCAGATACGAGCCG
>Ga0335083_10001544_pt1 | contig 31511 bp, 27 predicted proteins | sample Lox_Sample_42_FD_206716 | JGI IMG/M metagenome (GOLD analysis project Ga0335083, IMG submission 206716) | Soil microbial communities from Loxahatchee National Wildlife Refuge, Florida, United States - Lox_Sample_4.2 | ecosystem: Environmental > Terrestrial > Soil > Wetlands | place: USA...
CAGGGGAGAGAATGCTGCCGAACGGGATCCGAGTGGCCGAGAGGAAAGTGGAAGGGCGCTTCAGGGATTTTCCCCAAAGCGCCCGTGGTTGCGGGGGCTCGCAACGCTCCAAACCTGCCGGCCCTGCTCTGCCCCTTTGAGATTCCGATCTTGAAGGTCGCGGCATGAAGTGACCTGTGCGGGGGAGGACTTCTGGCGCTCGCGACAATCTGCTGAAAAACATTACTCAAGCTGATTGAACTGCGTTATAAGCAAATCTAGTGCGGATGCACCCCACCTGCGGAGCATGAGAGCGATCCCCTGAGATGTTATGTCAATCGTCTTTCAAGAGGTTACACGGTTTCCACCGAGCTCCGTCGCTATCAAAATCGTAATGGCCCTTGCGGTCGGCATGCTCGTTGGATTTGAGCGAGAGTCTGCCAACAAGGACGTTGGAATACGAACATTCGGACTGACGGCATTACTCGGCGCATTGAGTGTGCTGATCTCCCCGGCATACGGATTGGTGGCGCTGATCGGCATAATCGTGCTGGTCGCTTCCCTCAATGCTCGTGCCATATTCGAAAATCGCGCCCCGGAGATTACGACTTCCGCCGCATTGTTGGTGACCTGCGCTCTGGGTGTTTTGGTCGGGCTGGGCCACACCTTTACGCCTGTCGCAGCGGCAATCCTGATGACGCTATTGCTCGCGGGGAAGATGGAATTGCACCGATTCGCGGGGGGCGTGAGCATCCAGGAGTTGCGAGGCGCGGTCCTTCTCGGCTTGATCGGCTTAGTCATCTACCCTGTCCTGCCCGACCGATTCGTGGACCCTTGGGGACTCGTGAACCTGCGACAGGCTTGGATCTCGGTCGTCGTGATCGCCTGCGTGGCTTTCGTTAATTATGTGCTGCTTCGAATGTACAGCACGCGGGGGCTGAATTGGACGGCCATACTCGGTGGCTTGGTGAGCAACCGGGCCGCGGTCGCTGAACTTTTGGCAGTCGTCACCGGTGGAAAAATTGCCGTGCTCGTCTTATTCGCGACCCTTGCCATGTTCATTCGTAACTTCGTCCTGCTGGCGCTGTTCGCACCTCAAGCTGTGCTCACGGCAATCGGACCGCTCTTTGCCATGGCATGTGTTGCCTTGTTGATTCGGACAGGCAAGGCAGACGACGAGCCCGGTCAGGAACTGACACTGCGATCGCCCATATCCCTGAGAAGAGTGTTGGGATACGGAGTGTTGTTTCTCGCAATCCAGGTCGTCGGCACACTCGCTGCACGGTTGTTTGGGAACTTTGGCCTCATGGCTGCGAGCGGCATCACGGGCATGGCCAGTAGCGCGAGCACGACGGTGGCAGTTGCCAACCTGAGTGCCAGCGGAAAGATCTCACCAGAATTGGCCGGAACGGCGGCAGTAATCGGGTCCATGACAAGTGCATTGACCAATGTCCCGGTGGTGTTTCGGCGGCTGCCCGGCAAGGTCGTATTCAAGATAGCCAGTTCTACCGCTTTGCAGATCCTTGTAGGAATTACAGTGCTCGCGGTGCAGCACTATTTCCGAACGCGATAAAAGCCACCCGCAGCCCTGGATTCCGGAAGGAGACCAATCGACATACGCATCTTAAGTCCTTTTCCTCCGGCCGATATCTGAGCGGCGTTCCGTCATGCCTAAAAAGCTGGCGATTGCTGGCAGAGTACTGGTTGCCTTGCTATTGTGGCTTTCCGGGTCCGCCAGCCTAATCCACGCTGCGAAAAACGCACAGGCTCATGCGGCGCAGGGCGCCTTCCCCATTTCTGCTTCAGCTTGGGCCTCGATGATCGCCGCGCGAGAGCCTCTACAGTGCCAGGCCTTTTCGTCTAGTTCGATACTCCGCTGACCGACATCGCGAATTCCTCTCGAACTGGACGACGCCACGCGTTCGTGGCGATGGTCGATACACGCGTAGTGTGTAAATCACCTGACTGCGCTGCGCAAACATCTCAGGTTCCGCTCCTCCGACCCTGCGAGACCAGAGGGGGGGTAACCGGTGACGGCCCTCGCCAGGGGGATTGCAGGCCCGCAAAGTCCGCTTGCAGAGAATCTGCCATTGTGGTTGAATGATTTTGGCAAAGGAGTTTGCCATCCCGCACCCAGCGGGAGAAAACGTCGCTCTTTTCCGCGGCTGATAACTCCTCCCAACTTCTGCGCAGGGTACCATCCTGCACGAGGGCACTGATGGGAAGAGCCGGAATCAGCCGACTTAAAGCGGAAAGGTGCACATGCCATCCCGCCCCTTCCTCAGTATGTGTTGTTGCATCCCTCGCCGCGCTGACAGAAGATTCCTCGTTCTGCGTTCGCATATCACGGCCGGAAGCTAAATCTGTTACAGCCGAGCGGCCCGCAGGAGGGTGCAGGCCGTGAAGCAAACGATCGCCTACAATCTCATCCAGGTGCTTTTCGTCCTGGGCTTCGCGCCTTTGTACTCCGGCGTACTGTCGCGTTTCAAAGAGATTGTGCAAAGCAAGCGTGGTCCGAGCATCCTGCAGCCCTACCGCGACCTTTGGAAGCTGTTCCACAAGAATGAGGTCATATCGTCGGAGACGACCTGGATCTTCCGCGTCACACCCTACCTTGTGTTCATCACGCCGATCTTTGTGACCGTTCTGATTCCCGTGTTGACGGACTACCCGTTGGTGTTCGCATTCATGGGTGACATGCTTGCTGGAGGGTTTTTTCTTGGCCTGGCCGGATTTTTTTCCGCGCTGGCGGCGGTGGACACGGGGAACCCCTACGGTCCCATGGGAGCAAGCCGCACACGCATGGTCGGGTTCCTCGCAGAGCCGGTATTCATGATTGTTTTCTTCACGGTTTCCTTCGTCGCGCAATCAACCATCCCCTATATCGTGCAACAGAAATGGATGGCGAACGCGGAGGCTTTTTTTTCGCCGGCCCATGTGTTGCTGATGATTGCGTTCCTGATGCTGATCCTTGCGGAGGGGGGACGAATCCCGGTGGACAATCCTGCGGGGCACTTCGAGTTGGCCATGATCGATGAATCGAAAGGCCTGGAATTCTCCGGCCGCGGCGCAGCGCTGATGAAATGGGGCGGACAGATGAAGTTCCTGGTCCTGGCCTGCATTTTCCTGAACGTGCTGCTCGCGCCGTGGGGTCTTGCACACGGGCGGGAGTTCGTTCAGGTGCTGGCAGCGGTTCCGCAGATCTTGTTGAAGGTCCTGCTGTTCGCGATCGTCCTGGTGGCAATCGAGACATCGCTCTCCAAGTTGAGGCTTTTCCGGATCAGTGAGTTTCTGGGCGCCGCCTTTATCGCTTCTGTAACGGCGATGATCGTGAGCATCTTTATCGAGTCCTGACGGAGGATGGGCTGGTGCAGAGCGGGCACATGTCCGTGATGGAAGCGCTGAACTCGTTGAGCGGAGGTTTAGTGCTCCTCTCCGCCTTCGCGATGGTCGCGATCCGCCAGGTGCAGGGTGTGGTTCGATACTTCGTGATCCAGTCTCTTCTGCTTGCAGCGTCCTCCTTCCTGCTCGGCTACGGCGAACGATCGAGCCACCTGTGGGCCCTGGGCGTGATCACGATCGTGGCAAAGGTGATTGTGATTCCGCTCGTGTTGAAGAAGACGTTGTCACGAGACCTGTACGTCCGCCGGGAAATTGAGCAGGTGCTCAATATTCCCGCGTCGTTGCTGCTGGTGCTGTTTCTGGTGATCGCATCGGAGCTGCTGGTGGGGCCGGTGGCAGCGATTGGGAACGACCCGGTGATCCGCGTGAACCTGCCCGTGGGCCTTGCGTGCGTGCTCATCGGGGCCTACTCACTCATGTCGCGGCGGGAAGCCATCCCTCAATTGATCGGGATCTTGGCAATGGAAAATGGTGCGTTTTTCGCGGGGATTGCGATTGCCGCCGAACTGCCTTTGATTGCCGAACTTGCTGTAGCCATCGACGTGGTGCTGATCGCCGTAATCGTGGGTCTGCTGACCCGTGATATCAAGCGAACGATCGGGACAACGGAAGCGGCCGCGCTAAGCAAACTGAGAGAGGAACCAGCACAATGGCGCTGATCGCTATCGTCGCCGTTCCCTTGCTCGCCGCTTTCCTTTGCTGGCTTCCCCCGATCCGGAGGGCGGCTTGGGGGCTGACCGTTCTCGCGCAGTGCCTGGAGTTCCTGCTCACCCTGACGGTATCGGGTGAGGTGATTGCAGGTGGGCACGTTTCCGCGGCAGCGGGGTGGCTGGAAGCGGATGGGCTGGGAGCGCTTATGCTCCTTCTGGTGAGCTTCGTGTGCGCGGTTGCTGCGATTTTTGCTGGCAGCTACATGCGGCACAACGAGAAGCACCGGGACCGGTTGTGGTGGTTCTACTGCAATTACAACCTGCTGGCATTTGCCTTGGTCGTGGTGCCCGCGCTGGCGGAGGTCAATCTCGTCTGGGTGGGGGTGGAACTAATTACTCTGTTTTCGGTGCTTCTCGTCAGCTTTGAAAACACGGACGGCGCACTCGAGGCAGCGTGGAAATTCTCCGTGCTGACGATCATGGGGGCACCGATCGCGCTGCTCGGTTTCTTGGTGCTCTTCTGGGCGTATCACTCGACGGGCGCCGGGGCGCTGGAAAGCTGGGCGGTGCTCGCCTCCCGCGCCCAGTCGATGCCACCCAGTTTGCTCAAGCTGTCGTTCCTGCTGGTGTTCGTCGGCTTCGGATCCAAGGCCGGCTTGGCGCCCATGCATACCTGGCTTCCGGACGCGCATAGCCAAGCGCCCAGCCCGGTCTGCGCGGTGCTTTCCGGGGTCAAAACTTCGGTGCCGCTCTACGTGGTGCTGCGATTCCTGGGGATTTTGCTGCGGTCGCCGGGAGCGCGGATGGGCCAGTGGATGGTCGTCGTGGGTCTTGTCTCGGTGGCCATCGCGGCGTTTCTCCTGCTTCAGGTGCGCGACTACAAGCGAATGTTCGCCTACTCCACGGTGGAGCACATGGGGATCATCCTTGTGGCCGCCGGCCTGGCCACGCCCGACGCGGACTTGGGAGCGGTCTTCCAATTGCTGAACCATGCAGTCACAAAGTCGCTCTGCTTCTATGTCGGAGGCATCCTGCTTGTGACGCTGGGCACCCGCGAGATTCCATCCGTCCGGGGATTGCTGCGGATATCTCCCTTCTCCGGCGTGACACTGCTATTGTGCGCGCTGGCCATCACGGGCGCTCCTCCGTTTCCGATCTTCCTGAGTGAGTTTACGATTCTTTCAGCCGGAATCCGCAGCGGCCATCTGGTGGCGGTGGTGCTACTCGCCTTGCTTATTGTGATCGCCTTCATCGGCATCATGCTTCAGGTAAATCATATGGCGTTTGGGAGGGCAACGACACCTCCCGAAGCCATAGCAGTGCCGCCAACGTGTCGGTTTGCAGTTGTCCTGGCGACGATTCCCGTAGTGGTCCTAGGAGTTTATGTTCCTGGGCCCATGCATCACCTGCTCACACTCGCTGCGCAGCAACTGGGAGGTCATTGAGATGGCGGTTCTGGATCTGCCTCCAACAACTCCGGAGCGCCCTTCCCCGGGAAGTGTGCTGGCCGCCGTCCAGGAACGATTCGCCTCTGCAGTTTCCGTTTCGCCGGCGGACAAAGGGCTCGCGCTGTGCTTCCACGTCCGGGAGCCGAAATCGTTGCCGTCTCTGTGCCGGTTTTTGTTTTGGGAATTGGGTTGCCCGTTTGGCGGACTGACCATTGAGGAACATCCCGAAAACTGGTGGCTTTCGTACCTCTTTCTCGCTGGGGGCGCGGGCTGGATTAGCTTGATTCTGGAAATGCCATTCGGAGCCAACACGGTTCCCAGTATCAGTGCTGAAGTCCATGCGGCAGATTGGCATGAACGCGAGGGAGAAGACCTGTTTGGCTTGCAGTTTGAAAACCACCCAAGACTGGGTGACTTCGTGCTTCACGACCAGATCTGGCACGAAGGGGTTGCCCCGCAAAGGCGAGGCGTGGACATCCATCAGTTCAACTTCGAGCGCAGGCCGAATTCGGAGTGGCGTCCGCTGCTGGTAGTTCAGGATCCCGGCTCGTTCGCGATGCCCGTAGGTCCCGTCTACGAGGGAGGGCTCGGGGAGTCCCTCCACTTCATATTGGAAACTGTTGGAGAAGACGTGCTGCGGGCCGTGCCGCGCCTGTTTTACAAGTATCGCGGAGTGGAGAAGCTCGCCGAAGGAAACGCCGTCTCTCGAGCACTCCTACTCTCGGAGCGGTTTGCGGCCACTTCCGCCTTTGCACATTCCCTCGGATTCTGTTCGGCAGTGGAGCGGATTTGTGAAGCTGAGCTTCCGGCGCGTGCCCGGCGACTGCGCGTCGTGCTCGCCGAGTTGGAGCGCCTTCGGCACCATGCGGGGGCGATCACGGGGATCTGCGAATCCACGGCGCTCGCGGTGGCCGCTTCTCAGGCGGCGATTATCGAAGAGGAACTACTGAGGGCTTCCTGCCAGTTTGCCGGGCACCGTTATCTGTTCGGATTGAACCAACCCGGGGGCCTCCGGCGCGACTTCCAGGAGGAACAAGTACGCGAACTGCAGCGGGCAACTGAGCGTGCCATCGATCAATTGCGCGTTCTGGAAGACCGGCTGCACTTCACCAGCAGTTTTCTGGACCGGCTGGAGGATGTCGGAGTTGTGAGTGCAGAGAAAGCACGTGACTTGAATCTGGTGGGGCCGGTGGGGCGCGCGTCTGGGCGGGGCCATGACCTGCGCCGCGAATGTACGTATAGCGGTTACGGGGAGTTCAAGTTCGAGGTTCCCCGGGAAAGTGAAGGCGATGGCTACGCCAGGCTTCGCGTGCTATTCCGGGAGGCCAGAGAGTCGGCGGGATTGATCCGTCAGTCCGTCGAACACCTGGAACCCGGCCCCGTGTGTGTGCGGTGTGAGCCGAGCGGCGCTGGGGCGGCCTTGGGATGGGCGGAAGCGCCAATCGGTGCTGCCCTTCATTGGGTGAGGCTGGATCGTTCGGGCCTGGTGGAACGCTATCGCGCCATCACCCCCTCCTTCAATAATTGGTTGGGATTTCATGTAGCCGTGGAGGATTTCGCATTCCAGGATTTTCCAATCATCCTGGCGACATTCGCGCTGTCCGCGAGCGAATGTGACCGGTAAAGGTCGGAGGGCTGGATGAGCTTCTGGTTCTGGCATGGTTTGCGGCACGGCGTGCGGTCAACGCGCTACCCTGCAGCCGGAGAATCGTCTCCGGGCGTCACACCAGGGAGACCTCTGACAACCGATTTCTTGAGTACAGAGCAGGCGTCGCTCGCGGCGGCGGAGTGCCCGACCGGGGCAATCACAGCACGAGCCAATACTGCATCCGTTGACCTGAGAAGCTGCATCCACTGTCAGCAGTGCCGGTTCGGCGGCGCGTTTCCGCTGGACTGGGCTACAGACTTCGAATGGACGGCGCCTGCGGCGGGCAACAGTAAGTTCGTTCCCCTTCCACAGGCGTACCGCCGGTCTGTGCACGTAATCGTTGTGGACGCCGGCGATTGTGGCGCCTGCCTTCGCGAGGTGAAGCAGCTCAACAATCCCTTCTACAACGTGCACCGGCTGGGAATTTTCTTCACTGCGAGCCCGCGCGCGGCCGACGTCCTGCTGGTCGTGGGTCCGGTGAGCGAAAACATGCGTTTGCCACTCATGAAAACCTACGAAGCCATGCCCACGCCCAAACGAGTGCTGGCAGTGGGGACGTGCGCCATCACGGGAGGCGTGTTCGGCCGCACCTTCATTTCGGCCGGGGGCGCTACTTCCGTCGTCCCGGTGGATTTGGAGATTCCAGGAGATCCACCTCCTCCGCTGGCCATTCTGCACGGGCTTCTGGTGGTCGCGGGACGAAAGCCTGCGCTGGCCACCGAACTGGAATCACAGGGGAGGGGGAAACCGTGCTGAGCTGGACGGGAGGAGCCCTCACTCTGTTCTTCGTGCTCTGCGCCTGCGGGTTAGTTCTCTCGGCCGGTATGCGCGAGAAACTTTCGCCTGCGATCCTCGCCATCTTCAGCAGTCTATGCTCCTTTCTCATGATGTTCATTGGCGTCACGACCCTGGCAGGGGACCAGTGCTACGAGGCAAATCTCTGGACGCTTCAGGGAATCGGGCCGATGACCCTGCGCCTAGACATGTTGTCGGCCATCTTCCTGTTCACTGCCGGGCTTGTTTACCTCCCGGCATCGCTGTTCGTCAGGAATCTACTCCGGGACCGGTTCGGCAGACGCTATCCGGCGGGACGGTACGGGGCTTTGCATTTTGCACTAATGGCCTCAGTGGTTCTGATTCTCACTGCCCATGATGTCCCGCTGTTCTTGATCAGTTGGGAATGCATGTCGATTCTTTGCTACCTGCTGGTGAATTACGAGCATAGGCGGTGGGCGGACACGCGTGCTGGATTCGTCATGCTGGCGATGAGCGAGGCCGGCTTTCTTGCCGTCGTGGTCGCGTTCTCGATTCTGGCCGCCGCCGCGCCCGGCTGGTCGTTTACGGCCCTTGCAGCGGGGGCCATGCAGTTGTCGGGAGCTGCTGTCTGGTGCGCATTCCTGCTCGGATTCCTGGGGTTTGGCGTAAAGGCGGGTCTGGTTCCCGTTAATTTTTGGCTGCCGCGCTGCTATACGGCCGCGCCCTCGAGCTTCGTTCCTGTTCTCGCGGGGGTCACACTCAACCTTGGGTTTTATGGAATCCTGCGGTTGGACATGGAATTGCTGCCTCACCAGAGCTTTGGGCCTGGATTACTGGCGCTGATTGTGGGAAGCGTCACGGCGCTGGTGGGAATCCTCTATGCTACAACCGAAAATGATCTGAAGACCATGCTCGCGCACAGTTCCATCGAAAATTCGGGCATTATCGTCGCCGGCATTGGGGCGTCACTGGTGTTCCGCTCTTTCGGGTACGGAGCACCGGCGGCCATCGCGCTCACCGCGGCGCTCTACCACATGGTGAACCATTCCGTGTACAAGACGCTCTTGTTTCAGGGAGCGGGTGACATTGAAACTGCAACCGGAACCCGGCAAATGGACCGCCTGGGAGGCCTGGCCCGGCTGCTTCCTGTGCTCAGCGCGGTGTTCCTGGTGGGTTGCCTGTCCATTTCTGCCATCCCGCCATTCAACGGCTTTGTCAGCGAATGGCTCACGCTGCAGGCGCTGTTGCGGAGCGCGGTGCTGTTCTCGCCCGCCGTCAAAATCGTATTCGCACTGTGCGGAGCGTGCCTTGCGCTGACCGCCGCACTGGCCGTCACATGCTTTGTCAAGGTATTCGCGATGACATTCCTGGGGATCAAGCGAGACCAGTGGCAACCCCGAATCCCGCGAAGCGTCCACAGGCTGCAGTTCCCGGCGACGTGGCTGGCGGCTGCGTGTCTATTACTGGGAATCCTTCCGACATTTGTCATCCCTGTTTTGAACAGTGCAGTGGAACCCCTTGCGGGGGCAAGCGCGACAGCGTCGCTGGTGCCGCCATTTTTCACGGCAAACCCCTCGAATCAGCAGCTTCCCCCCGCGTTCCTCGCAGACTTCCATGACCTTGGAGCCCAGACCGGCCGGGAGTTTGTTCCGGGACGAGGTCTGGTCATTCTGGTGCGGGGCACGGAGCAAAACCCGGTCGTATTCGCGATGTCGCCCTCCTACAGTTGCTTGGCGCTGGCGATTTTTCTCTTCCTCACCTGGTTCCTAGTTACTCGCAGCACGCACCAACGAACAGCAAAACGAAGCGAGCTGTGGGCGGGCGGCATCCCGCGGCTTCTTCCGCAAATGACGTACACGGCCACCGGATTCTCAAATCCCGTGCGCGTGGTTTTCCAGGCTGTCTTCCGGCCGAACATCAAGGAAGACACGCGGCAAACGGTTGCGGTCCATTTCCGGACTGCGATCCGCCGGCGGCGGGACGAGACGCACATGGTGGACCGTCTGTTCTTGCGCCCGGTGGGCGGGGCGGCCATTTGGCTTGCCCAGTTGCTGGCACGCATGCACCACGGCCGGCTAACGGCGTATGTGGCCTATTCCCTCGGATTCCTGCTGATCGTTCTCCTGCTGTTCCGTCTCACTTAGGAGATCCGTTGGGCGAGAGTGAATGGCAATGAGAGTTCCCCGACCGTTGCACTACCAGCAAATCACAGAGGCGATCCGGCCGGGCTCGTGTCCACTGTGCGTAGTGCTGCGGGATTTCCAGGCCTCCTGCATCCGCGAATCTGACTTGCGGCCCATTGAAGCTCTTTGTAATTACCATACCTGGGCGCTTGCAGGCGCTGCGCCCGCACAACCGACGGCCAGTCTTTTCCTCCGGATGTTGGAAGCGGCCAGTCCGGATGCGCGAGCGCCGCACCAAAAGGCATGCGATATCTGCCGGCAACTGCGCGAAGAAGAATCGAGAAGGCTCGACGAGTTTGTGGAGCAACTGAGTCACGACAAATTGCGAGCTTGGATGAATGTCCAAGGGACGGTATGCCTACCGCACGCAGCAAGACTTCTACCAAGGCTTTCGGCGATCGAGCGCAGGGATCTGGTCCGAATGCTGGAGAATAGAGTGGCTGAGCTCAAGCAGGAACTCGAGCGGTTGGTCAACGACACCCATGCGGGCGAGGAGAGACACGAGGGTGTCCTGGGAAAAGTTGCGGAAATCCTGGCTGCTCAAAGAAGCTTAGAATGAACCGGACGTGGCCGCTCGCCAGTGACCGGAAGAATTCCGCGGTCGCGAAGCGCCGGCGGCCCAGGCCTGCGATCCTGATCGAAGCAAAGGAACAGAGGCATCTCCAAACAACATGTGGCGTGAAGGCCTTTACGTAGGTATGGGTGGTTTCGTGGGCGCGAATGCGCGGTACCTGATGAGCCGCGCTGTCCTGCGGTGGATGGGGCCGGGGTTTCCTTATGGAACGCTGCTCATCAATTTCAGTGGAAGTGTGCTTCTCGGCTTCTTCTTGATCTGGACCACGGAACGCGTCCTTAGCAACTACCACCTAAGGTTATTCTTCGCCATTGGATTCTGCGGGGCGTATACCACCTTCTCGAGCTACAGCTATGAGACCTTTACCCTCTACGAACAGGGCCGGTATATGCTGGCCGTCTCGAATATTCTGAGCAACAATTTGCTCTCCTTGAGCGGAGCTGTTCTCGGCGCGGTGATGGCCCGGAGCCTGTAAGATGACCGCACAAAAAGTCAGACGCGTGACCATCTACGTCAACGAAGCGGATGCATGGCATGGCAAGCCGGTCCATTTGGAAATCCTGAGGTTTCTGCAGAAGGAAGGATGCGCAGGCGGGACCGTGCTTCGCGGATTGGCGGGATTTACGAAGGCGGGAGTGGTGACGACATCGCTGGTGGATACGGGCGGAAAATTGCCGTTGGTGGTCGAATACATCGATTCCGCGCAAACGGTGGAGCGCGTACTTCCGCACCTTCGCGAGATGGTGGGCAACCGGCTAATCGTACTGGAAGACCTCGAACTATATCCCTAGCGGGTCATGGCTGAGGTCCAGCGTGAACGAGAGTTTCCGGAGGGATGAAAATGCGCCGGCGGCTCCTGTTTGTTGATGATGACAAAACGGAACTAGCGGATTTTGCTGCGATCGTCGGCGCGGCGTATGAATACACTCCAGTTCACTGGCCCACTGAAGAAAGCAAGCTATGGAGCGTGACGGGGCTAGAAGTATTTGTCTGCGACCTGCATCTGCCGCTGCGTACGGGCGATACAACACCCACTCCGGGCCAGCGCTCGGAGGCGAAAGAGGCCGCGCGGCGTGTAGCAAAGCGTTTTGCGGAACTCTACCCAGACCCGCCCGAGGGAGCGGACACGCTGCAGGGAGACAAGGCGCGCTTGAGAGATACGATGGACGCCGTGCTGGATGCTTACAAGCTGCTGGATCTCGAGCGGTCGGCGCTAGGACAATCATCCGAGCATGGGATCGCGCTGATGCGCGAGGTGAGGACACGTTATCCCGAGATTCCCTTCGTATTTTACTCGCGGAAAATCACGACAGAAGAAGTGGTGCGCGTGCTGAAGGCCGGGGCAACCGACGCAATCCGGAAGGGCGCTTTGAACGGTCCGGACCTACTCAAGCGCCTGGCCGCGGCGCAAGACGCGTGGGCGCGGAAAGAGCTTCAAGAGCTGAGAACGCGGGGGATGAACGCGAACGTGACCGTGATTCCCTGAACGCGGGGATGCAGGCAGTGCTCCAGGGCGCCAGGCCGGCACAATCCCTAAACACCGAAACTCCACCGGTGCCCGGCTTTTTCAGCCGGCGACGTTTGGCTGCCCGACAAGCAGGTTCAGGCCTCGCTCTGGAGATGACAGCTCGTCATCGGTCAAGAGTTCACGGTGAAGTCCGCCGTGCCGCATCGCAAATCGTTCCATATTTTCCGCCGTGCGTTCCAGGACGGCGGCGGAATGCCGCAGGAACCGGTCGGCTAGGGCGGTTCCCAGAGCTTTCCGGAGAACCTCGCGAAGATGACGGAGACAGAGGCAAGGGAGATTGTCCTCTCCCTGAAAAGACAGGTCTTGACAGGTAAGCAAGAGCTGGCAAATCTCGCTTTCCTCAGTTTTGCGTTCTATCTCGCATACCCGGCATTTCTCCTGAGAAGGCAGAAACTGGTTTAAGCGGTCGTCCCAATCGTCGCGGAGTCGACCGTTCTGGACGAGCAATCGCAGCTGTTCCGCCGTGTGGAACAGTGTAATCGGGTATCCCGAGGCGATGCCTTGGGGCGAGGCGAGGCGCGCATACTCCCGGCTATGGAGCTTGCAAAAGCCGGATCTCCCGGCGTGAATCGACTGTGCCACCAGATTGTGGCTCAGTTCATATTGAAAGCCGCTTAGGAATTCGAAGGCGGCGGTGGCCAACCGTTTGCAGAGGAAACACGAGGAAATTCTCAGTGATTTCCGGCTCACATCGTAGGATTTCTGGCTCGTCTCGGCGCCGAGCTGCACATGACGGGAATGTCTCGCCTGAATTTCTTCGAGGCGTACCTGTAATTGCCGGAGGCCGGGCACGCCTGGGTCCGCCAGAATCGATTGGATGCGCTGACAGGTTGCCGAGAGAAAGTCGTTGTACCGGTCCTCAATGAGGTATCCAACCAGTGCCCGTTCAAGTGCGGGAACCCCGCTGCGCTCGAGTCTTTCCCCGTCCCCTTGCAACCTGGCAGCAAGGGCGTCCGCGGCCGAAACGGCGAACGTGGGCACCAGTTCCTGTCCATCCAAGCCCAGGCGCGAACGTGTGAAGCCGAGAACTTCCTCTTGCTGTCCTGGTTTGCAGAGATCCAGTTTGTTGATAACCAGGAAAAGCTTCCGCCCGAGACCGTGCGCCCTCTTGAGGAACAGCAATTCTTCGCCCGACAGAGGAAATTCGAAGCTTGTGACAAGCACCAGAGCGTCAATCTCGGGAAGAAATCGCTGCGTGGTGGCCGTATTCTCGATGACCGCAGAGCCGAGGCCGGGGGTGTCGACAACGAAGGCGCCGCGCCGCAGCATTTCGGCAGGGAGCTGAACCTCAGCCATTTCGATCTTCCGTTGATTGCCTGGATTTCCCCGTTCGGTAATCCACTCGGGAAGCTCGGCCAGGGAAATTTCGCGGGACAAATTGCTGTTTTCAAAATGCAGGAGGACGCGTTCACGCGCGTTGTGGGTCACGGCTGTGATCACGGACGTGACCGGCACAATGCCCGTCGGCAAACGGTCCATGCCCAGCATGGCATTCAGCAGGCTGGTCTTGCCCCGGCTGTATTGGCCCGCCAAGGTGAGGTAGAAACGATCCTCCGCCAGCCGACCCATCACGACGCGAAGCTCGTTTTGTATCAGTTCTTGCCCGGCCTCGTGCGCGGCTGCGCTGGCTTCGCGAATCAAACCAGCCAGTTCAAACTTGGCCGCCTCGTAGTCGCGCAGCAGATTTCCTGGGGCTTCCGCGGCGGCAGAGATTGGTACGGATGCGCCATTTGTGGCCACAGTGGCGAGCTCGGGTGTAGCTCGCTTGGAATCCTTTCCTCGCATGAATTCGGATTCAGGCATACATGTACTCGCGCGTGAGCGGGCGGCTGGCAGCGCTGCCTGGCTTGTACAGCAAGATCTGATTGAGATTCAATTCGCCATCCTCGAAGCTGGCGGCTGATCCTGCAAAAGCGAGCAACCAGGTCCGATATACGGAGGACTCCACGCAGTGCAGGCATTGCGTCATGTTTTCCTCAAGACGCCGGACCCACGCCCGGAGGGTCAGCGCATAGTGGGGTCTCAGATTTTCCACATCGAGAACTTCGAGACCAGCGAACTCCGCCGCTCCGATCACATCGGAAAGCCGAGGCAGTTCGCTTCCTGGGAAAACCTTGCGCCGAATGAACACCGTTTCCGCATTGTGCCGGGACCCTTCGGGTCTGGTGATTCCATGGTTGAGCAACAGGCCACCGGGGCGCAAAAGACCGCTGAGCGCAGCGAAATAACTTTTCAGGCGCCTCTGGCCCACGTGCTCGAACATCCCGACCGATGCGATCTTGTCGAACGGACCTCGCATATTGCGGTAGTCTTTCAGCTCGATGTGAACACCGGCGTCGAGGCCGCGCGCCCTCACCAGGTCCATGGCGAAGCGGAATTGCGCTTCGCTGAGTGTGCAACCGGTGCAGATGGCCCCTTTTTCCGCCGCTGCGTGAGTGATCAGGCCTCCCCATCCGCAGCCCACATCCAGGCAGGTCTCACCGGCCTCGAGTTTCAGCTTGCGGCAAATGTATTCCAACTTGCGAAGCTGGGCGTCGTCTAGCGACTGGTCCAGGTGCTCGAAGTAAGCGCACGAATACACCATGCGCGCATCCAGAAATTGCTTGTAGAAATCATTCGATTGATCGTAATGGAAGCGGATGTTCTTTGCTGCCCGGCCTCGGGACTGATGCCACGTCTCAAACCGCCGGATGCCGAACCTGGCGACGGCCGTTTGCAATCCCCTCCAAAACCTGGAAAACGGCCGAGACCGGTAAAAGCGAACTGCGGCCACAAGGTCCCCTTCAACGGAGAACCGCCCCTTCACGTATTCCATGGCCAGGGAGTACGCATCGAGAGCAAAAAGCCGGTGATACAGTTCTCGATCCGCTATCTGAATCTTGAACGACGGAGGTTCATGTCCGTACAGGTCGAAAGTGCCGTCCGCGTATTCGATCGCGTAGGGGGGACCGGCCTGCAGGTCTTCCTGCATTTCCCGTCGGCAATAACGAACAGGAACGGTGGTGCTTTCGGGTTCTTCCGCACAGCCCGGACCATTCGGCTCCATAGATGCACTCCTTTCGATGGAATCCTGTAGGAGTCATCTGCCCGAAGGGCGGTTTAAGGCGAACTCCAACACCCGGTTTTATCGCCGCATCAGATCGGCTTCTGCTCTCTGGTTCCTCAAATTCACCAGCAGACGGAGAATCACATCAAGGGCCTGTTCTTTGGTCCCGGCAGTCCTCCTTCGCGCTATTTCCGCTTCAACGGTCTCCTGAGCCAGATCAAAATGTTCCGCGAGTGCGGCACGCGCCTCAGTCCGGAGGAACCAGCCTGCAGTGGGCAGCCTGTCGACGATTCTCTGGATCGCGAGCAACTTCACGGGCGGGGGAGCAGACTCAATACCTATGCGGGCCGCCGTAATTGCGATGTCCGGGTCGTTTTCCGCGAGCAAACCCTCCAATCGTCCCCAGTCGCGTTCGGACACTCCTACGTCCAGTAAGATTCGCAAGGCCCATCGGCGCCGTTGAAAACTTGAGGGAGTCTCCTCTTCCGCGGAGGGAGTGTGGGTATTGACGGCGTCTATCAATACGGACCGGGCCGCCTCTCCCAGGCCGCGAATCGCCTCTTCGGCCTGCGTCCTACAAACGCCGTCCCCCAAGGCTAACAGGAAGTACGGCATGGACCCGATTCTGCGAAAGCCACCGAGCGACTCAACCACGCCGGGAAGGATCGAATCCAGGGCCAGTCGCGACAGGCACTCGAATACATCCTCGCTCCGCCAGCGCCCCAGTTCGCGCGCGGCGGTGCTTCTAACCGCGTCTTCGCCCATGCGAACCACCGGGTCCTTGATCGTCGCGGGAGCGCTCAGATACTCGATCAGAACTTCTTTGGCCCCCAATCGTGCGAGCGTTTCGACGGCTAGTTGCCGCGGCTGGTAGATCCCCCTCGGCCTGCCGCGGAGCAGGTAGTCGCGCAGCGATGGGATCGCCCTTTCGCCACAGGCGACCAGAGCCGCCGCCGCCATCGGCCCTCCCTGGAGGGATTCCAGGGCTTGGGTCAACGACTCGATCTCCTGATCCGTCATCCTTGCAGAGTTCATCTCGTATTGATTGCCCTCAGTCTGGTTTCCGCCACCTCGAATAAATGCTCTTTCCCCCATAGCTGGCCGCGCGCCCCAGTTCTCGCTCAATTTCGAGAAGGCGGTTGTACTTGGCGACCCGCTCCCCGCGGCACACGGAGCCGGATTTGATCTGACCCACGCCGGTGGCAACCGCGAAGTCGGCGATCGTGGTGTCATCGGTTTCTCCCGAACGGTGAGAGATCACAGCCCCGTAGCCGTTACTCCGGGCGATGTCGATGCATCGAAGCGTCTCGGTGATCGTGCCAATCTGGTTGAGCTTGATCAGGATCGCGTTCGCTATCCCCCGCTGGATTCCTTTCATGAAGATGTCCGGATTGGTAACAAAAATGTCGTCTCCCACGAGTTGCATTCTGGCTCCGAGCGTCCTCGTCAATTCCTCCCACCCGTTCCAATCCTCCTCCGCCAGGCCATCCTCGAGCGACGCGATTTCCGGATAGCGCTCCATCCATTCCACCCACATGCGGGTCATTTCCATGGAAGACTTCTTTGACCGGTCAGACTTGTGAAAAATGTATTTGTCCTCCTGGTAGAACTCGCTCGCCGCCGGATCGAGGTTGATCACGATGTCGCTTCCAAGCCGGTACCCGGCTTTGTGAATGGCTGTGCCCAGCAGTTCCATGGCTTCCTCGTTGGAGCGCAGCCGTGGTGCAAAGCCACCCTCATCGCCGACAGCCGTGCCGTATCCCTTGTTATGAAGAATCTCTTTCAGTGAATGAAAAGATTCCGACGCGGACCGCAACCCTTCTTCGAAAGACGGGGCTCCAATCGGAGCGATCATGAATTCTTGAAAATCCACATTGTTGTCCGCATGACGCCCCCCGTTCAGGACATTGAACATGGGGACAGGAAGGATGTAGTTATCTCGACGCGCCAGGTGTTGGTAAAGCGGCTCTCTTCGCTCGCAGGCGACGGCTTTCGCCGCTGCTATCGAGACTCCGAGGATGGCGTTCGCTCCGAGGCGGCCTTTATTGGCCGTGCCGTCCAGGGCGATCAGTTTGTCATCGAGGGCCTGCTGGTCGGATACATCCATGCCCTTCACCGCCGGCTGGATCACTCGAGTCACATTCTCGGCTGCCTTTCGGACACCCTTTCCGCCATAGCGTTTCTTGTCGCCATCACGCAACTCGACCGCTTCGTGTTTCCCCGTTGAAGCTCCGGAGGGAAGCCGCGTTGTTCCGGAGGCGCCGCTTTCCAGAATGGCGGTCACCAAGAGCGTGGGATTCCCGCGGGAATCAATGATCTCCATAGCATCCAGGCGATTCAGGGTCGGCATTTTGGCTCTGTCCTCAATTGCTCCGTGAATCTTGGGAACGCGGTCTCTGGAGCAGGCACGCAAGAATGTCCGCACATGCATCCCTGCAATTCCTGCACTCGATTGTGATCGCCGGGCACATGACTCCGTACACTTCCAGGAGTCATCATCTATCCCGGCATTGGTGGGATAGCGGTTTGGGCCGAACTCCTTGGCCTCTACGGCCAAATTTTACCCTTCACGCAGCGAAAGTCAACGGGCCGGAGGGAGGTACACGATCATACTGCCGACAAAATTGGGCCCAGAGAGACCTGCACGGGCGGTTGACATTCCGAGGGCGGAAAGTATGATCAGCAGTAAGGCCAAGGAGTTCGGCCTCTAACCGCTGCCCCTCGTGTTTCCGCTGGGGCAGATGATGACTCCTGACGAGGAATTCTTGTCACGGAGTCTTGTCTCCGGCGATCCGCTCCCGAACCAAGATCATGGAGTTGTCCGCGCGCTCTCGCGCCTCTGGCCAGACACGCCCCCACGCCGTAGCTCCTCAGGGGATCACCTAGCGAATGGACGCTATCCAGGACGGTTCGTCGGGCCTTTATGTTTCGCCGCTAGCTGCGGTGCGCATGCTCCGAGCTTTCGGAAGATTCCATGACAACCCGAGCCCTCAGAACCGCAAAACTGTCAGACAGCGAGGGGGCAAAAATGCCTCGAGCACAAAAAACGGGAGACCACGGTTACGCTCAACGAGTGGCGGCGGTCCTGCAGTCAGCCACCGAACTCCTTGCCCAGATCGAGCAGCATTTCCTAGACGACCCCCTGGCAATCGTGGATCGTCAGGAGGGAGCGCAACCGCGTGAAATCGAGGATGCGCGATCCTACTTCCTGGAAAAGATAGAGCATGCCCACGGAACACTTCGGGAGATGGTCGATCTCGTTCGGCCTCCGACTGGCCCGCCGGACAAGCGTGAACTGATCCGCTCGAAACTGATGGCGCTTTTTGTTCTGGTCGAGAGCCTGCGTCCTTCGCACGTCTCAGAAGCAGTAACCCACGTTGGCGATGAAACCGGACAATCCATGTACAAGGCGATCGACGCGCTGGGCTTGGACGTCATCAATCTCCGACAAAGGTTGAAGTAGTCCGGCCTTACGAGAGAACCCGCTTTTCTCCCGGAAAAATCTGGCGGTACAAGTCCTCCCCGTAACTGGTCTCCAGAGGTTCACCCTCCGCGAGCCGGAAGGTCCGGGTCCCGTCGGCCTTTCGCTCGGCGCGCAGGAAGAGGGCATCCTTCATTTCCCGGCCGAAGAAGCCCCGCGCGAAATCGTAAAGATGAGTGACATAAAGAACCTTGATGCGCTTTTCCAGCAAGGCAGAGACAATCTGTCTCGCGATCTCCGACCCCTCTCGCTCGTTTGTCGCCGCAAAGGATTCGTTGAACAGGAGCATCGCATTTGGAGTCACATGTTCGACGATAGCGCTCAGCCGGGCAACCTCCTCGTCGAACTTTCCGCTCTTCATGGCTTCGTCTTCTTCCCGCTTAAAGTGGGTGAAAAGGTTCGCGCAGAGCTCCGCTTCAAAGGTCTCGGCGCCGGCGAACATCCCGCATTGCATCATTAACTGCGCCTGACCAACGCTGCGCAGAAAGGTGGATTTTCCGCCCTGGTTGGCTCCCGTGACGATGATCAGATTCTTGCCGGTTGCGTCTGCCAGGTTCCCCACGACGCGTCGCTCGAGACGCAGCGATAGACACACGTCGTAGAGCTCGCGGAAACACAGCGAGCGCGTCCCCGGCTCGGAAGGGATCGGGAAACATACCGAAAGCTGCCTGGAGACGAGTTGCCCGTGCAGGTTGAGACAGCCGACGTAGAATGCCAGTTCCGTCCGTAGCATGGAGAAGAAATTCAGGACGTGACCCGCCGATTCGGCCAGCGCGACTGCGACACGGCTGATACCTCGATCCCGGATTTTTCCCAAGATCCTCCCGCCAGCCTCGTCGCGCTCGTGCAGGCGATAGGTATAGGCCGGGGGACCCTTGCGGAGGAGTCTCTGTAACCAGCCCGCTTCCTTACCGGAGTCTTTGCGCGGCGCCAGCTGAGTCGCTTCGTTGCAGCTTCCCAGTTCGGCGCTCAACAGCAGCCCTTTGCGGAATTTGGAGATGGTCAAGTGTTCCTCGATTTGCGCCAGAAAATCGTCGCTCAGTTCCCGCTGAAGCATCGCAAACAGCGCCCTGAACCCTCGCGAGTGGAATCGGCCCGTCTGTTCCTCCGCAATCCCCCGAAGCGCCCGGAGCCTCCCGACAAACATCTCCAGAAGGTCGGTAGCGCCGTAAAGCATTGAAGAGGGGTAGTGGCTGGTGATGCCCCAGCTCTGGCGTTTAGAATCTTTGATCGCCTCGCCCATGAAACGGTAGAGACCTCTGACCACTTCGGGATTCTGCAGGGCGTCCTTCAGGACTTCCTGCCGGTAAAGCACCGTGCCCACATCATTCCGAGTGGCGCAAAGGAGGGCTTTTCGCGCCACGTCGCCCACGAACTCATCGCCTGCGGCCATGGCCAGCACGAGTGTCTCCAGCTCCAGGTCTTGTGTCAGGTCCCCCTGGTTCCATGGCGATGCTGCAAGCAATTCGAAATCCCGGTCCGGGAACATCAGTAGGGCCTTCATTCCCGGACCCGCCTTTTGATCCAATCGTAGGTCGCGTGGTGCTTCTCGGCGATGGCCAAAGCGTAGGCCAGACCGTCGGCCGGCCTCCTCTCCAGCTTGAAGGTCCGGATCGCAGGGTTTTCCGGATTCACCATGCTCACCACACTTACGGTCTTGTCGTTCAGTGAGGCGAGCTCTTCCATGAACGTGACGCACACAGCCAGAAGATCGACTTCCGCCAGCCTGGTCACAATCTCCTTGCTCAAGAAGACGGCATCCTTGAGAGTCGTCGAAGCAAAGATTTCGTTCATCACTACAATGCTGTCCGAAGTCGCGTGCTCAAGGATCTCGCGGATACGGATGAGATCGTCCTGAAGTTTTCCGCGAAGATTTGTAGGGTCCTCTTGTCGTTCGAAGTGCGTAAACAGGCGGTCACAGAGATAGAGTTGGGCGCGCAGGCCGGGAACCGGACACCCCAGGCTTGCAAGGTAATGCATCTGCCCGAACATGCGGGCAAACGTGGTCTTGCCTCCCTGGTTCGGCCCGGTGACTACGAAGATACGCTCCGCGCCGGACAGATGGAAGTCGTTACAAACCACCGTGGCTTTCTTGTCGAGAAGCTTGCGGGCGAGCGCTAGATCGAACGCCTGGTCGGCTCTGACCTCTTTGGACATGCGCGAGACTTGCGGCAGACAGAAGCTCAGCCCGGCGGGCTGCAATTTGGCAACGAACGCCAGATAGGCAACGTAGAACTGAATTTCGCGGTCGAACTCCGCGATTTTCCCATCGAGGTATCCCGCGTGACGGGTACAGAAATCTTCGAGGGCCTGAAATAATTCGGGATATAGCAACGCAACCCGCTTTTGAATCTCGGCCTCGATGTGGTTCATTCCTTCCCATCTTGGGATATCAACCCGATAGTCGCCTGCGGCTCCCTTCCTGAATTTCTCGAATGTCTCTTCGACGGCAACACTGTAATCGATCTCGCCTTCGTAGTTCCGAACCGTAATGGTGCCGTTCCGGATTTGCAGGGCGTAGCGGATGGCAGAGAGCTCTTCTTTCAGCCTTTTTGTTTCTTCCGCAAGGGCCTGAAATCTTACGGACTCGGCGTACTCCGTCAGGTACTCGCGGAAAGCGATTAAGCCGCGCGATTGCAGGCGGAGTTGGCGCAGGTCGGCCAACAACTTCCCGACGGCCCCGGAGTAAGTCTCTGCCGCGCCCAGAAACAGGCGTTGCATCGCGCGGTTGAAGTAGTGGACCTCCTTGGACTGGGCGAGCAGGTTGCGCATCTCCCGCATTTGCTTGGAGAAAACCCGGACAGCCATCATGACTGGCTTCTCGCCCAGGTCTGTCACGATTTCCTGACGATAGGTGACCGCCCCGACGTCGCGGAGCGGAATATGGAAATAAGCGGTGAGGTCATATTCCTTCCAGTCCGCAGTAATGGCCTCAACCACCTGATCGAGATTCAAGTCCTTGAAGAAGGCGGGCGCCCCGGTCTGACCCTGCGCCGGGCGGTCGGAGTCTCGTTCGAACAGCACACTCTCAAAAGTCATGGTTATCCGGCCGCTGAACGGCCCGCTCCAGCCTTCGGCCTTCCCCTTGAGTCCTGGGCATTGCCCAGAGGATCAAAAAGGGCGTCGAAGGCGTTTGAAACTTCAGCACTCCTGTGAGGGGGATGCCGTGCGTGCGGGGAGCCGAACTGGAGCAGACAACTCCCGGGCCACGACCCAACCCTCGTAGGAGTCATCTGCCCCCGTGGGGGCGATTCAGGGCGAACTCCAACACCCGTTTCGAAATCATGCTTAGGAAAGGCGGCGGAGTCAACGGGAACTCAACGGCCCAGGAGAACAGTCCAAATGCGTTGGGCTATGCGAACCGTTCCGTTGACTTTTTTATACGCTTCGGTATTCTAAGGGAGAACAGGCGACGGAGTTCGCCTCGAACCGCTGTCCCACCATTTGCCGGGGCAGCTGATGACTCCTGACAAGGGATTTTGTCGCGGAGTCATGCGCCCGGCAACAATCCCAAAGACTAAGACGGTGTGAGGCCGGATATGGATTACGCCCTGTTGCGGGTCTTGGCTTTTGCGGGATTTGTCCCGGCGTTCTCGCGGAATCCGAATGAAGACTCTCGCATTCGACCCTTGGGTTTCCACCGGATCTCCAGCCGCTCGATTACGGGGAAACCATGAGCGCGGATTCACCCGATTCGCGTGAGACATTGAACGATTCGCAGGCGCGGCGTCTGACCGTCAGTTGCCGCTACGTGGATCAGTTGCTCTCCGACATTGAGAGCATCCTGAACATCGCGGCATCGAAGGCGGCTTTCCCCAAGTACATCCCGGACGTCTCCCCAGGCCAGCGGCGCACGATCGAAGACTATATCACCCGGATCCGCGCACAACTGCGCCGCATCCTCGACGGCCAGGGGATTCCCGTCGAGCCGGCATACATTCCCGCCGCGCGCGGCATTCGTGCGGCACTGGGTTCTATCGAAATTGCGGTGGAAGAATTGAAGCCGAAGTACATGCGCGGCTACGGCGAGGTGCCGGCCAAGGTCGGACTCGAACTGAATGGAATCGTGGGAGAGCTGGAAGGGCTGGTTTCTCATGTCATTCGACTTCTGATAGACACCACGGCAACGGACCACAAAGCCCGCCTCGAGCGTCTCGAACAGACCAGCGACGAATTGAGTTTGCTGGCGGCCATCGAGGAAGTGGTGGCCCGGCGTGGCATGGTCGAATACCGCGCCACGATCGGTGGCATTCTCGACCGCCTGGAGGACCGCTCGTTTGAAATCGCTGTATTCGGCAGAGTCAGTTCAGGCAAATCATCGCTCTTGGACGCCATACTGGACACCAGCGTGCTGCCGGTTGGCATAACGCCCATTACGGCGGTGCCCACCCGGCTGGTCTACGGAGAGTCACCCCGCGTCGTAGTCCGATTTGCCGAGCGCCTGCCGGAAATCTGCGATGTGAGCCGCCTTCCCGAATTCGCCACCGAGCAGCAGAATCCTTCAAACCGCAAGAACGTGGCGCGCATCCAGGTGGAGCTTCCGTCCCCGCGGCTTCGTGGCGGCGTAAGCTTCATGGACACGCCGGGCCTTGGTTCTCTGGCCACCTCCGGTGCGGCGGAAACGATTGCCTACCTTCCGAAATGCGATCTCGGTGTCGTCCTGATTGACGCTGCTTCCACCCTGACGCCCGACGATGTCCGTACCGTTGCCGCGCTGATTGAAGCAACGGTGCCTGTGGAGGTGCTGCTCAGCAAAGCGGATCTTCTGGCTGCTGACGATTGCGAGCGCATGGTGCGCTACGTGAAAGAGCACCTCGACGCCGAGTTCCGGATGAGCCTTCCGGTCCGTGCCCTCAGCGTGTTGCCTGCGCATCGCGCCTCGCTCGACCATTGGTTCTCCGAGCGCATCGCTCCCCTGTGCGAGAAGAGCCGCGAACTGAAGACGGCCTCGGTGAAACGAAAGATCGGCGCACTGCGCGATGCGGTAGCCGGCGCCCTCCAGGCGCGCCTCGATCGCTCCGGACGGACTTCCACAGATCTCGCGGTGCGGGCTCGGGAAGTAGAAAGCGGGCTGCGGGCTGCCACGGGCAGGATTGAGGAGATGCGAGTCCTTTGCGTCCGTGCCTGCGAGCGGATTCTCGAATTGAGAGAAGAGGCGCTGCGCGAGGCCGCTGAAACCCTGCTGGCGCGCATCCAGAACGGCCAGCAAAATACCGTCGCCGACTTGAACGCCTCCCTGGATTCCTTCGTGCACTCGAGGGTGGGAGAAATCCACCAGAGACTCCGGGCTTTGGCTCTCTTTCTTTCCACTGCGCTCGCGGAGGCAGCCGCGGAGTTGGGTGTTCCTGGTGTCGCGGTTGTGGAGGAACTCGAATCTCCACTGCGCGATACTCCTGTGTTTTCCTTTGAGTCCTCGTTACATGAAGTTCCCCGCGTGGCCATCGCCCGCATGATGGGAAAGTCCGCGGCACGGAGCCTTCTGACAAGCCGGTTGCTCTCCCAGATCGGTGAAGAATGGGAGCTTTCTCTCAGAGCGTATTTCGCTCTTCTCCGTTCCTGGTGCGAGGGCTGCATGGCCCAGATGAAGGGCCGTTTCGACTCCTATGCAGAGGCCTATCGGGCCCAGGCGGAAAACGCTCTTGGAGGGAAACCGGCGGGAGAAGATGAACAGGCCATCTTGACCGACCTGGAGACCCTGCAAGCGGTGCGGCTTCGGCCGGAAGCGCAGGGTTCTTCCGCGACGACACCCGGGGGTTCGCGATGAGTATCGCACGTAGAGAGGAGGCACGTGAGGCTCTTTCTGATTGCTGTCTTTGGCTCCATCGGCACGCTGGCGCGTTACACTTTGCAGGGGGTCGTACAGCAGAAAAGTGGCCCTGGGTTTCCGTCTGGCACCCTGGTGGTGAATGTCCTCGGATGCTTGCTGCTCGGCTTTCTCGGACAGCTCACGCTCAACCGCATGGTGATCCCACCGGACTATCGCGTGGCCATGACGGTCGGATTCTTTGGAGGATTCACGACGTTTTCGAGTTTCAGCTGGGAAACTGTGAAACTTCTTGAGGAGGGCGACTGGCTCAAGGGCGCTGTCTATGCGCTGGCATCCATTTCCGTAGGGTTCGTCTTCATGTATCTCGGTATCCACGCAGCCAATCGGATCTAGGGGGTTCCATGACTCACGAGCGATTCGAAGGCGACCGCACGCTCATGCGGATTCACATTGGCGAGTCGGACAAAACCCATGGAAAACCCCTCTACGAGGCCATCGTGCAGTTGCTCCGTGAAGAACACTTTTACGGCGTCACGGTTCTCCGGGGCATCGGGGGATACGGAGCCTCCAGCATATACCACACGGACAAAATCCTTCGTCTTTCCCAGGACTTGCCCATGGTGATCGAGGTTGTGGAATATACGGATCGGATCGAACGCATCCTTCCTAGGCTGGATGGGATGATTGAAGGTGGCCTGATTACCCTCGAGAAGGTGCATGTGATTTTGCACCGGTCAAAGAAATGAGTGTGCAGAAGTCGAAGCCTCTCGGATCCGAAGGGGAACGATGAGGTCATTGCTGCTTGCCGCGCAGCCCATCGGACAGCGGAGGGAACTGGTTCGCCTCGCTGCCGCGGTGCGTTCGCGCACTCCCTTCCTGATTCATGGGCCTCCCGACGCCGGCAAAACGTTTCTCGTGCGGCGCTTTCTCTCCGGGCTAACCAGGGAAGAGCAGGGTTGCTGCGTGTACGTCGAGAAGTTTGTCAGCGTACATTCCCTGCTGGAAGCCATCGTGGGCCGCTTGTTTGGAGCTTCGCCTGATTCCAGCGGCGATGCCCCGTGGACGCCACATGAACTGCCTCCCAGGCTGAAGGGCAGCTCCAGCGGAAGGCTGCGCGTTCTGCTGCGCACGGCTGCGCGCGAGCGGCGCCTCTGCCTCTTCCTTGATCACTTCCCACCGATCAGTTCATTTCTTCTGCGGCTGGTGAAGGAACTGATCTGGAAGGACGAAAGCTCAGTCAATCTGGTTGCCAGGGGCAAATCGCGGGATGAAATCGGCCATGCCTGGAGCATTTACTATGACTCTGGCTACCGCCTCGAAATGCCCGCGCTCCACGACCGGGAGGCGAAGGCCCTGCTGGACCAGTCCGTGCGTCAGTTTGGCCTAGCCCCGCTTGCCACTGCAGAGTTCCGCGCCGAAGTCCTCCGTCGCAGTGCGGGAAGGCCGGGAGCAATCGTCAAGATGTGCGCGCTGGCGGCGAATCCGCGCTATCACTTCGGCAACCAGGTTAAGCTCCACCTCCTCCACGTGGACTATCTGATGCAAGCTGATCCTGCTCATCGTTTTCTGCTCGCTGAAACAGGGTCGCGGCGATGAACGGAGAATACTTGGCCACCCAGTCGATGAACAACGAGAACGCGGAGGATTCATCGCTCCTTCGCCTGGCTGCCCTGGCTTCCGAATTCGGGGCGGAGGAAATCGGCGAAGAGGCGCGCGCGCTTGCCGAGCGCGTTTCCGAAGGACGCTTCTACGTGGCCTGCGTTGGCCAGTTCAAGCGCGGCAAGTCCACTCTGTTGAATGCCCTTACGGGGCAGCGGGTTCTCCCCTCCGCTGTAGTTCCCATCACCACCGTTCCCACGGTGATTCGCTACGGCCCGGCCATACGCGCCCGGGTCCGACACGCGGACGCGGACTGGCGGGATGTCCCGGTGGCCAGCCTCGAAGATTACGTTTCGGAGGAAAAAAACCCGGAAAATCGCAAACAGGTGACCGGTGTGGAAGTCTTCGTCCCCAGCCGGCTGCTCGCTTCCGGAATGTGCCTCGTGGACACGCCGGGGCTGGGTTCTGTCTTCTCCGGCAACACCGCTGCGACACAGGCCTTCGTGCCTCACATCGATGCCGCCCTCGTCGTACTCGGCGCCGACCCCCCGATTGCCGGAGAGGAATTGACGCTCGTCGAGGAAGTCGGCCGGCAGGTCAAAGACCTCCTCGTGGTCCTCAATAAGGCCGACCGCACCACCGACCAGGAACGCGAAGTGGCTCGTTCCTTTACACGTCGCGTTCTTGAGGGCCGGCTCCGTCGCACCGTGAACGTCATCTACGAAATCAGCGCCTCGGAGCGGCTCGACGGCCGCGGGCCCATGCGCGACTGGGAAAAACTCGTTCACGCGCTGGAAAGCCTCGTAGCCGAGTCCGGTAAGTCGCTCGTGCGCACCGCGGGCGAACGTGGTCTCCGCCGCCTTGGCGAGCATCTGCTGGCAATTCTTGCCGAAGAACGCGATGCCCTCCTGCGCCCGATCGAGGAGTCGGAGCGGCGCATCGAAGCCATGAGCCGTACCCTTACCGATGCCGAACGCTCACTCCACGACCTCGGCTATCTCTTTACCGCTGAACAGCACCGCCTCTCCGATTTATTCCTCACCCGGCGCAAAGCTTTCCTAGCTGAGGTTTGCGAGAAGGCCCAGACAGATTTGGCCGAATCCGCAAGTCAACTCCCGCACCGTTACGGCCCGGCATTTCGGGTTCAGGCCCTGCGTCGCGCGCAAACCATCGCGGAGAGGCTTGTGCTTCCCTGGCTCGAGTTGGAACAGGTTCGTGCCGAGGAGGAATACCGCAAGGTAGCTTCGCGATTCATCGGATTCGGAAATGATTTTCTCAAGCGCCTGTCCGAAGCGGGCATTCCCGAGCTCGCGCGACTGCCCAACGCTCTGGACATGGAGGTCGGCTTTCGAGTTCGTTCCCGATTTACCTTTGAGAATCTGCTCCATGTAGCCCGGCCCGCATCGCCTTTGCGGTATCTGGGGGATTTGATTCTGGGTCTCACGGGCCAGGTTCGGTTCATCGAGCGTGACGCGCGGGATTTCCTCGCCCATCTGCTGGAGATGAACAGTACCCGCGTGCAGTCCGATATTGTGGACCGCGTGCAGGAAAGCCGGAGCCGGCTCGAGGTCGAAATCCGCAAGCTGCTACACGAAGTCGGCCGGGTGGCTCAACGCGCTCTGGAACACGCCCGAACAGCCAAGGCATCCGGAGACGCGGCGGTCCAGGCAAATCTGACACGCCTTCGTGCAGCGGAAGACACCCTCCATTTAGTTGTGACACTTCCTGCGAGCCGCTGATCCCCGGCTCTCCTGATGACGAGCGCGGCCAACAAGAGGACGCAATCGCCCCAGGCGGTGCGCTCCCTGAGACAGTTGCCATCGTGACAGTTTGCAGAGAAAGAGGGGCACAACTCTCAATTGGTCTTTGGCTGTCTCACACCACCTTTCGGCCAATTGGGGCTGTATTCGGCACCAGAGGCGTGACATTCTGTTGCCTCGGATGTTTACAGAACCGCCGGAACCCTCGTCGGGGTCAAACTTTCTTATCACTTTTCCCCTTCTCAAGGCCTCCTTGTATGTGAGGGGCAGTTCTCGCTGAATTCCCCACTGCCAGACCCAGAACATGCGACCCACGACTACGAACCGAGGGCTATGGCGGAAAAAGTGGCGGCAGGCTTCTCGCTCTGTGGCCGTTTCGGTGGCGCATCGCGTTTGCGCCGCCTTCTAGAGGAACGTCAAATTGCTCCTGGAATCCTTTCATTATGAGGATCGCTCCAGCCCATCTTGATGCTCTCCAAGCCCTCGGCTACACCGAAGCAGAAGCCCGCTTCCTTTACATCGTGGCGACGCATTCCGGCTACTTCACGGCCCGCCAGTTTCTCGCGTTCACCGGCGCCCATTGGGGCAAGCGCACGACCACCTTCTGGAGCAAACTTCGCATCAACAAACACGCCCGGACTGAACGCTTTCCCAAGAGCGGAACCGTCTACCACCTGTTTTCCCGCCGCCTCTACCGGCAGATCGATCGCGAGAACATCCGCAATCGCCGGGAACACGAATTCGAATACATTCAGCGGCGCATCGGAATGCTCGATTTCGTTCTGCTGAATCAGGGGTATCAGTACCTTGAAACCGAGCCAGCAAAACTACGCTTCTTTTGCGGGGATTTGAACATCCCAAAGCACTATCTTCCGGCCAGACTCTACGTAGCTAGCAAGAGCCCCAACGCTTCCGTCCGATATTTCGTGGATAAGTTCCCGATGTTCTTCGTTCCTCCCTCGCCTGTGGTGACGTTTACCTACATCCATGAAGGCTCAGCAGTGTTCAGGGATTTTGTCCGCTATCTGGAGAGCTACCTCCCACTTTTCCGACAGCTTTCGGAGTTCCGGCTGGTCTATGTATCCCGTACCGATGCGCACTTTGGGAAGGCCGCGGAAATCTTCTCTTCCCTCGTGAAGATTCCACTCGAATCGGACATCGCCGACGATCTGTTTCGCTACTTCCGGGTGCGCAAGGCTTGGGACGAAAAACAGTACGCGGCGGTCACGGAGGCCGACCTCATCTTCCGCAACCAAGCGCGGGCCAGGTTTACGGGCGAGAGGTTCGAAGCGCGGTATCGCGGATGGAAAAACGGCCGCGTCGGCGAAATGGGAATCCGGCAGGAGGTTGGAACGAATGACAGGCAGCACACCGTCGGATTTGACACGTTCTTGCTGCGACCGATTGCACCTGGCGCCGATTCAGCGAGCACCGAGTGAAGAAGGTAAGAATTACGTTCTGCATTTTTTGAACTTGCCAATTCTTCACCCGCGACGGATCCCAAGTCCTTGGAATCCGGCGATAGACGAGACCGTGGACAGCAAGAGTCACCGTGGAAAAAACGTCAAATCGGGCGGGAGCGACCCCACTTTTGGGCGGTCAATCCGCCCAAAAGTTCGTGGGGTCGCTCCCGCCCCCCCCGGCACGGACCATCGTGCCGGTTATGTTTTCCCACGGTGACAGGGCCTGCGGGTAGACGCTGAGAGCACGTGCAGCCGCACGAGCCTGTGTCCGCAATGCTCCAACTAGGCCGACAGCCGCGACGGAAGCTTGGCCACATTCTCACGCCGGAACTCCGCGACTTTCTGGACCGCGCGATCGTTCCGGCCCTCGTGGACGCGTATCTCTCAGAACTCGGCGGCGATAAGGGCCTTGCGCGGAGCACCGCGGCAGGGGCAGACTGTGCGCGGAAGATGCCCTCCGACGCAGAGGTGACGGAATGACTGCTCCGGCCCGCTTCGCCGCCGTTTACGCCCGGATCTCCACCGAAAAACAGAATCCGCTTTCCCCCGAGGACCAAGTCCGCAAGTGCCGGGAGTACGCCCAGGCCCACCGCCTCCAGGTCCTCGATGCGCACATTTACCGCGATGACGGACTGAGCGGCGCCGGCGCCGACCGCCCCGGCCTGGCGCGCCTGCTCGACGCGGCGCTCTCCCCGGCGCGGCCATTCCACACCATTCTTGTGGACGATACCTCCCGCCTTTCGCGCAGCACGCAGGACGCGCTCTCGATTTTCGCTCGGCTGAATTTTGCCGGCGTGCAGCTCGTGGCCGTCAGCCAGGGCATCGACAGCGCCGAGGACCAGGCCGAGGTGCTGGTGACCGTGCACGGAATGGTGGATTCGCTCTACGTCCGTGAGCTGGCGAAGAAAACGCACCGCGGCCTGGAAAGCAAAATCCTGCGTGGGCTCCATGCCGGCGGCCGGTGCTTCGGTTATTCCAGCGAGAAAACGGACGCCGGCGTGCGCCTGGTGGTGAATCAGGCCGAGGCCGCAATCGTGCGCCGAATCTTCGAGCTCTCCGCCACTGGCGCTTCGCTCAAAACCATTACCGGGCGCCTCAATGCCGAGGGCGTGCCGGCACCGCGGCCACGCAAAGGGAAAACGATGGCCGGCTGGTGCCCCACGGCGATCCGCGAGATGCTCCGAAACGAGCGATACGTCGGCCGCGTCGTTTGGAATCGGCATAGGTTTATCAAGGTGCCGGGGACCAACCGGCGCGTGGCCAGGCCTCGCCCAAAGAATGAATGGCTCATCGAGCAGGCCCCGGAGCAACGCATCGTGTCCGAGGACCTCTGGAACGCCGTGCAGGCCCGGCTGCGATGGGTGGCGGAACATTTCGGCGCCGGCCCCTGGCCAGGCCCCGCCGTCCGCGGCGGCGGCTCACGTTATCTGTTTTCGGGCCTTCTCTACTGCTCCGAATGCGGCAGCCGGCTGACGATTCTATACGGCCGCGGTGAAACTGGACGGGCGCGATACGGCTGCCCGCGCAACTATCTCCGCGGCACGTGCGGGAACGATCTGCGGGAGCGGCAGGACCGCATTGAGGCGCCGCTGCTGGACTCAATCCAGCGGACGGTGCTTCAGCCGGCCGCCGTCGAGCATGTCCTCCGCGAAGCCGAGCGTGAGCTGGACCGCAGGCTTCGCGGCGCATCGGCCGAGCTCGCTGGCCGGCGTGCACGCAAGATGGAACTGGAAAAGAGACTCCGCAATCTGGCGGAGACGGCCGCGCGGACAGGCCCATCGGATTTTCTGGTGGAGCAGATCACGGCCGACGAGGCGGAGCTGCGACAGATCGCCGCCGAAGTGCTCGGCGGCGGTGCGGGCTCGCTCCGGGCGAATCTCGACGGCCTGCGGAAGTTCGTCCTATCAAAGCTCGCGGACGTTCGCAACCTGCTCCTGGCGGACGTTCCCCGCGCGCGCGCCGAGCTGGCGCGCCACGTGGACCGCATCGTGATGCGCCCGGAGGGCAAGGGCGCGGCGCGGCATTACGTCGCTTCGGGTCAGTGGGATTTCATCGGGAGCCGGTCGGAAACGGGACAGGCGCCAGGTCTGCGCGACCGTGGCGCCTGCATGGTTGCGGGGGCTGGATTTGAACCAGCGACCTCCGGGTTATGAGCCCGACGAGCTACCAGGCTGCTCCACCCCGCGACAAATGCATTGTAACGTAGCGACACAGATGCGTCAATTTT
>Ga0335083_10001546_pt1 | contig 31495 bp, 30 predicted proteins | sample Lox_Sample_42_FD_206716 | JGI IMG/M metagenome (GOLD analysis project Ga0335083, IMG submission 206716) | Soil microbial communities from Loxahatchee National Wildlife Refuge, Florida, United States - Lox_Sample_4.2 | ecosystem: Environmental > Terrestrial > Soil > Wetlands | place: USA...
TGTAAACTGCGGACATTGGCGCAAAGCACAAGATTGACTCCTACATAGGCAAGTTGGCGTTTTGGCGGACTTTCGCTTTCATTTGTGTAGAACCACGGGAACCGCGCGCTGGTCGCCGATCGCGAGCGCGACGACGACGCCCGCGTACGGCTCGCCCGCAAGCGCCTGCTCGATGCGTGTGCGCACGCGTTCGCGGGCGCGCTGCACGTAATCGCCGGACCGTCCCGCGAAGGCATCGTTGCGCTCGTTCCGGCCTTCTGCGACGACGTAGCCCGTGGCGCGCAGGTCCTGCTGCAGGAGCCACGCCTCGAGGTCGAAGCCGCCGGGATTCACATTGCCGTGCGGACGGCGCAGGCGAACCGTGAGCGTCCAGCGCTCGCCAGCGCGCACGATCGGCGCCGCGGCGTTCTCGCCGTCACGCGCCGCGTACCATCCGAGCGACAGGCGCGACGGCACGCGCGCCCGCGGCGTGTGCACGGTCTCGACGGCGAACGCGAAGCGGGCGCCGCGCTCGGAAAGCGCGGGCAGGTCGTCCACCACGCCGGTGATGCGGACGTTCAGACCTTCCCATTCCCGAGGGAGCGTGTCGCCGAGACGGTTTTCCGCGCGAAGCGCGGCATAGCCGAAGCCGAGCGCGAGCGCCGCCGCCGCGGCAACGGAGCGCGACCCGCGTCCCGCGGCGAGCGCGCACGCGCCGGCTATCGCGATGGCCCACGGCCACGGCGACAGCGCCGGGCACAGTTGGAGCAGGCACACGCCGCAGGCGAACGCCGCCAGCGCGAGCCCGGGTATCGAGCACATCGCCCTTCCGCCGCCAATACGGTTAGGCGGACGACTCTAACGGACGCAGCGCGACCCGCCCATGCGACGTTCGGCCGACCCGAAAAAGGGGTCAGACCCCATTACAAGGCCTGGCACCATTTCCGAGGCCATGAAAAAGGGGACAGGTCTTGTAATGGGGTCTGACCCCTTTTTCGGGCTTACTTCGGCCAGAGGATGAGCTGCGTGCAGCGGAAGAGCGCGATCTGCCGGCCGTCGGCTTTGCGCGTGACCTCGGCGTCCCAGACCTGCGTCGTGTTGCCCATGTGGACGGGGCGCGCGACGGCCACGATCGTGCCCTCGCGCGCGGTGGCGAAGAAGTTGGCCTTGAGCTCGACCGTCGTGAAGTTCGCGGCGCCCGGCGGCAGGTGCGCGATACAGCCGAAGCCCGACGCCGTGTCGGCCAGCGCGATCACCGTCGCGGCGTGCAGGTAGCCGTTCGGCGCGAGCAGTTCGGGCCGGATGTCGAGCTCGGCATGAAGCAGGCCCTCCTGCACGTCGACCACACGAAAGCCGACGAGGCCGGGCAGGCGGCCATCGCCGCGGCTTTGCAATATTTCGAGAGTCACCTCCGGGCGGCGCGGCATGGGCAAGTCCGGTGCAAAGCGCGAAGTGTACGCAAAGTCGCCGACGGTGCTACATTCGGAGCGCTGTCACAAAACTGTAACAATCGGGAGGAAGCCATGGGTCACGTCCGCAAGCTCCGGGCGGTGTTGCTCGCGTTCGCCGCGCTGGCGGCCGGCGCAGCCGCAGCGCAGGAAGTCACGGTCCTCTGCAACTACGAGGTCGACTGGTGCGAAGCCATGAAGGCCGCTTATGAGAAGACGACCGGCCAGAAGGCCGCCTTCATCCGCCGCACCGACGGCGAGAGTCTCGCGCAGATCCGCGCCGAGAAAGCCAACCCGCGCGCAGACGTCTATCACGCCGCCGAATCGGCGTCGGCCAAGGCGCTCGCGGCCGAAGGCCTGCTCGAGGCCTACAAGTCGCCGATGCTTCCCGAGCTTCACGACTGGGCCCAGAAGATCGCCGCCGACAACAACTACTTCCAGACACCCATCTACACGGGCGTGCTGGGCTGGGGCTACAACACCGAACTGCTGGCCAAGAAGAAGCTGCCGGAGCCCAAGTGCTGGAAAGATCTGGCCAATCCCGTTTACAAGGACGAGATCCAGATGGCGAATCCCGGCACGTCCGGCACGGCATTCAACACCGTGTCGACCCTACTCCAGCTCATGGGCGAGGACGAAGGCTTCAAGTTCCTGGCAGCCATGAACAAGAACGTGAACCAATACACCCGCTCCGGCACTGCGGGGATTCGCGCCGCCGCCAAGGGCGAGACCACGATCGGCATCACGTTCCTGCACGATTCCGTCGCCCAGGCCGTCCAGGGTTACCCGATCAAGACCGTCGCGCCGTGCGAAGGCACGGGATACGAGATCATCTCCTCGGCGATCATCAAGGGCGGCCCCAATCCCGAGGGTGCCAAGAAGTGGATGGACTTCGTGCTCTCGCCCGCGGGCCAGAATGTGGCGCTCACGGTGGGCAAATTCCAGATTCCCTCGAACAAGAACTCGCAGGTGCACCCGTTGGCGCCCAAGCCGTCCGAGGTCAAGCTCATCAAACTCGACCTCGACAAGTACGGCTCGAAGGAGGGGCGCGAGCGCCTGCTGACGCGCTGGGAGAACGAGGTCTACAAAGCGCCGAAGTAGTTCCGAGTTGACGCGGCCAGCGCTCGCCATCGGTCCCGAAGGGCCGCCTCGAGGGACTGACCGCGCCCCCTCCGGGGGCAGCGAGCGCCGCCGTATCGCGAGCGTGGGGGTCCTTCTCTGGCTCGCGGTCGGCTGGGCGGGGTTCGCGCTTCTGCCGTGGAGCGCCGTCGGCGGCAACGGCTTCTTCGCCTTCGCCTGGTTCGCGTCGTGGCCGCGCGACGTGCGCGTCGCCCCGGCGCTCGTCGCGCTCGTCGCGCACGGCCGGCTCTGGCTGCTGCCGCTTGCGATCGCGCTGCTGCTGCCGCTCGCCCTGTGGCTGCGCCCGCGCAACGAATCGCGGGTGCTGATCGCCGCGGGCATCCTGGGACTCGCGAGCGTGCTCGCGGTCGCGCTCGCGATCGACATCGAGGGCTGGACGTGGTCGAGGCTCGCCGCGATCTTCGGGCCGCTGCCGCGGCGGCAACCCGGGCTCGGCTACGGCGCCCTCGCCTGCACCGCCGCGTCCCTCATGTTCCTCTGCCTTGGCCTCGCACGCCGCGGCTTCGCGAAGGGCGACGCGTTCGTGGCGGGCGCGATCGGCGCCTCGGTGGCCCTCGTCGGCGTCTTCACGCTCTATCCACTGCTGCGCCTGCTCCTGCGCGCGTTCGAAGACCGCGACGGGAACCTCTCGTTCGCCGCCGCTGCCGCGCGCTTCGCATCGAGCAAGGTGTGGGGCGTGGGCGGCGTGGTGTGGAACACGGTCGAGCTCGGGCTGATGACCGCACTTTCGTCAACCTTCCTCGCGCTGTGCTTCGCGCTCGTGGTCACGCGCTCGCGGCTGCCGGGCCGGCGCTGGATCCGCGTGCTGTCGGTGCTGCCCATGATCACGCCGCCGTTCGTGATCGGCCTCGCGCTCATCCTGCTGTTCGGCCGCTCCGGTGCGTTCAACGCGCTGCTCGAGCACGCCTTCGGCATTCCGCCAACGCGCTGGATCTACGGGCTGCCCGGCGTCTGGCTCGCGCAGACGCTGGCGCTCACGCCCGTCGCCTATCTCGTGCTCGTGGGCGTCGTCGAGGGCATCAACCCGGGGTTCGAGGAGGCGGCACAGACGTTGCGCGCCTCGGCGCTACGCACGTTCGGATCGGTGACGTTGCCGCTGATGGCGCCGGGCCTCGCCAATGCGTTGCTCATCGTGTTCATCGAAAGCCTCGCCGATTTCGGCAACCCGCTGCTTCTGGGCGGCAACCTCGAGGTGCTCTCGGTGTCGATCTACTTCGCGATCGTGGGCGTGCAGCAGGACCCGGGGCGCGCGGCAACACTCGCCGTGATCCTGCTCGCGCTGTCGCTCGCGCTCTTCATCCTGCAAAGAAGGCTGCTCGCGCGACGCAGCTTCGTCAGCATCGCCGGCCGCAGCGAGGGCGCCGGCCGGATTCCCCTTCCCCGTCCCGTGGCGGCGGCCGCGGCGGCTGTCGCGCTCGGGTGGGCGCTCCTTGCCGTCGTGATCTACGCCATGATCTTCGCCGGCGGCTTCTTCGAGAAATGGGGCCTCGACCGCGCGCTGACGCTCAAGCATTACGTCACCGCATTCGGGGTGGAGATGTCGGGCGGCCGCGTCGCCTGGACCGGCGGCGCGTGGAGCTCGTTCTTCACTTCGCTCACCATCGCGGCGGTATCCGCGCCGCTGACCGCGAGCTTCGGGCTGTTGGTCGCGTACCTCCTGAGCCGGCAGCGTTTCGCAGGCAAGACGGCCTTCGAATTCGCAACGATGCTGTCGTTCGCGATGCCGGGCACGGTGGTCGGAATCGCGTACATCCTGGCCTTCAATGCGCCTCCCATCGAGCTCGCCTACACCGGCATCATCCTGGTAGCGTGCTTTGTCTTTCGCGACATGACGACGAGCCTGCGCGCCGGTTTGGCATCGCTCGCGCAGGTCGACGGCAGCCTCGACGAGGCGTCGGCGACGCTGCGCGCGGGCGCCGCCGGGACGCTGCGTCGCGTAGTGCTGCCGCTCATACGGCCGGCGATCTTCGCCGCGCTCGTGTACAGCTTCATCAGTGCGATGACGTCGATCAGCGCCGTCATCTTCCTCACGAGTCCGAAGTTCGACATGGCGACCGTGAACATCGTGGGCCGCGCCGAGGTCGGCGAGTACGGCTACGCGACGGCATACGCCTCGGTGCTGATCGTGCTGATGGTCCTTGCGGTGATCGCCATCCGCGCGATCGTGGGCGCGCGACGCGGCGGCGGACGGTTCGCGGCAGCGCCCGCCTAAGCGTCTATCGGCACTGGCCGGCCAGTCTTCGCGGACCCTGCGGCGGCTTCTGCGACCAGGAGCGCCCGGCGCCCGTCCTGCAGCGAGATCGACGGCGGGCGGCGACTCGCGATCGCATCGACGAAGTCGCCGATCTCGCGCACATACGACTCCGCGTAGCGCTCGATGAAGAAGCGCAGAAGCGGATCCTGGCGAATGCCTGACGCGTCGTAGCGCTCGAGGCCCGTGGCCTGGTGGTTGCGCGACACGAGCATGCCCTTCTCGCCGAACACCTCGATGCGCTGGTCGTAGCCGTAGGTCGCGCGGAAGCTCGAGTTGACGTGCACCAGCGCCCCGCCCGCCATCGTGAGAACGGCTATCGCGGTATCGGGGTCGCGGTGCGGATTGTCCTTCTCGTCCAGCATGACGGCGGTCCGCGCGTAAACCTCGACCGGCTCGTCGCCCGTGAGCCAGCGCACCATGTCGAAGTCGTGGATCATCGTGTCGTAGAAGATGCCGTACGGCATCGCAGCCACGTAGTCGGGCGGCGATATCTCCGGATCGCGGCTCGACAGCACGAGCATCTCCGGGCGTCCGAGCTCGCCGTTGCGCAGCGCGTCGAACAGCGCGCGGTGGCTGGGATCGTAGCGGCGGTTGAAGCCGACGTGGAATGGCACCTTCGCTTCGGCGACGACGCGAGCGCAATCGTCGACGCGCTTCATGTCGAGGTCCACCGGCTTTTCGCAGAAGATCGCCTTGCCCGCCCGCGCCGCCCGCTCGATGATCGCGCCGTGCGTGCGCGGCGGCGTGCAGATCAGAACGGCGCCGACCTCCGGATCGGAAAGCGCGTCGCCGAGTTTAGCGCTGGCCTTCGCCCCGTGCTTCGCGGCGAGTGCGCGCCCCGCCGCTTCGTCGAGGTCAACCACCCATGAAAGCTTCGCGTCGGCCCGCGCCGCGATATTGTCGGCATGGACGGGTCCGATGAAGCCCGCGCCCACGAGGCAGAAGTTCAGCATGGCGTGACCTCGAAGCCGGCGCCCGCGGCAGCGCGGGCAAGGTTGTCGTGGCCCATGCGCGCGTAAGTCAGAGGATGCGCCTTCGCGGGATCTTGCTCGGCCTCGACGACGAGCCAGCCCACGTAGCGATGCTTTGCAAGCTCGCGCAACACCGCGGGGAAATCGATCGCGCCGTCGCCCGGCACCGTGAACACGCCGTCGAGCACGGCGCGCAGGAAGCTCTCGTCGTCTCGAAGCACTCCGGCGAGCACGCTCGCACGCACGTCCTTGCAGTGAACGTGCACGATGCGATTGCCGTGGCGGCGCGCCACCGCGACGGGATCGCCGCCCGCGAACGCGAGGTGCCCGGTGTCGAGCAGGAAGCCGACGTCGTCGCTCGTCATCGCCATCAGGCGGTCGATTTCGCTTTCGGTTTGCACGACGGTGCCCATGTGGTGATGGAAGCCCATGCGCACGCCTCGGCGGCGCAATTGCGCCGCGACTTCGTTCAGACGGGCGCAGAATCCAGGCCATTCGCTTTCCGCGAGCACGGGCCGCCGCGACAGCGGCACGTTGGGATCGCCGTCGGTGCTGCCGTGTCCTTCGGCGAATACCATGACGCTGCACCCCATGGCCGCGAGGAGGTTGAGGTGGTTCGAGACCGCCTCGATCTCCTCCGCCGCGGAGCGCCGCGCAAGCTGGGCGCTATACCAGCCCGAAACGAGCGCGAGGCCGTGCCGGGCGAGGATCGGACGCAGGACATCGGCTTGGCGGGGAAACTTGCCGCCGAGCTCGATGCCCGCATATCCCGCCTGACGTGCTTCGCCGAGGCAAACGTCGAGCGGGATGTCGCCGCCGAGCTCGGGCATGTCGTCGTTGGTCCAGGTGATCGGGTTGATGCCGAGCGTCACCGCCATGAGCGCCTCTACAGAAGGTGCAGCGCCGCAAGCTCGCGGCGAAGCTGCGCGGGCGATTGGAAATGGATGCCGTGGATGCCGAGCGCGCCCGCGGCCTGCGCGTTGCCCGCGTTGTCGTCGATGAAGACGGACTCGCCGGCGGCGAGCCTGTAGCGGTCGAGCAGAACGCGGAAGATACGCAGGTCGGGCTTGATCACGCCTTCGTCGCCCGACACGACAATGCCTTCGAACCAGTCGAGAAACGGGAAGCGCGCGCGCTGCGAGGGGAACGTCTCGGACGACCAGTTCGTGAGCGCATAGAGCGGCACGCCGCGCGATTTCAACTCGCGCGCGATCTCGACCGTCCCGTCGAGCGCGCCGGGGATCATCTCGTCGAAGCGGCGGCCGAACGCCTCGATGAGGTGGCGCTTGTCCTCGTGCTCGGGCATGAGCTCGGCGACCGCCTCGGCAAAGGTGCGCCCCGCGTCCTGGCGCTCGTTCCACTCGACCGTGCAGACCTCGCCGAGGAACGCCTCCATCGCAGCCTCGTCGCCCGCAAAGAGCTTGCGATACAGGTGGCGCGGGTCCCACTCGAGCAGAACACCGCCCAGGTCGAAGACGACGACGCGCCGCATCTATTCCAGGGTCAGCGCCGGACGGTCCAGCACCTTGCGCAGCAGATCGACGGACTTGGTCACCCCTTCCTCGGCGCTCATCGCGGGGTCCTCGTGCTCGATCGACAGCACGCCGTCGTAGCCGTTGGCCGCGAGCGCCTCGACGAAGCGGCGCCACCACGCCTCGTCGTGACCGTAGCCCAGTGTGATGTAGTTCCACGCCCGGTGCGAGAAATCGCTTCCCGGCGTGGTGTCGATGACGCCGTTCACGCCGGCGATGCGCGGCTCGATCTTCGTGTCCTTCGCGTGCACGTAGTACGTGGCGCCGTTCAAGGCGTGTGCCGCGGCGATCGGATCGGCGCCCATCCACATGAGGTGCGAGGGGTCGAGGTTTGCGCCGACCGTCTCGCCGACGGCGTCGCGCAAGCGCAGCAGCGTGGCCACGTTGTACACGTTCTGGTAGCCGTGCAGCTCGAGGCACAGCTTGTGCACGTCGTGGTTGCGTGCGTACGCCGTCAAGTCGCGCCAATACGGGATCAGCACCTCGTCCCACTGCCAGCGCACGATCTCGCGCACCTCCGGCGGCCATTCGGTCGTGATCCAGTTCGCGTGCGAGTCGCCTGGCGCCCCCGGGCAGCCCGACATCATCACCACGCGGTCCACGCCCATGAGACCGGCGAGCTTGATCGTCTTATGCGTCACCTCGTCGTGCTTGCGTCCCGCCTCGCCCGGGTGGAGCGGGTTGCCCGAGCAGTTGAGCGCGCTGATCGAGATCCCGCGGTCGGCGAGCTTCGCCGCGAACTCGCGTCGCGCGGTCGCGCTCTCCAGCATAACGTCGAGCTCGACGTGCGGCGCACTCGACCAGTTGCCGCAGGCGAACTCGAGCATGTCCATCTGAAGGCGAGCCGCGACGTCGAGCATCGCGTCGAACGTCGTGTCCGGCAGGCTGTCGGTGATCATCCCGATCTTCATGATGCCGTTGCTCCCGAGGTGACCGCCTCGCCGCCGGCGAGCTCCCGCAGGTCGGCGGCAAACGCGTCGACGATTTCCGGTGCCGTGTCCCAGCTGCACATGAGGCGGATGCCGGTGGCGCCGATGAATTCGTAGAACTTCCAGTTGCGCTCGCGAAGCGCCGCGATGACCGGCAGAGGCACGTCGACGAACACGCCGTTGGCCTGCACCGGCGCGAGCAGGCGCGTGCCGGGAATCTCCGCGATGGCGTCCGCGAGGCGCCTCGCCATGGCATTGGCATGCGTGGCATGGCGCAGCCACGCGCCGCCGTCCAGCACCCCGAGCCACGGCGCGGCGAGGTAGCGCATCTTGGACGCGAGCTGGCCGCCCTGCATCCGCCGCCGCCCGAACTCGACCGCGAGCTCGCGATCGAAGAAGACGACCGCCTCGCCGAAGGGCAACCCGTTCTTGGTGCCGCCCAGCGAGAGCACGTCGACCCCCGCCCGCCACGCGATGTCGGCGGGCTCGCAATCGAGCGAGGCCAAGGCATTCGCGAAGCGCGCGCCGTCGACGTGGACCCGCATGCCCTTGGCGTGCGCAACTTCCGCGATCTGCCACATCTGAAGCGGCGTGTAGACCGTGCCGAATTCCGTCGCCTGCGTGAGCGCCACGACCGCGGGACGCGACGAGTGCACGTCGTGCGGCGTGACGGCGAGCGCCTCGATCATGTCCGTGGTCAGCTTGCCGTCCGCCGCCTCCGCGGTCACGAGCTTCGCGCCGCCGCTGAAAAAGCCGGGCGCGCCGCATTCGTCGACGTTGATGTGGGCGTTGGCCGTGCAGATCACGGCGTCCGTGTTGCGCACCATTGCGGCGAGCCCGATCGAGTTCGCCGCCGTGCCGGTGAACACGAAGAACACGTCGCACTCGATGTCGAAAAGCTTGCGGATCGCCGCCGTCGCGGCGGCGGTCCAATCATCGCCGCCGTAGGCGGGGGCGTGGCCGGCGTTCGCCTCCGAGAGCGCGGCCCACGCCTCGGGACAGATCCCCGACCAGTTGTCGCTCGCGAACTGCGGCGAAAGCCCCTTCACAGGCGCTGCTCGACGAAATCGCGCACCGACTTGAGCGCCGCCGGCAGCGCCGCCGGGTTGGTGCCGCCCGCCTGCGCCATGTCGGGTCGCCCGCCGCCCTTGCCGCCCACCTGCTGCGCGACGTGGTTGACGAGCTCACCCGCCTTCACCTTCGCGGTGAGGTCGCTCGTGACCCCCGCGATGAGCGTGACCTTGCCGTCGGCCACGCTGCCGAGCACGATCGCCGCCGACTTGAGCTTGTCCTTGAGCTTGTCCATCGTCTCGCGCAGCGCCTTCGCGTCGGCGCCGTCGAGCGACGCCGCGAGCACCTTGGCGCCCTTGACGTCGATCGCACTGCTGGCCAGGTCGTCGCCCGCGCTCTCGGCAGCCTTGGCCTTGAGCCGCGCGAGCTCCTTCTCGGTATTGCGCGCGCTTTCCATGAGCTGGGCGATGCGCGCTGCGATCTCGGCGACCGGCGCCTTCATCGCGGAGGCCGCGGCGTTGAGCTTCGCCTCCTGCGCCTGGACGTACGCGAGCGCGCCGCGTCCCGTCATCGCTTCCACGCGGCGGACGCCCGCCGCCACGCCGCCTTCGCCCGTGATCTTGAAAAAGCCGATGTCGCCCGTGCGCGCGACGTGCGTGCCGCCGCAGAGCTCGCGCGAGCTGCCGATGTCGAGCACGCGCACCTCGTCGGCGTACTTCTCACCGAAGAGCATCACCGCGCCGAGCTTCTGCGCCTCGTCGATGGGCATGACGCGCGCAGTCGTCGGATGGTTTTCGAGGATCTCGGCGTTGACGATCTCCTCCACTCGGCGGATCTCGTCGTCGGTCATCGGCGCGCTGTGAGCGAAGTCGAAGCGCGTCTTGTCGGGGTCCACGAGCGAGCCCTTCTGCTGCACGTGCGAGCCCAATACCTCGCGCAACGCCTTGTGCATCAGGTGAGTCGCCGAGTGGTTGCGCATGGTACGGCCGCGCGCGTCGTGGTCGACCTGCGCGGCCACGGTGTCGCCGACGCGAAGCTCGCCCGTTTTCACTTCTCCGGCGTGGCCAAAGACGTCGGGCTGGATCTTCTGCGTGTCGCTCACGGCGAAGAGCGTCAGACACGTGCCGCCCTTGGTGAGCTCGCCGCGGTCGCCGACCTGCCCGCCCGACTCGGCGTAGAAGGGCGTGCGGTCGAGCACGACGATGCCCTGCTCGCCCGCGGCGAGCGAGTCGACCGCGGCGCCTTCCTTGTACAGCGCCACGACGCGGCCCTCCTCGGCCAGCGTCTCGTAGCCGCGGAACGTGGTCTTGGGACCGCTGTAGCCGACCGTCGCGCCCATCTTGAAGTTGGACGCCGCGCGCGCGCGTTCGCGCTGCGCGTTCATGGCCGCGTCGAAGCCCGCCTCGTCGACGGTGACGCCTTTGCCGCGCGCGACGTCGGCGGTCAGGTCGAGCGGAAAGCCGAAGGTGTCGTACAGCGTAAACGCCGTCTCGGCGTCGAGCACCTTGCCGCCGGACGTCGCGAGGCGGTCGAGCGAGGCGCTCAGGATCTTCATGCCGTTCTCGATCGTTTCCCCGAAGCGCTCTTCTTCGGCCTTCAGCACGTCGGCCACGCGCTTCTTGTCGCGCGTGAGCTCGGGATACGCCGCGCCCATCTGCCTGTCGAGATCCTCGACCAGGCGATAGAAGAACGGCTCCTTCTGCCCGAGCTGGTAGCCGTGGCGGATCGCGCGGCGGATGATCCGGCGCAGCACGTAGCCACGGCCGTCGCTCGACGGGATCACGCCGTCGACGATCAGGAACGAGCACGCCCGGATATGGTCGGCGATGACCTTGAGCGACGGGTTGTCGAGGTCGCTCGCACCGGTCTCGCGAGCCGCCGCCTTGATCAGCGCGACGAAAAGATCGATCTCGTAGTTCGAGTGCACGTGCTGCAGCACCGCGGCAAGGCGCTCGAGCCCCATGCCCGTGTCCACGCAGGGCTTCGGCAGCGGCGTCATCGTGAATTCGCCGGACGCATCCTTCTGGCGGTCGAACTGCATGAACACGAGGTTCCAGATCTCGATGTAGCGGTCGCCATCGGCGTCGGGGCTTCCGGGTGGCCCGCCGAACACTTCCGGGCCGTGGTCGTAGAAGATCTCCGAGCACGGCCCGCAGGGGCCCGTGTCCGCCATCTGCCAGAAGTTGTCGCTCGCGTACCTGGCACCCTTGTTGTCGCCGATCCGAACGACGCGCTCGGCGGGCAGGCCGATGTCCTTCCTCCAGATGTCGTACGCCTCGTCGTCCTCGATGTAGACGGTGGCCCAGAGCCTCTCGGGCGGCAGGCCGTATTCCTTGGTCAGCAAATCCCACGCGTACCGGATGGCGTCGCGCTTGAAGTAGTCGCCGAAGCTGAAGTTGCCTAGCATCTCGAAGAACGTGTGGTGGCGCGCCGTGTAGCCCACGTTCTCGAGGTCGTTGTGCTTGCCTCCGGCGCGCACGCTGCGCTGGGAGGTCGTGGCGCGCTTGTACGGCCGCTTGTCGACGCCGGTGAAGACGTCCTTGAACTGGACCATGCCCGAGTTCACGAACAGCAGCGTCGGGTCGTTGCCGGGCACCAGCGACGAGCTCGGCACGTGCGTGTGCCCTTGCGCGACGAAGTAGTCGATGAAGCGGCGGCGGATGTCGGCAACTTGCATCGGTTGCGAGGGGGTTGTCATCCTGGGCGCGCGGCAAAAAGGCGCGGAATCAAAAACTTGCATTGTAACGCGAGCCGCCCGCCCGCGCCTCCCCGCGGATCGGCTCGGACAGCCGTACTTCAGCCCTCGCAGCGGGCGAGCAGCGTCGCAGGCGACGTGTCGCGCAGCCCGAGCTCCGCGATGAGCGAGTTCTCGCCGCGGAAGTCTTGCCCGTAGAGGTCGCAATGCACGGTTATGGTGGCCGCGGTGGACGGAACCGACACGCCCGCGACGCGCGCGAGCGCTTCGTTGCACACGAGTCCGAACGGCACGTCCTCGAGCACGAAGCGGGTGTCGAGCGACGCCGGCCCGGGCGGCCCGCCGCGGCGCCGGTGGAGCTCGGCGGCGATCTGCGCGAGCGTGTCTTGCGCCACGTCGAACGAGCGCTGGAAGTGCGCCTCGATCGGCGCCACCGTGAGCCCGAACGCGGACGCGATCGCCTGCCGTTCCGCGTCCATCGCCGCCACGAGACGCGCCACGGCGGGCGTGAGATAGTGGTACTGCGGCCACGCCTCGCCGTACTCCATGCGCGTCAGGTTGCACAGCGCTATCGCCGCGTGCGCGACCGGGTTGATGTTGGCAAGCGTGACTGCGAGCACGCTGGCGACAGAGTCGAAGCGGTCGCCGCCGAAGAGCGCTCGCATCGTGGCCAGCGCCGCATCGGATGCAGCCGTGGGCAGCGCCGCGATGCCGATGCGCGTGCGCACCGCGTTGACGGCAACGCCGCCGGGGCGCGTGCGCGCCGTGGCCACCGTCGTGCCGGACGCGGCGACCGTCGGTGTGCGGCCGTGGCCTGCCGCGAGCTCGGCGAGCCACAGCGGCGAAAGCGAGAGCGCCCCGCTGACGAACACCGTTTGTCCCGTGCGCAAATGCGGCGCGACTCGGGGCAGCGCCGCCGCATAGGCCGTCGCGGGCAGCGCCACCAGGACCACCTCGGCGCCGCAGATCGACTCCGGCGCCGAGACGATCGACACGGCATACGTCCCTTCGACCAGCCCGCTCGCCGTCACCCTGCCGCCCGCGACGTCACGTGCACCGTGGCCGCTCGGCGACCAGACGCTCACGCGATGGCCGTCGCGCGAGAGCAGGACAGCGTATGCGCGGGCGATTGCGCCCGCTCCGACGATGGCGACTTGCATCTTGTGCCGCTTATTCGATCTTGATGTTCGCGGCCTTGATGATCTTCGCCCAGCGCTCGACGTCGCCTTTGACGTATTGCGTCATCTGAGCGCTCGTGCCGCCCACCGGATCGACGCCGAGGGCGGCGAGCTTGGCCTTGACGTCCGGCGCTGCGAGCGCCTTGTTGAACTCGGCGTTCAAGCGCTCTACCACCGCCGGCGGCGTGCCCGCCGGCGCCGCGATGCCGATCCACACGGACACGTCGAGCGGCGTGCCGGCTTCGGCGAACGTCGGCACGTCGGGCATCATCGCCGAGCGCTTGGCCGCGGTCACCGCGAGCGCCTTCAGGCGCCCGCTCGACGTGTAGGGCTGCGCCGACGCCGTGGTGGTGAACATCGTCTGCACCTGGCCGCCCATGAGGTCGTTGAACGCAGGCGCTGCGCCCTTGTAGGGAACGTGCGTGAGGTCGGCGCCGGACGCCGACTTGAACAGCTCGATGGTCAGGTGCGTGTAAGTGCCGTTGCCGGTGGAGGCCGTGTTGATCGTGTGCGGCTTCGCCTTGGACAGCGCGATGAGCTCCTTCACGCTCGCGACGGGAAGCGTGGGCACCGCGAGCAACACGAGCGGCGCGTCGCCCAGGTGGACGACGTGAGCGAAGTCCTTGAGCGGGTCGTAGCCGGCCTTCGGATTGAGCGCCGGCTCGATCGCCATCTGCGCGCCGGTCGAGAGCAGGAGCGTGTAGCCGTCCGGCGCGGCGCGCGCTTCCTCTTGGGTGGCGATGAGGCCGCCCGCGCCTGCCTTGTTCTCGATCACGATGGGCTGGCCCAGGGCGTCGCTCACCTTTTGCGCGAGAAGGCGCCCGATCACGTCTTGCGATCCGCCCGGCGTGAACGGGACCAGCAGGCGGATCGGCTTGGTCGGGTACGACTGCGCAAGCACCGCAAGGGGCGCAGCGGCCGCGGCGAGCACGAGCAGGCGCAGCAGGTAGCGAAGCATGCGGTGGCTCCGAAGGCGGGAAGAATGGGTGATTCTGCCCTACAAGCCCGGGCAGTCGAGTTTCAATCTTGCGCCGCACCTCCGTGTGCAGCAAGATTCCGCAGACATGGAAGGCGTCTTCGGCGGGCGCGTCCCGTTGTCCCACCCCATGGGGACCGCAGATCGACGCGTGGTTCCGCAGCTGGTTCGACGACGAGCATGTCCTCGCCTCTTTGCCAGCCGAGCGCCCCTGTGCGTTGCCGCGTGGGTGTCTGCGCGGCGCTGCTTGCGCTCGCGGTGCGCGTCCTTGCTGCCGAGTCGTGCGCGACGATCAGGCCGCCCGGCCTTTCTCCTCAGGCCGTCGACGCGATCGTGCTCAACCTGGCCAGGGAGGCTCTTGCACTCGACCCGAGCAAGCTCGATCGCATGCGTACGATAACGGCCCTCGGCGACCGCCGGTCCCGCAGCGGCTACTCCGCGATGTACGGTCACTGCGGACCCATGCAAGCGGACCGGCTCCGGACAGAGGCGTCAGCATTCTTCGACGGAGTATCTGCCAGGTGAGCGCGGCAGCAGAGCTTTCATTCGATTTGTAGCCCCACCGGTCAGTCGTCGTCTTCGCGGGCGCCGGCACGGCGCAGCACGGTGAGCGCGACGGACAACGAATAGCCGCGAGCCTGAAGGAAGCGCACCTGGCGTGCCTTGTCGCGGTCGTCGCGGGGACTTTCACCGAAGCGGCGCTGCCACAGCGCGCTGGCTTCGGCGAGCTCGTCGCTGCCAGCGAGCTGGGCGAGCGCGCTCGCGGCCTCGGGTGCGGCGATACCGCGCTCGGTCAGCGCGTGCGCGATGGCGCGCTTGCCGAAACGCCCCTTGCGCTGCGCCACCACCGCTTGGGCGTAGCGCGCGTCCGACAGGTAGCCCGCCGCGGACAGGTCGTCGAGGGCGCGCTCGATGTCGGCCTCCTCGATGCCACGGCGGCGCAGGCGCAGCGTGAGCTCGGCGCGGCTGTAGTCGCGCCGGGCGAGCCAGCGGACCGCGAGCTCCCTGGGCGTGGCGCGCAGCGCGGTCTACTCCTCGGTTCCTTGTACCGCTATCACGATTCGGTCCGCCTCGCGTCGCTTCGCTCGCGTGGCTCTCACTCCTCGGCGGCGGGCGTCGCGGCCGCGCGGCCGGGTGTAGGTACGCCCACCGCCGCGCGGATGCGACCCTCGATCTCCTGCGCGATCTCGGGGTGCTCGTGCAGGAACTCCCGGGCGTTGTCCTTGCCTTGGCCGATCTTCTCGCCGTTGTAGGCGTACCACGCGCCCGATTTCTCGACGATCCGGTGCGTCACGCCGAGCTCGACGATCTCGCCCTCGCGCGAGATGCCCTCGCCGTAGAGGATGTCGAACAGCGCCTCCTTGAACGGCGGCGCCACTTTGTTCTTCACGACCTTGACGCGCGTTTCGTTGCCGATGACTTCCTCGCCCTTCTTGATCGAGCCGATGCGGCGGATGTCGAGTCGCACTGAGGCGTAGAACTTGAGCGCGTTGCCGCCCGTGGTCGTCTCCGGGTTGCCGAACATCACGCCGATCTTCATGCGGATCTGGTTGATGAAGATGACGAGCGTGCCGGCCCGCTTGATGTTGCCCGCGAGCTTGCGCAGCGCCTGGCTCATGAGCCGCGCCTGCAGGCCGGGAAGCTGGTCGCCCATCTCGCCCTCGATCTCCGCCTTGGGCACGAGCGCCGCGACCGAGTCGATGACGATGACGTCGACCCCGCCCGAGCGCACGAGCATGTCGGCGATCTCGAGCGCCTGCTCGCCGGTGTCCGGCTGCGAGATCAGAAGGTCGCCGACGCTGACCCCGAGCTTGCCGGCGTACACCGGGTCGAGCGCATTCTCGGCGTCGATATAGGCGGCGACACCGCCGGCCTTCTGGATCTGCGCCACGACCTGGAGGCACAGGGTGGTCTTGCCGGACGACTCGGGGCCGTAGATCTCCACCACCCGGCCGCGCGGCAGGCCGCCCACGCCGAGGGCGATGTCGAGGCCGAGCGAGCCGGTGGACACGACGGCGAGGTCGTTGGCGATCTGGGCCTCGCCCATCTTCATGATCGAGCCCTTGCCGAACTGCTTTTCGATCTGGGCCAGCGCTGCGGACAGGGCTTTGCTTCTCTGGTCGTCCATAGGGGCGTCGAGGGGCATTTGCGTAATCTCCGGGAGTATCGCCCGGCGGCCGGAAGGCCGGGAAGGCGGGCGCTACCTCCGCGGCATCATGGCATAGAACGATCGTTCGATGCAAGCCTTCCTTCGGCCTAGACCGCCCGGCCGATGGCATCGGCACACACGAGAAGCCCCTCGATCGCGGCCACGACCGAAGCCAGCCGAACCGCCGCGCGGTCCCCCGGGAAATGGCGCGTGATCGACGTCGTGGGGAGGCCGCGTCCGGACCAGGCGAAGCACACCATGCCGACCGGCTTGTCCGGCGTACCGCCGGAGGGACCGGCGACGCCAGTGACCGCCACGGCGAGATGCGCCCGGCTTCGCGCGAGCGCTCCTTCCGCCATCGCGCGCGCGGTGGGCTCGGAGACCGCGCCGTGCATCGCGAGGGTTCCCTCGGGCACGCCGAGGAGCTCCATCTTCGCCTCGTTCGAGTAAGTGACGAAACCCCGCTCGAACCATTCCGAGCTTCCGGCGATGTCGGTGATCGCGCCCGCGACGAGCCCGCCGGTGCACGACTCCGCCGTGACGCAGATCGCGCCTTTCTCCCGCAGCCGCGCGCCGAGCCTGCGCGAAAGCGCCTCGGTCGCTTTCATCGCGCCTCGCCCTCGCGCGCGCAGTAGTGATACGTGTACGCCGTCGCGAAGCCGAAGCGGCGGTAGACGGTGAGCGCCGGCTCGTTCTTGGCGTCGACTTGCAGGTAGGCATGCGCCGCGCCGCGCTCCCACGCCCAGGTGAGCAGACGCGCGAGCAGCGCGGTCGCGACACCACGCTTGCGCATGTCGGGCGCGGTGGCCATCGAGAACACGCCGGCGAAGCCATCCTCGAGCATCACCGTGCCCACGCCGATCGCCCGCCCGTCGACATGCGCGACGAGCGCGCGGCTCGCCTGCGGCGTCTTGACCATCCGCTCGTAGTAAGCGTCGCGCTGTTCCCGTGTCGCCCCCTGCAGCAGCGCGACGGCGTCCGCGAACGCCTCCGCGCCCGGCGTCACGACGTCGACACCGTCCGCTTCCACCGCATCCGGCGGCCGGTCGAGCGTCGCCACCTGCACGAGCGTGGGATCGAACGCCGTGTAGCCGCGCGCGGCCAGCGCCTCGCCGAGGCTGGACGGATGCACGAACGGCGTCATGCGGAACAGCACCGGGAGATGGTGCGATTCGTAGAGGCGCTCGCAGTAGCGGATCTTGTCCGCCACGGGGAGCGTGGATCCGAAATGCGCGTTCACGCTGCGCGCGCGGCGCGCCTTTCCGGGCGACACCCGCAACAGCCAGCCGTCGTAGAAGAGCTGGCGCTGCGTCTGCAGCGCGTTGAGCCCCACCTCCTCGACGCGGCGAAGGTCGATCACGGCACCACCAGTCGCTGCCCGACGGCGAAGACGAGGAGCGCGTAGCCCGCGGCGACGAGGTCGTCCACCATCACGCCGACGCCGTGCTTCATCGCGGCGTCGAGCTGGCGGATGGGCGGCGGCTTCACGATGTCGAAGAAGCGGAACAGCGCGAAGGCGAACGCGATGCGAAGCGGTGTGGTCCCCGTGAAGAAGAGCATGGCGAGGAACGCGACGATCTCGTCGATCACGATGCCGCCGTGGTCGGGCACGCCGAGCGCACGGCCGGTCTCATGCGCCGCCCACGTTCCGATGACGAGCAGGAGCACCACGACCCCCACGTAGGCCGCGTCGCTTCCGTAGGCGCGCAGCGCGAGCGCGATCGGGATCGCGACGAGCGTGCCGAAGGTCCCGGGCGCCTTGGGCGCGAGGCCCGCGCCGAAGCCGAGCGCGACGAAGTGCGCCGGGTGGTGCAGCATGAACGAAAGCGTGGGCCTCGTCACCGGAAATGGTCGAACGCACGCGGCAACGGGGTCAACGTCGCGCCGCCCTCGTCGCGCACGACGAGACCCGGCTCGGCGGTGATCGCCCCGATGCGCGTCACCGCAACCTGCACTTCGCTCGCGATTGCGGCGAGCCGCTCCCGCGCGTCCGGCGCGGCGGTGAAGCACAGCTCGTAGTCGTCGCCGCCCGCGAGCAGGCACGAAAGCGCGAGCTCGCGCTCCGATCCCGCCATCTTTGCCGCGAGCGCCTCGCCGCGCGGCACGGCCGCAAGCTCGATCTGCGCCCCTACGCGCGACGCTTCGAGGATGTGCGCAAGATCGCCGGTCAAGCCGTCCGAGACGTCGAGCGCCGCGGTGGCCACGCCGCGCAGCCGCTCGCCGAGCGCGATGCGCGGCTCCGGGCGTTCCAGGCGCGCGCGCAGCGCCGCGAGCAGCGCGGGGTCGACCGCCGTGCGCCGCTCGATCGCGGCGAGCGCGAGCATCGCGTCGCCCAGCGTGCCGGATACCCACACGTCGTCGCCGGCGCGCGCGCCGGAGCGCCTGGTCGCCGTGCCGGTCGGCAGCTCCCCGACGATCGTGAGGCAAAGGTTGCGCGGCCCGCGCGTCGTGTCGCCGCCGATCAGCGTCACGCCATAGCGGTCGGCGAGCGCGAACAGGCCGCGCGTGAACGCCTCGATCCAGCGCTCGTCGGCCTCCGGCAGCGCGCCGGCGAGCAGTGCCCAGCGCGGACGCGCGCCCATGGCGGCGAGGTCGGACAGGTTCACGGCGAGCACCTTGTGCCCAAGCGCTTCCGGGTCCGCGTCGGGAAGGAAGTGGCGCCCCTCGACCAGCATGTCCACCGAGATCGCGAGCTCGTGCCCCGGCGCGGGCGCGACGATCGCGGCGTCGTCGCCGATGCCGACACGCACGTACGGATCGTGGACCGTGCGCTTGAAGAAGCGGTCGATGAGCGCGAATTCGTTCATTCCGCGCCCGGGAAGCGAGGCATGCGCCCTCAGCGCGACAGCGCGGCGATCTCGGCCGCGCGCAGGTCCGCGGCGAGCTTGTCCAGCACGCCGTTGACGAAGCGATGCCCGTCGGTTCCGCCGAACGCCTTGGCGAGCTCGACCGCCTCGTTGATCACGACCTTGTACGGGATCTCCACGCGCGCCTTCAACTCCCACGCCCCGATGAGGAGGATGGCGCGCTCCACGGGCGACAGCTCGGCGGGCTTGCGCGCAAGATGCGGCGCGAGCGCGGCGACAAGCGCGTCGTGCTCGTCGATCACGCCGCTCCAGAGCTCCTCGAAGTAGGGCTGGTCGGCGCGCAGGTGGCCATGGCTCGCGGCGAGGTCCGCATGGATGTCGCGCGCCGCGTTGCCCGAGAGCTGGCGCTGGTACAGACCCTGCAGCACGAGCTCGCGCGAGCGGCGGCGTTGGCTACTCGAGGTCATCGATCGCCTGCAGCAGGTTCGCCATCTCGATGGCCGCCTGCGCCGCCTCGTACCCCTTGCGGTCCATCCGTGCCTGCGCTTGCCCGTCGGTGTCGCAGGTGAGGATGCCGTTGCCGATGGGAATGCCGAACTCGAGGGCGACGCTCGACAGACCCGAGGCCGACTCGTTGCAGACGATCTCGAAATGATACGTATCGCCGCGGATCACGGCGCCCAGCGCGACGAGCGCGTCGTAGTCTCCCGTCTGCGCGAGCCGCTGCAGCGCGAGCGGTGCCTCGAGCGCGCCCGGCACCGTCACGATCGCCACGCGGTCCTCGGCGACCTTCGCCTCGCGCAGCGCGCGCAGGGCGCCCGTGAGGAGCCCCTCGCCGATCTCGGGATTGAAGCGCGATTGCACGACGGCGACTCGCAGATGGGCGCCGGACACGTCGGGCGCGATGCGCTTGAGAGGCATGAATCGGGGTTACGGGGACCTGCGCGCCGGAAGCTCGCTCACGTAGCCCGTCACCTCGAGGTCGAAGCCGGCCATGCTCGGCATCTTGCGCGGCTTGGCAAGGAGGCGCATACGGCCGACGTTCAGGTCGCGCAGGATCTGCGCCCCGATGCCGTAGTTGCGCAGGTCGAGCTTCGACGGCGCCGGCGGCGCGTCGGAGAGCGCGCGCTCGCGCAGCTCCGCGGCGCTCTCGGGCCGGTGCAGGAGCACGATCACGCCGCGCCCCGCCTGCGCCACGGCGGCGAGCGCGCCGGGGACGGTCCAGGAGTGGCTCGCGCTGTCGGCGTCGAGAAGGTCCATCACGGAGAGCGGCTCGTGCACGCGCACGAGCGTCTCGGTCTCGGGCGAGATGGGGCCGCGCACGAGCGCGAGGTGCGTGGCGTCGGAAATCTTGTCGCGGTACACGACCAGGCGGAACGCGCCGTGCGGCGTGTTGAGCGGCCGCTCGGCGATGCGCTCGACGATGCGCTCGGTGCGGCTGCGATAGTGGATGAGGTCGGTGATGGCGCCGATCACGAGGCCGTGCTGCTGCGCGAACGCCTCGAGATCCGGCATGCGCGCCATCGTGCCGTCGTCGCGCATGATCTCGCAGATCACGGTGGCCGGGGTGAGGCCCGCGAGGCGCGCGAGGTCGCATCCCGCCTCCGTGTGGCCGGCGCGCACGAGGACGCCGCCGGGCTGCGCCATCACCGGGAAGATGTGGCCCGGCTGCACGAGGTCGCGAGGGCTCGCGTCGGGCGCGACCGCCGCCTGCACCGTGCGCGCGCGGTCCGCCGCGGAGATGCCGGTGGTGACGCCGACGGCGGCCTCGATCGACACCGTGAAATTGGTGCCGTGCCCGGAGCGGTTGGAGGTGACCATCGGCGCCAGGCCCAGGCGCCGGCAGCGCTCCTCCTCGAGCGTGAGGCAGACGAGGCCGCGCGCGTGCCTCGCCATGAAGTTGATCGTGTCGGCGGTGACGAACTGCGCGGCGACGACGACGTCGCCCTCGTTCTCGCGGTCTTCCTCGTCGACCAGCACGACCATGCGACCGGCTTTGAGCTCGGCGACGATCTCGGGAATGGTGGCTAGCGGCATGGCCGCAAGTTTACCGCACGCGGTGCCGCGTCAACCCGTGAGGTACACCGTCTTGTGCAGGTAGTCGGGGGCGCTCAAGCTCTCGACGACGAAGTCCGCGACGTCGGCGCGCGGGATGCGCTTCGGCCGCCCTGCGGGCGGCGCCGTGACGGCCTGGTACAGCCCCGTCGCCTTGCCGCCGGTCATGGACGACGGCCGCACGATCGTCCATTCGACTGCGCTTGCGCGGATCAGCGCTTCCTGCCGGCGCTTGCCTTCCGACGCACCGCAGGCGACGCACAGCAGCCTGCTCACGCGGTGCATCCGCATCGCCGCCAGAAGATGCGCGGTGCCGCGCGAGAGAACGCCCTCCGCGCCGACGGTCCATACGACGGCGTCCTGTCCGGCCACGGCGCGGTCGACATCCGTATCGTCGTTGGCGTCGCCGGCGACGAGGCGCAGGCCGCTGACGGGCCCCGCGAACGCGGCGGCGCTGCGCGCCATCAGGCTGAGCGTGTGGCCCGCGGCGTGCGCGGCGACGACGACCGCGTGGCCGATGCCGCGCGTGCCGCCGATCACCACCACGTTCATGCGTGGGCCGGCAGCGCAGCCAGCCGCGGCTCCGCCTGCGGCGCGCGCACGCGCAACCACGCCGCGTACAGCGCGGGGAGAAAGACGAGGGTGAGCACCGTCGCGACGACGATGCCGCCCATCATCGCCACCGCCATCGGTCCGAAGAAGTCGCTGCGCGCGAGCGGGATCAGCGCGAGCACCGCCGCGGCGGCCGTCAGCACGATCGGCCGGAAGCGGCGTACCGTCGCGCCGACGACCGCGTCCGACGGCGCGTGGCCGGCGGCGATGTCCTGGTCGATCTGGTCGACGAGGATGATCGAGTTGCGCATGATGATGCCGGCGAGGGCGATGGTGCCGAGCATCGCCACGAACCCGAACGGCTTGCCGAACGCGAGGAGCGCGAGGACGACGCCGATCAAGCCGAGCGGCGCGGTGAGCACGACCATGGCCGTGCGCGCGAAGCTGCGAAGCTGCAGCATGAGCAGCGTCAGCACGACGAGCGCCAGCACCGGCATGCCGGCCGCGATCGACTTCTGGCCGCGCGTGGAGTCCTCCACCGCGCCGCCGATCTCGACGCGGTAGCCGAGCGGAAGCCGCGCGCGGATGGGCGCGAGCTCACGGTCGATGCGCTTTGCCACGTCGGGTCCCTGCGCGTCGCCCACCACGTCCGAGCGCACCGTGATCGTCGGCAGGCGGTCGCGCCGCCACACGATGCCGTCCTCGAGCTCGTAGCGGATGTCGGCGATCTGGGTGATCGGCACCGCCTTGCCGTTGCGCGAGGGAATGGCGAGATCGGGCAGGAAGCTCATGCGCGCGCGCTCGTCGGCGGCGCCGCGCAGCAGCACCTCGATCTGCTTGTCGCGCTCGCGGAAGTACGTCACCGAGAATCCGGAAAGCGAATTGTTGAGGAAGGTCGCGAGCTCCTGCGTGGAGATGCCCAGCACGCGCGCCTTGTTCTGGTCGATCGCCACCCGTATCACCTTCGACGGCTCGTCCCAGTCGAACTGCACGTGCGCGGTCTCGCGGTCGTTGCGCATGAGCCTGGCGACCTCGTCGGCGATCCCGCGAATCGTGGCGATGCTCTCCCCGGAGACGCGGAATTGCACGGGGAATCCGACCGGCGGGCCGTTCTCGAGGCGGGAGATGCGGCCGCGAAGCTCCGGAAAGTCGGTCTCGAAGAGCGCGAGCAGGCGGTCGCGCACCTTCTCGCGGTCGGGGATGCTCTTCGCGGTCAGCACGACCTGGGCGAAGTTTGATTGCGCGAGCTGCTGGTCGAGCGGCAAGTAGAAGCGCGGCGCGCCGCTGCCGACGTAGGTGACGTAGCTCTCCACGCCCGCGTCCTGGTCGAGCACGCGCTCGAGCTTCTCCGCGGCGGCGAGCGAAGCGGCGAACGAGCTGCCTTCGGCGAGGCGCAGGTCGACCAGCAACTCGACGCGCGAGGACGCCGGGAAGAATTGCTGCGGGACGAACCGGAACAGACCGACCGCGCCGACGAACACGGCAAGCGTCGCGGCAAGCACGGCGTAGCGGTGGTCCACGCACCACGCCACGGCCCGGCGAAGCCGCGCGTAGAACGGCGTGGCGTAGACGTCGTGTACCGCCGCGGCGGGCGCGGGCCGCGGCCGGCCGGTCAGGCGCGAGAAGAGCCGGCGCGGCCACGACGGCGCGTGCATCGCGTCGCGCTCGGGCAGCATGCGGTACCCGAGATACGGAATGACGACCACCGCGATCACCCACGAGGCAATGAGCGCGATCGCGGAGACCTGGAAGATCGAGCGCGTGTACTCGCCCGTGCTGCTCTTGGCGAGCGCGATCGGCAGGAATCCGGCCACCGTGACCAGCGTGCCGGTCAGCATCGGGAACGCGGTGCTCGCGTAGGCGAAGCTCGCGGCGCGGAAGCGGTCGAAGCCCTGCTCGATCTTGATCGCCATCATCTCGACCGCGATGATCGCGTCGTCGACCAGCAGGCCGAGCGAAAGGATGAGCGCGCCGAGCGAGATCTTGTGCAGGCCGATGTCGAACAGATACATGAACACGAACGTCACGGCGAGCACGAGCGGGATCGACACCGCGACGACCAATCCGGTGCGAAGCCCGAGGCTCACGAGCGACACCGCGAGCACGATGATCACGGCCTCGGCGAGCGAGCGCAGGAACTGGTTGATCGAGCGCTGCACCGCGCGCGGCATGCTCGCGACCTGCGTGAGCTCCACACCGACCGGCAGCGCCTGCGCGATGCGCGCCGTCTCGCGGGTCAGGTCGTGGCCGAGCTCGATCACGTCCCCGCCTTTCACCATGGTGACGCCGAGGCCGAGCGCCTCCTTGCCCTGCCAGCGCATCTTCTGCGTGGGCGGGTCGACGTAGCCGCGCGCCACCTTGGCGATGTCGCCCAGCCGGAACACGCGGTCGTTGGCGCGGATCGCGATGTCGCGGATGGCCTCAACGCTGTCGAAGGCGCCGGTCGGGCGCACGTAGATGCGGTCGGTCGCGGTGTCGAACACGCCGCCCGCGGCGACCGCGTTCTGCCTGGCGAGCGTGTCGATGATCTGCGCCGGTTCCACGCCCAGCGTCGCGAGCTTGGCGTTGGACAGCTCGATGAAGACCTTCTCCTCCTGCTCGCCGAAGAAGTCGACCTTGGCCACCCCCGGCACGCGCAAGAGCTCGGCGCGGACCTTGTCGCCGAACTCCTTCAGCTCGCGATAGCCGAAGCCGTCGCCCGTGAGCGCGTAGATGTTGGTGTAGGTGTCGCCGAACTCGTCGTTGAAGAATGGCCCCTGGATGCCCGCGGGAAACTGGTTGCGGATGTCGGAGAGCTTCTTGCGCACCTGGTAGAACGCGTCGGGCGCCGACTCCGGCGGCGCCGAATCCTTGAGCGCGAAGAAGACCATGGACTCGCCGGGCTTGCTGTAGCTTCGCACCCAGTCGACGTTGCCCACCTCCTGCAGCTTGCGCTCCACACGATCGGTGACCTGCTGCTCCATCTCGTGCGCCGTGGCGCCGGGCCACAGCGTCTTGACCACCATCACGCGGAAGGTGAAGGGCGGGTCCTCCGACTGGCCGAGCCGCTGGTACGCGAGCACGCCGGCGATCGCGAAGACGAGGATGAAGTACAGCACGAGCGACCGGTTGGAAAGCGCCCACTCGGAAAGGTTGAAGCGCGGCCGCGCGGGACCGCTCGGCGTCGATTCGTAGGGCACGGCCTAGCTTCGTGCCCGCGCGGCTGCCGGCGTGCCGGACGCCGACGATGGGCCGGCGTCGTAGGGGCGCACGACTTCGCCGGGGATCAGCTTGTGCACGCCGGCTCCGACGATCCAGTCGCCGTTGGCGACCCCGGAGGTCACGATCACGCCGTCCTCGCGGTACTGCGCGATCGAGACGGGCGTCAGGCTGACCCGTCCGGTCGCGGCGTCGTAGCGCCACACCGCGGGAGCGCCGTCGCGGTGGTAGATCGACGTGAGCGGCAGCAGCGCGCCCTGCGCGTCGCCTGCGCCCAGCACGGCGACGTTGGCGGTCATCCCCCACGAAAGCGACGGGTCCGCGTCGTCGATCGAAACGCGCACCGCGAACGTGCGCGTCATGGCATCTACGGCCGGTGCGATCTCGCGCACGTGCGCCCGGTACTGCTTCGAAGGCTGCGCCCACAGCATGACGACGAGCGAGCGCGCGTCCTTGACCTCGCCGATGCGGCTCTCGGGAACGCTGATCGCCACCTCGCGCTCGTCCTCGCGCGCGATGCGCACGACCGCCTGCCCGGCGGTCACGACCTGACCCGGCTCCGCCCCGACCGCCGTGACCACGCCGTCCTCGTTGGCGAGGAGCGTGGCATAGCTCGCCTGGTTGCTCGCCACCGCGAGGTTCGCGATCGCCTGCTCGTACCTGGCGCGGTTGGCGTCCTGCGCGCTGCGTTTCGCGTCGAGCGCGGAGGCGCTGATGAACTTCTCGCGATACAGGTTCTGATAGCGCTGGTACTCGGCCTGCGCGAAGCGGTATTCCGTCTCGGTCGCGGCGACCTGCGCCTTCGCGGCCTCCGCCTGCAGGCCGGTATCGGCGGGGTCGAGACGGGCGAGCGTCTGCCCCTTCTTCACCCGTGCGCCGACGTCGACCGTGCGCGCAACCACCTTGCCGCCGATGCGAAAGCTCAAGTCGGCCTCGTGGCGCGGCTTGACCTCGCCCGCGAATACCGCGGCCTCGCCGGTGTTGCCGACGGCCACGCGCGTGAGCTGCACCGGGCGCACGGACTGCTGCGGCGCGGGCGGCGCGCCGCACGCCGCGAGAACGAGCGCCACGGCTGCGACGATCCAGCGAGCGCTCATCGCGCACCTCCGGCCCGTCCGATCGTCCCGTTCCACAGCGCGACCAGCGCGCGGTCGAGATCGGCCGGATAGGAAATCGCGAAGACGGGCGGCACTTCGCCGGGACCTGCCGACGCCGGACAGTGTCCGCCCGACTCCCCGATCATCTGCCACAACCCGAGGATGAGGGCGTAGCTGTGGCGAAGCAGCGCGATGCCGTCGCCGGGCGCGAGCTCGCGGAAATGACGCTCGAGCCCCGCGCCGGCGCGCATCAGGCGCTCGGCCATGCGCTGCTTGAACGCGAGCGCGGCCTCCGGCGGCACGCCCTGCGCCATCATCCCGAAGCAGCGCGCCGCGAGCGGAAGGAAGAGCGGCGGGTCGACGATGTGCTCGTGAGTGAGCCCGAGCACGTCCGCGATCGCCACCGGAGCGCCCTGCTCGAGCCGATCGATCAGCGCCCGGAAGAAGCCGTCGATGTTGCGCTCGTGGACCGCGAGGAGGAGCTCCTCCTTGCTCGGAAAATAAAGGTAGACCGTGCCCTTGGCGAGGCCCGCCTCGTCGGCGACGTCCGCCATGTTGGCGATGCGCTCGGGCGAGCGCTGGAGCAGGCGCGCGGCCGCATCCAGAATCGCGTCGTGGCGCTCCTGCTTGTCTTCGGCCTGGATGGCCCGCTGCCGGATGACCATGGCTTCCCTTCCTGTCCCGAATGGGCCCGCTAACTGACTGCGGGTCACTTGTGCGGCAGCGTAAGTGACTCCGAGTCAGTTGTCAAGCGCTCGGTCAGAAAAGGGCAAGCGTGGCCCGGGTCAGGGCGCTTTGCGGGTCGGCGTGGTCGAGTTGGACGGAGAAGTGGTCCCCGCCGGGGATGAGCAGAGGCCCGTCGGCCGGGCGCCGGTTGGCCGGCCAGGCGTCCCACATGAGCCGGGACTGGCGGATGAACTCGCTCGTCTCGCGGTCCCCGCAGGCTATGACGAGCGGCGCGCCGATGCGGCTTGGATACGCGGCCGGCGACATCCGGCGGGCCTCCTCGAGGTCGAGCCTGAGGTCCGCGTTGTACGAGAAGTCGACGAGCGGCGTGAGGTCGTGCACGCCGGACAGGGTCACCCCGCCTGCGATCGGCGCGCGGTCGAACCCGTGCGCGGTCCAGTCGGCGGCGTACATCATCGCCACGAGGTGCCCGCCGGCCGAGCTGCCGCCGATGACCAGCGGGGCCGGAGCGCCATGCTTCGGCCCCTCGCCCGCGACCCACGTCACGGCGCGCCGACACTCGTCCACGATGGTGGAGATCGACACCTGCGGGCAGAGGTCGTACTCGACGACAGCCACCGCGATGCCTTGGTCGAGCATCGGCCCCGCGACGAAGGAGTAGTCGTCCTTCGAAAGGGCGCGCCAATAGCCGCCGTGGATGTAGAGGTACGTGCCGCGCGGCTTGCCCGCGGGCACGAAGAGGTCGAGCACCTCTCGTGGGTTCGGTCCGTAGCGGAGGTCGAGCTTCGGGGCGTAGCGCTCGCGCGCCGCCCGAGACAGGGAGGCGTACTGCGCGAAGTAGCGCGGATGATCGGGGACGGCCGCGCGGTTGTTGTAGCCTCGCTCGACCTCTTCGGAGGTCATGCCTTGACGATCTCGACCGTCAGCGGCGTCAAGTTCGCGATCCGTCCCTCGAGCCGGTCGCCGGTCACGACCGCGCCCACGCCGGCGGGCGTGCCGGTGAACACGAGGTCGCCGGGCATGAGCTCGTAGTAGCGCGACAGGAACGCGAGCGTGTGCGGAACGTCCCAGATCATGTCGGCGAGGTCGCCCTGCTGCCGGCGCGCGCCGTTGACGTCGAGGGTGATGGGTCCCTGCGCGAGCGTGCCGGTCTGCGCGATGGGGTGGATCGGCGCGATGGGCGCCGCCTGCGCGAACGACTTGCCGATGTCCCATGGGCGTTTCTTCTCGCGCATCTCGTTCTGCAGGTCGCGCCGCGTCATGTCGAGCCCCACCGCGTATCCGAAGACGTACTCGTTCGCGTGCTCGGCGGGCACGTCGACGCCGGACTTGCCGATCGCGACGACGAGCTCGAGCTCGTGGTGGAAATTGCTGGTGGCGAGCGGGTAGCGAATGCGGCCGACCTCGGGCGGCACGACCGGCACGATCGAGTCGGCCGACTTGGTGAAGAAGAACGGCGGCTCCTTCGCGGCGTCCCCGCCCATCTCCTTCGCGTGCTCGGCGTAGTTACGCCCCACGCAGTAGATATGGCGGACCGGAAAGCGCTGCGACGACCCGTGCACGGGCACGGAAGGGACTTCCCAAAGGGCGAAGGCGTAGGTCATGGCGGTCACTATGGCTCTGCATCGGGTTGACGGGCCGGCGCCGCGTTCGCGAACGGGGGCAGCGCCAGGCAGGCGGCTTCGATACGCATCAGCGTCGGGTAGGGCGACAGGTCCATGTCCACCCGGCGCGCGTTGGCGAGCTGCGGCACGAGGCAGACGTCGGCGAGTGTGGGCGAGTCGCCGTGGCAGAAGCGCCCCGTGGCCGGATCGCGCGCCAGCGCGGTCTCGAGCGCCTCGAGGCCGACGTCGATCCAGTACTTGTACCACGCGTCCTTCTGCGCCTCCTCCACACCGACGGTTTGCAGCAGGTAGCGCAGCACGCGCAGGTTGTCGATCGGGTGGATGTCGCAAGCGACCGCAAGCGCGAGCGCGCGCACGCGGGCACGCTCCGCCGCACCGCCCGGCAGCAGCTGCGGCAGCGGCACGGTCTCGTCCAGGTACTCGATGATCGCGAGCGACTGCGTGAGCACGCGGCCCTCGTCCGTGACCAGCGCGGGCACGAGGCCCTGGGGGTTGAGCGCGAGGTAGTCCTCGCTGCGCTGGACGCCCTTGCGCAGGTGGATGAACTCGCGCTCGGGCGAGAGTCCCTTCAGATTGAGCGCGATGCGGACGCGGTACGCCGCCGACGAGCGGAAGTAATCGTAGAGCTTCATCAGAATGCCGAGATTCCCGTCTGCGCGCGGCCGAGGATCAGCGCGTGCACGTCGTGCGTGCCCTCGTACGTGTTCACCGTCTCGAGGTTGAGCACGTGGCGGATGACGTGGAACTCGTCCATGATGCCGTTGCCGCCGTGCATGTCGCGGGCGGTGCGCGCGATGTCGAGCGCCTTGCCGCAGGAGTTGCGCTTCACGATCGAGGTGATCTCCGGCGACGCCGTGCCCTCGTCCTTCATGCGCCCCAGCCGCAAGCAGCCCTGCAGGCCCAGCGTGATCTCGGTCTGCATGTCGGCCAACTTCTTCTGAATGAGCTGGTTCGCCGCCAGGGGGCGACCGAATTGCGCTCGATCGAGGGTGTACTGGCGCGCCGCGTGCCAGCAGAACTCGGCGGCGCCGAGCGCGCCCCACGCGATGCCGTAGCGCGCGCTGTTGAGGCAGCCGAACGGGCCCTTGAGCCCCTGCACGTTCGGCAGGAGGTTCTCTTCGGGCACGAACACCTCGTCCATCACGATCTCGCCCGTGACCGATGCGCGCAGCGAGAACTTGCCCTCGATCTTGGGCGCGGACAGCCCCTTCATGCCCTTCTCCAGGATGAAGCCGCGGATGATCCCCTGGTCGTCCTTCGCCCACACGACGAACACATCGGCGATCGGCGAGTTGCTGATCCACATCTTGGCGCCCGAAAGCTTGTAGCCGCCGGCGGCTGCGCGGGCGCGCGTCTCCATCGAGCCCGGATCGGAACCGTGATTGGGCTCGGTCAGCCCGAAGCATCCGATCCACTCTCCCTTCGCGAGCCGCGGCAAATACTTTCGGCGCTGCGCCTCGCTGCCGTACTCGTGGATCGGGAACATGACGAGCGAGCTTTGCACGCTCATCATCGATCGGTAGCCGGAATCCACACGCTCGACTTCGCGCGCGATGAGGCCGTAGCAGACGTAGCCAAGGCCGGCGCCCCCGTATTCCGGCGGAAGCGTGGCGCCCAGCAGGCCCAGCGCGCCCATCTCGGGAAAGATCGCAGGATCGGTGGTCTCGTGCCGGAACGCCTCGAGGATGCGCGGCATGAGCTTGCCCTGCGCGTACGCGTGCGCGGCGTCGCGCACCATGCGCTCCTCCTCGGTGAGCTGCCGGTCGAGGAGCAGCGGGTCGTCCCATTTGAACCCGGGGCGGCTCGCGCGAGCTGGACGATCGGGGGCATTCATGGTGGCTCCGGGAGGCGCGCGCGTATACGGCCTGCATTATGCCGCAGCGCCCCCGCGCGCCACGTCGAGCGCATCGCTACGCCAAACGGCCGATAGCGAAGGCGCAAGCCGGGTTCGTATCGTGATCGCGTACTTCGCGGCTCATGCGATCGCCATGCCTCTCTCCCCGCGCGGCTTCACCTTTCTCGAGCTCATGACGACGCTCGCCATCGCCGCCCTGCTGGTCGTCCTCGGGCTGCCCAGCTATCGTGCCTGGATCGACGATGCCGAGGTCCGCGACCGCGTCGAAGCGCTGGTCTACGCCATGAGCCTCGCCCGCGCAGAGGCCATCAAACGGCAGGGTCGCGTCAACCTGTGCCCGAGCGACGATGGCACGCATTGTGCATCCGGCGGCAGGTGGGAAGCGGGTTGGATCGTATTTGCCGACGACAACCACGACGGCGACCGCGATCCGGGCGAGGCGCTCGTGCGGGTGGAGCCTGCGGCCCGGCCGGGCGTCACGGTGCGCGGCAACAAGCCGGTAGCGGACTACGTGTCGTATACGAGCTTCGGCCACACCCGCATGATGAACGGAGCGCTGCAGATGGGCACGTTCACCGTGTGCCGCACGGGGAGCAAGGCCGTGGACGTGGTGCTCGCCAACGGCGGAAGGGTGCGCGTGGACCGAACTAAGAACGCCTGCCCGTAGTGTACGAAAGGGTTAGCATCGCGCCCCGCGGAGCGGGGCCTGCGGAGGAAGCGAGCGCGGGAAAACTTGCGCCCGCCGAATGTTTTCGACGTTTTTGACGCCGGCATCCCAAAACACGCAGTCAACTACAGAGGAATCGGCCGCCAGCCGTCCATTCCCTTTCCCGCGCCACTGGTCAGCCCCCTGTTTTCACCAGGAATCGATCGTCTACCATCCTCGTCAACCCAGTGGGAGTTCAATGCCATGAGGCACGTTCGCAGCGTCAAATTCGCGGGGTTCACGCTGATCGAGGTGATGATCACCGTCGCCATCGTGGGCGTCCTCGCCTCGATCGCGCTGCCCGCTTATTGGGAATCCGTCACGCGAAGCAAGATCATCGACGGCACCACGAAGCTCGGCGACTTCCGCGCGCAGCAGGAGAAGTGGTTCCTCGACAACCGCACGTACCAGAAGGTCCCGGCGGCGGGCACGAACTGCGGGGTCGACGACCCAACGCCGGGCGCCTCCGACGCTTTCTCGCTCCACTGCGACGCGCCCACGGCGTTCAGCTACAACATCACCGCCACCGGGCGCCCGGCCGCAGGCATGTCGGCCTCGTTCATCTATACGGTGGACCAGTCCAACCAGAAGTCGTCCGCGGGTCCCAGCGGCACCTTCACCAGCGCGACGTGCTGGGCCGTGCGAAAGGAC
>Ga0335083_10001547_pt1 | contig 31493 bp, 22 predicted proteins | sample Lox_Sample_42_FD_206716 | JGI IMG/M metagenome (GOLD analysis project Ga0335083, IMG submission 206716) | Soil microbial communities from Loxahatchee National Wildlife Refuge, Florida, United States - Lox_Sample_4.2 | ecosystem: Environmental > Terrestrial > Soil > Wetlands | place: USA...
CAGGAGTCGGTGTTCTCGTTCGCCAACAACATCAACACGATCGAGGGCGGCTCACACCTGAGCGGCTTCCGCTCGGCGCTGACCAGTGCGCTCAACCGGTACGCGCGCGACAAGGGTGAGCTCAAGGAGAAGGACGACAGTCTCACCGGCGAGGACGTGCGCGAGGGCCTGACCGCGGTGATCTCCGCCAAGCTGACCGATCCGCAGTTCGAGGGCCAGACCAAGACCAAGCTCGGTAACCCGGGGATGCAGAGCTTCGTGCAGTCGGTGGTCTACGCCCGCCTGTCGGAGTTCCTGGAGGAGAACCCGCAGGACGCCCGGCGGGTGATCCGCAAGAGCGTCGACGCGGCGCGGGCGCGGGCGGCGGCGCGAAAGGCGCGCGACCTGACCCGTCGCAAATCTGCGCTCGAGAACTCGGCGCTGCCGGGCAAGCTCGCCGACTGTTCGGTCAAGGACCCGTCACTCGCCGAGTTGTTCATCGTCGAGGGCGACTCGGCCGGCGGCTCGGCCGTCAGCGCACGCGACCGCAACACACAGGCGATCCTGCCGTTGCGCGGCAAGATCCTCAACGTTGAGAAGAGCCGGATCGACAAGGTCCTCCAGAACCAGGAGATTCAGGCGCTGATCACGGCGATCGGCACCGGCGTGCGCGACGAGTTCGACATCGCCAAGGCGCGCTACCACAAGATTGTGCTGCTGACCGACGCCGACGTTGACGGCGCCCACATCCGCACGCTCGCGCTGACACTGCTGTTTCGGGAGATGCAGCCCCTGATCGAGGCCGGCTATGTCTACATCGCCAAGCCGCCGCTGTATCGCATGACCAAGGGCCAGAAGCACCGGTACATCGAGCGCGAGTCCGAGCTCGAAGACATCCTGCTCGGCGACAAGTTCGAGAAGCTCGAGATCTTCGATCGCTACAACAAGCCGCTCAAGCTGACCGACACACGGTGGAAGCGCTTCAACCGGCTGCTCAAGCAGTACGACGGCTGGGCCTCGGCATTGCGCGCGGCGCACGGCCACGGGGTCATAACGTTCGTGCAGCAGGCGCGCCTGCTCGAGGAGCAGATCACGGACGCCGACGCGCTGCTGCGCCACATCACGAAGGACAGCGAGAACGGCGAGTCGCATCGCACGGAGCTGCTGTCCGAGGACGAAACCGAGGTGGTGATCCGCACGATCGAAGAGAAGACCGGGCTGTCCACGACCCATCACGTCCCGCGGGCGACGCTCGACGCGGAGGAATATCGCCGGCTCGCCGAGGTTCACGCCGAGCTGGTGGCACTGGTCGGGACTCCGCCGTTCCACGTGCGGTTGGGCGAGAACATGAAGGATGGGCCGAGCTTCGACGAACTGCGAGAGACGGTGCTCGAGATCGCTCAGCGTGGCATCGAGTACTACCGGTTCAAGGGCCTCGGCGAGATGGACGCGCATGAGCTGCGCGAGACCACGATGGATCCGGCGAGCAGGACCCTGGTCAAGGTCACGTTGGAGGACGCGGCGTCGGCCGACGTCGTGTTCTCGATGCTGATGGGCGACCAGGTCGAGCCGCGGCGCGCGTTCATCGAGGACAACGCGCTGGCCGCAAACCTCGATATCTAAGGACTGGACGTCATGGCATCGATCGACACCATCGGCGGCGGCAACATCGAGCCTCGCGGGCTCGAGGAGGAGATGCGCTCGGCGTATCTCGACTACGCCATGTCGGTGATCGTCGGGCGCGCGCTGCCCGACGTTCGCGACGGCCTGAAGCCGGTCCACCGACGCATCCTCTACGCGATGAACGAACTCGGCCTGCGGCCGCCGCGCAAGCACGTGAAGTGCGCGACGATCGTCGGCGAGGTGATGGGCAAGTACCACCCTCACGGAGACTCCGCGATCTACGACACGCTCGCGAGGATGGCGCAGGACTTCTCGATGCGCTATCCGCTGATCGACGGGCACGGCAACTTCGGGAACATCGACGGCTGGGGCGCCGCGGCCATGCGGTACACGGAGGCGCGCCTCGACCCGCTGGCGACGGAGTTGCTCCGTGACATCGACCAGGAGACGGTCGACTTCGCGCCGAACTTCGACGGCTCTAAGCAGGAGCCAATCGTCCTGCCCGCGCGCTTCCCGAACCTGCTGGTCAACGGCGGCTCCGGGATCGCGGTGGGGATGGCGACGAACATCCCGCCGCACAACCTGCGCGAGGTCGTAGCAGCGACGCTCGCCTACGTCGACGATCCGGACATCCAGGTCGAGGGCCTGATGAGGTACGTCAAGGGTCCGGACTTCCCGACCGCCGGAACGATCCTCGGCCGGGAGGGGATCCGCGACGCCTATGCCACCGGGCGCGGGCGGATCCGGGTGCAGGCCAAGGCGCACATCGAGCCGATCGGCCAGGGCAAGGAGGCGATCATCGTCTCGGAGCTGCCGTTCCAGGTGCGCAAGGGCGGCGACGGCGGCGTGATCGAGAAGATCGCCACGCTCGTCCACGAGAAGAAGCTCTCCGAGATCACCGACATCCGCGACGAGTCGGATCGCAACGGCATGCGGATCGTGATCGAGCTCAAGCGCGATGCGATCCCCAAGGTCGTGCTCAACAAGCTGTTTAAGCACACGCCGATGCAGCAGACGTTCGGCGTGAACATGGTCGCGCTGGTCGACAACGTGCCGCGCACGCTGTCGCTGCGCGAGGTGATCGGCCACTACGTCGATCACCAGCGCGAGGTCATTGTCCGCCGCACGAAGTACGAGCTGCGCCGGGCCGAGGAGCGCGCCCATGTGCTCGAGGGACTGCTGATCGCGCTGGCCAACCTCGACGAGGTGATCGCGCTGATCCGCGGGTCCCAGACCCCGGAGGTTGCGCGCACCGGGCTGGTCGAGCGCTTCGAGCTGACCGTGGTCCAGGCCCAGGCGATTCTCCAGTTGACCCTGAGCCGCCTGACCGCGCTCGAGGCCGGCAAGATCAAGCAGGACCACCAGGACCTGATCGAGCGGATCAAGGAACTACGCGAGATCCTCGGCGACGAGGCCAGGGTCAACTCGTTGATCAAGGAGGAGCTGACCGAGATCGCCGAGACCTACGGCGACGACCGGCGGACCGAGATCGTCCATGCCGAGGGCGAGATCGACATCGAGGACCTGATCGCCGATCAGCAGATGGTCATCTCGATCACCCACTCGGGCTACATCAAGTCGCTGCCGCTCTCGACCTACCGCCAGCAGCGCCGCGGCGGGGTCGGCGTGACAGGGATGGAGATGAAGGACGACGACTACATCGAGCACCTATTCGTCTCCTCCACGCACGACTACCTGCTGTTCTTCACCAACCGCGGGAAGGTCTACCGGCTCAAGGTCTACGAGCTGCCCGAGGCCTCGCGCACCGCGCGCGGGCGGGCGCTGGTCAACCTGCTGCCGCTCCGCGAGGGCGAGCGGGTCCAGTCGGTCCTGGCGACGCGCGACTTCGGCGAGGGCAAGTACCTCGTGTTCGCCACCCGCAACGGCATGATCAAGAAGACCGAGTTCGGCGCCTACAACACTCCGATCAAGGCCGACGGGATCATCGCGATCAACATCCGCGACGACGACGAGCTGATCGCCGTTCGGCGGACCTCCGGCCACGACGACATCATCATGGTCTCCCGCTCGGGGCAGGCCGCGCGGTTCAGCGAGTCGCAGGTCCGCGCAATGGGCCGGGACACGAGCGGCGTGCGCGGAATGAATGTGTCCCAGAAGGGCAACGCGGTACTCGCAATGGACGTCGCGCGTGACGACCAGGAGCTGCTTGTGGTCACCGAGAACGGCTTTGGCAAGCGCACGCCGATCCCCGACTATCCGGTCAAGGGCCGCGGCACGATGGGCGTCAAGACGATCACGCTGACCGAGAACAAGGGTGCGCTGGCCGGCTCGCTCGTCGTACGCGAGCACCAGGAGCTCGTGTTCATCTCCCAGAACGGGATGGTCCAGCGGACCTCGGTGCGCGGGATCAATCGCTACGGGCGCGCGTCGCAGGGCGTCCGCGTGATGAACATCCGCGACGATGACCAGGTCAGCGCGGTGGCGCTGGTGGTCGAGTCCGAGACGTCCACGGCCGCGCCGGTCGCAGAGGAGGGCGACGCTTCGCTGGAGGCGCCGGCCGACGGCGAATCAGGGATCTCGGCGGAGTCGCCGATCGAGGATGAAGGCGCCGCCGACGACGATCTCAGCGGCGACGAATTCGCAGACGAAGAGTAGTAGAAGAGTCCCCGGTGCGGGGGCCCCAGATTCCTCAAGCGCCGTCTGAAACCGACCGATAAGCGGTCAAATGGGACTCGGTCGGCCACAGTCGCGGTCGCTGGCGAACAGCGCCGGCGCGGTCGAGCGACCCGCGGTTCGGAGCGTCCCTCGGCGCGGTCAACGTCGGATGGTGCTGGCGCTCGCGATCGCATGGTTGGCGCTGATCGGGGCCGGCTGCTGGCTGCTGGCTGCCTCGCAGGCGAACAACCGCAAGGCGATGGAGGGGCGGTTGCAGACCCGGGTCCAGTACGCGGCGAAGTTCGTGTCGCTCTATGCGGACGATCTCCTGGCCAGCCAGCGCGCCCAGGCGCTCAGCTGGTTCGCGGCGCCGACCATCAGCCAGGCCACGCTCGATCGCGACACGGGTGCGCTCGGGCTCGAGGCCACGGTCGTGCTCGATTCCCGCGGCCACGTGATCCGGTCGGCAACCACCACGCCGCTGCCCCTTACCCACCTCCTCACGCGCAAGTACGCGAACCTCGGCGGCGTGTTCGCGATGCCGGACGCGTCCGGCGTGTCGATCAGCAATATCGACGGGTATCCGGTCCTCACCTTCGGGGTCGCCTACCAGACGCCTTCCTCTGGCCGGCGCGTCTTCGCGGGCACGTACGCGATGTCCGAGAGCGTGCTGCCCGCGGTCCTAGGGAGCGTGCTCTCGAGTTCGGGATGGCAGTCGTATCTGGTCGACTTGAACGGAGGCCTGCTCGCTGGCGTCACGTCCGGAGGGGTCCAGGCCGGCACGCTCGTGCAGGCAGATCCTCGGCTGGCGGCGGCGGACCGTCGCGCGCCGAACGGCTCGTATGACAGCCCGCAGGGGAAGCAGTACTACGTCACTGCACCGGTGGCGGGAACGGTCTGGCGGATCGTCCTGCGCGACCCCGAGGCGCAGCTATTCACGTTCCTCAACGGCGCCGGCAGATGGCTCGCGTGGTTCGCGATCGCCGGGCTGGCGGCGGCGGGGCTCGCGATCATCGTGCTGATCACGCGCCTTCAAGGCCGCCGCGAGCAGCTCGTCCGGCTAAACACCGAGCTCGCGCGACTCGCCGCCGTCGACCCGCTAACCGGGCTGCGGAACCGCCGGGCGATCGGCGAGTACCTGCACGACGCGCTGAGCGCCGCCCGCCGGCACGAGCAGTCCCTGTCGGTGCTGGTCGTCGACATCGACCACTTCAAGACGATCAACGACACCCTCGGCCACCGGATCGGTGACGCCGTACTCGAGCACACCGCCCGGGTTCTCGACGGCGCCCTGCGCGCCGAGGACGCGATCGGGCGCTGGGGCGGCGAGGAGTTTCTGCTCGTCCTTCCGAGTACCGACGAGGAAGGCGCGCTCCGGGCGACCGAGCGCCTCCGGGACGCGCTGGCCGGTGATCAGCCGGGGGAGGCGCGCTCGCACCAGCTGCCGGTCACGATCACGATCGGCGTCGCCGAGTGGCAGCACGAGGACATGGACGAGCTGATCAGCCGCGCCGACAGCGCGCTCTACGTCGGCAAGGCCGCGGGCCGGGACACCGTGCAGGTGTCGAGCCCGGCCGTCGGGCCGATCTAGTCGCGCCCCTTAAAAGGTGAAGGGCGCCGTCGACCCGACGCCCTTCACAGTTTGGCTGGCATCACCGATGCGAGGTTAGATACGGACCGGAGGGACCAATCCCGGCACTCGCGCCGGCGGTGTCTCGGGGGGACTCCGCTAGGCGGGGTCAGCCTCCGACTTAGCGGCCGGACACCTCCAGGGTCCCGCAAGAACTTTCAGACAGTCGGACCACCTCCTTTCTCTGGTATCGATCAGATTACCAACCGCGATGGCGCGATTGGTTGCGCTTACTCGGGTGGCTCCGGCTGGGGTCGGTTCCCGGCGGGTAAAGGCGGGCATCTGAGGGCGGGTGCGGCGTGCCTCCGGGCCTCCTGGGAGGGTTCGGTGGCATGCATTTCCTGCCAGTCGAGGCGCCCGCGGGCTACCGTGGCAGACGATGCGCGTGGGGGCATGCGCGGTCTGCCACGATCTCGGCGACCGGCGTCGATCGGCCGGTTCTGCACGTCGACCGTGGACCGGCGCGTTCGCGAGCAACAGGATCGAGGCGGTCGTCAGCGACCGGACCCGCACGCGGCCGAAGCTACGCGGCCAGGTACTGCTGCCAGGCGACGGGGATCGTCGGGCTCGCCACGTGGATGAAGACGGTGGCGCTAGGCATCCGCGGGGGCTTGAGCAGGTGCATCCCGACCTGGCGCGGGAGGGCGTCGCCCTTGCGCCGGTTGCAGGGTGCGCACGAGGCGACGATGTTGTCCCAGCCGGATCCGCCGCCCTTGGACCGCGGGATCACGTGGTCGACGGTGAGGTTGGAGCGCGCGCCGCAGTACTGGCAGGTCCAGTTGTCGCGGGCGAACACGGCGCGGCGGGTGATCTTCCGCCGGTGGGTGTCGCGAGGGATCCGCACGTAGGCGACGAGCCGGATCACCACCGGCCGTGACATCGACGCGGTCGCCGAGTGGAGCTCCCAGTCGCCGTGCTCGATCACCTCGGCCTTCGCCTTGAGGAGCAGGACGACAGCACGGCGAACCGTGCAGACGTTGATCGGCTCGAAGGTCGCGTTCAATACGAGCACCCGACCACCCTCACGTCCGCGTCGCTGGTGCTCAGAAGGCGACGCGGACCACACTGGCGCTGGTACTGAAGTGGCCATGGCTGGCCGCAGTGTACCGGTGCCTCCGGTGGTGCTGATAAGCCTTGGTTACCGCTTCAGACGATGGCGGCCGGGAACGAGCCGAGGACGCGGAGCACCTCGACGTGCCCGCGGAGCCCGGCGAGTGCGTCGGCGACGTGCGGCTCGATGTCGCGGCCCTCGAGATCGAGGAAGAACATGTAGCGCCCGAGCCCCTGCTTGCGCGGGCGGGACTCGATCCGGGTGAGGTTGACGTCCCGGGTGGCGAACTCGGCCAGGCAGTGGACCAGCCAGCCGGGCGCTTCGGAGCCGACCCCCCAGAACACGACCGCGGTCTTCCACGGCCCCAGCGGCGGCGCATGCGCCGAACCCACCCCTCCCGGTAGCGCGCCGACCGGCGCGAGCCAGACGAACCGGGTCTCGTTGTCGGCCACGTCCTCGACCCCGGCCCGGAGCACCTGGCAGCCGTACCGCTCGGCGGCCACGCGGTTCCCGAGTGCGGCCCACGGGCCGTCGTGCTCGGCGACGGTCTTGACCGCCTCGGCGGTGGAGCTGCCTGCGAGCACCTGGGCCCCCGGCAGTCGCGTGCGGATGAACCGGGCGCACTGCGCCGTCGCCTGCGGATGTGACACGACCGTGTCGATCTCCGAGAGCTCGAGCGGGGTCCGCGCGATCAAGCAATGCCGGATCGGATGCACGACCTCGCCGATGATCGCGACGTCCTCGGTCTCCATCGCGAGCGCGTCGAGCGTCGCGTTGACCGAGCCCTCGAGCGAGTTCTCGATCGGGACCAGCGCCCGTTGGACCGCCCCGAAGTGGACGGCCATCACGGTGTCGTAAATCGTGGGATATGGGACCGCCTCGAGCTCGTGGCCGGCGGTCGCCGCGAGCAGCGCCTCCTGCGTCCAGGTGCCCTCGGGGCCGAAGTACGCGACGCGCACTGCGGGCGGGCTCACTAGGCCGAGCGCTGCCGCACGTCCGTCCCGAGCGCGCGTTTGATCGCCTCGTCCTCCTCGGGTGAGAGCTCGAGCTCGGGCTTGCCCTCCCGGACCTCCTTGGCGTACAGGCGGGCCTGGTCGCGATGGTGGATCGAGGACAGCACGAGCCCTGAGCGGTTCGCGTCGAGCAACGCGATCGAGGTCGACTGGCGCCCCGACATCTCGCCGTAGGCGTCGTAACGAATCAGCGCCCGGTAGGCGACGGAACCGTCGATCCGGCGCTCCGCCGTGTCCATCCGGCTCTCGAGTTGCTGGGAAGCGTCCTGGACGTAGTCGTACAGCGCCTCGAACTGCTGCTGGAGCGAAGCCGCGTGCGCCACGAGGTCCTGCTCGCGACCGCCCAGGATCATCCGTTGGGCGGCGCGCAGGCGTCGGAGCTTGACGCCGAGAATCGCGCAGGACAGGAGCGCCAGGAGGGCGCCGGCGGCGGCCGCCATCGCGACGATGCCGGCATTGCTCGTCAGGTTGTGCACTGCCGACAGCATACGGTCAGTCCAGACCTCACTGGAACGTGACCGGGAACGTCAACGAGTTGTTCGCCGTGTTCTTCTCACCCGGGACCGGGACGACTTCGGCGGTGACGTTATGGGAACCCTTCGGAGGCGATGCCGTGAGCGTCACCTGGCAGCTCGTGGTCTCTCCGGCGGTGGTCTGAGGCACGATCGTCTGCCCGTTAACGCTCGAGCCCGACACCGTCACCCGACACTTCACGTTGTTCTCGGTGTTCTGCCCGGTGTTCGCGAAGTTCAGCGTGAACGTCGGCGCGGGGCTCGCCGGGATCGAGTTCGTAGAGCCGGTCTGGAGCGTGCTTCCGCCGACGCTGACCGAGTTCAGCATGTGGCCGTGCAGACCGGGGGCGATGTTCTGGGTGGTCTGGCCCGACGACGAGGGCAGCGTCACGTGCAACGCGGTCGCGACGTTCTGAGGGTTAAGCCAGTCGATCGATGGAAGGAACTGCTGCGAGTTGAGCTGCTGACCGCCGAGCCCGCCGACGCTGATCCCCGCCGCTCGCAGGGCGCCGACGATCTGCGGGACGCTGTACCCCTTGTACAGCACGTCGGACCCGTAGAAATAGGCCATCTGCGCGGCGATGTTGTCGACGGCGTCCTTGCTGGTCGTGGACTGAAGAGCGGGCTGTACCTGGCCGGCGATGGTGTTCATCGCGTCTTTGCGCATCTGAAGCGCCTGTACGAACTGCTGCTGGGCCCCCTTCACCTCGTCGGGAACGCTGAGGTTCTTCGCGTCCTTGAGCTCGGTCGTGGCGTCGTTCACCGCCTGGGCGAGTCCCTGCGACATGCTGGTCGGGTCGCTCGTGCCGGTCTGAAGCACTCTGAAGAAGTTCGTGCCGGTCTGGACCGAGCGCGCGTTCAGCGAGGCGACGTTGTTGTTGTAGTCCTTGAGCGCGCTGTTCCGGGCGCTCGTCTCGCAGCTGTTGACGAGGACCGCGATCAGGATGATCGCGACCACGACCACAGCCGCCAGCCCGATGCGGCGGACCATGATCGCCTGGCGGTCCGCGGCTGGAGGCCGGCGTCCACCCCCTCCCGAGGGTCGGCGTCGGCGCGGTGCCGCCCGTGGCGTGGTACGAGTCTCCTCAGGCTCGTCGAAGAACGACAGCTGTTCGCTCCTTGCGGAATCGGAAGCGCTCAGTATGACCGGCGGAACGGCGGTACGGCCATTCCGAACAATTGCAGGGAAAGGGGAAGCCCCCGGTTTCCGCGAAAAACGCGCCGTGAGCGCGCGTGATTCGTCCGATTCGGAGACTCCGACGAGGATCGCGGGCGCGGGCGGGCCTGACGAGCGAGTTCGATCGGATGCGCCGGTCGTCCTCGACCGATACGAGCTTCGCCGCCGGCTCGGCACCGGAGCCTTCGGGACCGTGTGGCTGGCGCGGGACGAACGTCTCGATCGAGAGGTGGCGATCAAGATCCTTCCCCGTGAACGCGTGATCGGCGGACGGTTCGAGCGCGAGGCCCGCGCCGCCGCCAGGCTGGCGCATCCGGGGATCGTCACCTTGTACGAGGCCGCCGTCGACGAAGAGGGCGCGTACCTCGTGTCCGAGCTCGTCCGCGGAACCACGCTCGACCGGCTTCTCGCCGAGGGGCGGCTGTCGGACCGAGACGTGGTTCACATCGGCGTCGCGCTGTGTGACGCGCTCGCCCATGCCCACGCGAACGGAGTGATCCATCGTGACGTCAAGCCGTCCAACGTGCTGATCCCCAAGCGCCCGACCTCCCCCGCCGGCCTGGCCCGACTGACCGACTTCGGCGTCGCGCGCGTGCTCGGAGGCGACTCGCTGACCCTGACGGGTGACGTGGTCGGGACGGCTGCGTATATGGCACCCGAGCAGGCGCAGGGACTCCCGGCCGGCGCCCCGGCGGACCTGTTCTCGCTCGCGCTCGTGCTGTACGAAGCGCTGACCGGCGTCAATCCGGTGCGGACCGAGACGGTGCCCCAGTCCGGACGGCGTCTGGGCACGCACCTGCCGCCCCTCCGCCGCCAGCGGCGAGACCTTCCGCGTGACCTCGGCCGGGCGATCGACCTGGCGCTGAGGCCACGCCCGAGCGAGCGGGGGCGGCTCGACGAGCTACGGAGCGCACTCGTCACCGTCGCCGGCCAGATGCGCGACGAGCCCGGCGTGGTTGGCGAATTCTCGTTGCGCCCGCGTACGACGTTCCGGCGCGGTGCCGATACGGACGAGATCAACCTCCGGATCGAGGATCACCGCCGGCGGGCCGAAACGAAGGGGCGCCCTGCGCCCATCCCCGCGGAACTCGACGCAGAGGAGCCGGTCGATCCGCGCATCCGGCGTGAGAATGTCCACATACCGTGGCCGCGTCGCGCTGTCGCGGGCGTCGCGTCGGCGACCCTGAGCGCCTGGCTGGCACGTCATGCCCCGGGCTCATCGCCGGTTCCGGTCGCGGTGACGGCGTGCGTTGCGGGGCTCCTGGTCGCGGCCCTCCCTCGCGCCGGCTGGCTCGCGCTGACCGCGTTCATGGCCACATGCCTGGTGACGCACGCGCACGCCGGTGGGGCGCTGCTGCTCGTCGCGGCCGCGCTCGTCCCGGTGGTGCTCTCGCCGCGCGACGGGCCGGCTTGGCCGCTTGCCGCGGGCGCTCCGGCGCTCGGCGCGATCGGCCTCGCCGGCGCATGGCCGGCCGTGGCCGGACTCGCGGGGCCCGTCTGGCGCCGCGCGACGCTCGCCGCCACGGGCTGGGTGTGGCTGGCCCTCGCGCACGCGACGTACACCTCGTCGGCCGCCGACGCCTTCCACCACTCCATAGTGCCGCTGCTCGCGGTCGGCACGCTTGTCGGCGCCGGTGTCTGGGCGGCCGCCGCGATTGTCCTCCCATGGGCGGGAATCCGGCGCTCGCCGGCGCTCGAGGCGGCGCTGCTCGCGGGTTGGGCGGCGGCGGTCGCGCTCGGCACGCTCGCGGCCTCGAACCTGGGCGCCGGGAGCCCGCAGGTGGCCACGGGCACGGTGGTTCTGGGCGCCCTCGCCGGCGCTCTTGTGGCGTTTGTCACGAGACGGGTGGGACACCGTCTCGGGAGCGCGAGATGGGCGAAAGATTGCGCGCCGACCGCGTAGCATGGAACTCAGGCAAATCCCGCCAAACCCTTGACAGCGACGGGAGATCGCCGAGCACCGATGAGCGTTCTGAAGAGTCTGGAGAACAAGATCGCAGGCCTGGTCGAGGGCACGTTCAGCCGTGCCTTCCGGTCCGAGGTCCGTCCGGTCGAGATCGCCCGCAAGCTCGCACGCGAGATGGAGGAACACAAGTCGTTCTCGGTGTCTCGGACGTACGCGCCGAACGAGTACCGGGTGTTCCTGTCGCCGCGCGACCGCGAACGCTTTGCGGGATACGAAGCAGCGTTGACAGCCGAGCTCGCCGGGTATCTGCTCGAACATGCGCGCAGGGAGCGGCTGACCTTGCTGTCACGGCCGGTGATCGAGTTCGAGACCGACGAGCGGCTCGGGTTGGGCGAATTCGGCATCCAGACCCGCGTCGCACAGCCCGAGGACGAGCCGGTCGGCGCCGCGCCCGACGCCAGGTCGGGGCGCACGATGGTTTACAGCAATGCCGAGCGGGTGTCCGAGCCGCTCGAGGAGCGGGGCCGCGCGCGCGCGCAGAAGGTGCTCTTGCTGGTCGACGGCAAGCGGGTCGTGCTCGGTCCCGCAGGGGCGACGCTCGGGCGTGGCCGTCAGTGCGACGTCGTGCTGGGCGACCCGAACGTTTCGCGCGAGCACGCCGAAATCAGACCCCGCGGGGGATCGTGGGTGCTCACGGACCTCGGCTCCACAAACGGCTCGCAGCTCAACGGGCGCCGGATCGACAACTCGGAGGTGCTGCGCCCCGGCGACGAGATCGAGCTCGGCGAGTCGGTGATGACGTTCACGCTGGAGTAGTGCGTCGCGATGCTTGCGCCCGTCTCGGTCGGCCTGAAGTTCGGCTTCCTGATCATCCTCTACCTGTTTCTGATGTGGGTGGCGTGGAGCGCCATGCGCGATCTGCGCCGGGGTCGCGGCGGCCCCGTGCGGGCCGAGGATCCGGCCGACTACAACGCCACCGGCATGTACTCGGCCACGAACGGCCTTGGCGAGCTCGAGGCGGACGGGTTCGAGCCGCGGCTGACGGTCGAGCGGGCCCCCGGGCACGAGACGGGGAGTGCGTATGAAATTCCCAACCAGGGCGCTACTCTCGGCCGCGGAGACGTCGAGATCAGGCTCGACGATCCGTTCGCCTCCGCCCACCACGCCCGCATTTCGCGGGAGGGCCACGTCGTCGTGATCGAGGACCTCGGATCCACCAATGGGACCTACCTGAACGAAGAGCCGCTGAACGGCCCGCAGCCCCTGCATCCCGGCGATCGGATCAGGATTGGCGACTGCGAGTTCTCTTACGAACAATGACGGCAACGCTGCTAGACGTATGAGGATTGAATTCCCCTGACCATGCTGCGCGCGGCGGAGACAACCTGCAAGACAGACACCGGCCGCCAGCGGCGGGACAACGAGGACAGCGCGTACGCGCGCGCCCCGGTGTTCGTGGTCGCCGACGGGATGGGTGGCGCCCAAGCGGGCGAGGTCGCCTCGCGGATCGCGGTCGAGGCGTTCGAGCAGGGCCTGCCGGACTCGGGCAGCCCGGAGGAGCGCCTGGCCACCCGCGTGCGGGAGGCCAACGCCCAGATCTACGAACGGTCGCGCGCAGATCGCGGGCGCGCCGGCATGGGTACGACCCTGACCGCCGCCTACGTCGATGACACCCACGTTGCGATCGCTCACGTCGGCGACAGCCGGGCCTACCTGTTCCGCGACGGGTCGCTCCAGCGGCTGACCCAGGACCACTCGCTGGTCGACGAACTGGTCCGGCGGGGGAAGCTGACCGAGGAGCAGGCCGCCGAGCATCCGCAGCGATCGATCATCACGCGCGCTCTCGGGCCGGAGCCAGACGTGGAGGTCGACACGTGGACCTATCCGGCGCGGGCCGGCGACGTGGTGCTGCTGTGCAGTGACGGCCTCACCTCGATGATCTCCGAAGAGCGCGTCAAGTCGACTCTCGCCGAGCACGAAAACCTCGACGAAGCCGCCGACGCGCTGATCCGTGAGGCGAACGAGGCGGGCGGCAGGGACAACATCACGGTCGTCCTGTTCCGGCTCGAGGAGGTCGGCGCGGACGACAGCTCCGGCGAGCAGACGATGGTGGGAGTCGCGGTTCCGCGCGATGCGCTCGACGCCCACGAAGAGGAATCGAGTCGCTCGAGCGCAACCGCCGTGGCCGTGGCGCCGCCGCCCACGCGCGCGTCCGCGCACCGAATCTCGCCGGCCCCGCCTCCCGGGACACGGCGCCTTCAGCCCCGCCCGCCCTCGACCGCGCACCGCGAGCGCCGCTTCGCCACGCCGATAGCCGCGCTCCTGGCCACGCTGATCGTGGTCGGCCTGATCCTCGCGGGCGGCTACCTGGCGAGCCGCCAGCTGTACTTCCTCGGGACCAACGCGCAGGGAATCGTCACGGTCTACCGGGGCCTGCCGTTCGACCTGCCGTTCGGGGTGCCCCTGTACGAGACGTACTACGTCTCCGGTGTGCCCGCCTCGGTCGTACCGGCGGCCCGGCGCGGTCAGCTTCTCAACAACGACCTGCGGTCGCAGTCGGACGCGACGTCGCTCGTCATGGACCTAGAGCAGGGCCGGATCTCGCCGTGACGTTTCTATTGGGGGCCCGCCCGCGGGGGCGTCACGCGATCGACGAGGAAGCGACGCGGTGAGCGCACGTAACCGAGAACTGCTCGGGCTGATCCCGGCGTCGCTGCTCGTCACGGCGGGCTTTGCCGGCGTGTTCATCCAGCGCTCGAACGTCTTGTCGAACGTGTCGCTGACCTACGGCGCGCTGTTCCTCGGCCTGTGCATCGCCGCCCACATCTTCATCCGGATCACGCTCCCGCGCGCGGATCCGTACATGTTCCCGCTGGTGGCGGTGCTGGCCAGCTTCGGCCTGGTGGTCGTCTACCGAATCGATCCGACGCTCGCGCGGCAGCAAGCGCAGTGGTTCGTGCTCGGCCTGGTCCTGTTTGCAGTGACGATCATCGCGTTCCGCGACTACCGCAAGCTCGAGCGCTACCGGTACGTGATCGTCCTGATCTCGCTGGGGCTGCTGGTGTTGCCTCGGTTCCCGGGCATCGGCTACTCCGCCAACGGCGCATATCTGGGCGTTCGCATCCCGGGGCTGTTCGTGTTCCAGCCGTCGGAGTTCGCGAAGATCGGCCTGGTCATCTTCCTGGCCAGCTACCTCCGTGACACGCGGCAGGTCCTGGTTCAGGGCGGACGGCGGTTCCTGGGGATCACCTTTCCGCCGCTGAAGCAGTTCGGCCCCGTGGTGGTCATCTGGGGGCTGGCGATGGCGACGCTGGTCGTCCTGAGCGACACCGGCTCCTCGGTGATGTTCTACGGCGCGCTGCTCGCGATGCTGTACGTCGCCACCAATCGGGTGTCATTCGTCGTGATCGGGCTGATCGCCGCCGGGATCGGCTTCTGGTACCTGGGCAGGCATATCCCTCACATCCACGCCCGCGTCGAGACCTGGCTACATCCGCTCGATCCGCGGCTGTACCACGCTCCGCTCGGCAGCTATCAGGTGGCGAACTCGATGTTCGCGCAGGCGGCCGGAGGACTCTTCGGTCAGGGATTCGGTCAGGCGGCGCTGACGCTGCCGAGTGGCGGTGCGCTGTTGCCCGCGCCGCAGACCGACATGATCTACGCGGTCATCACCGACGAGCTCGGGCTGTTCGGCGCCGTCGCCGTGCTGATCACCTACCTGCTGCTCGTGGCGCGCGGCTTCAAGACCGCGATGCTGGCGCGCGATTCGTTCTCGACGCTGCTGGCCGCCGGGCTCAGCGCGATGCTCGCGCTCCAGGTGTTCGTGATCGTCGGGGGCGTCACGCGCGTGATCCCCCTGACCGGCGTGACGCTGCCGTTCATCTCCTACGGCGGGTCGTCGATAGTCGCCAACCTCGTCTTGGTCGCGCTGCTCCTGCTCGTCTCCGATCGCGCGCGGAGGCCCGAGTGAACGCCCCGATCGCACGGTTGTTCGGCGTGGTCGTCCTGCTGTTCGCGCTGCTCGTGGTGTTCACCTCACGCTGGACCGTGTTCCAGGCATCCTCGCTCAACAACAACTCGTTGAACGTGCGCACGCTGCTCGACGAGTTGCACATCAAGCGCGGGCAGATCCTGGCGGCCGACGGCACCGTGCTCGCCAAGTCGGTACCCGCGGCGGGCAACACCTGGAGCCGGTCGTATCCGACCGGCAGCCTGTTCTCCCAGCCGGTCGGATTCTCGATCGCCGCCAAAGGCGAGGCGGCCGGGCTCGAGGAGTCAGCCGGTTCGGACCTGCGCGGCGTGCAGACCGGTCTGAGCTCGATCTTCGGCCAGCTCAGCCCGCGCCCGGTCGGCGACGACGTGCATACGACGCTTGACCCGAAGGGACAGCGCGCCGCACAGCAGGCCCTCGCCGGGATGCACGGCTCGGTGGTCGCGATCGACCCGAGCACGGGCGCGGTCAAGGTCATGTACTCCAACCCCGGGTACAACGACAACAACCCGCCGTCGAAGAGCAGCACCACTGACACCACGTTCAACCGTGCCACCCAGGGGGCCTACGCCCCAGGCTCGACGTTCAAGATCGTGACCGCCGTCGCCGGGATCGACAGCGGCAAGTACACCCCGGACTCGGTCATCAACGGCAAATCGCCGATCACCGTCTCGGGCGTGCCGCTTTCCAACGACGGAGACAAGAGTTGGGGGCCACAGACGCTCACGACCGCGATGACGTACTCGATCAACACGATCTTCGCCCAGGTCGCCGAGAACGTCGGGCGCCCGACGATGACCGACTACATGAAGCGATTCGGCTTCTACTCCAAGCCGCCGCTCGACTTCCCCTCGTTTGAGCTCGCCACCAGCAAGCCGGTCGGGCCCGACGGGCGACCCTACCCGCCCGGAAGCCCGAACGAGGACATCGGCCGGATCGGGATCGGCGAAGGCGGGATGCAGGTCACGCCGCTCCAGATGGCGATGGTCGCGGCGGCGGTCGCGAACGGCGGCACGCTGATGACGCCGCACCTGATCGACCGCGTCGTCGACCAGGACGGGCGCACGGTCAAGACGACCAACCCGACCGTCTACAGCCACGTGATGAAGCCGACGACGGCCGCCGAGGTAACCAAGATGATGGAGAAGGTCGTCGAGGAAGGGACGGGCACCGCGGTCCAGCTGGGCGGGATCAGCGTGGCCGGTAAGACCGGCACGGCCCAGATCGGCCCCAACGGCTCGAACCTGACCCAGCCGGCGTTCGTCGCGTTCGCACCGGCGGATCACCCGAAGATCGCAATCGCGGTGAACGTCGATATTTCAAACGGCGGCTTCGGCGGCTCGGTCGCGGCTCCGATCGCGAAAGCCGTGCTCCAGGCCCTGCTATCGAATGGTGCGTAATGGCAGGACTCGACCCCGGCACGATCGTCGACAGCCGCTACAAGGTCGTGTCGCGGCTCGGCGCCGGTGGGATGGCCGACGTCTTCCTGGCCGACGATGAGCAGCTCGGTCGTCAGGTCGCGCTGAAGCTGCTCTACCAGCGGTTCGCCGAGGACCCGGGGTTCGTCGAGCGGTTCCGCCGCGAGGCCCAGGCGGCTGCCGGCCTGCAGCACCCGAACGTCGTCAGCGTGTACGACCGCGGCTCGTTCGACGGGACCTACTACATCGCGATGGAGTATCTGCCCGGCCGCTCGCTCAAGCAGCTGATCCGGGAGGAGGCGCCGCTCGATCCGATCCGGGCGATCGACATCACGATCCAGATCCTGAAAGCGGCGCGGTTCGCCCACCGGCGAGGCGTGATTCATCGCGACCTCAAGCCCCACAACGTGATCGTCGACAGCGCCGACAACGCGAAGGTGACCGACTTCGGGATCGCCCGCGCCGGGGCGTCGGACATGACCGAGACCGGCTCGATCATGGGGACCGCGCAGTATCTGTCTCCGGAGCAGGCGCAGGGTCATGCCGTCAGCGCCGGCTCGGATCTGTACTCGATCGCGGTGGTCCTGTACGAGATGCTCACCGGGCGCGTGCCGTTCGACGCCGAATCGGCGGTGACGATCGCGCTGAAGCACGTCTCCGAGGCTCCCCCGCCCCCGACTGTGGTCAACCCGAGTGTCCCGCCCGAGCTCGAGCAGGTCGTGATGTGGGGGCTGAACAAGAACCCCGTCGACCGCCCCGCCAACGCCGACCAGTTCATCAACGCGCTCGAGCAGGCCAAGGCCTCGATCCTGTCGGGTTCGCGCGGGCAGCGCACCGCGAGCATGCCGGCGCTGGCCGGAGTCGCGGCCGGCCGGTACGCCGCGTCGGCGGCGCTCACGGCTCCCCCGACGGTGTCGCCGCCGGCGCACGGGGACACGCTTGGCGGTGTCGTCGTCGGGCCGTTCCCCGAGCAGGAGCCGCCGCCCGAGCATCGCCGCGTGTGGCCGTGGGTCCTGCTGGTCCTCGCGCTGCTCTGCCTCGCCGGCGGGGGCCTGGCCCTGTACCTGCTCACGCGGCCGACGAAGGTGGTCGTGCCACCGGTGACCGGAGAGCAGTTCAACACCGCTCGCAGCCAGCTGCAAAACGACAACCTCCAGGTGAGCGAGCTCCCGGTCACGAGCCAGAAACCGGCCGGGCTCGTTATCTCCCAGGATCCCCAGGCCGGCGCGAAGGTCAAACAGAACTCGACGGTCGCGCTCACGGTGTCGTCGGGACCTGGCAATGCCACGGTCCCGCCCGTCGTCGGCGAGACGCTGGCTCAGGCGACGTCGGCGATCCAGGTCGCGAACTTGAAGGTCGGACGCATCGTGCGCCAATCGAGCGACTCGGTGGCAGCCGGCCAGGTGATCGGGACGAGCCCGCCGGCGGGCTCCAACCCGGCGGTCAACACGCGTGTGACCGTCATCGTCTCGACCGGCCCGCCGCCCGTGAAGGTGCCCGACGTGACCAGCGAGACCCTCGGTGAGGCGAAGGCGCAGCTACAAGGTCCGCCGGGGCAGTTCACGGTCAGTTCGACCACGGCCGTTTCGACGACGGTCGCACCCGGGACCGTGATCAGCCAGAGCCCCGTGGGCGGCACCTCCGTGAAGCCCGGCTCGACGATCACCCTGGTCGTGGCCAAGGCGCCGCCGACGGTCGCGGTGCCGAACGTGGTCGGCAAGCGGCGGGGTCCCGCCGCGGCCGCGCTCGGGGCGCAGGGATTCCCCGCGACCGTGCAGAGGATGGATGTGAACACCAAACGCCAGGGCGGGGTCGTGCTCAGCCAGAGCCCGGCCGCTGGCACGATGGTCAAGAAGGGCACGACGATCACGATCGTCGTCGGCCACTATGTGGCGCCGACCCCGACCACTACGACGACCACGAGCGTCCCCACGACGTCGACGACGTCAACGACATCCACCACCGGCACGACCACCACGCCGACACCGTGAAGCAGTTACATGTCGCGGTGCTCGGCGGAGGACGCTCTTCCGAGCACGAGGTTTCGCTGGCCTCGGCCGCGTCGGTGCGGGCGGGGTTGGCCGAGGCCGGTCACGTGCCGGTCGCGATCGAGATCGATCGCGAGGGCGTGTGGTTCCGCGATGGCGCTGTGGTCGCGGTCGAGCCCGGTCATGGACTCGACGGGGTCGATGTGGTGTTTCCGGCACTGCACGGTCCGTTCGGCGAGGACGGCACGGTTCAGGGCCTGCTCGAGTGCCTCGACGTCCCCTACGTCGGCGCCGGCGTGCTCGCCTCCGCGCTATGCATGGACAAGGTGATGTTCAAGGAGCTGATGGCTCACGCTGGCCTCCCGCAGGTGCGCTACCGCGCGGTCCGCGCCGAAGAGTTCGCGTCCGAGCGAGGGCTCGTGCTCGCGGACCTGCGCTCGCTTGATCTCCCCGTGTTCGTGAAGCCCGCGCGACTTGGGTCGTCGGTGGGGATCGTCCGGGCCGCCACCGAGGCGGAGCTGCCGGCGGCGCTCGAGACTGCGTTCGAGCACGACCCGCTGGCGATCGTGGAGGCTGCCGCGAGCGGCCTCGAAGTCGAGTGCTCGGTGCTCGGCGGCAGCGATCCGATCGCGTCCGAGCCGGGCGAGATCGTGCTCGCCAAGGGCGAATCGGGCTGGTACGACTACGAGGCGAAGTACACGCCCGGCGGGATGCGGCTGATCGTCCCCGCGAGGGTGCCGGACCGCATCCGCGACCGGATCCGGCAGATCGCCGTCAGCGCGTTCTTGCGAACCGGCTGCTACGGGCTGGCGCGCGTCGATTTCTTTGTAGACGGGGAGCGCGTATTGCTGAACGAGCTCAACACGATCCCAGGGTTCACCAGCACGAGCGTCTACGCGTCGCTGTTCGAGGCCAGCGGGGTCCGGTACGCGGAGCTGCTCGCCCGGCTCGTCCAGCTCGCGCTCGAACGTCACGCAGCGGAGCGGCGCCACCGCCATTAAGCGGTCGCTCACGCACTAAGCTGCGGCCAATGTCAGAGATCGAGTCGGTTGCGATCGTCGGCGCGGGCTTCATGGGCACCGGGATCGCCGAGGTGGTCGCGGTCGCTGGGATGCCGGTGATCGTTCGCGACGTCGATGATGCATCGCTCGGGCGAGCGGGCGAGCGGATCGACTCCTCACTGGCGCGCGCCGTTCGCGGCGGCAAGCTCGAAGCGCCGCAGGCCGCGGCCGTGCGCGAGCGGATCGAGCTGACGACTCGGCTGGAGTCGATCGGCGAGGCCGACCTGGTGGTCGAGGCGGTGCCCGAGAACGAGCAGCTGAAGCTCCGGGTGATGAGTTCGATCGCTGAGGTCGTCTCGGGCGGTGCGATCGTCGCGTCGAACACCTCTTCGATCCCGATTGCCGAGCTCGCCCAGGCGATCCCCGCCCCGGAGCGCGTGCTCGGCCTGCACTTCTTCTCGCCCGTCCCTGTGATGATGCTGGTCGAGGTCGTTGTCGCGCTCGATACCAGCCAGAGCACGATCGACCGGGCCAGGCGGTTCGTCGAGAAGCTCGGCAAGCGGCCGATCGAGACGAAGGACCGCTCGGGGTTCATCGTGAACATGCTGCTGGTCCCATATCTCATGGCCGCGGTCCGGATGTACGAGGAGGGCTTCGCGTCGCGCGAGGACATCGACAACGGGATGAAGCTCGGCTGCGGTCACCCGATGGGGCCGCTGACGCTGTGCGACTTCATCGGGCTCGACGTGCTGTACGCCGTGTGTGACTCGTTGTACGAGGAGTTCAAGCGCGACGAGTATGCGCCGCCGCCGTTGTTGAAGCGGATGGTCGCGAGTGGACGCCTGGGCCGAAAGTCCGGCCGCGGCTTCTACGACTACACGAGCTGAGCCGGTCGCGGACCGGGTTCAGCCCGAGAGCTGGTACAGCGCGATTTCGTTGATGTACGCGATCATCTTGCCCGGCGGCAACGCGGTGATCCACACGAGGTAGTACCGGTAGCCGGTCTTCGGCGTGTTCAGCGCGATCGGCTGCCGGCGCGCCACCGAGGCGAGCTGAGCGAGGTGGACCCACCCGCCCGGTCCGGTGGTGAAGACGGCGGGGTCCGGCGGGGAGTTGGTCGCCCAGATCTGCACGCTCCACCCGGGCGACTGGGTGAAGATCTCGATCTCGTGTGCTCGAACCGGCTTGGTCGCGTCGACGTACAGCCCGACCCCCGCCTTGCCGAGCTTGCCGGAGTAGTAGTGCTCGGTCGGCCAGGCGGTGTTGATGTTGCCGTCGATCGCCAGGCCGTCGTCGGCCGGGTTCTGCGTCTTCTCGCCGCTGAGCGCATCGGGGTTGTAGTCGTGCGCACCGCCGAGCGTGATCGCGGTCAAGTGGGGGCTTGGTGGAGGCGCGGCGAGCTTGGGGCTCCCGTGATGGGTCCGCGTCGCGATCCACGCGATGCCGCCGCCGATGAGCGCGAGCAAGACGAGCACGATGACCACGGCTCGGACCCGATGGCGTACTCCGAACGGAATCCGGCGGCGGGTCTGCGAAGGCAACGTCCGCAGCACGTTCGTGACCTCGCCGGTGGCGCTGCCAGCCCGAGCGGTCTCGATCGCGAGCACATCCTCGAGGTCGGCGATCAGCTCTGCGTCGTCGGCGTAGCGATCCTCGACGCGTTTGGCGGTCGCGGTGTCGACGATCGCGGCGAGCGCCGAAGAGACCTCCGGCCGCTTCGTCTGTACGTCCGGAATCTCCTCGCGGACGTGCTTCATCGCCACCGCCACCTGGTTCTCGCCGCGGAACGGAACCTCGCCCGTGAGCATCTCGTACAGCACGATGCCGAGCGAGTACAGGTCCGACTGACCGGTCACGGGGCGTCCGAGGGCCTGCTCGGGCGAGACGTAGTCGGTCGTGCCCAGCACCCGGCCGTCGGCGGTGAGCCCCTCCTCGTCGAGCGTGCGGGCGATCCCGAAATCGGTGACCTTGGCCGATCCCTCTTCGTCGATCAGCACGTTCTGAGGCTTGACGTCGCGGTGGACGATGTGGCGCGCGTGGGCCACTCCGAGCGCTCGGGCGATCTCGATCGCGTACGCCACCGCCTCGGTCGCGGGGAGGCGGCCCGTGCGGCGGATGCGCTCCTTGAGCGTCTCCCCCTCGACGTATTCGAACACGATGTACGGCCGGCTGTCGTCCTCGCCGTAGTCGATCACGCCGACGATGTGCGGATGGGACAGCTGCGCCACCGCCCTGGCCTCCCGGCGGAAGCGCTCGAGCTGGTCGGAGTCGCTGGTGATCTCGCGGTTCATCAGCTTGATCGCGACCTGGCGCTGCAGCGTCTCGTCGGTGGCGCGGTAGACCGTTGACATGCCACCCGACCCGATTCGGGCTTCTAGCCGATAACGGCCGTTCAGGGTGGTACCGAGCAAGGTGCTCATGTAGCGGTTCGCTCCACTGACCCTCTATTTTGCGCGAGATCGCCCTCGTCCACACGTACTACTACACCGATCCGGCCTGTCCGTGGTCCTGGGCGCTCGAACCCGCCGTGCGCAAGCTCGGCCACGAGCTCCGGGGCAGCCTCAGCATTACCCACGTTATGTGTGGGATGGCGCGCGAATTCGGGGACCCGGTGCCCGTGGTCAGCGAGATGCTCGAGGCGGCCGATCGGAGCGGGATGCCGGTCGATCCGCGCCTGTGGCTCGCGGCGCCGCCGCGCAGCTCGCACCCGGCGTGCCTGGCGGTCAAGGCGGCGGCCGAGCAGGGCGATCCGGCGCCGTACCTGCGCCGCCTCCGCGAGGGGCTGATGTGCCGCCGGCGAAAGCTCGACTCCATCGACGCGCTGATCGAGGAGGCCCGCGCCGTGCCCGAGCTCGACCTCGACAAGCTTCGGCTCGCGTTCGGGTCGCACGCGATCGTCGAGGCGTTCGCGGCCGACCTCGACCGGGCCGCGGCGGTGCCGGCCGAGCATCACGCCTCAGGGACCGGACGCGTCAAGCTTCCCTCGCTCGAGTTCGTCGGCTTTGACGGCGAGGTCCACGGCGTGTACGGCCCGGCCGACTACGCGTCGCTGGCAGCGGCGGCGGTCGCAGCGGGGGCAACGCCATCGCCGGCCGTGGGGGTTCCGCTGGCGGCCGAGGACGCGCTGCGGGTGTTCGGTTCGATGGCGACGGCCGAGGTCGCCGCGGTGTGCGAGCTGCCGGGGCCGCGCGCGCCGGCGGAGCTGTGGCGGCTCGCGGCCGAGTGGCGCGTGCGGCCCGAGCGGGTCGGAAGCGGCGAGCTGTGGACGGTGGCGTAGTCGCCGGTCCGTTCGCTTGGCCGGCGTCCGCCCAACCCCGACAACCGCGCACTCGACGAGACGGCGGGCTCGAGTGCGCGAGCTTCGTTGCCATACCGGGACGAATATGCATTCGGCCCCACGAGGGCGGCGAGTGTTGAGTCGTTGGTCCTCGTGCGCCGGGGTTACCGGGGTGCGGGGAACGTTCGTCGGCGCACCAGCCGCCGGACGATCAGCCCCGCCAGCGCGATCCGGTAGAGCGCGTAGGGCAGCAGCGAGCTGTCGCGCTCGAGCCCCTGGATCAGGCGGGTTGAGCCGAGCGTCGATACGAATGCCGCACCGGCACCGGCCGCGAATGGCAGCGCCGACCCCGCCGGCAACCCGCGCTTGTGGAGCCGGACGCCCTTCAGCAGGGTGGCGCCGGCGATGATCGGAAGCGCGGCGTGGCGCGACAGGCGGTTGGCGTCCACGCGCGTGAACCGCCGGTGGCGCGCCGCGGCGAGCGTGGCGCCGTTCCGGGACACGCCCGGGAACAGCGAGCACGCCTGCGCTACCCCCAGCCACAGCGCGTCGAGCGCGTGCGCGTCGGCGCTGGTCCGCTCCTGCGGGGCGCGGTCGGCGAGCGCCATCGCGACCGCGCCGACGAGCAGTCCACAGGCCACCGTCGGCGGCGTGCCCAGGTGCCGTTCGATCGGCCGTTCGAAGCGGTAGCCGATGACGGCCGGTGGCGCGAACGACAACGCGATCATCAACAGCCGGCGCGGATTCAGCCCGCGGACGGCCTCGTCGACTTCGCGGCGGAGGCTGATCAGCAACGCCGCCGCTGTGCCGGCGTGGAGCATGACCTCGAACGATTTGCGCAGCTCGTCATCGAGCCGGGAGTAGTCCCAACCGGCCAGCCACGGGACGACCGCGATGTGGCCGGAGGACGAGATCGGAAGCAGCTCAGCCGGTCCGTGGAGCGCCCCGAGGACGATCGCCTGCCAGACGGGCAGATCGTCGCCGGAGTCCACGTCAGGCCACGGCGGTCGGGTCGCCACGCCGGGACCGGGCGATGCGCAAGATCCCGTACGCAATCGCTGCGACCAGCAGGGCAGCGCCGACGTAGTCGACGTACTCGAGGTTGTGTCGCCAGCTCTGCCAGTTGGACCCGACCTCGCGTCCGAGCACGCCCAGTGCCGTGATCCAGATGATCGAGCCGATGGTCGCGAAGGTCACGAACCGCAGATATCCCATTCGGGCCACGCCCGCCGCGTATGGGAACGCCGCGCGCGCGAACGGGATGCACCGGGAAAGCACGATCACCGGCGCGCCCCAGCGGTCGAACCAGCGGTGTGCTCGGTCCAGGCGCTGCTTGGAGATGTGCAGCTTGTTCCCGTGACGCTCGACGAGCTCCTCGCGTCCCCAGTAGCCGATCGCGTATCCGACCGAGGCGCCCAGCATGTCCCCGAGCACTCCGAACACGATGATCCCGAGCAGGCTCTGGTGGCCCTCCGAGACGTTGAATCCGGCGAACAACATCGTCGGCTCGGATCCTGGCATTCCGATCACGCCCGACGTGAACGTCAACAGCGCCACGCCGGCCAGGCCCAGGTCGCGGATGATGTGGGTGGCCAGGGTGACGAGCGAGTCGGTCACCGATGCGAGCGCAAGCAGCACCGCGGCTAGCGTAGCGACCGGCGCCGGATCGGCGATCGGGCGCGAATTAGGGTTTACTCACCGCCCGGCGCAGGATGAGGATCTGGGTTGACCTGACGAACTCGCCTCACGTGCTCGTGATGCGACCCGTGATCGCGAAACTGCGGGCTCGCGGGCACGAGGTCGAGGTCACCGCGCGCGATTTCGCGCAGACGCTCGGGCTGCTCGAGCGGTTCGGGATCGAACACACGGCGATCGGCCACCATCGCGGCGGCGGTCTGGGCGCCAAGGCCCGAGGTCTTGGCGAGCGATCGCTCGCGCTCACCAAATGGGCACGGGGCCGGCGATTCGACCGCGCCCTCGGCCACGGCTCGAACGACGTCACGATCGCCGCGGCGCTACTTCGGATCCCGAGCTCGACGATGTTCGACTACGAGTGGGCGACGGTCCAGCACAACGTCAACTGCCGGCTCGCGGAGGCCGTCGTGGTCCCCGACGCGATCCCGCCGGACCGTCTGTACCGGTACGGGGCGCGCGGCAAGGTGCGCGGCTACCCGGGGCTCAAGGAGGAGTACTACCTCGCGGACTTCGAACCCGACCCGCGCGTCCTCGCCGAACTCGACCTGGACAAAGACTCGGACAGGCCGATCACGGTCGTGCGTACTCCGCCCGAGGTGTCGCTCTACCACCGCTTCGAGAACGACCTGTTCGCGCAGGTGCTCGCGCGGCTCGCCGGCGCCCAGACGGTGGTGCTCCCGCGCACGCCGGAGCAGCGCGCGCAGCTGATCGACGGGGGCGGGTTCATCGTCCCCGAGCACGCGATCGACTCCCAGTCGCTGATCGCGTACGCCGACGTGGTCGTGTCGGCCGGCGGGACCATGAATCGCGAGGCGGTGGCGCTTGGAACCCCCGTTTACACGGTGTTCGAAGGTCGTCTTGGAGCCGTCGACGAGCGCCTGATCGGCGAGGGCCGGCTGCGGCGGCTGACCAGCGCCGATCAGCTTGAAATCGGTCGGCGCGATGCCGCCGGCCACGGCGACGAGCGCATACGGAGGGACCCAGGTCTGCTCGCCGACCTATTGCTTGGGGCATCGTCTCGACCCTGATCCGGGCGCAACCTTCGCCCGCCGGGCCGTGTTAGGGTCCTGAACCGCCCGAGGAGGTCGCCCTGTGTCCCGCACGATTTTCAAGCTCCGCCTGCCCGTCGCCGCCGTCGCCGCCGTCTGTGTGCTGATGCTGAGCGCCGCCGGCGCCCAGGCAGGGCCGATCGGCGCCTACACGACCAAGGGCGCCTGGAGGTTCGTGTCCGCGCCGAACCTCCACCCGCCGCAGTTCGGGATCACGCAGAGGACGCAGTTCTCGAAGCTGACCCCGGGCTACTTCATGGTCGCGAACTTCAAGGCCCTCCAGTACAACCAGCCGCTGACCGGCCAGAGCGGTCCGCTGATCCTCGACCACAATCTCCAGCCGGTGTGGTTCGAGCCGATTGGCACGGGTGCGCTCGCCGCGAATTTGCACGCGCAGAGCTACAACGGCAAGCCGGTGCTCAGCTGGTGGCAGGGGACGGTTACCCAGTCCGGCGTCACCACGTCGGGCGAGGACGTCGTCGTCGACCAGCACTACCGCCACGTCGCGACCCTCAAGGGCGCGGACGGGTGGGTGATCTCCGAGCACGAGATGATCATCAGCGGGCAGAACGCGTGGGTCACGGCGTACAAGAGCGTCCCGATGAACCTGACCCACTACGGCGGCTCGGCCAACGGCGTGGTGCTCGACTCGGCGGTCCAGGAGTACAACCTCGCGACCGGTCAGTTGCTCTATACGTGGGACGCGCTGAATCCGGGCGGTATCCCCAACGTCCCCCTGTCCGCGTCCGAGCAGAAGCCGTTTCGCGGCGTTCCGTGGGACGCGTACCACATCAACTCGATCCAGCTGACCGGCAACGAGACGTTCCTCGTGTCTCTGCGCAACACGTGGTCGGCGTACCTCGTCAACCGGCTCACGAACGGCGTCGTGTGGACGCTGAGCGGGGACCCGAAGCTGAGCACGTTCGCGCTGCCGAAGAACGCCCAGTTCCAGTGGCAGCACGACGTCCAGCTCCACGGCGGCAACGTGGTCAGCCTGTTCGACGACGCGTGCTGCGGCTTCAGCCAGATCACGACCAAGAGCACGAAGTTCTTCAAGCCCAACGGCCCGTCGCGCGGCCTCGTGCTCAAGCTCGACATGACCAAGCACACCGGCAGCTTCGTCACGCAGTACACGCGCAGCAAGACCACCGCCTATTTCCTCGGCAGCACGGACCTGCTATCGGGCGGCAACGTGTCGCTGACCTGGGGCTCGACGCCGTTCTTCTCGGAGGTCAGCAGCAAGGGCAAGGTGCTCCTCGACGGGTTCTGGCCGGTCCCAGACATCAACTACCGCACGTACGTCCAGAGGTGGGTCGGGATCCCCTACTTCCCACCGAGCGGCGCGGTCCGCAACAATGGCGGGAAAGCCACGGTGTACGCGAGCTGGGACGGAGACACCCAGGTCGTGGGCTGGAGAGTCCTGGGGGGTAGAAGCGCCCAGAGCCTTAAGACGGTGGCTACGAAGGCAAAGTCCGGCTTTGAGACGACGATCCCGCTTACCAGCACCTACAAGGCATACAAGGTTCAGGCACTCGGCCCCAAGAACAAGGTGTTGGGCACGTCCAAGGCGTTCCCGACCTCCAGCCCGAACAACGGCGGGCTGCCCGGCGCCTACTGATCCGGTTCGTCTCCGGGGGTGCGTAGGGTGACAAGCCGGCAGGTCTGGGCGGTGGCGCTCGGGGCGACGCTGAGCCTCTCGGGGGGTGCGCTGGCGAGCGCCAAGACGACCAAGCACCCACCGGCGCCCAAGGCCCCGAGCGGGCCGCCGGCGGTGTACGTGTTCCCGATTCCGGGAGGCCACTTCGCCTCACAGGCGACGCAGATCACGTTTCGCGGCGTTCCGGCATCTCAGCTCGGGACGATCACCGTGACCGGGTCGGTCAGCGGCGCCCACGCCGGCACGGTGGCCGCGGACTCCGACGGTGACGGCGGCAGCTTCCTCCCCTCGACGCCGTTCACCGCGGGCGAGACAGTGACCGTCACAACCTCGCTGAACATCGAGGGGAGCGGTAACGGCACCTACCAGTTCCAGGTTGCGATGCCGGCGGGAACGATCCATCCCGCCGTGCGTCCGGCCGCGCCCCGGGTGAGGGGCGACGTTTGGACGTTCCGCTCGCAGCCCGGCTTCGCGCCGGCGGCGGTGAGGATCACCAAGCGCGACCCGAGCGCCACCGGCGACATCTTCATAGCTCCCCAGGTGGGCCCGATTCAACAGGGACCGGAACTGATCGGGCCGAACGGCGGCCTCATCTGGTTCAACCCGCTCCCCCAGAACGACGCCGCGACCGACTTCCGGGAGCAGTACCTCCACGGCCAGCCGGTCCTGACCTGGTGGCAGGGCAACGAGGCCGGCGGCGTCGGGTCGGGCGAGGACATGATCGTCAACAGCTCCTATCAGGTGGTCGCGGTCGTGTCGGCCGGCAACGGACTCACCGCCGACCTGCACGAGTTCCAGCTGACGCCGCGCGGGACCGCCCTGATCATCGCCGCGTACCCCGTGTTTGTGAACGCCGCCTCGATCAAGGCCTCGACCCATGAGGTCGTGATCGACTCGGTCGTCCAGGAGATCGACGTCGCCACCGGGCTGGTCGAGTTCCAATGGGACAGCCTCGATCACGTGCCGTTGACCTCCACGTACCCCCGCCCCCCGCGAAAGCCACACGGCAACAGCATCGGCGATCCGTTCGACTATTTCCACGCCAACTCGATCGAGCCCGACACGGACGGGAACCTGCTCGTCTCATCGCGCAACACCTGGGCGGTGTACAAGATCAACCGCAATACCGGGGCGATCATGTGGACGCTGGGCGGCAAGCACTCGAGCTTCAAGCTCGGACCGGGGGCGTCGTTCGCGTTCCAGCACGACGCGCGGGTGCGGGCGTCCGGGGACCGGTTCCTGACGCTCTTCGACGACGGTGCCGGACCACCGTACGTACATTCGCAGTCGCGCGCGCTCAAGCTGGAGCTGAATCTCAAGCACATGACCGCGGACGTGTCCGACCAGCGCGAGCACTCCCCGCCGCTGCTGTCGGCCTACGAGGGCAGCGACGAGCAGCTGCCCAACCGAAACGACTTCGTCGGGTGGGGTCAGCAGCCGTACTTCAGCCAGTTCAACGCCGCGGGCAAGCTGGTGTTCGACGGCCGGTTCGTCGACAGCAACATCAGCTATCGCGCGTACCGGTTCCAGTGGAGCGGAACGCCGGCGACGCCGCCGGCGGTCGCGACGGCGCGCAACGGCCGCAAGATGACCGTGTACGTGAGCTGGAACGGCGCCACGACCGTCACCTCCTGGCGAGTCTTCGGCGGGAGCAGCGCCACCGCGCTCAAGCCCATCGCCACCGCGCCCAAGCACGGCTTCGAAACGGCGATCACGACCGGCGCACGCGGGTACGTCGCCGTCCAGGCGCTGGGATACAAGAACCATCCGCTCGGCCCCAGGTCCTCGGTCGTGCAGGTGCCTCTTCCTCCACCGCCCAAGCCGAAGCCGAAGCCCAAGCCGCCCAGCAAGAAAAAGATCGCCGCAAACTCGCGCTAACCGGGTCTTACTCAGGGTTTATCGGGATCCTGACTAGAATCCCCGCCGCATGCGCCGGCGGATCAGATCCGCGGCCTTCCCCGTTCACCGGCACTCCGTGCCACAGCTGGTCGTGGACGGGATCCTGGTCGCGCTCGCTTACTACCTCGCTTTCCGGCTCCGGTTCACCGACGGGCTTGGTGGATCCAACGACCGCTACGGCGATCTGCTCACGCACACGCTGCCGTGGGTCGTCGCGGTATCGCTCGTGACGCTCGCCCTGTTCGGCCAGTACCAACGGCTGTGGACGTTCGTGGGCCAGCGCGACTACGAGGCGGTGGTCAAGGGCGTCGTCGTCTCGACCCTCGTGATCATCGGCGCGATCGCGTTCTTGCACCCGGTGACGACTACCGTGGCGTTCCAGACCACGGCGGTCAATCTCCCCGGCAGCGTGATCGCACTGTTCTTCCTGCTCACGCTGATGCTCCTGATCGGGGCCCGCTTTCTCGTGCACATCGTCGTCGAAGGCCGCGTGCACAGCTTTCGCGTCGCCAAGGGAGCGCGCGACGTCCTGATCGTGGGCGGCGGTGACGGCGGCCGGCTGGTGGTTCGCGAGCTCGTTCGCAACCCGCAGTTGCGGCTGCGGCCGGTCGGGTTCGTCGACGATGACCCGCGCAAGCAGGGCATGAAGGACGAGTACGGATTGAAGGTGCTCGGCACGACCACGTCTGAGGATCTCACTCGGATCCTCGACGAGGTCGAACCCGACGAAGTGGTGATCGCGATTCCGTCGGCACCGGGCACGCTGCGCGCGCGCGTGGTCACCGCGTGCCGGGACCGTGGCATCCCCGTGCGCACCACGCCGACCGTGTTCGAGCTGCTCCAGGACGGGTCGGGCCAGCTCAACGTCACGCGGCAACTGCGTGAGGTGCGCGTTGAGGACATGCTCGGCCGCGAGCCCGTCCGGATGGAGATCGAGCGGGTGGGCGCGTACCTCTCGGGGCAGGTCGTGATGGTGACCGGAGCGGGTGGTTCGATCGGGTCCGAGCTGTGCCGCCAGATCGCGCGCGTGGCCCCGCGGTCCTTGATCCTGGTCGACCACGCCGAGGACAACCTGTTCCAGATCTTCCGCGAGCTGGAGGAGGATCGCCACGTCCGCACCGCGGTGCCCGTGCTCGCTGATTGCAGGGAAGAGGAGCGGATGCGCGAAGTTCTCACCGAGCACCGGCCGAGCATCATCTTCCACGCGGCCGCGTACAAGCATGTGACGATGATGGAAGTCAACCCCGTCGAGGCGATCCGCAACAACGCGCTCGCCACCCGGGTCGTCGCGCGGATCGCGGCCGAGACCGAGGTGGGAACGTTCGTGCTGGTCTCGACCGACAAGGCCGTAAAGCCGGCGACCGTCATGGGCGCCTCCAAGGCGCTGGCCGAGTGGGCGGTCGAGGCCGCCGCGATGCGGTATTCGAACACCCAGTACGCCACGGTCCGGTTCGGGAACGTGCTCGGGTCCTCGGGCTCGGTCGTGCCGATCTTCCGCCGCCAGATCGCGGCCGGTGGACCGGTGACCGTCACCGACCCGCGGATGACGCGCTACTTCATGACGATCCCGGAGTCCGTCCAGCTGATCATCCGCGCCGGCTCGCTGAGCGAGGGGAGCGGTGAGGTGTTCGTGCTCGAGATGGGCGACCCGATCGCGATCATCGACCTCGCCAAGACGATGATCCGGCTCTCGGGACTCGAGCCCGAGCGCGACATCGCGATCGAGATCGTCGGAGCGCGCCCGGGCGAGAAGCTCCACGAGGATTTGTTCAACCCGTACGAGCGCCCGCAGCCGACGCCGGCCCAGAAGATCCTCAGGGCCTCTCGCGAGCCGCTCGACCCGCAGTCGGTCGAGCATATCTTCGGCGAGATCAACCTGCTTGTGCTCGAGGGCGACGCGGCCGCGCTGGCGAAGCACGTGGCAAAGCTCTCGAGCTCTCGCTTCTCCGAGCGCACCGAACCCGACCGCCGCGACGTCCGCGCGGCGCCCGACGCGCCCGACGCCGGCAGC
>Ga0335083_10001548_pt1 | contig 31491 bp, 26 predicted proteins | sample Lox_Sample_42_FD_206716 | JGI IMG/M metagenome (GOLD analysis project Ga0335083, IMG submission 206716) | Soil microbial communities from Loxahatchee National Wildlife Refuge, Florida, United States - Lox_Sample_4.2 | ecosystem: Environmental > Terrestrial > Soil > Wetlands | place: USA...
TGAAGCCCGGCGACACCCGCACCGATGATCAGCACCATCGAGGGCCGGATCGTTCCGGCCGCCGTCGTCAGCATCGGCAGGAATTTCTGCATGTGATTGGCGGCGATGAGCACTGCCTTGTAGCCGGCGATCGCCGCTTGCGAGGACAGCGCGTCCATCGACTGCGCGCGGGAGATGCGCGGCACGAACTCCATCGCGAAACTCGTCACGCCGTGATCCTTCAATGCCTTCACTTCGGCCTTGCGCGCGTGCGCCTGCATGAAGCCGATGACCACCGCACCGGGCTTCAGCTGCTGGATCTGCTCGAGCGACAGCGGCTGCACGGTCAGCACGATCTGCGCTTGCTCGAGCACGCTGGCGGAGGAATCCGCCCACGCCACGTTCTTGTAGAGAGAATCGGGGAACTGGGCGCGTATCCCCGCGCCGCGCTCGATCAGCACCTTCGCACCGGTCTGCGCCAACTTGTCGGCCACCTCCGGCACCAGGCTGACGCGCGTTTCTTGCGGTGCGCTCTCGCGGAGCGCACCAATCGTGACTGGCATGCAGGGCCCTCGAAGGTGTGTTGCGGATCACATGACGGCCACGGCCAACCGTCCGTTCGGAAATCCTCAAGCGAATTAAGACGTTGCGACGTTGAATTCTTGCATAATTCTGCCTATCTTACAGCGCCCATGCTAGGTATCGATTTAGACCGCGCCGACCACGGCCACCAGGAAGACCTGCGCATCGTCGCGAGCCCCGCGGCGCGCGGGCTCTCCCAGCTCGTCCTGCGAACGGACATCGCCGGCATGCCGCTCGAGTGGATCGATTACAAGGAGGCTGCGCGACTCTACCACCAGGAGCAGGTGGCCTATACCTGCGGATCGGCGCTCTACAAACTCTACGGTGGAGTGAATGCCGCGAGCGGTCTGCGTACCGTGCTCGAGGTCAACTCCATCGTCGCGACCGTGGGGCACACCGGCAACCCGGGCAATACCCGGCATGACTATGTGCCGCCGCTGAACAACCAGACGCTGTTCCGCCGGGATGCCTACCTTTGCATGTACTGCGGAATGCGCTTCGCCTCGCGTGAGCTGTCGCGGGACCACATCCGTCCCTTCAGCCAGGGCGGAATCGACGTCTGGACCAACGTCGTAACGGCCTGCCGCCGCTGCAACAACCAGAAGGCGTCCCGCACCCCCGAGCAGGCGAAGATGCAGCTGATCGCGGTGCCGTTCACGCCCACCTACGCGGAATACATTTTCCTGAAGGGACGGCGCGTGCTCGCCGACCAGATGGAGTACCTGCTGGCGCACTTCCCGCGTTCCAGCCCGCTGCACGACCGTATCCAGCGCTGGCTGGCCTGATGATTTTCCTGATCGACGCGTCGGTCTACGTATTCCGCGCCTATCACTCGATGCTGCCCGACATGGTCGATCCGGACGGCCATCCGGTGCATGCCGTCTTCGGCTTCGCGCGCTTCATCGGTGACCTGGTCGAGCGCGTGCGGCCGCGTTACATCGCGGTCGCGTTCGATCAGCGACTGACGAACTCCTACCGCAACCGCATTTATCCCGCCTACAAGGCGAACCGGGAGCCACCGCCCCCGGATATCCCTCTGCAGTTCGAGCGCTGCCGCGAAGTGTGCCGGCATCTCGGCCTGGCTGTGTTCACGCACAAGGAATATGAAGCTGACGACATCATCGGCACGCTCGGGTGCCTGATGCGGGAAGAGGGTGTCCGCTCGGCATTCATCACGCGCGACAAGGATCTTGCGCAGCTGGTGCGCGATGGGGATCTCTTCTGGGATTACGGTGCGCGCGAGCAGTTCGGCTACCACGACATTGAAAGGCACTACGGCGTCGCGCCGGAGCGTTTCGCGGATTACCTTGCGCTGACCGGCGATGACGTGGACAACATTCCCGGCGTGCCCGGAGTCGGACCGAAGACGGCCGCTGCGCTCATGAAGCACTTCGCCTCACTCGATGACATGTACGACGATCTCGCGCGGGTCGCATCGCTCAAGATCCGCGGCGCCCGCGCGCTCAGCGAGCGGCTGCGCGAGCACCGCGAATCCGCCTACCTCGCCAGGCAGCTCACCCGCATCACCTGCGATATGGAGCTGGGAGTGGATATCGAGGGATTGCGCCGGCGTCCGCCGGACGTCCCGGCCCTCAGCGGCCTGTACGACCGCCTCGGGTTTGGGCCGTTTCTGCGGCGACAGGGCGAGCGGCTCGCCCAATTGCCGGTGGCGTAAGGCGCACGCGTCAGCGCGCCGTCTCGGCAGCTGAAGTCTCGCCGCTCACACATCCAACCGGCTCAGTCGAGCCGTCCGCGGCGCGCGCCTCCAGATGCACCGCGCGACCCAACAGGTAACGCGATTCGATCCGCAGCAATTGACTGCCGTCGGGTTGGACACGGGTCGTGTAACTGCCCGCGGGCAGCTCGCGTCGTTCGGAATCCAGCGCCACCAGGCGCAAGCCCCGTGACAGTCCCGGCACGCGCAGCAGAGCCACGCGCGTGTCGCTGGTGAGAGGCAGTGGCGTGCATTCCGCGCCCCGTGAAACGGAAGGGACATTGAAGACCACCGTCGAATCCAGATCGGTGCCCTGGGTCGAGCGGCCGAACCAGCCTCCCGCCGCTCCCACCACACCCGCCCCGAGCAGCGAGGCAGCCATGCGCCAGTCGGTGAGGGAGGGGAAACGGCGGTTGTGATGCGCTGCGCGCGCCGCGGCTGCGGGTTGGGCGGCGACGGGCAGTTGCAGCTTGATGGCACGCCACGCTTCCACATCGTCCACGCATTCCGGGCAGCCCATCATGTGCAGCTCGAATGCTTCCTGCGTGGCTTCATCCAGACCGTCGGCCACATACGCGGCGGCGGTCTGATTTGCCTTGAACTGTAGATGATCCATGTTACTTCCTTATCCTCAGGTCGTTTGCGTCGATCCGGACGCCCCGCCCGCCATGCCGTGGCGGCGCAGGATGTCCCCGAACCGCTGGCGCGCGCGCCACAGAACCTGATTGAACTGCAACTCGGTCAACTGCAACGATTCACGGATGGCCGTCCGCGGCTCCTCCTGGAGGTAGTACCGTTCCAGCACTTCACGATCGCGCGCGACAGGCAGCTCACCCATCAACTCGCGCACACACCGCGCCAGCTGCTCATGGTCCAGGCGCTCCTCGAGCGACAGCGCCTCGTCCTTCAGGTTCGTGAGCAGTTCGCGGTCGGTGTCATGATGGCGCGCAAGCTCGCCGCGCCAGTACGCGGTGGCGAGCTTGCACGCAGTGCGGTAAAGGTAACCTCCCAGATTGCTCGGGTCCTCCAGTCCCTCAGTGCGAATCTTCTTGATCGCCTGCAGGAAGGTGCGCTGCAACAGGTCCTCGGCCGCATCGCGAGCGATGCGTCTGTGCAGGAATACCTGCAGCAAGGGCCTCCGATATCTCACGTAAAGCTGATTTTGCAGCGCGCTGCGCTCGGCCACGGCCTCGACCAGCGACACATCGCCCCGGTCACCCCGTTCCGGAGGCTTGTCGCCGCTGACTTTGGGCGGCGGTGATTCGGTGTAATTCATTTACGCGGTTCCCGCTGCGATCCTGGCTGGCGACAAACGCGCGCGGTCCGGCGCTCCGTTTCCAGAAGGCAAGCATCGGCTAGCGGCACCCCGTCGAGATAGGGCGTCCGTGACCCCGGTTGCGAGCGGCGCTTGCTCCCAAGCATGCGCTCTTGTACGACCCTTGCCAGGAACTCGTCGGTACCGAATTTAGCATAGGGAGGGGCTGCCCAAATGCCAGCCAACAGACCCGACAGGATGGCGGTCGAGTTCGAGCTCCCCTGCTCCAGCCGGTAGTGATCCGGGGGGCTGCCGGCCCCGATCACGCAGGCGCTGGGGGCCCCCAGATTGAGGCCCGGGGGAGCCTGGGTCGTTCCCGGGGAGATTATGTCTTCGTTCCCGATGGGGATGGCCCGGACGATGCGCCGGAAGGGGTAGGCCGCCGGGTAGCCCGCGGCGGGTTCTCCCTTGTTGGGAACGCTGGCCACGACAATGGCCGCGCGGGGGGAGTCGGGGCGGTCGGCGATGTCGGCAAAGGCCTGATCCAGCTCGGGAGTCGTGGCATTCCAGTGAGCGCTGAAACTGAGGATCCGGGCCCCCATCCGGGTCGCGTAGTCCAGGGCCCGGATCAGCCGCTTGGGGTCCGCGGTGTCATCTACGCCGCTGTGGCAGCCCACGACCCGCAGGATCATCAGCCGGGCGCCATCCGATCCGGCTGCCGCGATCCCGACGCGGTTGTTGCGTTCAGCCGCGACCAGGCTCGCCATCATTGTGCCGTGACTGAACCGTCCGCGGCAGTCGCCCTTGGGCGCCACGTCAGGGCTGTTGTCCACGAAGTCCCATCCATGGAGATCGTCCACGTAACCATTGCCGTCGTCATCGACACCCGCGGTGCCGTGCGCTTCCGCTTCGTTGGTCCACAGCTGGTTGCGCAGATCCTCGTGATCGACATAGGCGCCGTCGTCGAACACGGCGACAATGACCGGTTTGTCAGGCTTGGGGTCGCTCCACAGCAGCGAGCCGGCAACGTAATCAACCCACCACAGATTGCCGGCGCGATAGGCGCAGTCATTGTTGACCGCGTCGTCCAGTGCCGTGGACGGCAGCAACGTCGAACATGTCAGTGGCTGACACGGGAAGGCCGGCGCCGGTGGTGCCTGGCAATCCGCACGGGAAGCGGCGAGCAGCACAAGCCACAGCCCGGCCCTCGCCCGATGGCGCATCATCATGTGGGGATTGTAGACATCCCCACGGGGTATCCGTCAGCGGCGGCGCCTCATCCGGGAGGCGGCCCGCCGCTGCGCGGATATCAACCGCTCATTGCGTATGGATCACACCGTCGTCGTCCAGCTTGATGGTGCCCGCGGCATTGACCGACTGCATCACGATGATGGCGCCCGGTCCCGTGGACGCATCGCGCGGGAAGATGAGGATGTGCTCGAGCTGGCCGTGAATCCTGGCGATGCCATACCAGTGCTGCTGCTCGTAGTACGGTTCGGCTGCCTGCGCAAAGCCCGACATGGCCAGAAACGGCGAGCTGGCCTCCTGGCCGGGGATGCACTCGAAGTCCGCGGGCACCGCGCCCATCTTGGTGCCCGCGCGGTACTGCAGCTTCAGGCCATTCCAGTTGGCGGCCCAGCGCTGCGCGCCCGCATCCACCGCCTGGAACACGTAACTGCCGGTTTCATCGGCCGAGTCGCGCGTAATGCGGAACTTCAGTCCCGCCTGCACGCGCGCGGCAAGGCCTGCATGCTGCTCCGTGCAATTCTTCGCCACAGTCCATTCCTTGAAGAAATATTCAGGAATACCGGCCGCCTGGGCGGGCGACGATGCGGCGACGGCCGCGATGACACACTGGGCTGCAAGCGCCGATGTCAGGGACGCTCTCTGGAACAGGGACATGGAAATCTCTCCTCGGGATGTGTGGACGGATCGGATCCGCCCCACATCACTGCGGGGAGCAGGCTGCTTATCTCAGCGACGGGCGCGAATGCCGGTGAAAACGCATGACGCGCAGGGCGCGCTGCGGGCGCAGCGCTCCACCTGAGCCGGATATATCAGATGGAGCTGTCGGGCCAGCCGTACAGCGCGAACGCTGCCCAGTCATGCGCGGAGGAGTCCTCCGCGCGGTCCAGCTGCGCTCGGCGCAGCGCCGTGGCGGCCGGCATGTGCCCGGTCAACAGATAGCCGTAGAACTGTTGCATGAAACGCGCGGTGGCCTGGTCGTCCACGCGCCAGTAGCTGGCCAGTACGCTCGCCGCACCCGCCTGCAGGAAAGCCTGCGCGGGACCGAGCACGCCCTCGCCCGGCAGCAGCCGGCCACGCGAGGTGTCGCAGGCACTCAACACCACGAGCCCCGAATTCAACTTCAGGCCGAGGATGTCGAGTAAGCCGAAAGTCGAGGCAGGATCCGTCGACGAGGTGGGTGAGAGCGCCAGAGCGGAGAGTCGCGGACGCTGCGCGTCGACGCGCGCATGGGTTGCGATATGCAGCAGTTCCACGCGCTCACTTGCGGCCTGTCGCAACGCTCCGGGCACTGCCGCGCAGCCCAGATAGGATGCAACATGACTGCCGGGGCGCGACTGCCTGGCCAGCTGGGCCACCATCTGCACTTCGGCGCGACTGCCTGGCAGGCGCGGCAGCGACTCGGTCCATTCGGCCAGAACAGGTGTGGGAGCGGTGTTCGCGGCAGCCTTGCCGGCCGGCCCGGCGCATTCACGCCGCCAGTCGGCCTGCCGGAACACCGGATCGCCGATCAGTTCGATGCGCGGTGCTGACTCACGCGGCGCGGACTGCCTGCGCAAGCGAGTCAGGAACAGCGCGGAGGGCACTACTGACACCTCCGCGTGATGCAGCACAAGGCGATCGGCGGGACTATCCGACCACGGCAGTACATTCAACGGCACCGTGTGCAGCGCGTCGTCCGGCACGAGGATGATGCGCTTGCCGGTCAAGTATGGAACCAGTGGCCACAGGACGAGCCGTGCGAGCTGCGCCGCTGACTGGCGCACCTCGCTCGCCGCTCCTTCCGGATCGCGCAGACGGCGCTGCAGTTCAGCCGCCGCGCTCGCGATGTCGGCGCGCGCGCCCAACCGCACGACCTCGGTGCGGTCAGGCCGGATCACGAAAGCAAACAGGTCGTGCGATCCCAGGGCGTACGCGACCAAAGTCGCGTCGAGTTGTCCCAGCGTGTGCAGGAGCGGGTTCCGGTCGATGGGCGGTTCGGCCTGCCGTTGCCGCAGGGCCGCCTGGCCCAGTTGCGCCACGAGATCCTGCGGTCCACCAGCGGGCGCGGCTTCCGACAGCCCGACCACTTCCCGCAGCAGATCCTGATAGCGCTGCGCCGGAAGCGCGGCCAGTGGCGATGAGGCATTGCGAGTGGCTTGAGTGACCGCGTATCGCAGCGAGCGCGCGCGGCCTCGCTCCGATGTCGCGAACGCCTGCCACGCCATCGCCGGGTTGTCCGTGGCCTGCGAGGCAAACAGATCGGTCAGCTCCGCGAACACACTGAACTGCGTGGCGAGGTAGGTCGCACGCTGCGCGCCATCGAGCTCGTCGATCGGCACGGCCTCGATCAGATCGGCCGCGGTCTGCAAGGTCTGCGCGGCAGCCTCCGCCTGGCCGGTCTCGCGGTAAGCCATCGCGATCAGCCGCAGGGACGTCACCGTCTGATCGATGTCACCGCGACCGACACTGGCCTGCAGTGCACGCTGTCCGGCCAACAATGCCTGCGGACCGGAGCCGGCGAGCAGTGTCGAGCGCACGAGGCCAATCTGCGCCGAGCCGCGATACTCGTACTTGTCAGGAATCTTCGCCTCATCGGCGACCTGCAGGGAGTGCTCGAAGGCCAGCCGCGCCCCGGCCGCATCGGCCGCATCCAGCAGCAGAATGCCGCGCGCGTTGGCCAGGCGCATCTGGCTGCGCGCGGTGGCGGCGTAACGCTCCGCCTGATCGACACAACGTTGCGCCTGATGCGACTCACCCTCCAGCACGAGCGCATCACCCAGCGACAACAGTGAGTTGAACACAATCATCTTGTTGTCCACGCCCATGCTGCTCGCATCCAGCGCCTGGCTGCACAGACGGGCCCGAGCGTCGTGTTCGCTTCCCGAAGTGGTGTAGCGGCGATCCGTGTCAGTCGGGAGTCCGGAAGCGCCGGGCGGATCGCCCGATGGCGTATCCAGTGCGGCCAGCAGATCGGTGCAGCCGCTGCTGGCCGCCTGCTGCAGATAGTCCTCCGCATCGCTGAGCGTGCCGATCTGCACCATCAGGCTTCCCGCATACGACAGGCTGCGCCGCACTCCGGGGCAATCGCCTAGTTGCGCGTAGGCGCGGATGGCGGTTGCGTGCGAGCGCGCACTGGCGCTGTACAACCCCACGACTCCCTGCAGGCGTCCGTAGTTGTTCCAGATATCCGCCGCCAGCTTGGGGTTGACCTCGGGAGGCAGCCGGCGCAGGGCGTTGTCGTAGGCAGCCAGCGCGGTGGCGTTGTTCTTGCTCTCGGCCGCCAGCACGGCGAGATTCTGGTTGGCGGCGGCATAACAATCCCAGTCGCGCAGTTCGGCGCAGGTCTGCGCGGCGCCCGCGAAGATGGCCTGCACGCGCGCCGGCGCGTCCGGGTTGTCCAGGATGTACTCGAGGAACCCGGTCATGATGTCCAGGCGAGGCAACTCGCGGGCATCGAAGCGGCTCGCCGAGTAGTCACCGCGGGCAGCCGCGAACAGTTCGCGGATGCGAGGCGCGGCGACTTTCATATCGCGCCCCGGCATGTCGAGCAGCGCCTTGCCCTGCAGTGTCGCGAGCAACCCGAAGAGAACGGGATCGATGCCGGGGCCGCGGCCGGTCGCGGCCTGCGAGTAGGCTGCCGCGTGTGGGCCGGCGAACCGCTGGGAGGCCTCTGCCGCCCGGTAGTCAGCCCGCGCCTGACTGGCGAGCGCGTAGCTGTCGCGCTTGCGATCGAAGCGGCGGTAGACCAATTCCGCCAGGGCATGCCGCGCCGCGCCCGACATGCCACGCAAGCTCAATCCGTCGAAGTCGCGCGCCGCGCTCACGTAGCCATCGAGAGCGGCGTCCCAGTCCTTGTTGTGAGCTGCCCGGCCGGCTGCGGCGAATGCCTGGTCCGCCGAAATGCGCGTCACCACCGTAGCCCCACCCGACGCGGGCAGCAGCTCCGCCGCGACGCACACTTCGCCGCGGATGTCGGGCGAGTCCTGCGGCCTGAGTTGGATCTCGTGCTTCTGGCCCGATACGGTGGGCACTGTCAGAACCAACATCCCCTCACGTTCGAGAGGCGACTCGGAATCAGTCCCGGCCAGTCCGTCGATCCTGCCCACCACCGAGATCCCGCGCTCGCGCACTCGCACCGCAAGCAGTCCGGCGGAGGGTGTACGGATCTGCACCGCCGCCCCCTGGCCGGCGCCCATGTCGAGACAGCGCATCATGAGGACCTGCGGCGCTGCGCCGGGATCCGCGCAGCCCGCGAGCCAGAAGCCGCATGCGACAGCAAGCCACGGCGGGGCGACCCGGGGCCGGGTTGGCCGGGGCTGGGGGTGCAACAGGGCGGTACGGAGCCGCAGCGTGCCCGCGGAGATCCACATGACGGTAAGAGTCGGAAACCGGTGAGCGGCAACCTTTCTACGCCATCGGGCCACGCCGTGCCAAGCGCTCCGGGCCCTCCCGAGCGCTACGGCTGCGGAGGTCGCGCGGGTCGGCTAGGCTATGCGCATCACCGGCGAATTCACATTTCTTAAGGGGGGCCACATGGCGGACAAGAACATCGAATCGGTGTTGCTGGAAGAGCGCACCTTTCCGCCGCCAGCCGCCTTCGCCGAACGGGCCAGGGTCAAAGCCGCCGACCTGGACAAGCTGCGTCAGGCCGCCGGGCAGAACCACTCCGGTTTCTGGGCGGATCTCGCCCGGCGCGAGCTCACGTGGCACAAACCGTTCACCATCTCGCTGGACGGGTCGCAGCCGCCCAACTATCGGTGGTTCACCGACGGCCGGCTCAATGTCTCGTACAACTGCCTGGACGTGCACCTGGCCGAACGCGGCCACAAGACGGCGCTCATCTTTGAGGCCGAGGGCGGCGATACCCGCAAGCTCAGTTACAGCGAACTGCATGCGCAGGTGTGCCGGTTCGCTTCCGCGTTGCGCGCCCAGGGAGTGCGTCACGGTGATCGCGTCATCATCTACATGCCGTTGATTCCCGAAACGTTGATCGCGATGCATGCCTGCAACCGCATCGGTGCGATCCATTCGGTCGTGTTTGGCGGATTCTCGGCGATCGCGCTCAAGGACCGTATCGTGGACACGGGCGCGCGTGTCGTGATCACCTCGGACGGTGGCTGGCGTGCCGGCAACGTCGTCGAGCTCAAGGCGGCCACGGACAAAGCGCTCGCGGCCGATTGTCCGGGCGTCGAACGGGTCATCGTGTTCAAGCGGACGGGCAAGCCGGTCCACATGGAGCCGGGCCGCGATGTCTGGTGGCACGATGTGATCGATGGCCAGCCCGCGAGCTGCGAGCCCGAGTGGGTGGAGTCCGAACATCCGCTGTTCCTCCTGTACACCTCGGGTTCCACCGGCAAGCCCAAGGGCATCCAGCACTCCAGCGCCGGCTACCTGCTGGGCGCCAAGGTCACCAGCAAGTGGGTGTTCGATCTGCGGGATGACGATGTGTTCTGGTGCACGGCCGATGTGGGCTGGGTGACCGGGCACAGCTACGTGTGTTACGGCCCGCTGGCGGCAGGCGCCACCGTCGTGTTGTACGAAGGCGCGCCCACCACTCCGGATCCCGGCCGGTTCTGGAAGATCTGCGAGACGCACGGCGTCACGATCTTCTACACCGCGCCCACTGCGATCCGCGCGCTCATGAAACTCGGCGAGCAGTGGCCGGCGAAATACAACCTGTCAACACTGCGCCTGCTGGGCAGTGTGGGTGAGCCGATCAACCCCGAGGCCTGGATGTGGTACCACCGCGTGATCGGTGGCGGCCGCTGTCCCATCGTGGACACGTGGTGGCAGACCGAGACCGGCGCCATCCTGATCTCGCCGGTGCCCGGTGTGACCGCCACCAAACCCGGCTCCTGCACGCAGCCGCTGCCGGGGATCGATGCGGACATCGTGGACGACGAAGGCCATCCGGTCACACGTCCCGAGGCAGGCGGTTACCTCGTGATCCGCAAGCCGTGGCCCTCGATGCTGCGCACCATCTGGGGTGACAACGCGCGTTACATCAGCGCGTACTGGGAAAAGTTTCACAACCGTTACTACGTGGCCGGCGACAGTGCGCGGCGCGACAAGGACGGTTACTTCTGGATCATGGGCCGCATCGATGACGTACTGAACGTCGCCGGCCACCGCCTCGGCACCATGGAGATCGAATCCGCGCTCGTCGCAAATCCGCGGATCGCGGAGGCCGCCGTGGTGGGGCGGCCGCACGAGATCAAGGGCGAGTCGGTGTTCGCCTTCGTGGTGTTCCGGGGCGCCCGCCCGACCGGCGATGTCCGCAAGCTGGTGCAGGAGTTGCGCGACTGGGTCGGCGAGCAGGTCGGCGCCATCGCGAAGCCCGACGACATCCGGTTCGCGGACAATCTGCCGAAGACCCGCTCGGGCAAGATCATGCGGCGTCTGCTGCGCTCGATCGCCCGCGGCGAGGAAATCCTCCAGGACGTGTCCACGCTGGAGAATCCGGGCATCCTCGACCAGCTGCGTGGTGTCGCCGCCGCCGCTCCGGTCGCCGCCCGCAGACCGGCGCAACAGGAGCCTGCTGCGAAGAAGACCGACCCCAGGCAGCCCGCTGCTGCGAAGAAGGCCGCCGCGAAGCGCAAACCGGTCGCGAAGAAGGCGGCCGCGAAAGCGAAGTCCGCAGCGAAGAGGAAGCTCGCTGCGAAAAAGAGACCTGCGGCCAGGAAGCAAGCCGCCGCCGGAAAGAAGGCGGCCGCCGGCAGGAAAGCAGCCACGCCGCGCGGCAGATCAACCGCGCGCCGCGCCGTGGCTCGCAAGGGTAAGTAGCAGGTTTGAGGCGCACCGGAGAGATGGCATGGCACTGACCCGACCCGCGCTCGACCCGATGTCGGTCGAGGCCCTGAACAAGACGCTCTACCCCGAGCCCTACCGCAGTCGGGTGATGCCGCGGGAGAAGCGCCGGTTGGGCCAGGCCCTCGGGCTGCAGAAGCTGGGCATCAACCGCACCACGCTGTTACCCGGCAAGGAATCCTCCATGCGCCACTGGCACACACGCGAGGATGAGTTCATCTACGTGCTGGAAGGCGAGGTCGTGCTGCGTACCGAGGCAGGAGAGCAGCTGCTGACCGCGGGTTCCTGCGCGGGCTTCCCTTCGGGTGTCGAGGACGGCCATCAGCTCATCAATCGCAGCGACCGTCCGGCCGTCTATCTGGAGATCAGCAGCAAGGACATCGAGGACACGACCTATTACCCGGATCCCGATGTCGACATGATCGCCAGTCCGCCGCACGCGCGCGGCCGCTTCACGCGGCGCGACGGCACGCCGATCTGAATCAGCCCGCGCCCGCCAGCAACCGGATCGAGTACGACACCGTCACGTCGGCGCCGACCCACTCGGTCGACTTCCAGTCGCCCTGACCGACTCCGAAATCCAGGCGCTTGATGAGCGTCTTGCCGGCCAGATAGCCGACCGGCTTGCCCTGTTCGTCGGCGGTACGGAACGTGAACGGGATGTGCACGTCACGTGTGACCCCGCGCAAGGTCAGCTTCCCGATTGCATCGAACCCCGTGGCGGTCCTGGAGATCTGCGTGGACACGAAGTGCGCCTGCGGGAATTTCGCCACGTCGAACAGATCCGGGCCGCGCAGCGTGTCATCGCGTTCCCGGTCACCGGTGTTGACCGAGTTGAGATCAACGGTGACGTCCAGCTTGCCGGTGGCGGGATTGTCGGCGGCGAAATCCAGGCTCACCGGGAACCTGGCGAACTTGCCGTCGTTCTTCGCATCCGCCTGCACGAACTGGAAGCTGAGCGTGCTGTGGGCCGCGTCCAGCGTGTAATGCGTGGGTGCGGCATCGGCAGCCAGTGCCGTGCCGGCAGCGAGAGTTGTCAGCAGGCCGAGTGACACCAGCGCGACCTGACACGGGCGCAGGCCCGGAACGCACAAAGCATCACTTTCAACGGAATGACTCATCGCAAAGCAGGTCCTTTTTCGAGTGTGAGTTGCAACGCAAGCGCTTCGGGTTCGTTCCGAACTCAGCGTGGCGTCCTGGTGAAGGGCAACATGCGCCGCAGTACATCATCCTTGTGCACGAAGTGATGCTTGAGGGCGCCAGCCACGTGCAGGAACACGATCGCATACAGGACGAGCGCCAGGGTGTCGTGCACATCCTTCATCGTTTCGTACAGGGTGCGGTTTTTGGGAACGAAGTCCGGCAGCTGCACCAGTCCGAACCAGCTGACCGGGAACCCGCGGGCCGAGGTCATCATCCAGCCGGTCAGCGGCATGGCGAACAGCAGCACATACAGACCGGCGTGCGTGAGTGTTGCCAGCGCACGCTCGTAGGGCTTGAGATTGTCCGGCAGCGGTGGAGTGGGATTGGCCCAGCGCCAGGCGAGGCGGGCGATGGCCAGACAGAGTATGGTGATGCCCACCGACTTGTGCCGGGCGAACACGGCGAGCTTCTTCACGCCAAGGGGCAGATCCTCGGCGATGTTGGCGAGGACCACCTGCAGGATGATCAGCGCGACGATCAACCAGTGCAGGAACTGGGCCACGGCGCCCCAGCGGGCCGGAGTGTTTTTCAGCGTCATGACGGGAAGCTTAAGCGGGCGGACATGAGTTGCAAAATGACGTTTGCGTGGCGGCCACTCGCGGTGGTCCTGGTTCTCGCCGCCCTGAGCGGTTGCCCGGCCGGCCCCCACGGTCCGGGAACGACTCGGGGCACGCCGATCCAGGCGCCATCCTTGCAGCCGGTTCCCGGCGCCGCACCTCTCCATGAGGGCCGACCCTACGTAGTCTCTTCGAGGGAGTCGCTGCTGACCATACTGGCATTCAAGGGTGGAACGCTGGCCAAGGCGGGTCACAACCACGTCATTGCCTCACACGATGTCGCGGGCACCATCTATGTGCCCGAGGATCCCTCGCGGGCGACGTTCGAGATGCGGCTGCCCGTCGCTCAATTGACGATCGACGAGCGAGAGCTGCGCATCAGGGAAGGCACTGACTTTCCACCGGACGTACCGGACTCGGCCAGGGAGGGGACCCGCCGGAACATGCTGAGCGCGGCGCTGCTCGCTGGCGATGAATACCCGGAGATCGTGCTGGAGCAGGGCACGGCGACTGCATCGTCCGGCGCAGCCGCTGCGTCGCCCGGCGCCACCGCTGCGTCGCCCGGCGCCACCGCTGCGTCGTCCGGCGCCACCGCTGCGTCGTCCGGCGCCACCCTTGCGTCGTCCGGCGGTGCGCGACAGATCAGCGCGTCAGTGCAGATGACGGTCCGCGGCCAGCCTCATACTCTGACGGTCCCGCTGACTTATGAGCTGGGCGACAGTCAGCTGGTGATCACCGGTGAACTCTCGATCCGTCAGAATGAGCTGGGACTCACGCCCTTCAGTGCGCTGTTGGGAGCGCTGCAGGTCCAGGATGAGATGCGCGTGAAGTTCCGCTTCGTGGCGCACCCCGCGGAAGTGCACCGCGCGCCGACCTGACTGTCACCTGCAGCAACCTGTGTGTCGCCCGCGGCAACCTAACTGTCGCCCTCCAGCAGCAGCAGCGTCAGACCGTCGGGCGACTCGAGCATCGCGTTGCGACGTGCGTCCAGTCCCCGCGGCACCTCACGTGCCAGGGGAACTTCCAGGCTCCGCAGCTGTTCGATTCGCGCCGGCATGGCCGGATCGCGAAACACCAGCAGCGGCACATCCGCGGTGCGCGGCCGATGGAAGGCGATGTCGAGGCGATCGCTGGTCAGCGTCAGATGCGCGTATGGATCATCGGATTCGTCCGTGGCCACGAAGCCGAGCGGCTCCCAGAACTCGCGCGCAGCGTCGAAATCCACTACCGGCATGCTGAACTCGCCGAAGTAGCCGCAGCGGGAGACCTCGGCCGGATCGCGATCCACCGGCGAGAACGTGCGCGCCTCGATGACCGTCACGGCCTGTCCGAACGGATCGCTGAAGCCGATCTCGTTGAACACCTCCTCGCCGGTGTGTCGCCGTGTCAGATCGATGCCGCGCCGCTCGAGTTCGGCCACATGCCGGGCAAGGTTCGGCTGTACGAAGGTCAGTGCGGGACTCGGCGCCCGGCGCTGGTGCAGGCCGATGAACAGGCGCCCGTCGGTGAGCACCCCGTAGGGATGCGGCCAGGTATCGGTCGTCGGCGCCTGGGTAAAGCCGAGCTGCTCATAGAAATCAACCGCGGCGCGGATATCCGCGGTCGCCACACTGATTTCGTGAAAGCGGCCGGGCACTCGGGCGTGAGGTCAGGCGGAGGCGCCGCGCGCGGCGCCGGCGGGTCGCAACCCCAGCTCGACGTGCGTCCAGCCCTGGCAGTGCTGCGCGATCAGGTCGGCGAGGAAGCGTGCGTGTTCGGCGCGCGCGTTGAGTGCCGGTACGTACTGGAAGCGTTCACCTCCAGCGGCCAGAAAGCGCGCGCGGTTTTCCATGTCGATTTCCTCGAGAGTCTCGAGGCAGTCGACCGCGAAGCCCGGACAGACCACGGTGACCTGCCGGGTGCCCCGGGAAGCCAGTTCCTCCAGCACCGTGCTGGTGTAGGGCCGCAGCCACTTGTCCGGTCCGAAGCGCGACTGGAAACTGACACTCCAGTCCGAGTCCTGCAGCAGCAGCTCGTCCGCCAGCAGCCGTGCGGTCTTCTGACACTTGCAGAAGTAGGGATCGCCCTTGTGGAACGAACGCTCGGGAATCCCATGGAACGACATCAGCAGGTGCTGAGTGCGACCTTGCGCTTGCCAATGCTGGGCCACCGAGGCGCGCAGCGCTTCGATGTAGCCGGGATAGTCGTGATACTCCGCGACGAACCGCAGTTCGGGCAGCCAGCGCCAGCGACGCAGCTCCGCATTCACACGGTCGTAGGCTGCGCCGGTGGATGCTCCGCAGTACTGCGGAAAGAGGGGAACGATCAGGATCCGCTGGGCGCCCGATTCGCGCAGACGCTTCAGCGCGTTCGGCACGGACGGTTCGCCGCCGTACATCATCCCCAGTTCGAGTGACAGGGGCGCGAGCATTCGCTGCGCCAGCGTCGTGGTCAGTTCCGCGCGCAGCCGTTCCGACAATTCGAGCAGCGGTGCGCCGCGCTCAGACCAGATCTTGCGGTACTTGTGCGCCGAGCGCCGTGAGCGAAAGGGCAGGATGGCGCCGTGGAGGAATGGCAGCCACAGCCAGCGGGGCAGCTCGACCACCCGTGGATCGCCGAGCAAACCGGCCAGGAAGTGACGCACGTCAGCCGGCTCCGCCGAGGCGGGGGTGCCGGAATTGACCAGCAGTATGCCGATCCGCTCGGCGCCCTCGCGATGGAACTCCGGTGAGCTGATGTACCGCATGGCCTCACGATACTCCATGCCGCACGGAACCGACCACTGTCCCTGTCACGTTCACACGCGGCGCGCTCTTCAGCCGATACCGCCGACGCACACGTACTTCAGCTCGGTGTAGTCCAGGATTCCGTACTTCGAACCCTCGCGCCCGAAGCCCGACTCCTTGACGCCGCCGAACGGCGCCACTTCGGTGGAGATCAGCCCCGTGTTGAGTCCGACGATGCCGTACTCGAGCGCCTCGGAGACCCGCCACGAACGCCCCAGGTCGCGTGTATAGAAATAGGCCGCCAGCCCGAACTCGGTGTCATTCGCCAGGCGGATGGCCTCGGCCTCGGTGTCGAAGCGGAACAGTGGCGCCACGGGACCGAAGGTCTCCTCGCGTGCCACCAGCATGTCGGGCTTCACGTTCGTGATCACGGTGGGCTGATAGAACGTACCGCCGAGAGCATGGCGCTTGCCGCCATAGGCGATCTGCGCGCCCCTGGCCACGGCATCGGCCACATGTTCTTCAACCTTCGCGAGCGCCTTGGTATCGATGAGGGGACCCTGATCCGTGGGGCCCTTCAGTCCGTCACCCACTCGCAGCTGCGACACCGCATCCACGAGCCGGCTGGCGAATCTGTCGTAGATGGAACTTTGCACCAGCAACCGGTTGGCGCAGACGCAGGTCTGCCCCGTATTCCTGTACTTGCTGGTGATGGCGCCCGCGACCGCGGCATCCAGATCGGCATCCTCGAACACGATGAAGGGCGCGTTGCCGCCCAGCTCGAGCGACAATTTCTTCAGCGTGCCCGCGGACTGCGCCATGAGCTTCTTGCCCACGCCGGTCGAGCCCGTGAAGGTCACCTTGCGCACGCTGGGGTTGGAAGTCAGCTCACCGCCGATCTCGGTGGACCGCGTTCCGGTGACGATGTTGAGTACACCGGCCGGTATGCCGGCTCGCGCGGCGAGCTCGGCCATGGCCAGCGCGGAGAACGGGGTCTGCTGCGCCGGTTTGCACACGAACGTGCAGCCGGCCGCCAGCGCGGGGCCGGCCTTGCGCGTGATCATGGCCGCGGGAAAGTTCCACGGCGTGATGGCACCCACGACACCGATCGGCTGACGCAACACCAGCAACCGCTTGTCGGCCTGGTGGCTGGGAATGACATCGCCGTACATCCGCTTGCCTTCTTCCGCGAACCACTCGATGAAGGAGGCGGCGTAGGCGATCTCTCCGCGCGCCTCGGCGAGCGGCTTGCCCTGTTCGGCGGTCATGATGGTGGCCAGGTCGTCCTGGTTGGCCAGCATCAGATCGTGCCAGCGACGCAGAAGCGCGGCACGGTCCTTCGCGGTGCGGGCCGCCCAGGCCGGCATGGCCGCCGCGGCCGCTTCGATGGCGCGGCGGGTCTCGGCCGCGCCCATGTCCGGCACGGTGCCGATCTTCTGTCCGGTCGCAGGATTGAGCACATCGTGAGTCGCGCCGCTGGCGGCTGCGGTCCACGCGCCGTCCAGCCAGGCCTGGTGGCGCAGCAGACTCGGGTCTTTCAATTGCATGATCGCCTCATTCTGATTCGGGAGCGCGCGTGCGCCAACGGATGGATCGGGTCGCGCGTGGCGGCTTCAAGCCGCTCACGGGCCGGAAGCCGCTGTCTGGCCGGATCCGCGCAGATACCGTTCGAGGAACTCCAGCGTGCGGCTGCGCGCGAGGGCCGCCGCTTCGGCATTGAAGCTCGGGCGTTGGTCGCAGTTGAAGCCGTGGCCGGCCGCGTACTCGTGGAAGACGCCCTGCGGATGCGCCGCGCGCAGCTGCTCGACATCGCTCATGGGAATGCTGTGGTCCTCCACGCCGAAGTGGTAGAGGACCGGACACCGCGGCTTGCGGTCGATGAAGCTTGCTGCCCTGCCGTAATACACGACGGCGCAGGCGATCGGCAGCTCGCTGCTGGCCACGTACGACATGGCTCCGCCCCAGCAGTAACCCACCGTGCCCACGCGACCGGAATTCCTCACGACCGCCACCGCCGCGTTCAGGTCCCTGAGCGTGTTTTCCAGCTTGAGCTGCTGCATGTAGCCGCGGCCTTCCTCGATCTCCTTCGGGGTGTAGCCGAGCTGGATCCCGCGGCGGATGCGATCGAACATCGACGGCGCGATCGCCGTGTAGCCCTCGGCCGCGAAACCGTCCGTGACGGCCCTGATATGTGAATTGACGCCGAAGATCTCCTGGATCACCACCACGGCGCCGCGGGGCTTGCCGGCGGGCGCGGCCAGATACGCCTGAAATTCGTGGCCATCGCGGGCCATTATCGAGGTCAGTTCGCCCATAGCAGCGTGTCCGGTCGGGTGGGGAAGGCCGGCGAGAATACCGCCCCGGCCGCCCCCGGGAAAGCGCTCGTCGGGTCACCCCGGCAGCATTGAAAAGCCCACTGCGTGGCTTCATCCAACCGGCCATGGCATCCTGACGTGCCGGCCCGGCGCCCGGTCGCGCAGCGGGTGAACCCGTCGCGCGGCGGTATGCTGCGGGAGGCGAGTACGACGCGGCGCCCGGTGCCGCGGCGGGCGGCGCGGACAGGACAACAAGCGGAGGGGTTATGCTCGTCGGGTCAGCAGTAAGGCGGGTCGCCATCGTGGGCGGCGTGCGGATTCCGTTTGCCCGGGCACACACCGCTTACGCCCAGGTGGGCAATGAAGACATGCTGACCGCCGCGTTCCGCGCGGTCGTGGAGCGCTTCAAGCTGGCTGGCGTGCGTCTGGGCGATGCCGCGGCCGGCGCCGTCATCAAGCACACCAGGGATTACAACCTGACACGCGAGTGCGTGTTGTCGGCCGGGCTGGATCCCCAGACCCCCGGCGTGGATCTGCAGCGCGCCTGTGGCACCAGCCTGGAGGCGGCCATCCTCATCGGCAACAAGATCGCGCTCGGCCAGATCGATGCCGGGCTCGCCGGTGGCGTCGATTCGATCAGCGATGCGCCGATCGTGTATCCGCGCTCCTATCAGCAACTGTTGCTGCGCAGCTATCGCGGCCGCTCCGCGTGGCAGCGCCTCAAGCCATTCTTCGGCCTGCGTCCGCGGCATTTCAGACCCGTGTTGCCCGCGGTGGTCGAGCCGCGCACCGGCCTGTCGATGGGCGAGAGCACCGAGCTGATGGCCAAGCGCTGGAAGATCACGCGCGAGGCTGAGGATCTGCTCGCCTACGAGAGCCACACGAAGGCGGCCGCCGCCTGGCGCGAAGGCTTCTACGACGATCTCGTGGTGGAGTACAAGGGACTGAAGACCGACAACAACATCCGCGCGGACACATCGCTGGAGAAGCTGGCGAAACTGCGTCCCGTCTACGATCCGAAGGGCGGCACGCTGACGGCCGGCAACAGCACGCCGCTCACCGATGGCGCCAGCGCGGTACTGCTCGCGAGCGAGGAATGGGCGGCCCGGCGCAATCTGCCGGTCCTGGCCTGGCTGCGCTTCGGCAAGGCATGGGCGGTGGACTTCGCCAGTGGCAACGAGGGTCTGCTGATGGCGCCCGCGTATGCCGTTCCCGCGATGCTCAAGGACGCCGGCCTGACCTTGCAGGATTTCGACTACTACGAGCTCCATGAGGCGTTCGCCGCGCAGGTGCTGTGCACCCTGAAGGCCTGGGAATCGCCCGAGTATTGCCGCGACGTGCTGGGCCTGCCGGCCGCCCTGGGCAGCATCGACCGCTCCAAGCTGAACGTGAAGGGCGGCAGCATCGCGGTCGGGCATCCGTTCGCGGCTACCGGCACGCGCATTGTCAGCTCCCTGGCGAAGATCCTGGCCCATGACTCAAAGGCCCGGCGGGGTCTGATTTCCGCCTGCACGGCCGGGGGCATGGGGGTCACCGCGATCCTGGAGCGGTGAAGGGACGCCGTTGCGCGCCCGCGCATATCACAGTGACACGGGCCGTGACTATGATAGGCAATGGAGGGGGACGTTCCTGAAGAGACCGTCGTACTACGCTCGGACCTGAGCGTGGTACTGGCTGCATTGCCCTTATTCCACGGTCTCGACAACAGCATCCTGCGGGAGATAGCCCAGGCCGCCGAGTGGCTGTCGCTGCCGGGTGGCGCCACGCTGTTCACCGCGGGCGAGCCTTCCGATGCCCTGTATGTCGTGCTCAGCGGATGTCTGGGGGCTTTTTCGGCCGACGCACGCGACCGCCGGCGTTTCATGGGCCGGATTCCCTCTGGCGGCACCGTCGGTGAGATGGGCCTCATTTCGGGGCGGCCACGTTCGGCGCACATCGCCGCGCTGCGCGATTCAGAGTTGCTGCGGATATCGGCTGACAGCTTCAACCGCATCTTCGGCCGGCATCCCGAAGCCATGCTGCGCATCGCGCGCCTCACGGTGGACCGGCTGGAGGAATCCCAGTCGCGCGCGCGCGGGCCGCGGCAGGGAGCGCGCACCTTCACGTTGCTGCCGCAGAGTCTGGAAGTGGACGTCGGTGGCTTCGCCAGCGAGTTCGTCAAGTCGCTGAGTCGCTTCGGTCGGACCGAACTCGTCTGGAGCGTGCGCGCGGAGTCGCACACCAGTCACTGGTTCCACAAGATCGAGAGTGCCAACGACTACGTCGTGTATGTCGGCGATACGGGTCCGGGACGCTGGAGCAACCTGTGCGTGCGCCAGGCGGATGCGCTGTTGCTGCTGGCGAGCGCGGAAAGTCCCGCCGGCAGATGGCCGGCGCTGTCCGGATCACGCGACGCCAGCATGGCGCCGCAGCGGGCGGAACTCGTTCTGCTCCACGACGGGAAAATCGCGCGCGGCGCCGCGGCCCGTTGGCTCGCTGACCTGCCGGGCGTGCCGCATCATCACGTGACGGGGCCGGAGGATGTTGCGCGCCTCGCCCGGATGCTGACAGGGCGAGGAGTGGGATTGGTGCTGTCCGGTGGCGGAGCGCGTGGATTCGCGCACATCGGCATCGTCAGAGCCCTGCGCGAAGCGGGCGTTCCCATCGATCTCGTCGGCGGAACGAGCATGGGCGGCATCCTCGGCGCCGGCGTCGCCCAATGCTGGAGCGTCGAGGAGCTGACCTACCGCTTCAGACGCGCGTTCGTCGAAGCCAAGCCCTTGCGTGACTACACCCTGCCGTTCGTGTCGCTCGTGTCAGGTCGCAAGGTGAGCCGGCTGCTGCGCAGGGATTGTGGCGATGTGACCATCGAGGACCTGCCGCTCACGTTCTTCTGTGTTTCCTCCAACCTCACCACCGGCCATTCCGTAGTGCACCGGCGCGGCGAGCTGTGGTTGTGGCTGCGCGCCTCGGTTGCCATCCCCGGCGTATTGCCGCCGGTCGTCTACAAAGGCGAAGTGCTGGTGGACGGCGGCACGATGAACAACCTGCCGGTGGATGCGATGCGCGAGCTCGGACGCGGGCCGATAATCGGCTGCGACGTGGGCGCCGATCGCGCGTTCACCACCGACAGCGACGAAGTGGACGTACCGCTGCCCTGGCAGCTCATGAGCTGGCTGCGGGTGCGCCGGCACCGCCCCAACATATTCCAGATCCTGTGGCGCGCCGGCATGGTGAACAGCAGCGCCGTGACCGTGGCCCACCGCGAGAAGACCGACCTGCTGCTGCAGCCACCCCTGGAACAGATCGACATGCTCAACTGGTCGGCGTTCGAACGGGCCATTGCGGCCGGGTACGATTACGCGGCGCGGCGCCTGGAAACGCTGCCCGAGGACTCCCCGCTGCGCCAGAGCATCGCCGGCGCATAATGGCGCGGCAACCGAAGCGCTGACATGTCAATACCCCGGAATATCCAGCTCCCACGGCCCGGCGCGGCGGTAACATCCCGGTTACAGGTAGCCGAACCATGAGCCGACCCGGAATCGACCGAGTCTTCGAGCGACGGCTGTCGGCCCTCATGAACGGCGGCCAGCCGCAGCTGCTGCAGGGCGGCCGCAAAGGCGTCGAGAAAGAGTCGCTGCGCGTCCGCCCGGACGGCAGCCTGGCGACCACACCCCATCCACGAGTGCTGGGGTCGGCGCTGACCAACGTCCACATCACCACCGACTATTCAGAATCGCTCATCGAGCTGGTGACCCCGGCGTTCACCGCCAGCTGGGAGCTGCTCCAGTACCTGCTCGACCTGCACCAGTTCGTCTACCGGCACCTGGGTGATGAGCTGCTGTGGGCCACCAGCATGCCGGGGGCCATCGAGCGCGACGCGGACATCCCCATCGCCGAGTTCGGCGCCTCGCACATCGGCCTGATGAAGACCGTGTACCGGCGCGGACTGGGTCTGCGCTACGGGCGCATGATGCAGGCCATCTCGGGCGTGCATTTCAACTACTCGTTCCCGCTGCCCTTCTGGGAGATGTACGCCGACATCCGCGAGTCGCGCGAGCGGGGCACCGATTTCATCTCCGCCAGCTACTTCGACCTGCTGCGCAACTACCGGCGCATCGGCTGGATGGTGCTGTACCTGTTCGGTGTTTCCCCCGTCGTGTGCAAATCCTTCCTGAAGGGTCGCGACGCGGGCCTGACCGAACTGACGAAGGGCACGGCGTACGAGCCGTATGCGACCAGCTTGCGCATGAGCGACGTCGGCTACCGCAATCGCAACCAGTCGGGACTGAATGTCTCCGTCAACAGTCTCGATGAGTATGTTCGCGACCTGACACGCGCCATCACCACGGTGCACGAGCCGTATGCCAGGCTCGGAGTGCGCGATGCCAGCGGCGAGTATCAGCAACTCAACACCAACATCCTGCAGATCGAGAACGAGTACTACAGCTTCATCCGGCCGAAGCGCGTCGCGCGCTCCGGTGAGCGGCCGACCAAGGCATTGCAGCGCGCCGGGGTCGAGTACGTCGAGGTGCGTGCTCTGGATGTCAGCGCGTTCGATCCCGTGGGCGTGAACCAGAACAAGCTGCGGTTCCTGGAGGCGTTCCTCGCTCTGTGCCTCATGAAGGCGAGTCCGCCGATCGATGCCGCGGAGCAGGCGGCGCTCGATCAGAATCATCTGACGGTGGCGCGCCGCGGACGCGAGCCGGGTCTGATGTTGTGGCGCGATGGGCGCACGGTGCCCATGCAGGCCTGGGCGCAGGAGCTTCTCGATTCCATGACGGGGATCTGCGAAGTGCTCGATCGCGGCGATTCCACGCGGCCGTACTCGCAGGCGCTCGCCGTCCAGGCAGCGAAGCTCGCGAACGTGTCGCTGACGCCCTCCGCGCGTCTGCTGGCTGAACTGCGCGAGACCGGCGAATCGTTCTTCGGACTCGCCCTGCGAATGTCGCGCCAGCACAAGGCCTATTTCCTCGACCTGTATCCACCCAACGAGGAGCGCCTGGCCGAGTTCGCCGCCCAGGCGCAGGAATCCCTGGCGCGCCAGGCCTCGATCGAGGCCTCGGACAAGGGTACCTTCGAGGAGTACCTGGCCCGCTACCTCGCCAACTGAGAGCGCGGGCGCCGCCGCTTGCGCGGCCGGCCCGTAGCCCTGATCCTCCGGAACATGAACGCACTTTCCATCCGCAATCTCACCAAGACCTACAAGAACGGCGTGCAGGCCCTCAAGGGCGTGGATCTGGAGGTCGAGCAGGGCGATTTCTTCGCGCTGCTCGGCCCGAACGGCGCCGGCAAGACCACCCTGATCGGCATCGTCACCTCGCTGGTCAACAAGACCGGCGGCCAGGCGAGCGTCTTCGGCCACGACATCGACCGCGATCTGGAGGCCGCCAAGGCCTGCATCGGCGTCGTCCCGCAGGAAATCAACTTCAACATGTTCGAGACCCCGTTCACCATCGTGGTGAACCAGGCCGGGTTCTACGGCATCCCCCGGCCGGTGGCGCGGCAGCGCGCCGAACGCTACCTGAAGCAACTGCAGTTATGGGACAAGCGCGACAAGATGTCGCGCGGACTGTCTGGCGGCATGAAGCGCCGCCTGATGATCGCGCGTGCGCTGATGCATGAACCGCGTCTGCTGATCCTGGACGAACCGACAGCCGGCGTGGACATCGAGATCCGCCGCTCGATGTGGGATTTCCTGCGCGAGATCAATGACAGCGGCACGACCATCATCCTGACCACGCACTACCTGGAAGAGGCCGAGACGCTCTGCCGCAACATCGCCATCATCGACGGCGGGCGGATCGCCGAGCGTGACCGCATGAGCAGTCTGCTGCGGCGGCTCAACACCGAGGTGTTCGTGTTCAACCTGCGTGACGCCCTGACGCAGGCTCCGCGGCTGGACGGCTATGAGACGACGCTGGTCGACGGCCACACGCTCGAGGTGGAGATCACCCGTGAGCAGAACCTCAACGGGCTGTTCGCGCGTCTGTCGGCCGCCGGCATCGAAGTACTCAGCATGCGCAACAAAGTGAACCGGCTCGAAGAGATCTTCATGCGCCTGGTGGAGAAGGGCGCCGGCGCGCCTGCGGCTCAGGCAGGGCCCGCGGCCCAGGCAGCGTCCTCCCAGGCCGTTCCGGCGGCCCCGGCGCGGGGGTCGTGATGGATACCGTGGTCAAGAACGCCGACACCGCGATGAGCGTCAACGTCGTGCGCTGGATCGGCTTCAAGACGATCGTCATCCGCGAGTACGGCCGCATCATCCGCATCTGGGGCCAGACCATCGTGCCCTCGGCGGTCACCGCGACACTGTACTTCGTGATCTTCGGCAGTCTGATCGGACGGCGTGTCGGGCCCATGGGCGGCTTCGACTACATGCAGTACATCGCGCCGGGGCTGATCATGATGGCCGTGATCACCAACTCCTACGCCAACGTCGTGTCCTCCTTCTTCGGCGCCAAGTTCGGCAAGCACCTGGAGGAGATGCTGGTATCGCCATTGCCGAGCTGGATCATCGTGGCCGGCTATGCGACCGGAGGCCTCGTGCGCGGCATGCTGGTGGGAAGCGCGGTCACGGCGGTCTCGCTGGTGTTCACGCATCTGCACGTGCACCACATCCTGATCATCCTGACGGCCGTCGTGCTCACGTCCCTGACATTCGCGCTCGGCGGATTCCTCAATGCGCTGTTCGCGAAGAATTTCGATCAGGTCAACTTCGTCCCCGCCTTCATCCTGACGCCGCTGACGTACTTCGGTGGAGTGTTCTACTCCGTCAGCCTGTTGCCCGAATGGGCACTGCGGCTGTCCTACATCAACCCCATCCTCTACATGGTGAACGGGTTCCGCTACGGCTTCCTGGGAGTCTCCGACGTCCATATCGGCATTGCGTTCGCGCTCATGGCGGGCGCGGCGGTAGTCCTGTTCACCGTGAATGTCATCATGATGAACCGCGGCGTCGGAACGCGGGAGTAACAACGTGGGTGAGAAGATCAGAGTGGCGCTGGTCACGGCGCGGGCGGCGCGCGGCCTGGATGAAGACGAGGCGCCATTGAAGCAAGCCTTCGAGGCCGCCGGCTGCGAGGCGCTCCCGGTGGAATGGGACGATCCGCAGCCGGATTGGGGGTCGTTCCGGCTCGTGCTGCTGCGCTCGGCCTGGGATTACGCCGAGCGCATCCAGGAATTCCTCGCGTGGGTGGAGCGCGTGTCCGCCGTGACGAATGTTCTCAACCCGCTGCCGCTGGTTCGCTGGAACACCGACAAACACTACATCGCGAAGCTGGCGCGGGCCGGGATCTCAACGGTTCCCAGCACGTTCGTCGAGCCTGGCGAGGATGCAGGCGCGGCCCTGAAGCAGGTACTGCAAAGGCACGCCAACGCCGAGCTGGTCGTGAAACCAGCAGTGGGTGCAGGCTCTCGGGACGCCCAGCGCCACAAGCGGCAGGAATTCGACTCGGCGGTCATGCACATGCAGCGTTTGCTGTCCGCGGGTCGCAGCGCTCTCGTGCAGCCCTACCTGGAACGCGTTGATGTGGATGGCGAGACCGCGCTGATGTTTTTCGAGGGACGCTTCAGTCACGCGGTCCGCAAAGGTCCACTGTTACCCCCGGGCGGTGCGGCCACGAGCGGACTGTTTGCCGCGGAGACCATCGATCCGCGCCAGCCGGGCGCCGATGAACTGCGGCTCGCGCAGCGGATCATCGGAGAGATTCCCTTCGGGACGCCGCTCTACGCCCGCATCGATCTGATTCGCGGGGATCGTGGCGAGCCCTGTCTGCTCGAGCTGGAACTCACCGAGCCGTCGCTCTTCTTCAATCACGCGCCGGGCTCGGCGGACCGCTATGCCGCCGCCGTGCTGCGCTGGTACGGGCAGCGCGCCAGCCGGTGATGGGCTGCTGCGGCCCCCGGCAGGCGCCCCGCGCCTGAGTTTACTTTCTGGTCCAGCGTCCGCTGGCGTCCTGGTAGTACCAGCCGGGCTGCGCACCGCGCTCCACCCAGCGGCGCGCGAAGGTGCGCCGGATGTCAGCTTCCCACTCCGGATGACCGTTGGCCTTGGCGATCTCCGCATACAACGTGCTGCGATCGCGGTTGTCCTCCGCCACCAGCCGTGTCACCACGGCACGCTCGGCAAGCGGCACGGCGTTAGGATCGCGCACGGCGACCAGCCCGTCAGCAGTCAGGCCGATGGCGCCGGAGTCGAAGTACTTCTTCAGGCCCCCGAAACGCTGCTGCATGGAAGCCGTGACGGCGCGGATCTGCGGACCCGAGACATCCAGGTTGGGACTCGCCTGGGCCTGCGCCGCGGGCACCAGCAGGTCGAGCAGTCCGCCGGCGGCGGCCACCAGCACGGACGGAGGATCCGGTTCGCGCCGCGAGTTGGGAGGTGTGGCGGCCGGGCTGGCGGGCTTCGCATCCTGCGGCGTCCCCGCCGGCTGGCTCGTCACCGTGTCGATGATCCGGTCGGCGGCCTGTTCGGCCGCGGCGGCCGGGAAGTACACGTTGACCGTGACACAGGCGGCCAGCAGGACCACCAGGGCGAGTTTGAAGGATACGAGCCGCATGAGGTTGCCTCTCGAAGGATGGTTCATGTGGGTACGACGTTAGCGGATGATGACATTCTGTGTATGCATGCCCGCGGCGATCTGCGCAACCAGCTGTGGCCAGTCCACGCGCCCGGCGTTGCCGATGATGTCGATGCGCGGCAGGCCGCGCCCCTTGACCAGATAATAGCCGCTGCCGGCGGGCTCGATGCCGCTCATCAGGCACACCTCGTCGCGCAGCTCGCAGCGCATGCCGATCTGGTCGTAGCGGAAAGTCTTGAAGAAGCGCAACACCCCTGACTGCAACGCCGCCGCCACGCCAGCGCCCCCGCCGCCGATGCCGGAGATGCGGGTCACCGCTTTCTGGCTGATCAGGTGGGTCGATCGGTCACCGGGCGAGGTGTACAGGCGCGCATCGAAGGCCACCGGCGACCAGTTGAACAGCTCCAGCCCCCTGATGTCCGCATCCAGCCTGCCGGTGATCGACCCGATGGAGAAGGTGTGTGTCAGCAGATCGAGATCCAGTCCGCGCGCGCTCACATCGGCCTGCAGACGGGGCCAGGGGCCGAACGGATCACTCAGTGTCAAGCGGCTCCCCACGATGCTGCCATCGAACACGCTGGCGCTCAGATCGCCGCCGAACGCCAGCACCCGGTCCCGATAGGTGACCCCGGGAATCCGGCCGGCAAGTTGACCTGACAGCGTGGGCCAGCCGAACGCCGCCGAGAGCAGCGGCATGCTGATCGGTTCCAGATGCGCATCGAAGTCCAGCTCGGTGTCGGGGGCGCCCAGGCGCCGCACCGCGAGCGTGTGCACGATCAGGGCGCCATCGAAGATCGGCAGACGTGTATCGCCCAGCAGGGTGAAGTTGGCGCCACCCGCGACAAACCTCAGGCGCACGGCGCCTCCCCGAAGCCCATACACACTACTGCCACTCCAGCTGAGCTCGGACGGGTCGGTGTGGGCTGAATCAGCCGTCCAGTGGACCTCACCGGACAGCTGACCGAGAGACAATCGCGTGCCCGGATCATCGAGGGCCACATTCTCGAGCCGGACGTCGATCCGCCGCGGCTGGTCGTTGGCGATGTCCACACTGCCGCTGGCACTGCCCGTGGCATTGAGGGCGCCGAAGTCCGTGGCCGCCAGAGTGAGCTGGACGAAACTCCGGTACGCGGACGGGAATTGCAGGCGTTGTACGTCGGCATGCGCCTGCGACAGCGAGATCGACTCACCCAGCGTTACCCGCGCTTCACCTTGTGCCTGCAGCAGATCACGCTGTTCGATCCGCGTCTGCGAGAAGACCAGCGTGGCAGGGCTGCCCGGCCGGATGACACCGAGCTGCGCGTGCGTGCGCAGCTCCAGCGGGTTGGCACCGAAATCCAGCAACACGGGACCGGCGAGAGTCTGTCCCGCCGTGCCGCGCAGCTGGATGTCCGAATCGAGGCTGCCGCGCACACGGCTCACGGTTCCGGACAACACGCCGGCCAGAGCCTGTCCGGCGATCGTGCCGGCTTCGTTGGAGAAATTCAGGTCGCCGGTCTGCGCGGTGAACTTCGCCTGCAACGAATCGGACTGCAGTTGCGTTGTGCCGCGCAGCGCCACATGTCCGGTGAGTGACGGGACTGCCGGCACCGCCACCCAGGTGGATGCGAGCTTCAACAGCGCCGGAATATCCATGGAGCCCGTCTCGACGCTGACGGACGAGGAAGTGGCCGTCGTCTGTGCGCTGAAGCGGACGTTCGCTCCAGCCACCAGTAGTCCCGCGCCAGTCACGGATGCGGATTCGTCGGTGGAGTTGTAGGCACCCGCCAGGGTCAGATTGAGTCCTCCGGTGGGGCCTCCCTGTGCCGCCAGAGTTCCACTGCCGCAGCCGATCGCAGGCACTGTGACGGCGAAGGCGCCGCAGGTCAGGGCCACGGATGAGTAGCTGACAGGAATCTCTTTGCCCGACGTCGTGGGCGAGGAAAAATCCAGCCGCTCAGCCTGCACACGGGCACCAACGGAACTGCCCTGTCTCAGCTCCAGCGCAGCGGAGATACCGCGGGCGCGGACGTGGGGCGCCGCGAGCTCGCCGATCTCGAGGACGATCCGATCCACTGCCGAGGCGGTACCGCTGCTTCCGCATAGCAGCAATGCCACCGGGATCCCATATCCACCTCCGCGCACCCTTTCCGGCCTCCGTCGCGTTATGTGGAAGTGCCGCCCCAAGGATTGACCCGCACCAGTGTACCGAGCCCGCCTGAACCCACCCTGGCGGGGGCTCCGTTACCTGTGGATTCACCGCTTGCGGCCCATTTTGTGAGGCAGAACACACAAAACCGGGCCCAAGTGCCTGTCGCAAAAAAACTTTCACACTTCTGTCACGCGGCTGACGCGCTCCGGATCAAAGCTGTACCGCCAGAAAGCCTGCGGCAGTCGCACCGCCGCGGCTGGAAGAGCGACATGAAGGCGAATGGACTGACGGCGTTCATGGCCCGTATCGATGCGGTCGAGTACGGCATCTGCCGCAGCCTCAACCGCGGCGCCGCGCTGCCCCTGCCGCGGCGGGTCTTCCAGATCGCCAGCCGCCTCGGTGACGGCATCATCTGGTACTGCCTGATCCTGGCCCTGCCGGTGCTGTACGGCTCCGTCGCGGTGAAACCGGCCGTGGTCATGGCGGTGACCGGATTGCTGGGTGTCCTGCTCTACAAACTCCTGAAGCGGGTCTTTGTCCGGGAGCGTCCGTTCATCACGCACTCGTCGATTTCGCTGGCTGCCGCCCCTCTGGACCGCTACAGCTTCCCCTCCGGGCACACGCTTCACGCAGTCTCGTTCACGTGGCAAGTGTGCGCGCATTTCCCCGAGCTCAGCTGGGTGCTTTTGCCGCTCACCGCGCTGATCGCCGGCTCACGCGTCGTGCTGGGCCTTCACTATCCGACCGACGTTCTCGTCGGTGCGGTGATCGGCGGATCGCTGGCGGAACTGGGACTGTCACTGGCATAAAGCCATAGTGCGAGCTCTCTTCGTCTCTGACGTCTATTTCCCGCGGGTCAACGGCGTCTCCACCTCGATCCGGACCTTTCGTCAGGATCTGGCCAACTGCGGTGTCGAGACGCTGCTGGTGGCGCCTGCCTACGGCTCGTCCGCAGACGATGATCCCGGCGTCATCCGCGTAGCTTCCAGCGGGATTCCCCGCGATCCCGAGGATCGCCGCATGCGCTGGGGCGCCCTGAATCGAGCGCTGGCCGCGATTCCCGCCGGAGACGTGGATGTCGTGCATATCCACACACCCTTCATCGCGCATTACGCGGGCGCCCGGTTCGCGCGCAACTCAGGCATTCCCTGTGTCGCGACCTACCACACCTTCTTCGAGGAGTATCTGCACCACTACGTGCCGGTGATGCCGAGGCGCATCGGCCGTTTCCTCGCGCGGAGCTTCACGCGCTCGCAGTGTGACGACGTGCAGGCGCTTATCGCTCCATCGGACCCCATGCGTGAAGTGTTGCTCCAGTACGGTGTATCCACTCCCATCCATGTGCTGCCGACCGGACTGGCGGCGGACCGGTTCGGTGCCGGCGATGGGGCACGGTTCCGCACGCAATCGGGACTGCCGGCCGACCGGCCGCTGGTGACTTACATCGGGCGCGTTGCGCACGAGAAAAATATCGATTTCCTCGTCAAAGTGTTCGTCGAGGTACGCAAGGCCGTCCCCACCGCCATGCTGGTCATCGCGGGCGAGGGACCGGCGCGCGAGTCACTGCGGCATCTGGTCGCGCGGCTCGGGTTGGAGAACGACGTTCACTTCGCCGGTTATCTGGACCGCAACACGGCACTGCTCGACTGTTACGCGGCAGCGGATGTGTTCGTATTCGCGTCGCGGACCGAGACCCAGGGTCTCGTGCTGCTCGAAGCCATGGCGCAGGGGGCGCCCATCGTGTCGACAGCCGAGCTGGGTACCCGCTCGATACTCAAACCGGGCGCGGGCGCGGTGGTGGTTCCCGAGGAATTGAACGCGTTCGCGGCAGCGACCGTACGCGTACTGCAGGACGCCGGCCTGCGTGGGGAGCTCTCCGGACGAGGGCGCGTTTACGCACATACCTGGTCGTCAGCCGCTATGGCCCGCAGGCTTGCCGACCTGTACGGGTCACTGAAACTCGCTCCCGGAGCCGCGCGCGCCGTCGCCTGAGGCCGTTCGAGACGCAAGATCGTCGCACCAGCGCGACAGCGCTGGACCCCCGAACGTTCTGCGTTACACTTTCCTCCACTGATGTTCCAGGATGTTGGAGCAGGCATGGGGGCCAAGCGCGCGCTGATCGTCGACGACTCCAAGTCGGCGCGTCTGTTTCTGGCGCGAATCCTCGAGAAATACGAGATCGACGTCGACAACGCCGAGACCGCCGAGGCCGCCATCGAGTACCTCACCGGGCACCGGCCCGACGTGATCTTCATGGATCACCTGATGCCGGGCATGGACGGTTTCCAGGCGGTGCAGGCGATCAAGAACAATCCGCTCACCGCGACCATCCCCATCATGATGTACACCTCCCAGGAGGGAGAGCTGTATCTGGGACAGGCCCGCGCGCTCGGCGCGGTGGGGGTGTTACCGAAGCAGATCAAGCCCACGGATGTCTCGAAAGTGCTCTACCAGCTGC
>Ga0335083_10001549_pt1 | contig 31483 bp, 34 predicted proteins | sample Lox_Sample_42_FD_206716 | JGI IMG/M metagenome (GOLD analysis project Ga0335083, IMG submission 206716) | Soil microbial communities from Loxahatchee National Wildlife Refuge, Florida, United States - Lox_Sample_4.2 | ecosystem: Environmental > Terrestrial > Soil > Wetlands | place: USA...
GGCGGCCTTCCAGGCGGTCTCCCACCGCTGCGCGCAGATGCTGCTCGAAACCGAGCAGGCCCGCTCGACAACCGCCTTCGCTGCGTGGAGCGCCGACGCCGACCCGGACGGCCTGGCCGAAGCGGCTGCGATGGCCAAGGCCGCCGCCTCCGACGCCGGCCGCGAAGTGACCGCCAGCGCGATCCAGGCACACGGCGGGATCGGCTTCACCTGGGAGGCCGACGTGCATTGGCTGTTCAAGCGCGCCCAGCTCGACGCCGCGCTGCTCGGGGGCGCCGCGCGCCAGCGGGCGCACCTCGCGGCGATCCTCTCCGAGAAGCTCACCGCCGCCGCCCCCGCCTGAGAGCGTGGCCCAGCCGGTCCGCGTGATCGAGCCGCTTCCCCGAGGACGCAACCCGTTCGACCGGTCGGGGGTCACGCGCGACGAGTCGGGGACGGCGCGCTACACCAATCTGCCCCGCTCCCTGGGGGCAATGCTGGCGGCGAGCGTGGAGCGCGAGCCCGGGGCCACCGCGCTGCTGGAGGTCGGCGGAGCGAGCTGCACCTACGAGGAGCTGTGGGAGCGCTCGGCGGTGGTCGCCGGCGGGATGCGTGAAGCCGGCATCTCGCCCGATGACCGGGTCGCGATCAGGATGCCCAACGGGATCGACTGGGTGGTGGCGTTCTTCGCCACGCAGCTGCTCGGAGCCGTGGCGGTCCCGGTCAACACGAGGTTCAAGGAGGAGGAGGTCGCCTACGTGGTCGAGGACTGCGAAGCGGCGTACACCTTCGAGCCCGGCGCGGAACTCCCGAGCGGTGACCGCGTCGAGCCCGAAGAGCGCGGCCCCGAGGACCTCGCCGCGATCTTCTACACGAGCGGCACCACCGGCTTCCCGAAGGGAGCGATGACCTCCAACGAGAACTTTCTCACCAACAGCGAGAACGCCTTCCGCTGCCTGTCCACCGAGCGCAGCGAAGGGCCGAACATCTCCACGCTGGTGTCGGTGCCGTTGTTCCACGTGACGGGCTGCAACAGCCAGCTGATCCCGGTGCTCGAGTTCGGCGGCCGCGTGGAGATCCTCGCCAACGGCCTGGACCTCGACGGCTTCTGCCGCGCGATCGACCCCGGTGGGGTCAACCAGCTGGTGTCGGTGCCGGCCATCTACCACGCGCTGCTGCGCTTCCCCGGGTTCTCGGAGATCGACGTGAGCGGCGTGCGGTGGGTCTCCTATGGGGGCGCCCCCACCGACACGGCGATGGTGGAGCGGATCATGAAGGCGTTCCCCAACGCCCGCGTGGGCAACGGCTTCGGCCTCACGGAGACATCCTCGCTGACGTCGTTCCTGCCTCACGAGGAGGCCGCGGCACACGCCGATTCGGTCGGCTTCGCGATGCCGGTGGTGGATCTCTCGATCGAGGACCCCGACCCGCTGACCGGGATGGGCGAGCTGCTCGTGCGCGGCCCCAACGTGGTCAGCGGCTACTGGAAGAAGCCCGAGGCGAACGAGGAGACGTTCACGAACGGGTGGCTGCACACGGGCGACCTGGCGCGCATCGACGAGGACGGGCTGCTTTACATCCTCGACCGCAAGAAGGACATGATCAACCGGGGCGGCGAGAACGTGTACTCGATCGAGGTGGAGAACGCCCTCGCCAGCGCGCCGGCCGTGGCCGAAGCCGCCGTGGTGGCGGTGCCCGACGACATGATGGGCGAGAAGGTGGGAGCGGTGCTGGTCGCCGCCGGCGATCAGGAGATCGACATCGACCAGGTGCTGCACCACTGCAAGGAGCACCTCGCGGACTTCAAGGTGCCGCAGTACATCGCGATCAGCGAGGAGGCGCTGCCGCGCAATCCCGCCGGCAAGCTGCTGAAGGCACAGATCCGCAAGGACACCCGCTGGGGCGAGGCATACCGCTAGACACCGAAAACGAGGGGCGAGAGGATGGCAATGATTCAGACGGTCCAAGGACCGGCCGACAGCAGCGAGCTCGGGGTCGTGCTCATCCACGAGCACGTCCGTTTCCGCGACGAGGCGGTGGCCGACCAATGGCCTTCGATGTACGACGACGACGCCGAGCTGGCCGCCGCGCTGGAGCAGGTCGGGGCCGCCAAGGAGCGTGGCGTGAGGACGATCGTCGACCCCACTGCGATGTTCGGCGGACGCGACGTGCGCTTCATGCGCACCGTGGCCGAGCAGAGCGGCGTGCAGCTCGTGCCGTGCACCGGGATCTACAGCTACGACTACCTACCCCACTACTTCGAGAACCGCGATGTCGACGTGATGGCCGACCACTTCGTGGCGGACATCGAAACGGGGATCCAGGGAACCGACATCAGGGCCGCGTTCCTGAAGTGCGCCGCCGACGCCGCCGGGGTCACCGAGCGGGTCGAGAAGATCCATCGCGCGTGCGCGCGGGCTTGCATGCGCACCGGGGCGCCGATCATGGCCCACTCGATGCCGGCCGTCCAGACCGGCCCCCGGCAGGTGGACATCTTCGAGGACGAGGGGGTGCCGCTGGACCGCGTCCAGATCGCCCACTGCGGGGACACCGACGACATCGGCTACATCGAGGGACTCATCGATCGCGGCGTGTACGTGGGCCTCGACCGCTACGGCCTGGAGATGTTCCTGCCGATCGACAAGCGCAACGCCACGGCGGCGGAGCTGCTGCGACGCGGGCACGCCGAGCGCCTGATGGTCTCCCAGGATTTCTGCGCGTTCATCGACTGGTTCCCGATGGAGGCCGCCGAGACGTTCGAAAACAGCGGGGCGATCCGGAACTGGTCGATGACGCTGGTGTTCGACGAGGTCGTCCCCGCGCTGCGGGAGATGGGCGTGATGGACGACGCCGTGTTCAACACGATCTTCGTGGAGAACCCGGCGCGGTGGCTGACGTCCGGGTTCTGAAAGCCCCACCAAAGCCATCTCCCGGGCCCCGAGGGACTCAGGGCCGTGAGTTCGACCAGATGCCGACCGGCCTGCCTGCCGCTTTCACGCGCGTTCGGCTCAACCGCGCGGGCCTCGTGAACCACCCAGCGAGCGCTTACCCAAGGCGCCCGGGTCTGCGTCGAGCTTGGTGGGGCCCAGTTTGTTCCCCGGATTGTTCCGCGAACGCTTGTTCGCCGCTCCCACTTGTGCCAGCGCGGCGAGTGCCTGATCGCGATCGAGGAAGCCGCGTATCCGCGTGATCTCCCCCTGCTGCACCTCCATGACCATGTGGAAGGTGCCGACCAGGTGACCCTCCGGCCCACGGCCCGAACGCAGATCGAGCGAGACGAGCACCTCTTCCCCAAAACTCTCGGCGTCGGCCACGTGCACCCAACGGCCTCCCAGTTGGGTGGTGACCTCCTCGAGCCGGCGAATCGCCGCGTCGCGGCCATTTGAGCGACGCCAATCCGGCCAACCTGGCGGATCCTCGAGTAGCACCCAACGGCTGAGCCAAGCGGCGGCCCCGGCAGGGCCGCTCTCGTTCCAGGCGCCGAGACCTCGTACGACGAACCACGCGTCGGGGTCACGGGTCGCGAGCGAGGGTTCGTCCGCACCTGCTCGAATGCGGGCGGCAAGACCATGGCGCGGATCACGCCGTCGCTCGGCTCGCAGGCAGTCGATTCCGCGTTCGATTGCCGTACGCGTCTCATCGCGCACAGCGCGCCCGGCGTCATCGTCAGCCCGACCGGCGAAGGTTGAAGTGTCGATCGGCTCCCCAAACCAGAAGTAGAGGCGCTCGGGACGGGGCAGTAGCGGGCCGAGTCCCACCCCGAGGGGCGGGAGTGGCAGGCCGACCAATCGATGCATGAGGCTTGAGACCTCGCCGACGATTGGGGTGGCGTCATCGATCACGATGTCGAACATCTCTTCCACGCCGACCATCGCGACAGGGACGATGGGATATCCGAACTCGACTGCAAGCCGGGCGAATCCAAGCCGCTCCTTCCACTTGAGCTGGTAACGCTCCCCCCTTTGCTTGAAGACCTCGCCGGCGCCGCCGGGAAACACCAGGATCTTCTGGTCCTCCCGCATCAGCACACGCACGTTCTCCCGCGTGCCTCGCACCATCCCACCGAGCTCCAACAGGTTGCGCCATACCGGTACCGCGTAGTGAGCGTTATCACCCAGACCACGCACCGCTATCTCTCCTTTGCTCCAGAGCTCCGCCATCAAGAAGGGAACATCGATCAGGCCGTAGATCGTGTGGTTGGCCACCAACAGCACTCCACGGTCGGGAATGCGCTCGATGCCGTACACCTTGGGCTGCGTCAGGCGCGCGAGCGGCGCGACGATGGAGACGAGTCGGTCGAGCTGCGCCGCCGTGGGCGGCGGTGGAAGCTTCGGGGCCGGCCGCACGGTCAATGCCGGAACACTCCGGTTATGTCGACGCCGGCTCCAGGACCACGGTCTGAGCCTCGACCGCGGCATACCGGCCGGGCAGACGACCCACCTCTCGGCACGCGGCGACGCACTCCGAAGCCTCGCTCGTGCCGATGAACTCCCAGCGGCGGAGCGGCGGCCCAGGGAGGCCGGCTTCGGCGATCTCTCGAAGGACGATCCACATCACCTCAGCGTAATGCGAGATGCCGGCCGAGGGCACGGACACCAAGTATGCGATGCGTCGGCTGAGGATCGAGCCGAACCAAGGTCTTCCGTGGCAGGCCGCCTCGAGATGGCGCTGGAGAGAGGCGAGCTCATTTGACGCTTCGCGTCTGCCGGTGTACGCCTCACACCCGCCGCGAGACCGTGGCAGGAGAAGCCACTCGGCGAGCATCCGCCTACGATCTGGCGAATGAGCCTCGCCAGCGAGGTCCTCGGCCGGCGTCTGCGCCTCCCACGGGCGCAGACCCGCGACATCTTCTGGGACCCGGACCTGTCCGTGCCGATGGACGACGGTGCCATCCTGCTCGCGGACCGTTGGGTTGCGAGGATGGCCCAGGAGCGCCCTCAGCCCACCGTTCTCGTTCGCTCTCCGTACGGTCGCAAGCAGTGGGTAGGTCTGCTCTTCGGGCGCCTGCTCGCCGAGCGCGGCCTGCAGGTCGTGATCCAGTCCACGCGGGGCACGTTCGGATCCGGCGGCGAGTTCACTCCCTTCGACGAGCGTGCCGACGGGCTGGCTACGCTTCGCTGGCTGCGCAAGCAGCCGTGGCACGCCGACCGCATCGGGCTGATCGGCCCAAGCTACCTGGGCGTCGTCCAGTGGGCGGTCGCGTCGGAGGCCGGCGAGGATCTCGCAGCGATGACGATCCAGGTAAGCGCCTCGCAGATCTACCCGCAGAGCTACGGCAGCGGCAGCCTCTCGCTCGAGTCGACCGCATCGTGGCTTGCGATGGTCGCAGCGCAGGAGAGCCGGTTCGCGCCGTTGGCGATGGCGCACGCGCTGCGCCGGCTCCCGGCGCTCTATTCACAGCTCCCGCTCGCGGACCTCGACGAGCGGGTCACCGGCTCGCGGATCACGTGGTATCGCGAGGCTCTCACGAACCCCGACCGCGAGAGCGACTACTGGTCGGTGCGCGACTACACCGCGGGGGTAGAGAGGGTCACCGTGCCAATCCAGCTGATCGGCGGCTGGCACGACATCTTCCTGCCCTGGATGCTCGAGGACTACAGCGTGCTCCAACGCGCCGGGAGCAGTCCCCAGCTGATCATCGGCCCCTGGACTCACATTTCGCCCGGGCTGTTCCGGACCGGCATGCGAGAGGGGATCGCCTGGCTGCGAGCCCACCTGCTGGGGGACCCGCGGCTTCTCCATCCCGCGCCGGTTCGATTGCGGCTCACGGGCGAGCGCGACGAAAGCGGAACCGGCTGGCGCGAGTTCGACTCGTGGCCTCCACCGGGCACCGGCGAACGGAGCCTGTGGCTCGCCGACGAAGGCCGCCTGCAGGACCGCGCTCCCGACCACGAGAACGCCGTGCCAGACCGCTACCACTACGACCCATCTGACCCCACCCCCTCGCTCGGCGGTCCGGTCCTGCTCGCACGTGAGCCGGTGGTGGACAACCGCAGGCTCGAAGCCCGTCCAGACGTGCTCACCTACACCGCCGAGCCGCTCCCACAGTCCTACGAGGCGATCGGACCGGTTCGCGTGGAGATATACGTGGGCGCGAGCTCGCCGCACTTCGACGTCTTCGCACGCGTCTGCGACGTTGACACGCAGGGTGCGTCCTGGAACGTCTGCGACGCGCTCACGCGCGTGGACCCGGCGCGATTCGAGCAGGCCGCCGACGGCATCTGGCTCGTCTCGTTCGAACTGTGGCCGATCGGCCACCGCTTCGCCACCGGCCATCGCATCCGGCTGCAGATCTCCTCCGGCGCCCACCCCCGCTACGCGCGCAACCCGGGCACCGGCGAGGACCCCGCCACCACAACAGCGCTGCAGCCCGTGGATATCGAGATCTTCCACGACGCCACGCACCCCTCACTGCTGGTGCTGCCCGCCCGTCCCCTTTGAGAGCGGGTCGGGAGGCACGGCTTCGGCCAGTTGCTTGCAAACGCCATATCGGGCCGCGCGTCAGCCGTCGGACCCAACCTTCGGCTCTCCCGCGCGTCTTATTGGGTGTGAGAAGAGATCTCGCAAAGCGTCCGAGGATCGTTGCCGTCGCCATCGGGGCGGCCCTGCTGCTCAGCTCGTCGACCGCGTCGGAGGCGGCGGGCGCCAAGCAAAAGCTCCGCATCGAAACGCAGTCGCATGCCGCGGTCACAGCGGCGACGCCGGCGTGGCTGCAGCTCAACATCCACGGCACTTTCGGCACCTATGCCGAATCGGACTGCCACATCGAGGCACCCGGCAGCTTCCTCAACACCGAAGGACCCAAAGTGGCCTTCCAGGGTACCGAAGAATTCGTCGACACCGAATGCACGGGCGGCAGCCTCATCGGGTCGCCGGGCCGCATCAAGATGGTGTTCAGCAGGGGCCTTCTCACGCTGTCGCACATGAAGATCGTGCTCGACGCCGAAGGCTGTGTGTACGAACTGACGACGAAACTGAAGCTCGAACTGGAATTCCCGGAAACCGAGGCAACACAGGGCGTTGAAGTCAAAATCAAGCTGAATCGGAAAAAGAGCCACCCCACCGAAGAACAACAGTGCCCGATTCCGTCTCCCCACGCGGGCGAAGAAGGGCCTGAAGTGAAGCTCGCCGAAGTTGGGGTGTCCGCGGAAGAAGAACCGTTCCCGGCGAACGCGTTCCTGATCTCCTCCGCCGCCTGACATCGTGCGCGCCAGGATCCTTCGTTTGGAGTGAGGGGGCATCACAATGAGATTGGGAATGGCGGGATGGGTGCCCGGCGCTCGCACCCGGTGGTTGCTGTCGGCGAGGCTCTCGACTCACCGCGTGGTGTTGGCGGGGGCACTGCTCTTCACTCTGGGGACGTTCGCGGCCCCCTCCGGTCTCGCGTCCGCGGCGACGGGCAGCGAAGTGCTTGCAGTGGGTCACGACGGCGCGGCCGAGCTCGGCCTGGGCTTCCAGGGAAACATCGAGAACCTCGCGGCGACGATGCCGAAGCTCAAACACGTCGTCCAGATGGCTATCGGTTTCAACTTCGGCCTGGCAGTCGTGGAAGAAGAAGGCACGCGGCACGTCGTGAGCTGGGGCGAAAACAACTACGGCCAGCTCGGCATCGGCTCGCGCACCGCGACGAAACCCCCAGGGGAACTCGTGACGGTCAAAGGCCTCGCCGGCGCGAGCGAAGTCGCGGTGGACGCGGCGGGGACGCACGCGATCGCACTCAAGGAAGGAAAGGTCTTCACGTGGGGCATCACCCAGGTCGGTGAGTCGGGCAACGGCTACCCCACTCCCGAAGCGAAACAGCAGGAGCACGTAAAGCCCCGCAAAGTAATCGTCCCGCAAACCAACGCACCCGAAGAAGTGCTCGGCCTCTCGGGGGTCAAGCAGATCGTGGCGCGGGGCACGACGGACTATGCCCTTCTCAACACGGGCGAAGTAGAGGCCTGGGGCGAAAACGTGTACGGAACGACCGGGCCCAACGTCAAGCAGGGCAAAGAATGCGCCGAAACAGCCACCGCGGCACAGTTCCCGTGCCTGTGCAAGTCCGAAAACTCGAGCGACGTCACGGTCCCGTGTACGACGAGGCCGGTGCTGATCTGCACCGCCCCCTGCCATACGAGTGCGCCGTTGAAAGGCGTCACGGCGATCGCCGCCGCGGAAGCAGCCGCGTTCGCCTACAAAGGCAGCGAACACCAGCTGGTCGCCTGGGGAACGAACCAGACGGGTGACCTGGGCGCAGGAGCGGCGATCTCCAAGTACAACCCGTTTCCCCTGCCCGTCGGCCTGCCCGCCGGGGAACTGCAGCAGATCGTGCCCGGAAATCACCACGTCCTGGTTCTCATCGGCGGGAAGGTGTACGGGTGGGGAAACAACGCGTCCGGTGCTGAAGGTGTGTTCAACGACCTGCTGGGAGAAGAATTCATCGGCGGCAAATGGCAACCCCGTGCCGGACTGCACGAATGCGGCAACAAATCGAAATGCTTCACCTCCCCCGTCGAACTTCCCCTTTCGGGCTTCGGGCCGATCAGCTCGTTGGGCGCGGGCAAGGCGGACAGCTTCATCGTGACCACGGCGGGCGATGCCTACGGATGGGGCAACAACCAGTACGGGCGGTTGGGGGTGAGCCAGTGGCTGTACACCGCCACGACCGCAGAAGCCGCCAAAAAAGAACAGCTCGAAGAAGTCGTGTCGGGGCCGAAGGCGGTGCTCGGCACGGAAAGCAGCCCGAAACACCCGGAACCGGTCACGAACGTGAAAACGGTGATCGGGAGCGAACAGCGCACGGCGATATTGCTCGACGAAGGAGTTGCTGCACACGCGCCCGCGATCGCCACAGAATGGACGAAAGAATCCTCTGACACGCTAACTGTGACGTGGCGCTACAAGTGGCCCAACGCGCCGGGCACGGGCGTCGCGTACAAAGTTCGCGTCTGCGTGGAACACTCGGCGTGCCAGCCGACGAAAGAACTGAATGAAAGCACGAGGACCGTGACGTTCGGCGGGCTGGTGCCGCACACCAAATACGAAGTGTCCCTCAAGTGGTTCTATGACGACAGCCGCCGCAACAAGGTGCTGAAGCAGCTCGAAGCACCGTAGCCCGCCGGGCCTAGCCGTGAAGCGCCGGTGCGTCCTATTCGCAGCTCAGACCGATGCTTCGAAGGGTGTGCCCGATTCGAGGTCCTCGAGGGAGGCTTCCTCGCCGGTGAGGTGGATCGCACCTTTGCAGCCGTGTTCGCTGCCCGTCATCACGCGTTTGGCCGTGCCCGAGACCTGGGCGGACGTGGTGCCCGGGACCGGGAACTTGCCCTTGAGCTTGGTCAGCGAGTATTCGCATTTCTTGGGGAGCTCGGTGATGTACGTGAACTTGCCCGTGAGCGTCATCAGTCCGTTGGAGGTGACCACGATCCCTTCGAGCTGGCCGCCGACCGAGGGACCGCCTTCGCCACAGCCCCCGGCGTTGCTTTCGAACGCCGTGAACGCGGACTTGTCGGCCATCGCGCCGTTGTTGGCGAGCGTGCCGGTCGATTTGAACGAGCCGCACGGCCCGAATCTGAGCGTCCCGACGTCGCCGCTACCGGGGGCCACGACTTTCCCGGCGGAGGTCAGGAGCAGCTTCGAGGCCGCGGCGTTGACGGCGGAGGCGCCGAGGACGAGCAGCGTCAGGCAACTCACCGAAAGAACCCTGGTACCCCTCATCGGAACCCTCCTCGCCTTGTTGGAGCCTCGACAGCGACGGCAGTGGTCGCGTGCTGCCGATAGCCGCACCCGGAAGATAACGCCGTCCTGAGTGCTGGTCAAAGACGTTCACGACAGGCACCAGCAGTGCCGACGGAGCATCTCGTCCGAAGTCCGTGCAAGCATCGAGTTGGCCTTCATGGGAAGGCCCCCTCCAAAGCAAACCCGGGAGGGCCGCTCGACCCCCCATCCCAGGCGGCCCTCCCCATATCGGAGCTCTGGATCGGGTCCGGACACCGAGGCGTCGCGCGTGATCAGACGCCCGCTACGGCCCTTGGGCTAGCCAACCTCTGCGGGTGCGTGGAGCAGCTCCGGTCCCTCGGGGACGTCGCCCGGCTTGTTCAGGGCCGGATTCGCGGGCCGCGCAGAGAGGCGATCCGCGGGGAGTGGGCCACACACGGAGAGCGCTTCCTCGGCCCCCAGCCGCGGATCGAGCCACGCCTGCTGGGCATCCTCGTCGGGCAATATCACCGGCATCCGGTCGTGGATCGCGGCCGCCGTTCGGTTCGGGGACGCGTCACACGTGAGCAGCGTGACGCTCACGACCCACTCCCCCTGGACCTTTGCCGGCGTCCACAGGGATGCGAAGGCGAACGGGACGCCTCCGTCGACCTGGAAGAAGAAGGGCTGACGGGGGCCGAGCTCGGCCCTGGAGTTCTTGCGCTCGGGAGCGAGCCACTCGAAGTAGCCGTCCGCCAGCTGCAGGGCGCGGCGTGATCCCTTCGGGATCAGGGCCCGATACGCAGGGGTGGTGGTGACGGTCTCCATGCGCGCGTTGATCAGCCTGCCGGAGCCCTTCAGGTCCTTGGCCCAGGGCGGGACCAGGCCCCACCGCAGCAGCCTTGCCTCCTTCCCCTCGCGGCCGTTGACAATCGCGAGAACCTCTTCGGTGGGAGCGATGTTGAAGCGACGCGTTCCGGCGCCGCTCGGAATCGGCACACGGAAGCGGTCGTTCAGCTCTTCCGGTCCTGCGGTGTTGGTGTAGCGCCCGCACACGGTTCGAGCTTATTGCCCCGTCAGCCCGGGGCTGTGAGGCGGTAGAGGACGTGGGGAGCCAGCCGGTGATCGGGCGAGAGGCGAGGATGGAGGAAGTCATCGGCGGGGTCCCGTTGCATGCCCAACCGCTCCATGACCCGCCTGGAACGGCCGTTGTCGACGGCCGTGTAGGCAACCAACTCCGACATCTCGAGACGCTGGAAGGCGTGCTCGATCGCCGCACCGGCCGCCTCGCTGGCGAGTCCCCGACCCCACAGCGGGCGTGCCAGGCGCCACCCGAGCTCGGTTGCCGGGGCGAACGGCATCTCGGAGGGCACCGGAGCGATCCCGACGAAGCCCCCGAACGCCACCTCACCCGGTAGCTCGAGGGCCCAGAAGCCGTAGCCCCGCTCCTCGATCCCGCACGCGAGGGCCTCCATCACCTCCGCGCTCTGTGTCGCGGAGTACGTGTGGGGGAAGTGCTCCATCACCTCGGGGTCGGCGCCCATCGCCGCGAAGGGGCCGAGGTCGTCCTCCCGCCACTGGCGCAGCAGGATCCGCGCCGTCCTGAGCTCAGCCGTTGAGCGCGACAGGGAGCGTCTTGAGCTGGTTGATGAAGACGCTTTCCGCGTACACGGGGTCCCCCGCGAGCGCGATCCGCGGGTAGCGCCGCAGGGTCTCCTCGAACAGGATCCTCAGCTCCAGGCGCGCCAGCGCGGTGCCCAGACAGAAATGGCGGCCCCCCGCACCGAACGCCTGATGCTCGGGGTTGCGCCTCACGTCGAAGCGATCCGGATCCTCAAACCGAGTCGCATCTCGGTTGGAGGACACGTACCACATCACGACCTTGTCGCCCTTCTTGATCTGCTGCCCGTGAAGCTCGGTATCGCACATCGCCGTGCGCCGGAAATGCGCGAACGCCGGAAACATCCGCAGCGACTCCTCCACCGCGCTGGGAATCAAAGATGGGTCATCCAGCAGCAGCTGCCTCTGGTCCGGGTGTTCCATCAGCGCCCGCATCCCGCTGCAGTAGGTCGCCTTCGTGGAGTCGTTCCCCGCCGCCATCAACAAGAAGAACCCCATCACGATCTCGTGCTCCTCCAGCCTGCTGCCATCCACCTCGGCGTGCACCAACACACTCGTCAGATCATCGGTGGGACGCTCGCGGCGCTGCGCGATCAACGACTGACAACGCTCGAAGATCTCGGGCACATCTTTCTCGATCACGCCGTCCACCCCCTCCGGGCTCAGGTCGGTGTCGCTGGAGCCGAGTGTGGAGTTCATGAGTCTCGCCCACACGGCGTCTTCCTCCTCGGCGACGCCCATGAAGCTGCCGATCACGCGGGCCACGACGGGCTGGGCGACGTCGCTGACGAGGTCGGCGTGCTCGCGGCCCTCCAGCCGGCCGAGCACCTCCAGCGTGATCTCGCGGATGCGCTGCTCGTGGTCGGCGATCCGCCGCGGCGTGAACCCCGCCTGGAAGAGCGCCTTCAACCGATCGTGCTTGGGCGGATCCATCCCGATGAACATCGCCCGCGCAAGCTCGATCGGGAACACGACCGACGCGGCCACGACTCCGCCCTTTTCCGAGGAGTAGGTCTGCCAGTCGCGGCTGACCGTGTGAACGTCATCCGCCGTGGTCACCGACCAGAAGCCGGCCTCCTCGGGGAATTCCTCGATCCTCGGGGTCCAGTGGACCGGGCACTCGCCACGCATCTGCTTGAACAGCTCATAGGGAGGGCCGTCCTCCCACAGCTCGCGATCGCCCACCTGCAGGCCCTCGAGGTCGCTCCGCGGTGTCACCATCGTCTCCTCCGATCTGGACGGGCGGTGAGGGGCCGATCTTACTCCGGGCGCAGGTGGGGCCGGCCGCGCGATCCCGTGCGGGATCCTGGGCCCGCCGCCTCGTCAGCGAGTGCTCCAGACCACGCCTGTGCCTTCGAAGCCGAGCTCCCGCTTGGTGGCTTCGGTGAGGTCGAATTCGCGCCCGGCGACGAATGGGCCGCGGTCGACCACGGGTACGGTCACCGAGCGGCCGCCGTAGCGAAGGGCCACCATCGTGCCGCACGGCAGTGTGCGGTTCGCCACGCCGAGCGTGGAGCTTGTGAGCTCGCCGCCGCAGGCGAGTGATCCCCCGCCTCCGTACCAGGAGGCGTCAACTGCGCGGTACACGTTCAGGCGTCCCACCCGGCGGGTCGAGGACTCGGCGAGTGCGTCACCCGGGAAGCGGACGCGGACGACCTCGCTGCGGGGCGTGTGGGCCACGTAGTTGATGGCGAAGCGCCCCCCACCCCGGGTGTGGGACCGTGCGACGGTCAGCCACCGCCTGCCTGCCTTTCGCTGCAGCACGACCATCAGGTCGGGCGCGCCCAAGTGGCCGCTTTCGAGCAGGCGTCCGGTGATCCTGGCGCGATGTCCCGCGAGCACGTTGAGCCGCCGGCGGGCGACGTGGAGTGCCGTGTGCTGCCTGGTGGGGGATCCCGCCGCCGTCTCGGCCTGGTCGACGATGGTGGCGGGTTTCAGATCGCGCGCGAGCGCTTCTGTTGGGGAAATGGCGTGCATCCGTGAGTGGCTCCCTTCAAGTTGTCCGCCTGCGGGGTTAGCTGTCGGGCTCACAACCGACTACGCAGGGACATCTCCGATGGCCGCTGCGTGGCCGGGCGTTACAGCTGCATCAGCAGCCGATTCGCCCCTGACGCCGGTGCCTGTGCGGCGATCCGGCGGCGTTGGGTCCCCCGCTCGGCCCTCATGGCCGACTCGGCGGGTCGAACAATTGTTCGAACCTAGGGGCCATTATGGCGGGTTTGTGTGCGCTTGGTCACATATATCCCTTGACAGGGGGTACGAAGTGCTGTAGATTAGGGGTATGCCTCCCGTCAATCGAGACAATCCCGTCCGTTCGACCGCTTCGGAGTCCTCGTATTCGCTCATGGAGTTCATGCGCGAGTTCCCCGACGACGCTGCCTGCCTTGAGTGGCTTTGGCGTAACCGCTACTCGGAGGACGGCAGATACGCGTACTGCCCGAAGTGCGCCAAAGAACGCCCGTTCCACAAGGTCAAGGAAAGGCCGGCGTGGGACTGCGACTACTGCGGCCACCACCTGCACCCGCTCGCCGGGACGATCTTCCACAAGTCCTCGACCTCGCTGCACCTGTGGTTCTTTGCGATCCACTTGATGACGAGCACTCGCTGCGGAGTGTCGGCCAAGCAATTGGAGCGGGAGCTTGGCGTGACCTACAAGACCGCGTGGCGGATGTTCAACCTGATCCGCAACAAGCTCATGGCAGACGACCACGGGCCGCTCTCCGGTGAAGTGGAGATGGATGAGACTTCCGTTGACGGCAAGCCGCGGAAGGGCTACCTCGCGCCGGGAACGTCCTCTGAACGGCGCTCGCAGGCGATGAAACTGCGGGAACGTAGTAGAGCGACGGTCGTTGCTGCGGTCGAACGTGGAGGCCGCATCAAGGCGACCGTGTTGCCCTCTCGTCGTGGCCCCGGCCTGCGCGACCAGGCCGTCGAGTGGATCGAGCCGACCTCCATCGTCTACACCGACGAGTGGCCCGCCTACAACCAGCTGGGGCAGCACTTCGCGGCCCATAGTCGAGTTCGTCACGGCTCTGGCGAGTACGTCATCGGAACGACGCACACGAACACCATCGAGGGGTTCTTTGGGCACCTGAAGCCGTCCATACGTGGGACCTACCGCAAGGTGTCCCACAAGTGGCTTCAGGGATACTTGAACGAGTTCACGTTCCGCTACAACGAGCGACGGTCGGAGCAGGCGATGTTCAAGACCCTCCTTAGTCGAGCAGCCGAAGCGTAGATGGGCGGCGCACGCGGTCTCTTTGGGAGTCGCGCGGTCGTCGCGGGCGTGGTGCTTACCGCACTCGGCTTGATCCTCGGCGCTGTCGCACACCGTAACCAGGGGTACTACACCGCAACACTCATCCACGCCGTGCCGTCCGTCCATTGGGTGCAGGGGTGGCCCAACACCCTCTACGACGCCGCGACGATTATCGCTTGGCTGCTGGTCCTGGTCGGGCTGGTGTGGGTGGTTGCGGGTCTGATCCGCTACCGGAATGCCCTGCGGCAGGCGGGTCCGGCGCTGCCGCCTTCTTGAGATTCCCGAAGAACGCACCGCGCTGAGGGATCGGGACCTCAAGCCCCTCTGGCGTCTGCTCGGTAGGCTCCTGGGCCTGCTCATCGGCCATAGGGGGAGGGTAGCGAGTGGACGAGCGTACGCGGGACGGGATCGTCGCCAAGTTCGACCGAGCGCGTGAGCATCTGGAACGCCTCTATCGAGAAGTCGACGAATTCATTGAGGGCAAACCCCATCACTACTGGGCTAAGCCGGATTTCCACGCTGGCCGCTACAGCATCCATGTGACGGTCAATAACGAGCCCTCCGTCGAGATGAGCGTGACCTGCGGGGACTTCATCCACTGTCTCCGCTCTGCGCTCGACCAACTCGCCTGCGCGGCCGTCCCCAAGGTCACCAGACGCACCGCTTACCCCATCTACAACGACAGGGACGACTTCTTTTGCCGCGTCGTCGTGCCCGCTAAGCGTAAACGGGATGGCCCGCTCACTGGACTTGACGTAACCGGCGACCTCTTCGCAGCAATCGAGTTGACACAGCCCTATAACGGACCGCACGGTCTCCGTGTCCACCCACTCTTCACCCTCGCGGCACTCTCCAATATGGACAAGCACCGCGCGATACTCGCGTCCGCCGCAGCACAGACGGGAGATGTCGAACACCTCGCCGTCATCGCCAAAGACATCGACGCCAGCCCCGCCTACTACGAAACCGGGGTGCCGCTGAAAAACGGCGCAAAGATCGGATGGGGGAAGCTCACCGTGACCGGGCTTGAGCCTCATATGGAGATGCACGGCGAGCTTCCCTTCGAGGTAGCGTTCGGAGAGGGAGACGACCTCGCGCAGCTTGAGGGGCTCGAAAAGCTCCGGAAAGCGATCTACAGCATCGCGAGTGGATTCATCCGACAACTCGGCGGCACTGAGCCACCACCGTGGGCGCCGATCAGGACCTTCTGAGCGCCGGGCTGCCCTGTCACGGCTGGTCATCATACCCCCCGTGAAGGGATAAGTGTGCGCTTGGTCACACATCACCCGCCGCTGCCGGATGTAACAACTCGCACAAGCTGTGCCGTGCGTTTGCCCTCGGCCGGCCTCCCCTGTCGACCGAGTTTGGCTACCACGCCGATCACAGGGGCAAGCCCCTAGCGTGGGGATGAGGCACGCTAGGGGCTTGTTGAAGCCCACCCGGTGGCTGCCGGGTGGGACCGCGAGCAGAGGCCCGGCTGAGCTCGAGGGGGCGCCGGGCCTTCTGCTGTCTTTACCTATGACGCAGAGGCGACGCAAAGGTTGGCTCGCGGCCCCAACGGGGACGGCGATCAAGCCCTCGCCCCCGGCGCCTCACGAGTCTGAGTGCGGAAGATGGTCCGCGAGGACGCGCGGGCACGCTGAAGGCGGCTCCCCGGCCAAGCCGCTTCGCAAGGAGTTAGCGTGGGCGACGGTTCGAGGGCGTACCAACCCCGTGCCGGGGAGCCGGAGCCGGGGTACCCCTATCGGGCGCTACGTAATCTCCTGCAATTCTCCAGCCGGCCCGAGCTCCCCGAAGCGCCCGCCTCGCGCTTCGAGGAGGCCCCGGCGGACTAAAACCGGAGCCTCCTCGAGCCGTCGCCCTCCCCGATGGGGCGGCAGGAGAACGGCAGGCTGCCGCTGCCGATGGCCTGTCCCTCTGGACCCCATCACCTACTTAGAACGCGCGAGCCTCGGCAAGGTTGGCCTGTTCGCGACGCCGGCATGCACCTGGCGGCTACGGGTCGCTACTGGCCGCGGCGCGGGGTGCAGCCGCGGCACACGACGCCTTCGTTGCCCCCACCGGTGCCGCGGCTGCGGCGGCACCGGTAGACGCCCTCCTCCGGCGGCCGCGGCGAGGGACCGCGGCCACCGGAGGAGATGGCACGAGTACCTCGCGCCGGTGGTCTGCCATCGAGAGAAAGCGAGACGGCGGAAACCCTAGGCCGGGGAGGGACCAGCCCATGTATCCGACCGGGGAAATAGTTGAGAAAGAACTGAGAACGACCGCCGGCATCGCCGGCGAGCGCTCGGGCGGGTCAGCCTGCCTGGGCGTACCCCTTCAGGCCTCCGAAGTCGAGCACGATGCACGGTTCGTCGCCCACGATCCACGCGTCGTGCCCGGGAGGCATGTGGAAGCTGTCGCCCGGGCCGAACTCGAGTTCCGTGCCGTCGTCCATCTTCAGGGCCATCCGACCCTGCATCACGTACCCGATGTGCTCCACCTGGCAGGAATCGGTGCCCGCGATCGGCCTCACGTGCTCCGACCAGCGCCAACCGGGCTCGAATACGCCTCGACCGACGGAATGTCCGTTGAGGTCGACAAGATCGACCCGCCCCTTTCCGTCCATGAACTCCCTCACTTCATCGGGGCTCTCAAATCGCTTCCCAACCAGCTGCGCCATCACCGCCACCTCCCAGAGTTCGCGTGCGGCGGCATCATACGCCCGTGCGAGCCGCTTGTGCCTCCCGCCACAACCGGCTCCACCGCGCGGCGGCTAGTAGCGGCGTTTTCCACCCAGGTACCCCAGCCGCCAGGCGGCGACCAGGAGCAGCACCACGAGCAGGGTTCCTCCGACGGCGGTGATCATCGCGAGCTGCCGCCAGGTTACCGGTCGACTCGCCGTGGGGTGGCGGCCCGGCACCGCACACGGCCCGAGCCGCAGACCCGCGCATAGCCCGAGATATAGGGCTCTAGGGGCACCTTGTAAGGCAGCTTGACGCCCGTGCTCCTGTCAAGTAGCCTGACAAACAGTGCCGGATCCCAGTCCAGAGCTGATCGAGCTCCAGTTCGCGGCCGAGAGGCGCCTGCGGGCCGAGGAGACCCGCAGGGCGGCCGCCGCCGAGTTGCGGGAGCGCGTCGTGGATGCCTACGAGGCCGGGATACCCGTGAGCCGGATCGCCCGCGAGGCCCGTGTCTCGCGCCAGGCGGTCTACGAAATGCTCGGTCTGCGACGTCTTTCGCGGCCACGCACGTGAAGTCCTCCCCCGGGACGGTCCCCCGCGACGGTCCGTGGCGAGACGACGGTCCGTGGCGAGACGACGGTCCTTGGCGAGACGACGGTCGGCGGCTTCGGCGGCTTCGGCGACTTCGGCGGCGACGGGTTTGCGTCGCGATGCGCAGGTTTGCGAGCTTTTGCGTGCGATCGTTGAACTTTCAGCGGTAACCAGCCACAATCGTCCTGTGGCGAATCCCGATCGTTTGACCGCGCTCGATTCCGCGTTCCTGCACCTGGAGGACCACTCCACGGCCCATATGCACGTGGCCTCCGTGATGGTCTTCGAGGGCGAGGCTCCAACCCTCAAGGAACTGGTGGACCACGTCGTCAGCCGCCTCCACCTGGTGCCCCGCTACCGCCAGCGCCTGGCGTACGTCCCGTTCGGCCAGGGTCGGCCGGTGTGGACCGACGACCCCCACTTCAACCCCTACTACCACATCCGCCACACCGCCCTGCCGAGGCCCGCGGGCGAGGAGTCGCTGAAGCGCCTCGCCGGCAGGATCTTCTCCCAGCGCCTGGACCGCTCCAAGCCGCTGTGGGAGATCTGGCTGGTGCAGAGCATGTCGGGAGGCCGCTTCGCTCTCGTCGCCAAGACCCACCACGCCCTCGTCGACGGCATCTCCGGCGTCGACATCACCACCGTCCTGTTCGACACTGCCCGTGAACCGGCCACGCCGCCGGCACCCGCCACCCCGTGGGCGGCGAAACCCCTTCCGGGACAGGCCAAGCTGCTCGGCGAGGCCCTCGTCGAACGGTCCACCGTCCCCGGCGAGATGTTCCGCGGCACCCGCGCCGTGCTGCGCCGTCCCAAACGCGCCCTGTCGCAGGTCACGGGCGCGATCTCGAGCATCGGCGCCACCACGATCGCCGGCATCTCCGCCCCCGCCCCCCCGAGCCCCTTCAACGTGGAGATCGGCCCCCACCGTCGCTACACCTTCCTCGACGTCGACATCGCCAGCCTGAAAGCGGTCAAGGACTCCCTCGGGGGCACCCTCAACGACACCGTCCTGGCCTCCGTCACGCTCGCCCTCGGGCGCTACCTGCGCCGCCACGGCCACAAGACCGACGACCTCGTCCTGAAGGCGATGGTCCCCGTGTCGGTCCGCACCAAGGCACAGCGCGGAGCCCTCGGCAACCAGGTCGCCGCAATGTGGGCCCCGCTGCCGGTGGGGATGGAGAAACCGGCCGAGGTGCTGCGCAAGATCGCCGCCTCGATGGACGACCTCAAGAAGGGCGGCCAGGCCGTGGGGGCCCAGGTCCTCACCAACCTCGCCGGCTTCGCCCCTCCGACCATCCTCAGCCAGGCCGCCCGCCTGCAGGCCCGCCAGCCGTTCTTCAACCTCGTCGTCACCAACGTCCCCGGGCCCCAGTTCCCGTTGTACCTGCTCGGACGCCGCCTGGAGATCCTCTACCCCGTCGTCCCCCTGGCCCAGAAGCAGGCCCTCGGCATCGCCGTGATGAGCTACGACGGCCACCTCGGCTTCGGCCTGCTCGGCGATTACGACGCCCTTCCGGACATCGAGGAACTGGCCCTGGACCTGAAGTGGGCCGTGGCCGCCCTCTGCCGCGCGGCGGGGGTCCGACCCCGTGTGGGGAGCACCCGCAAGTCGACCCCCAAGCGCACCACCTCCAACTCCAGCCGTCGCAACTCCAACTCCCGCACGGGGACCAGGCGACCCGCCGGAACCAACTAGCCGGCCCGGGCATGCGCCTGGCGCTCGGCCAGATCAACACCACCGTTGGGGACGTAGCCGGCAACGCCGAGCTGGTCCGCGACGGGATCCGGGCCGCCCGCCGCGAGGGCGCCGACGTGGTGCTGTTCCCCGAGCTCGCCCTCACCGGCTACCCGCCGGAGGACCTGCTCCTGAAGGAGCACTTCCTCGCCGACGCCGCCGCCGCCCTGCAGGAGCTCGCCGCCGAGGCCACGGGGATCGTGGCGCTGGTCGGCTACCCCGAGCGCGCCGACGACGTCTACAACGCGCTCGCGGTCCTCTACGAAGGCGCAGTCCACGCCGTGTACCGCAAGGTGTACCTGCCCAACTACGGCGTCTTCGACGAGCAGCGCTACTTCCAGGCGGGCACCTCCGGGGCCGTCATCGACATCGGTTCCGAGCGCCTCGGCCTGACGATCTGCGAGGACATCTGGGAGCCCGGCCCCCCGGCCAGCGACGAGGCCCTCAACGGCGCCACCCTGATCGTCAACATCTCAGCCTCCCCGTACCACGCCGGCAAGGGTCTTGAGCGCGAGCGCATGTTCGCCCAGCGCGCACGCGACAACCTCGCCTACGTGGCCTTCTGCGGCCTCGTCGGGGGCCAGGACGAACTCGTCTTCGACGGCCATTCGTGCGTCCTGGACCACACCGGCACGGTCATCGCCCGGGCGCCCCAGTTCCGCGAGCAGCTGCTCGTCTGCGACCTCGACCTCGAGGCCGCAGCGGCCGCCCGACTGCGCGATCCCTCCCACCGTCCCGCCGCCCGCCGCTCGCGCATGGAGGTGATCCCCCTGCCCCCGCTGCCGGCGCCGTCCACCAGCCGCAAGCCACCGCTGCAGCCCATGCTGGCGGAGCTGCTCGCGCCCGAAGAGGCCGAGGTGTACCACGCGCTCGTCCTCGGCCTCAGCGACTACGTCACCAAGAACGGCTTCCAGCACGTCGTGCTCGGCATCTCGGGGGGCATCGACTCCGCCCTGGTGGCGTGCCTGGCCGCCGACGCGCTCACACCGGCCTCCGTCAGCGCGGCGGTGATGCCCTCCCGCTATTCCTCGCCGGAGACCCAGGCCGACGCCCACGCCCTCGCCGGAGCCCTCGGCATCGCCGCAGTGGAGCTCCCCATCGAGCCGATGGTGGACGCCTACGACGAGGCCATGCGCGGTCAGCTGGCGGAGGCCGACAGCAGCCTCACGCAGGAGAACCTCCAGGCCCGCATCCGCGGCAACCTGCTGATGGCGCTCTCCAACGAGCACGGCTGGCTGGTCCTCACCACGGGCAACAAGTCGGAGATGTCGGTCGGCTACACCACCCTCTACGGCGACCTCGCCGGTGGCTTCGCCGTCATCAAGGACGTCCCCAAGACGCTCGTCTACCGCATCTGCCGGTGGCGCAACTCACCCGACTTCTCCCTCGCCGAGAACTTCCCCAAAGCCGGCGCCCGGGCGGTCCGGAATCCGATCCCCGAGACGATCATCGAGCGCGCCCCCACCGCCGAGCTGAGGCGCGACCAGCGCGACGAGGACTCGCTTCCCCCCTACCCCGTGCTCGACGAGATCCTCGAGGGCTACGTCGAGCTCGACCAGAGCCGCGAGCAGCTCATCGCGCGTGGCCTTCCCGAGGCGGACGTGGACCGCGCAATCGCGCTCGTGGACCTCGCCGAGTACAAGCGCCGCCAGGCTCCCCCCGGCATCAAGATCACCCCCCGTGCGTTCGGCCGCGACCGCCGCATGCCGATCACCAACCGCTACCGCGGCTAGCCCGGGACACGGACGCGGGATGAGGGCAAGTCGGCTGCACCGGATGCTGGTGCTCGTGTTCGCGCTGGCGCTCGCGGCGGGGCTCGCGGCGTGCGGCGACACCCTCCAGGTGCAGCCCGTCCCCCACAACCAGCTCGAGAGCATGATCGGGGCCCCGTTTCGCGTGTACTGGCTGGGCGGCTCCTTCAAGGGGCTCGGCGTCCAGCAGGTCTCCCACGACCCCGGGGGCGCCTACAGCATCCAGTACGGCAACTGCCTCACCGGCGGCCAGGGCACCTGCCTGCCGCCCCTGCTGGTGGTCACCTCCCCCGAAAACACGTTCGTCCCGGGCGGCTCCGCGCGCACGCGCAAGGTGAAGGTCCGCGGCGTGCCCGCGCTCGAGGCCCGCGGCGGCCGCACGCTCCTGATCCCCACCGGCAACGTCGTCGTGGACGTGTTCGCCGCCGACCCCGGTCTCGCCCGCGCAGCCGCACGCACGCTCGTGGCCATCAACGCCCCGGGAGGACCCGGGGCGCCGCTCCCCGCCGCCCGTCAGACCAACGCCTACAGCGGCCGTCCGTTCAGCACACAGGTCCCCAGTCCGCTGCGTCCGCTGGGCGGCTGAACCGCGGGCGTCCCCGCTCAGGAGCCTGCGAAGCGGTCCTGGAAGGGGGCGCTCCCATCGGGTGCCGGGCGCACCGCCACCGTCATCCGCGTCAACGCGCACAGCCGCTGGCGGGTGTCGTTGAAGCGCACGTCCCACACCCACGTCGTGCGGCCCCTGTGCAGGCGCGTGGCCAGCGCGTCCACGACGCCCTCGGTGATCGGCCGCAGGAAGCTCGTGCTGTTCGACAGGCCCACCGCTATGCACCCTTCCTCGGCCACCCCGAGGGCGGTCGCGATCGAGGCCATCGACTCCGCCATCGAGGCGTATACCCCACCGTGGATCAGCCCGTACGGCTGGGTCACCTCTGCGCGGACCTTCAGCTGCGCCCGCACCTCCTCGTCGCTCACGGATACGAACTCGAGCCCGTACAGGCGGTCGAAGCCCCGCATCCCCCGGTTGATCTGCTCAATGCTGGCGGTCGCCATCAGGGCGCCACGATAGCCTAGGATCAGGGACCCGCAGCCGCCCGGGCCGGTTGATTAAGTCCGATTAACACACACCGCGCACGATGAGCAGAATGGATTCCCTTCCACCTGACCAGCGGGCCGCGCTGTCGCTCCTGCTGAGCCAGCACAAGAGCTACGCGGAGGTCGCAACGCTGCTGCAGATTCCCGCCGGGGCGGTCCACGACCGCGCCCAGGCGGCACTCGCTGTGCTCGCACCCGGCGAGGCACGGGCGCTGAGCGCGGACGAGCGCGCAGAGGTCGGCGACTACCTGCTCGGCCAGTCGAGCATCGCCGAGCGACTGAAAACGCGCACCTACCTCAGCGACTCCGAGCCCGCACGCACGTGGGCTTTGGCCGTGGCGGGCCAGCTGTCGGCGCTGGCACCGGACGCGCTACCGGAGATCCCGGCGTCGTCCACCAACAACGTCCACCCCCAGGCGAACCACCTCGCCCCGCCCACCGCCACCGAACCGCCCTCCGCCGCCCCCGAACCGGCCGCGGCCGGCGCACCCCCGGGCCGGCCGGCGCCGAGGTCCGCGCCGAGCACGCCCTCGAGCTCCCGGCTGGGCGGCATCCTCGTCCTCGCCGCGGTCGTCGTGGCGATCGTCGTGGCCGTGATCCTGCTCACGGGCGGATCCTCCAAACACAAAGGATCGACCAGCGCCAACCACACCACCGCCGCCAACACCAAAGGCCCCACCGTCCACCAGCTCACGCTGAAATCCCCCAGCGCCACGAGCCGCTCCCTGGGGGTCGTGGAGGTGCTCTCGGAAGCGGGCAAGCGCGCCTTCTACATCGAAGCCCAGAACATCCCCGCCAGCAAACACTTCTTCTACGCCATCTGGCTGGCCAACTCCCCCACCTCCGCCGAGCCCCTCAGCAAGGCGCCACCGGTGGGCAAGACCCACCGCCTCGCCGGCGGCGCGCTGCTGCCCTCAAACGCGGCCAACTACAAACAGATCCTGCTCACCCGCGAGACCAGCCAGCACCCCACCCACCCGGGCAAGGTCGTCCTGTCCGGGCCCTTCAGCCTCGAATAGGCTCCTGCCCGCCGAGCAGCTTGCCCGGGTTCATGATCCCGGACGGGTCGAGTTGCGCCTTCGCGGCCCGCAGTGTCGCCAGCCCCGCGGGAGAGATCTCGCCGGGCAGCCAGCGAGCGTGGTCCCGCCCGATCGCGTGGTGGTGGGTGATGGTGGCGCCGGTCTCGCGGATCGCGTCGCCGGCCGCCCGCTTGACCGCCTCCCACTGGGCGATCTCCTGGCCCTCCCGCTGGCGCGCCAGCAGCGTGTAGTACAGCGAGGCCCCCGTCTCGTACACGTGGGACAGGTGGCACATCACGATTCCGGGAGTCCCCTGCCCGGACAGCGCCCTCGAGATCGCCCCCGCGACCACGTCGTGGACTTCCAGCAGCCTCGACCACTGCGCGGCGGTCTCCAGCGTCTCGGCCATCACGCCCTGGCCCAGCAGGTCGTCGCGCAGGTAGGGCCCGGCGAAGCGCCCACGCAGCCACGCCTGCCCGGGCGATGACCCCGCCGGCCGGCCCCCGTGGCGGCGCAGCAGCTCCTTCGCCTGGTGGCGGCGGAAGGCCACCTCGACCTCGGAGCCCTCGAAGCCGAGGATCGCCAGGCACCCCCCCGCCACGCCCCTGGCGCCCATGTAGGCGCGCGTCAGCGCGCTTTTGACGAAGCCCTGTTCGGCGAGCATCAGCGACAGCTCCGTCTCGCGCTCGTCGGACAGACGCACCACGTCGGGCAGCAGCGAGTGCTCGCCCGCCAGCCTTCGGAGCGCCTCAACGCCCTCGGCGAAGCTCGCGAAGAACATCCCCTCGTACACGCCGGTGCTCGGGGCCGGCCTGACCCTCAGCGACACCTCGGTGAGCACCCCGAGGGCCCCCTCCGAGCCCACCACCAGCTGGCGCATGCCGGGTCCCGCGGCGGTGGCCGGCACGGGCTCCAGCTCGATCTCCCCCGCCGGCGCCGCCAGGCGCAGACCCACCACCATCTTGTCGATCGCCCCGTACCCCGTGGAGGCCTGGCCCGCGGAGCGCGTCGCCACGCACCCCCCGAGCGACACGTACTCGAACGACTGCGGGTAGTGGCCCAGGGTGAGGCCGTGGCGGGCGAGCTTCCCTTCCAGTGCCGGGGCCCGCATCCCACCCTGCACCGTCACGGTGCGCGAGGGCGCGTCCAGCTCGAGGATCTCGGCCATGCGGCGCGTGTCGAGGGCGATCACCGCCGCGTGCTCGCCGGCGATCGGCGCCACCCCGCCCACGACGCTCGTGCCCCCGCCGAAGGGCACCACCGCCAGCGAGCCGGCGGCGCACGCCCGCAGCAGCTCGGCCACCTGCTCATGGGAGCGTGGGAACACGACCGCGTCCGGGGCTCCGTCGGGAGTCCCGGCGCGCATCCTCACCAGGTCCGGATAGCCCTTGCCGGCGGCGTGCAGCACCCGGATCGGGTGCTCGCAGCTCACGCCCCCGCTGCCCACGATCGCCCGCAGGCGGTCGAGCCCCACGTCATCGAGACGGGACTGGGGCAGCCCCACGCGGGCGAGCGCCACCGGGGGACGGGGCCGGTCGCTGATCCCCACGTGCTCACGCAGATAGGCGATCGCCCGGGATCCGAGCGCTGGCGGCTGGGCGGGGTCTCCCCAGCCCCACCACCGCATCTCCGCGGGCTGGAGGCGCTCAGCCACTGATCCGGGCGAGGCCGTCCAGCGCCTCGTCGATCGTCTGTCCCGCCGCGCGGCGCACCATCAGGCTGCCGAAGTGGGCGAAGAAGCCGGCGAGCGCCTGTCGCAGCTCGATCGTGACCTCGGTCGCCGCCGGCGCACCTCCGGCACCGTTCTCGCCGCTCACGGTGCCCGCGGCGTCCGCACTGGGGGCGGTGTCCGCACTGGGGGCGGTGTCCGCAGCATGCGGGGCGGCCGCCGGCGTGAGGCGCACTTCCGTCTCGGCCGACTTCAGCACCCGCCCGAAGGGGGTGCCCTCGACGCGCTGGGCCCAGCGCAGCGTGTGCTCGGACTCGTCGCGGTGCACCAGGTCGAAGTCGGCGCGCACGAGCCGTCCCTTGCGGGTCGCGAAAACCTCCGTGAAGGCTCCACCCTCGACGTCCTCCACCCGCGTCACACGCGGCCACCACCGCGGCAGGTGATGGGGGTCGCCGATCAGCTCCCAGAGCTCGTCGGGGGAGGCAGAGATCGTGCGGCTGCGACGTGCGGTTGGCACGACGGGGAGCTTATGACGAGCGGGTCACCGGCGCGCGGAGGCCGGGAGGTGGGCGGGGCCGCGGTGGCGCGGGAGACAGCGCGGCGGCCCGACCACGAGGGCCGGGCCGCCGGTGCTGCTCACCACATGCCTACAGCAGCGGTTCGAATCCGCCTTTCGCTTCTTTTTCTTTGCCGCCCGCCACCGACGAGTGGTGGCCGACGGACTTGTTTTTGTAGCCGCCGAACACCGACGTCAGGTATTCGGAGAACCCGGGGCCACCCGCGAGGTTCTTTTCCCCGCCTACGGCTGTTGCCCACGAGCCCGTGGCTTTGTTTTCCAGGCCGCCGCTCACAAATGAGACAGGCCCGCTCGCCGTGCCCCCCGCTCCGCCGGCCACCGACGACGCTTCCGCACCGCTGGCGGTGTTGTGGTTTCCTCCGGTGACGGAGCTGTCTTCACCGCTCGCGAGGTTGTGATAGCCGGCGAGAACTCCACATCACCTCACGTATGCGAGCCGTTCCGCGTTTGGAATTACGGGCGGAACCCTAGACGGGTGGCCGAAGCCCGTTCCGCCCAGTTCTGGACAGATTCACCCTGGTGAGTCCAGATGTGGTGACAGCAGGTCGGCGAGGGGTGCCGAAACTGCTCCTATCGGTCTGGCAACTGCGCGGGTGTGAAAGCTCATGACTCGTACCTCAGCACCGAGTGCACCTCGCGCCCGGCGAGGCGCTCGCGGCCGTCGAGGAAAGCCAGCTCCACGAGGAAGTTGCAGGCCACGACCTCGCCTCCCAGGCTCTCGGTCAGCTCACACAGCGTGGCGGCCGTGCCGCCCGTCGCGAGCAGGTCGTCGTGCACGAGCACCCGGCCCCCTGGTGCCAGCGCATCGGTGTGCAGCTCGAGCTGGCCGGAGCCGTACTCGAGCAGGTACTCGGCGCTGACCGTCTCGTAGGGGAGCTTGCCCGGCTTGCGCGCCAGCACGAAGCCCGCGCCGATCGCCAGCGCCAGCGCCGGCCCCAGCAGGAACCCCCGCGCCTCCGCCGCCACCACGAAGTCCACCGACAGCGGCCGGGCGTGGCCGGCGAGCAGCTCCACGGCCTCCCGCAGCGCCCCTGCGTCTTCGATCAGCGGGGTGATGTCCTTGAAGTTGACCCCGGCCTTGGGGAAGTCCGGTATGTCGCGGATCAGCGAGCGCAGCGACTGCGCGCCCATCAGCGGACGATCTTGCGCAGGTCGCGGATCAGCAGCAGGTGCTTGAGGTGGGTGGCCACCACGGCCAGGTTCTCGAGCGCCTCCACCGCCTCCTTGCGCCGCGCGGGGTTGCGCGAGCGCAGGGCGGGGGCGAGGATCTGCTGCAGCAGGTTGGCCTCGCGGTCCGCCGAGGAGCGGAACACGCGCAGGTTGCGCCCGCCGACGCCGTAGCGGGCCAGCTCGGCGACCGCCGCGATAATCTCCCGCTCGGTGTCGTCGAAGTAGCGGATGCCCCCGCGCATCTCGCCTTTGACCACGCCGTACTCTTCGAGCTCGCGTACGAGCTTGGCGTCGGCCGTGGTCTCCTCGAGCACTTCTTCCAGCGAGTGCAGCGCGCCCGTTCCCTGGCGCACGCTCATGCTCGCCCGCCACGTGCGCCCGCCCTCGCGGCGCGAGGGGACGTCGGTTTCCTCGGCGCGGCCGGCGGCCAGCTCCTGGCGGATCACCCGCAGCGGCAGGAACTCGTCGCGCTGCATCCTCAGGATCGTGCGCAGGCGGGCGACGTCGGCCTGGGTGTAGAGGCGGTAGCCGCCGGGGGTGCGCCGCGGCGCGAGCAGTTTCTGGTCCTCGAGGTAGCGGATCTTCGAGATCGAGATGTCGGGGAACTCCTGGGCGAGCGCCTTGCACACGGCCCCGATCGTCAGCGACTTCGGGCGCTTGGCGGCCTCGCCCGCGCCGGGCGCCGGTGTCCCCTCGGGAGTGGCGCCGGCGGGCACGGCGTCGGAGTCGGCGGATGTCGAGGACACGGCCATCAGCGCACGTGGAAGGTGAGCTTGTACTTGCCGATCTGCACCTCGTCACCCTCCTGCAGACGGTGCGACTCGATGCGCTCGCGGTTGACGTAGGTGCCGTTCAACGAGCCGCAGTCGTCCAGGTACCAGTCGTCGCCGCGGTTGATCAGCAGGGCGTGGTCACGGGACACGGTGATGTCGTCGAGGAACACCTCGGAGTCGGGGCGCCGGCCGATGCTCATGCGCTCGCCGTCCACGGGGAAGCTCTCCCCCACGCGCCCGCCGCCGGCACGGATCACGAAGGCCGGGCCCCGCTCGGTGACGTCGCCGATCTCGACGGGCACCAGTTCGCCGGTCTCGCCGATGCGGTAGGTGGCCGTGGCGGGATCCCCGTCCCCCTCCGCGCGCGGCAGCAGCGCGCCGCAACGCTGGCAGTAGTTGGCTCCCTCGTTGTTGACGAAGCCGCACTCCGTGCAGTGCATGGCCATGGCGGCGGTGGCTCTAGGTCTCCGGGGTGCCCTGGGAGAGGATGTCCGTGAGCCGCTGGACGTCCTCGCCGGTGATCAGCGCTTCGCCCCCCTCGTGCTTGTGGCGAAGGCGGTTCACCAGCTCCGCCCTCAGGATGTCGATCTTGCCGTGCAGGATCCGCCGGCGGTAGGAGATCTCGGTCTCCTCCTCGGTCAGCTGACGGATGACGTCTTTGAGTTCTGCGTCGGTCAGCGAGCCAAGGTCCGGGAACGTCTCGTCCATCGTCGCCTCTTCTCTCTCGCGGGCACTTGACCCCGGGAGGAAGTCCTGGGGGAGGAGCGCTCCCCCGAGCCCCGGGTCCACCGAGTATAGCCCGAATGTAAGGTTGAGCTTGAGGCTATGGGCGGCGCTGGCGGCGCAGCTCGGAGAGGCCGTAGCGGATGTACATCACGGTGGCCACGATCACCAGCACGAGCCCGATGTACAGCAGGATCTCCCCCAGCCGTTCGAGGCCCGTCATGGCGAAGAACAGGGACGCCATCACCGGGAACACGGCCACCCGCCCCGGCCAGTTGATGCGCAGCTCCACCCCGTGGCGCTGCCCGTAGCGGCCGATCACGAGCATCAGCACCTCGCGCGCCACGAGCACCGCCAGGGCCCACCGCGGCAGCAGCTGGAAGTGCCAGCACACGACGACCCCCGCCACGATCAGCAGGCGGTCGGTGATCGGGTCCAGCAGCGTGCCCAGGCGGCTGTACTGGCCGGTGACGCGGGCGAGGATCCCGTCGAGGTAGTCGCCGCCGGCGATCACCGCGAACAGGATCGCCGCCGGCGCCCCGGTGCCGGCGGAGCTCGACAGCGCCACCACCAGGAACACCGGGATCAGGCCCAGGCGTACGAAGCCGACGGCGTTGGGGATCGTCCAGATCCGCAACGGCTGTCCCGAGAGCGTCTCGGCGGGGGGCGGCCCGGAGCGGTCCAGGCCGAGCAGCCGGCGGGCGCCTAAGGGGTGCTCTGCCAAAGCTCGTCCACCGCGCGGATGAGCTGGGCGGGCTCCTCCGTGAGCGACAGGGGCGGGCGCTCCTGGCGGCCGCGGCGGACCTGCACCTCGATCTCCCCCGAGTCCAGCGAACGGCGCCCCACGGTCAGCCGCAGCGGGCACCCGAGCAGCTCCGCGTCGGCGAACTTCTCCCCCGGACCCGCTTCACGGTCGTCGTAGAGGACCTCGATGCCGCCCTCGAGCAGGGTCTCGTAGATGCGGTCGCACGCCTCCCGCTCCGGTGTGCCGGCGGCGCCGAGCGACACCAGGTGGACCTGGAACGGGGCCAGCGCCCGGGGCCAGGAGATGCCGTGCTCGTCGGCGTACTGCTCCACGGCGGCCGCCACCAGCCGCGCCGGCCCGATGCCGTAGGAGGCCATCCAGATCGGACGCTCGGTGCCGCTCTCGTCGAGGTAGTGGGCGCCGAGCGCCTCCGAGTAGCGGGTGCCGAGCTTGAAGATGTTCCCCACCTCGATCGCGGGCTCGACGGTCAGGCGTTCGCCCTTGTAGGTGAAGACGTCGCCGTCGCGCTCCACGCCCAGCTGCTCGGCCACCTCGGCGTTGGCGGCGAAGCCCTCCCCGAGCACGACCTGGTCCTCGCCGGCGGCGCAGGGGGCCATGTACTCGTGGGCACCCGTCCCCCCCATCATCCCGACGTCGCCCTCGACGCGGTAGAAGACGAGGCCGGTCCGCTCCATGATGCGGTCGTAGGCGCCCACGTGCAGCGCGTAGCTGCGCTCGAGCGCCTCCTGGTCGCGGTCGAAGCTGTAGGCGTCCTTCATGATGAACTCCCGCGTCCTCAGGACGCCGGCGCGGGGACGAGGCTCGTCGCGCTCCTTGACCTGGAAGTGGTAGAGGATCAGCGGCAGGTCGCGGTAGGAGCGCACGATCTGGGCCACGTGGAAGGTCACCGCCTCCTCGTGGGTCATCGCGAGCACCAACTCGGAGCCCTTGCGGTCGTTGAGCTTGAACAGCTCCTCGATCCCGAGGCGGCCGGTGCGGCGCCACAGGTCCGCCGGCTGCAGGACGGGCATCAGCATCTCCTGGCCGCCGATCGCGTCCATCTCGCTGCGGATGATGTCCTCCACCCGCCGGTGCACCCGCCACCCGGCGGGCAGCCACGTCCACATGCCGGCACCCATCTGGCGCACCAGCCCGGCCCGCACCATCAGCTTGTGGGAGATCGCCTCCGCGTCGCTGGGAGGCTGCTTCTCGGTGGGCAGCAGGAATTGGGAGAGGCGTGTCATCGTCGGGGCCGGGTAGGGGGTGCCTGAGCCTACCTGCGATCAAAAACGGCCGCCGGACGCGGACTGATAGAACAGCCCTCGTCGAAGTCCGACGGAAACCCGACAAGGAGCCTTCTGCGATGGCCTACTCCGTTCCACCGCTCCCCTACCCATACGACGCGCTCGAACCGTCCATCGACAAGGCGACGATGGAATTCCACCACGACAAGCACCACCAGGCCTACGTCGACAAAGTCAACGCCGCGCTCGAGGGCACTCCGCTCGCCGACACCCCGATCGAGGACGTGCTGCGGGACCTCAGTCAGGTTCCCGAGGACAAGCGGGGGGCCGTCAAAAACAACGGCGGGGGGCACTACAACCACACCCTCTTCTGGCAGATGATGGGGCCCAACTGCGGCGGGGAGCCGCAGGGCGAGCTGGCGAGCGCGATCAACTCGACGTTCGGCTCGTTCGACGACTTCAAGGCCAAGATGAAGGAAACCGGCGTCAACCAGTTCGGCTCGGGCTGGTCGTGGCTCGTGAGCACGGGCTCAGGGCTGGCGATCTGCGGAACCCCGAACCAGGACAGTCCGATCTCCAGCGGCCAGACCCCGCTGCTGGGGGTGGACGTGTGGGAGCACGCCTACTACCTGAAGTACCAGAACCGCCGCCCCGACTACATCGACGCGTGGTGGAACGTCGTCAACTGGGACTTCGTGGCGGAGCGCTTCTCGGCTAGCGGCTGAAACGCCTGCCCGCGACCGGGGAAAGCTCCTCGTCGAGGGCTGCCGGCGTCGCCGTGGAAGCGCTCGCGGCGCCGGCGGCCGGGGTCAGCATCGAGTCGAGCACCTCCTCGGCGAGGGCATCGTCCTGCGCGGCCGCCGCCTCGAGGGCCGCGATCCGCTCGGGGGTCATCGCCGTCAGGTCCTCGTTCTCGGCCAGCCACGCCCGTGCCTCCGCCGCCTCGCGCTCGTCGCGCTGGACGTTCTTGCCGGCGGCGTAGTAGCGGTCGATCTCCTTGAACAGCTCGTCCACGAGCTGGTCGGTGGGGACCTTCTTCAGCGGCTCCCCCTTGGAGTAGATCATCCCCATGTCCTTGGCCCCGGTGATCCCGAAGTCGGCGTGGCGGGCCTCGCCGATGCCGTTGACCGCGCACCCGAGCACCGACACCTCGATCGGGTCCTCGTACGCTTCCAGGCGCCGCTCCACTTCGGCCACG
>Ga0335083_10001550_pt1 | contig 31476 bp, 24 predicted proteins | sample Lox_Sample_42_FD_206716 | JGI IMG/M metagenome (GOLD analysis project Ga0335083, IMG submission 206716) | Soil microbial communities from Loxahatchee National Wildlife Refuge, Florida, United States - Lox_Sample_4.2 | ecosystem: Environmental > Terrestrial > Soil > Wetlands | place: USA...
CCTGCTGCAACTGGCGCATCCCTGGGTGGCAGCAGCCATTGCTGAACACTCCAAGACGCTGCATGATCCTATCGGGCGCTTTCATCAGACTTTCCGTGTGATGTTCACGCTCTCGTTCGGCCCGATCAAACATGCGATGGCTATGGCGCGGCGTATGCACCACAGGCATCAAAGCATTCGCGGCACCATGCCGGAGACGGTCGGCGGTCTTGCTAAGGGTTCACGGTACGACGCGAACGAGGTTCAGGCGCTGCTATGGGTGTATGCAACGCTGATTGACACCAGTGTTCTGGCTCACGACCTGATTCTTCCTGCGCTCACATCCGACGAACGGGAACGGTACTACGCGGAAAGCCGGACTTCGGCGGCGTTCTTTGGCATCCCGCTGGGGGTCTGGCCACCCGATTGGCGGCGGTTCGAAGAGTACAAGCATTCCATGTTTGCCTCCGCCACGCTCGCCGTCAGCCCGGTCGCGCGGGACATCGCTACCCAGGTGCTCTCCGGCGCCGGCTCGTGGCTGCGAATTCCATCGTGGTACCGCGCGCTCACGGCGCATCTGCTTCCCGCACAGCTTCGGGAGCAATTCGGCCTTGCCTATGGCGAGTCCGAAAGGCGCTCCGCCGAGCGCGTCTTGAGTTGGATTCGGCGAGTTTATCCCCGACTTCCGGAGAGTGTTCGTTTCGTCGGGCCGTACCGGGAGGCGCTCGGCCGAATCAATGGCCGGCCCCACGCAAGCGTGAGCGTACGGCTGAGCAATAGGCTCTGGGTGGGCGAAACCACACTATTCTCGCCTCCAAAGCATATGTAACGGAATTGTGTCTCGCAACACTTTTGATTTGCCGTTTTCGGTGTAGCATGTACCCAATCTGAAGTCGTGGGGGCCATCAGAGTTACGCCGTGAATATTCTGCTTCTGTCCATGCCCGACTCCTTCGAGCACATGCCCACGGTCGCAGTGCGCATACCCAACGGAGGGCTGACTTCCCTGGCGGGCAACGTTGATCCGCATCATCGTGTCGCGGTTGCCGACCTGATCCTGGTGCAGCCAGCGGTTCGCGAAACCGTCGAGCGACTGGTCGGCGAAGTCAAACCCGATGTCGTTGGCCTTTCGGTCATGACCTTCCAGCGCAAGACGGCGCTGAAGATCGTTTGTCTTGTGCGATCGCTAAGGCCCGCTGTGAGGGTTGTAGTAGGAGGCTACGATCCCAGCCTCGCGCCCGATGCATACATGGCAGACGGCAACGGAATTGACTACATCGTGCGGGGAGAAGGTGAGATCACGTTTCGCGAACTGCTGCGAGCGATGGAGTCGGGAGAGGGCTTCAGCGCGATTCAGGGCCTGTCCTTTCGCACGAGCGATGGCTGGCGCCAGAATCCGGCGCGCCCCGTGCACAGCCTCGAAGACGACGAAATCCGTTTGCCCAGACGCAAGACGCGTGTGCTGAACGGTTATACGATGATGGGGCGGGCGATTGACGTCGTCGAAACTTCGCGAGGCTGCACCTTCGATTGCGGCTTCTGCTCGATCATCGAGATGCGCGGCCGCAACTTCCACACCTACTCGTTCGATCGCGTGCTGGCCGACATTCGCGATGCCCGCGACCATGGCGCGCGCGCTCTTTTCATTGTTGACGACAATATTACGCTCAACGTCCGCCGCTTCGAGGCTTTGTGCCGCGCCATCATCGAAGCCGGCTTGAACGACATCGTGTACACCGTGCAGGCCATGACCTCGCCTATCGCCATGCACGGCGAGACGCTGGCGCCCCTTATGCGTGAAGCAGGGTTCCGCTATGTATTTCTCGGAATTGAAAACATTCTCGAAGATGATCTTGCGTTCCTGAAAGCGGCGGCCAAGAACGAGTTCCGCGAAGATGGCCGCCGTGCCGGCAACGCCACACTGCGTGCGATCGACTTCCTGCACAAGAACAAGATGTACGTGGTGGGCGGATTGATTGTCGGCAATCCCGACGACACCCGCGAATCCATCAAGACCAACCTCGAGTTCGCTGGCAAATACGTGGACTGGCCTTACATTCAGCATCCCACGCCCTACCCTGGCACGCCCATGACCAGGAACTTCCGCGAGCGCAACCTCATCATGATCGAAAACCTTGAGGAGTACGACGGCACAACTGCGGTCGTCGCGACCCAGTATCTGCCCCCGGAGGAGATCGAGTACGAACGCTGGCGGGCCGAGCGCTGGATGAAGACGCGGCACATCCCCGCAGTGATTGCGCACGAACCTCTATTCGTGTTGCGCAACTGGTGGAAGATGCTGTCCCACACCTTCCGCGGCAGCTCGATTCGCTCTCTGCTCGGCCTGGAGAACGACCGTAAAGCCTTTGAGCGCTATCGCAGCTTGCGCAGCGCGGAGCGCGTGTACCTGTAGACAATTGCTCCTGCCGTGTCCTTACTAATCGCTGTATAAATGAACTAGCGAGTCCATTGTCATGCTGCCGGGTGCAACAACTCACGAAAAGAAGGCCGGCCTCCTTTATTGGGCGCAGCGGGCGCTGGAAGAGTGCAACAACGCCAGTCAGGACTTTGCCCCCGATCCGGTGCACGATCTGCGGGTGGCCATTCGGCGCTGCCGCTCCCTGGCTGATGGCTTTCGCTCCGTTGACCCAGACCCCGAATGGAAGGAGATGAAGGGGCTCGCGAAGGCGCTGTTCAGCAGCCTGGGCGACTTGCGCGACACACAAGTCATGATGGAATGGGTACACCGCCTGTCGGACGATCATGATTCCGTGCGCGACATGCTCTTGCACTCCCTCGTACACAAAGAGATCGCGCAGAAAGCTGCGGCACAGGAACAGCTGGGTAAGTTCGATCGCAAGCGATGGCTGGCACTCAATACCAGGCTGGCAAAACGTACAGGCAGAGTGCCGCTGGAAGGGTTGGTGTTCCAGCATCTCGCGTTGGAGCGTTTGCTCGAGGCGCATGCCTTGCACCGGCAGGCGCTAAGAAATCGCACCCAGGTTGCGTACCATCAGTTACGTATAGGCATCAAGCGCTTCCGTTATACGGTGGAGAATTTTCTCCCGCAGCGTCATGAACAATGGGCGCCTGACTTGCGTGACCTGCAGGACGCGCTCGGCGAGGTACATGACCTTGACGTCTTGCGTGGAGTCATTCGGGCGCATGCCGAAGTCCAGGCCGAAGACCGCGAACGCTGGTACGTGAAGATTGCGACGGAACGGCAGAAGCGGTTGGACTTGTATCGCCAAAAGATGCTGGGGAACAACTCCCTGTGGCGGGTGTGGCGCGCGGACTTGCCGAATGGTTCCTTGCTCGAGAAAGCTGCGCTGGAAAAGTTGCGCACGTGGGCATCGTTCCTGGATCCCGACGTTCGCCATTCCGAACACGTCACGCGCATTGCCTTGCAGCTCTACGACGGATTGTCGGCCCATGGCCTGATCCCCCGCAAGCCAGAATACCGCCGGATTCTTGAGGTGGCGGCAATCGTTCACAATGTGGGAGGTGGCAACGGCGCCACCGGACATCTCAAGCGAGGCTATCGCAAGACCACCAGGCTAAGGCCGCCGCTGGGTTGGAGCGTGGAAGAGTTACGGTGCGTCGCCGCCGTCGCGCGTTACCATCGCGGCGCACTGCCCAAAACCGCGGACTCCTACTTTGTGGGACTCACTGCCAAGCGACGCTCTGAGCTGCTGCCGGTCATCGGAGTTCTGCGGCTCGCAAATGCGTTCGACTCTTCCCACGACAGGAAGGTGACGCGGGTTTCCGTGGAACAGAGTAATGGGATACTCACAGTTTACGGGCAGGGACTTGAAAGGATGAGTCAAACCGCAGAACGGTTGGCGCGCGCCAGATATCTTTTGGAAGTGACAAGTGGGCTGGCGATCAGAATTCGTCCTCTGGCTGCGAAACCGGCGACCTCATCTCGCGTGGCTCGAAACGTAAGACGCACAGCCGCCGGTTCGTGAAAGAGACGCGGCCGGACTACGCCGCAGGTCTGCCTTTCTTGTAGGGATCTCCGACGAAGACAAATGGGTATTTGCGGAGCGCCTGCACATCCCGAGCGGCTGCATAGCGCTCAACTTCTTCCATCAAATTTGATACTTGTTCCGGCGCCATGTTCTTGGTCGCTTGCCAGAACTTGTCCGGAAAAAACCAAATCCGTTCGCGATGGTTTATCTCTGTAGGACTGTCGGCTACGGATTCCATACTCTTGCTGCTCCTCCCACAATGTCAGACATCAAGATTTTGAAGGGTTAAGGATCCGGACTGAATGAGTTATGATACAAGACAATTATCAACCTCGAAGGTGCGTTTGTAAACTGCCATTCGAACCACTTTTTTGTGCCTTGCCCCAATTCCGTTCCGGTACGTATCCCAAATCGCGTATCTGCAAGAAAGTACAGGGAGAAGACGGGAGCTTCTTGCACTTTCAGTGAAGTTTCCGTCTCAACCGGGAGCACCGTTACGGCTTGTCCTGTGGAAAAACGTTGGAGGCTTGACCGGGTTGGATTGCATCAAAATGTGCTTGATCCCTCTTATTAGCCTTTATCTCACAGTGTGGGATGTCAGAGAAATGACAGCGCGTTAGGGAAATTGCAACCCCAGATGTCACGGGTTTGTGACAGTAAACTTGCAATCGCGCCGATCACCACGCACAATGGCGGTGGGGTAAATTCCAGGAGGCAAGTAATTCCGTGGAACGGTGAAAACCGTTCTCTTCGTGCTTATGCCATTGCGAACCGGACAGAACGTTGGCGACTACGAGGTGCTGGGTGCGCTCGGGGCCGGTGGAATCGGTGAGGTCTACAAAGTCCGCCACGTTATTTCTCAACGTACGGAGGCGATGAAACTCCTGCGTCCGGATCGTTCCGGAAGCGAGCTTTCCGAACGCTTTTTGCGTGAGATACGCGTGCTTGCCAGCCTCTCCCACCCCCATATCGCGAGTCTGCACACGGCGTTCAAGGTGGAGGACCGGATTGCCATGGTCATGGAATTTATTCAGGGTGAGGACCTGCATTGGAAGCTACGCAGCAAGTGGCCGGGCCGGGCGATGAAAGGCATCGAGTACATTCGCCAGGTGTTGTCGGCGCTGGAGTACGCACACGCGCGGGAAGTGATTCACCGTGACATCAAGCCCTCGAACATCATGGTCACGCCGGATGGCGAAGTGAAGTTACTGGACTTCGGCATGGCATTCAAAGCGGCTGACCACAGCGTTACGCGACCCGGCTACGTTCTGGGATCACTGCATTACATGTCTCCCGAGCAAGTGCGAGGCGAGCGGGTGGATGCGCGCTCTGATCTTTACGCCACAGGAATCACGCTGTATGAAATCCTGACCGCGCGCCGGCCCTTCGATGGCGAGACTGAATACGAAGTCATGACCGGCCACCTTCAGCAACTGCCCAAGTGGCCTTCCGACGTAAACCCCGCCATACCGTACAGCGTCTCGGTAACCTTGCTGAAAGCGCTGGCCAAGGATCCCGATGAGCGCTTTCAGAGCGCGGGGGAGTTCCTCGATGCGTTGACGAACATCTCGCTGGACGATGCGGCGACGCTACAGACCTTGGCAATCACTCCAGGAGATCCGTCATCGGATCCGATCCGATCTCCGCTGAGCGCGCCCACAGGCAGGGCCAGTTTGGGATCACGCAAGTCAGGTCCCGGGAGATTCGACCCTGCCGTGCTCGATTCCGTGAGCAAGGAGCTGGCTGCCTTCATCGGCCCGATTGCCAAGGTAGTGGTCAAGCGGGCGGCGGAACGGTGCTCTTCGGTGGATGACCTGTACGGCGCGGTAGCTGTAGAGATCGATTCCGAGAAAGACCGGACCAGCTTCCTGGCAACCAAGAAGCGCTTCTAGCCACGCCAGGGATTCAGAAAAGGCGAACGTCCCCGTATCTTCCTATTGATCCAGCATCCGTAACGCCTTTGCCAGGCTCACATGCATGCGGTTGAACGACGCGGTTACGTCGGCGATTTCGTCACGGCCACTCACAGTCACCGGCGGCAGGTCCGTTTCCCCCCGGCTCACTTTGTCAGCCGCGGTAGAGACCGCATGCAAAGGCCGGATGACTAGGACGTAGAGGGACGCATCGAGCGCCAGGATGGTGACAAGAAAAGTGACGCACAGGAAGAGGATCAGCCGGTGAAACGCCTTGTCGGCCACGTCGATCGGCACCGACAGGGGCACAGAAACCACTTGGGCCGCGATGATCTGATCAAGGTTCCAGCCGAAGCCGTTCGCGCTTCCATACTTCTTGATCATAGCCGGCGGGGCCATGTCCGGCGTGCTGTGGCACTCCAGGCAGCTTGGCTGCACGGCGATTGGTCTCGCCAAGTAAAGCTGACGGCCGGTGGGGGTATCGCGTTCGCCTACCAGCCGCTTTTCGGCTGGGTGATCGCTGAAATAACGGATGATGTCTGTCTCCCAATCATCGGCGCGGTCCACCAAGTTGGTCGGATTCAGCGTTGCCTCTCGATATGAGTAGTTCGGATAGCGCTTGCGCATCGTGCTGAAGAAAGTGCTGGCGGCAAAGGCCGGCACAGTTTGAGGCAAGAAGTGGGTCTCATGTTCCGGGCTCTTCAGCAGGAGGGGCTTGATTTGATCGGAGGTGTAGTCGCGAGCGGAGCGGGCGCTGGTCATCAGCAGCTCTGCTTCCTGCAATACCTGGTCGCGCGCGTTCTGCATGAGGAAGCGATAGGCCAAGTGAGCAATGATCAGCCCGCCAGCCCCGAATATCACGATGAGGACGAGGTTGAATTTCGTAAGCAGCTTCATGGGATTATTAGAGGATTACACCGTCGAGGCGGAGAATAACGCAAAATCGTCAACCCAGCAAAGCTGATTTCGCCGGCCCAGAGCCGCCGTCTTGAGCGACGGCCTTGGCCGGGAAGACGATGCCTGCCCAGCAAGACCGTCGCCTCAAGGTAACTGTATAGAACTACATCCGCTCCCGGCCGTCTCAGTAATCAAGCTCTGCCGGCCGGCCGGTCAGCCGTTCGATGCGCTTGGCGATCGGCGGATGGGTCGAAAAGAGATTGGCAAAGCTCACGCCGCTCAGCAGTGGCGCCACAATAAACAGGTGCGCCGTGGACGGCGAAGCCTGTAGTGGAACCCGCTTCGAATAAGCGTCGAGCTTTCGCAGTGCGTTGGCGAGGGCGTAGGGATTCCCCGTAAGCTGCGCGCCTGTGGCATCGGCCTGATATTCGCGCGAGCGCGAAACAGCAAGCTGGATGAGCGTGGCTGCAATCGGAGCGAGGATCAGCATCAACAGCCCAACCAAACCACCGCCTCCCCGGTCGCGATCGTCACGTCCCCCCATGCCGCCGAACAGCGACGCCCAGTAGCCCATGCGCGCCAGCAGGGTGATTGCGCCCGCAAGCGTTGCCGCCACCGAACTGATAAGAATATCGCGGTTCCTCACGTGCCCGAGCTCGTGCGCAAGAACGCCCTCGAGTTCTTCGTCGTTGAGCAGGTTCAGAATTCCCTCGGTGACCGCCACTGACGCATGCTGAGGGTTGCGCCCTGTAGCAAACGCATTGGGCGACTCACTCGGAATGACATAGATCTTGGGCATGGGGATGCCCATCTTTTGCGTCAGCCGTTCCACTACGTCGTAGGCGCGCGGCAGTTGTTCTCGCGTGACCGGCTGAGCGCGGTACATCGCCAGCGCGATTTTGTCGCTGAAGAAATAGGAGGCGAAATTCATGACGACAGCCAGCCCCAGCGCTAGCTCCATGCCCCGCTGGCCGCCGAAGACCTGGCCCATGAACAATAGAAATAGCGTCAACGCCGTCAGCAGTAACGCTGTTTTGAATGTGTTTCCCATATTTACTCAATAGATGATAACCAAGGCTAGGCGTTGCGAGGAAATCGCGGCACAATTGGCAGCCATCCATTGCTGCTTTGCAAATGTGTCACCAGAGTTCCAGCAGATTGTTGCTTGACAACTGGCAACGGACCGCCGGCAAACTGTAGTATTGCTCCCATGGCCGAATTTCCGGTATTGCAGCCCCGGCGCCATGGGGAGCTGATGCTCATCGGGTTTCGTGTGGATGCCGCCCACGACGGTCCCCAGCTCTACACCTTGCTGGCAGTGGGGGGAGACAACGAGCGTCCGCTGACGGCTGATGGACGCATCGTTTTCTTTACAAAGCCTCAACTGTCCGCGAAGGCGCTGGAACTCGACGCGAGCCTGGCGCAACTGGGACCTGCGCCACAGGAACTCGAGACCTTTTGCGATGTGGCCGAGGCGCTGTACCGGGTAAATTCGCAAAACACCGATCCCGAGGGAGTGATCCTCGATTGCCTGCTGGTTTTCGACGACCTGGTGCGGGCCACGAAGCTGCACATGCCGGACCGGTATCAGGGAATCCTCACTGAGTTGGCGGCGCGTCTGACCGAAGGCACACAGTTGCGAAGCATCTTCACCAACAGCGCCCTGCGCGAACACGTGGAGGATGCCCTGTTGTGGTGCATCGGCGCAATAGTAGTTAAGGCCAGGATCATCGCTTCGTGAACGCTGCTACACCCCAACAGCAGGCACCATCGCGCTTCACATCCCTTCTTTCCTACGCAATTCTCCTGGGCGGTGTTGCCACGATCGGGGTCACGCTCTACTTGGTGGTAATCAGTTACTCAAGCCTTCCCTACTGGGATGGATGGACCCAATTTGATGTTGCGGCTAGGGGTGACAGCTCCTTCTCTCCCGCCTGGCTGTGGCAACTGCATAACGAACACCGACTGGTGATCCCGAAGCTGTTTCTGGGTGTGGATTTGCGCCTGTTTCAGGGGAGACAATCATTCCTGCTGGCTAGCATTTTTGTGATTCAACTCCTGCATCTGGGTTTGCTGAGCTGGAGCATGCGAGTGCTCGGCGGCTGGGGCGGGGTGCTGTGGCGTACGGGCACCGGCTTGGCGGCGTTTTGCCTCTTTTGTCCGGCACAGTGGCAGAACTTCATCTGGGGATTTCAGGTCTGTTTCGTGTTGCCGCAGTTGTTCGCAACTCTCTCGTTCTTGTCACTGCTGTTGTACTGGACTGAGTCAAACCGGAAGCCCGACGGACCGCTGTCGTCAAAGTATCTTGTCGTGTCGGTGCTTGCAGCCCTGGGAGCAAGTTATTCGCTTTCCAACGGAAATCTGCTTTGGCCATTGCTGATAGTGGCTGCGCTTTACCTGCGCTTGCGGCGCACCCCCGTCCTGGCTTTCGTTGTGACCGGAGCAGTCAGCACCGCATTTTATCTGTATCACTACGTCCGTCCGCCCGAACATGCAGACCCAATCGCATCGCTCCGCACGCCGCTTGCGGTGCTGAAATATTGGGCTGCGTATTTTGCGAGCTCCTGGACCCACCACGATTTTCATGCGTCAGAGCTGATCGTGCTCGCCCCGATCACTATTGTGATACTCGTTCTTCTCCCCGCTTTGTCCTATGCTCGGGCTTTTCGTCCGTTCGCGATTCAACTTGTCCTCATCATGCTGTTCTGCGCCGCCACTGGGCTGGTTACGGCGGCAGGAAGATTGAATTTCAGTATGGGGCAGGCCCTTTCTTCGAGGTATCAGACGGTTGCCCTTCTTTTCTGGTGCTGCCTCGGTCTGTTGCTGCTGGGTGCCGCGTTCGCGCGGCCCGGGAAGAGCGATGCCTTCGTGCTCGCACAACTCTGCCTGCTGCTGATTCTTGGTCGCGGAGCGGTAATCGCCCGCTACCCGCTCAGAGCTGTTAGGCAGCACGCTTTTGAACAGAACGCCATAGCAGCTTCCTTGCTGACCGGTGTCCAGGACCGAATGACGTTGAGCTTCGCCTATCCCCGGACGGACATGTTGCTGCTCACTGTGCCCTACATGAAGGCGAATCGGTTGTCGGTGTTCGCGGACCGCGTCACCGCAACACTCGGAAAACCGCTGGAATCTGTCTTCCCAGACACAAGGCCCGATGATTGCATGGGTGCGGTGGAATCCGTCGCGCGGATCGATGATCTGACGGGCCCGGGGCTGCGCATTCGGGGTTGGGCATGGGACCGTAAGCATCAGCAGATTCCGGAAGGAATTGTCGTTACAACCGGCGGCATCATCAACGGACTCGGAGCAGCTGGGGAATGGCCACCGCGGTCGCACGAAACGGATCGAGGGATAGCCTCCGACCACGCTGGTTTCGTCGCCTTCACACCCGAACCCCCTGCGGACTCAGCCGTGAGGCTGTACACAATTCTCGGCAGCCATCCGCCGGCGGCCTGCTACTTCGCAGCGCCGTAGCGTAAGACGTCATGCCCGCCGCGTATGGCGAAGAATTGGCGAAAATACGAAAAGGCTCTACAATAATTTCCTATGGCTGTGGGGGGGATTCCGGTCGCGCTCGCATGGGCGCATCCGCTGGTGGCGGAGTGGTTCCTCGGGCGCTTCGGCACGCCGACCGAGCCGCAGGAACAAGGCTGGCCGGAGATTCTTGCCGGCCGCAGCACGCTGATCTCCGCCCCTACCGGCTCGGGCAAGACCCTGGCCGCATTCCTCATCTGCATTGACCGCCTGGTGCGCAAGGCGCTGCAAGGTGAACTGCGCGATCGCACAGAAGTTCTCTACGTCTCGCCGTTGAAGGCGCTGAGCAACGACATCCAGAAGAACCTGGAAGTACCCCTCGGCGAGATCCTCGCGCTCGCCGCCGAGCGCGGCCTGCTGATGCCCGAGATTCGCACGGCCGTGCGCACCGGTGACACGCTTATGAAAGAGCGGCGCGAGATGCTGAAGCGTCCGCCGCACATCCTGGTGACCACCCCGGAGTCTCTGTATATCCTGCTCACCGCCAACAGCAGCCGCGCGATTCTTCGCGATGTCGAGACGCTCATCGTGGACGAAATCCACGCCGTTGCCGACGACAAGCGCGGGGCACACCTGACGCTCTCCCTCGAACGGCTTGATTTGCTGGCGAACCGCCCGACGCGCATCGGGCTGTCGGCGACGCAGAGTCCAATCGAAGAGATTGCGCACTTCCTTACGGGTGCCGGCCGGCCAGCTCCGTCCATCGTGAACATCGGGCATCGGCGCGCCCTCGATTTAGCGGTTGAGGTTCCGCCATCGGAGCTCGGCCCCATCGCTACCAATGAGATGTGGAGCGAGCTCTACGATCGCATCGCCGAGTTGGCCCTGCAGCACCGCTCCACTCTGGTATTCGTCAACACGCGACGTCTGGCGGAACGTGTGGCGTTGCACATGGGTGAGCGGATAGGGGAAGAGCTAGTCGCGGCCCATCACGGCAGTCTGGCGCGCAAGCTGCGTCTTGCCGCCGAACGCAAGCTGAAGAACGGCGAAATCCGTCTGCTGGTGGCGACCGCCTCCCTCGAGCTCGGCATCGACATCGGCAACGTTGATCTGGTTTGCCAGATTAACTCGCCGCGTTCGATTGCTGTCGCCTTGCAGCGGGTCGGGCGGTCAGGACACTGGCGCGGCGCGGTCCCCAAGGGACGGTTTTTCGCGACTACGCGCGATGACTTGCTGGAGTGTGCGGCGACGGTACGCGCTATCCGGCAGGGGGACCTCGACCGCATCCAGATTCCAGCTGCTCCGCTCGACATCCTGGCGCAACAGATTGTCGCTATGTGCAGTTGTGAAGACTGGGATGAAGATGCCCTCTTCGAATCCGTACAGCGTGCGTATCCTTATCGCGAGTTGCGGCGGGAAGAGTTTGATCACATCCTCGAGGTGCTGTCTCAAGGCATTGCCGCCCGGCGGGGCCGGTATGGCGCGTATCTCTATCGCGACATGGTGAACCGGCGGCTGCGCGGCCGGCGCGGGGCCCGGCTGGCCGCCATCACCAGCGGCGGAGCGATTCCGGACACCGCTTTGTTTACCGTCGTCGCACAGCCGGAGGAGCTTGTCGTGGGCACGCTCGACGAGGATTTCGCGGTGGAGAGCAACGCCGGCGACATCATGTTGCTCGGCAATACTTCATGGCGCATACACCGGGTCGAGTCCAAGTCAGGGCGTGTCCTGGTAGAGGATGCGCACGGTGCGCCGCCGACCATTCCCTTCTGGCGCGGCGAGGCCCCCGCGCGGACCGACGAGCTGTCGCAACACGTGGCAGAGTTACGGGAGCATCTTAGCTTGCTGTTGCCGAATACGGCGCCGCTGCCCGTGCTTGCAAATGCTCAGCAGGGCGCTGAAAACGCGCGGGTAGAGCGGGCCTCGCCCTCTTCATCTTCTGCCGAGCCGGCTTCAGCCGGCGGCACTGATGAAGTTGGCACCGATAAGCGTCGCGGGTTAAAGCCTGCTCAAAGCGGTACTGACGAGACTGGACGCGGCGCTGAAACGCCGCTCTACCCGGACGCGCAACGGCGGCGTCTCCGCGGTATCGAGACTAGTCCTGAGGTGCAAACCGCAGTCGCGTGGCTGAAGGACGAATACGGGCTGGATGAGGCCGGTGCAGAACAACTGGTCGAGTACATCGTCACTGGCCGTGCGGTACTGGGCGAGGTGCCGACGCAGCACACCATCATCGCGGAACGCTTCTTCGACGAAGGCGGCGGCATGCAGCTCGTCATTCACGCCCCCTTCGGCGGCCGCGTGAACAAAGCGTGGGGACTGGCGCTGCGCAAGCGCTTCTGCCGTTCCTTTAACTTCGAGTTGCAGGCCGCAGCGACGGACAACGGCCTGAACATCGCCCTCGCCGAGCAGCACAGCTTCCCGCTGAGCGACGTCTTCCACTACCTGCAAACCGAGACAGTCCAGGAAATCCTCGAGCAGGCCGCGCTGGCGTCACCCATCTTTGGCACGCGCTGGCGTTGGGACGCCAACCGCTCGCTGGCGCTGTTGCGCTTCCAAGCAGGCAAGAAAGTCCCGCCGCAGATTCAACGCATCCGTAGTGACGATCTGCTGGCCTCCGTTTTCCCCGATGTAGCTGCATGCCAGGAGAACATCGTTGGCGACATCCAGATTCCCGACCATCCGCTCGTTCAGGAGGTCATGAAGGACGTGCTGACCGAGGCCATGGATCTCGATGGTCTGCGGCGCGTGCTGGATGGCATTCGCAGCGGAGCGATTCGCTGCCTCGCCGTGGATACGCCCGTGCCTTCGCAGTTTTCACACGAAATCCTGAACGCCAATCCCTACGCGTATCTTGACGACGCTCCCTTGGAGGAGCGCCGGGCGCGCGCTGTGCAGATGCGCCGAGTTCTTCCCGAGGCCGTGCTGCAGGAGGTGGGTAAGCTCGATCAGGCGGCGATTGCCCGCGTGCGCGAGGAGGCGCGGCCCGATGTTCGCGACAGCGACGAGTGCCATGACACTCTGCAAACTTTGATCGCAGTGCCCGAAGAAGTTGGCGACCCTGATTGGCAGGAAATGGTCTCTGGCTGGACACCGTTTTTGTCCGAACTGACGGAAGGCTGGCGCGTGGTGCGTGGGCAGGTAAACGAGCGACGCTACATCATCGCCTCGGAACGGGCGAAGGACTTTGCGCTGATCTTCCCAGTGGCAAAGTTTGAATTCGCACCCCCCGAGCTGCCGGCCAGCACGGCCTTACGCGACGAAGCTCTGCTCGCAATGGTGACCGGCTGGATGATGCACTGCGGGCCGGTGACCTCCGAGACGCTAGCGTATTGGCTAGGGCTTCCGGCGGCTGATGTTGAAAGGGCTCTGCTGCGCATGGAGGCTGCGGGCTCTATTCTGCGCGGCAACTTTACAGGCACTGCGAGGGGCAACAGTCCTGATACCGCTGAATGGTGCGATCGGCGGCTGCTGGCGCGCATTCATCACCTCACCGTCGCTACGCTGCGCAAGCAGGTCGAGCCGGTGACGGCGGCGCAGTTCATGTGCTGGCTATTGCGCTGGCAGCACGTGGCTCCGCAGTCGCAATTGAGTGGCGAGCGTGGGCTGCTGGAGGCTGTGCGTCAACTGCAAGGATTCGAGATTCCGGCAAACGCATGGGAGAAGAACATTCTCTCGTCGCGGATGAATCACTATGACCCGGAGGAACTCGATCGGCTTTGTCTGACGGGCGCGGTAGGCTGGGGACGGTTGTCGCCGCATCCGGCCACGCTGGAGGACTCGGGCGAAGGCCGGCGGCGGGTCGTGCCCACCAGTGTTGCGCCTATCACGTTCTTCGTCCGCGAAGACTCGGATTGGATGCGCCCCCGGCTGACGGAAGAGGAGCAGAATTATGAGCGTGTTCTGAGCGAAGGCGCGCGGACTGTGCTTGACTTCCTGCGTCGTCGCGGCGCCTCGTTCTTTGCTGACATCGTGCGTGGCACCAGCAAGCTGAAGGCCGAGATCGAGACCGCGCTGTGGGAACTGGTGGCGGCGGGCATGGTCACCGCCGATGGCTTCGACAATCTGCGCGCACTGATCAACCCGAAGCGCCGGAACGCGGTGGGATCTCCCAAGCTCGCCCGGCCGCGTCACACGGCGGGGCGGTGGTCGCTGCTGTATCCCGCCGAAGCTACCGACCGCACCAGGATGGCCGATGCCACCTGCTGGATGCTTCTGCGGCGCTATGGTGTGGTCTTCCGCGAGGTGCTGGCGCGTGAGTCGAACTTGCCCAAGTGGCGCGAGTTGCTCATCGCCTTCCGCCGTCTCGAAGACCGTGGCGAGCTACGTGGCGGAAGGTTCGTCAACGGATTCCTCGGCGAACAGTTCGCCTTGCCGGAGGCGGTCGAGTCGCTGCGCGCCATGCGCAACATTGCGGCCAGCGGTGAGACCGTGACCGTCTCCGCCGCCGACCCGCTGAATCTCGTGGGCTTCATCGTTCCGGGCGAGCGCGTGCCTGCCATCTCCGGCAAGTATGTCAGCCTCCGGGATGGCGTCGCCGTCGAGCCTGAAACGCGCTCAAGCGCCTTTCTCGAGGCCGCCGAGCCATGACGTCGGAGCAGTTGGTCGAAGGCATCGACTATTACCTCGAGAACGGATTCGTAGTTTTCACGGCGCACTATCTGAGCAATCGCGGTTACTGCTGTGAATCGGGGTGCCGGCATTGCCCGTACGGATTCGTGAGCCAGAACTCCGAACTACCGGGCCACAGCTCGGACGCTAGGCCAAAAGAAAAAGCGGACCAGTAGTCCGCTCCTTCGCAAGATATTGAGGGTTGCTCACCCCATGGTGTGCACGTGCTCGGGTTTGATCTTGTAGAGCACGCGCTTCTCACCCGGTTGCGCATACGGGTACTTATCCTGCCCCAGATATTTCTTCGCCATCTTGTCAATGTGCTCGGTCGCGCCCTTTTCGGTAATCTCGTGTACACGGCCGCGAATCCCGAGATAGCGGTAGGGGTTGTCGGGATCAATGACGGCGATGGCCACACGCGGGTCGCGTTTCACGTCACGGTCTTTCCGCCGCCCAACCGCCGAGTTCACCCAGATGTCACCGTTCTGGTAGTCAACCCACACAGGCGTAGTGTGCGGGCTGCCATCGGCTGAGAGCGTGGTAAAGCTCCCGAAGGCCTTCTTCTGGAAGAGGTCGAGATAGTTGTCAGGAATTGCTGCGGACATGCGAATCTCCTCATTGTCTCCGAGCGATGATGATTGAGGCGCCGGAGATTGGACTCTCCAAGTATTGTATGCGTAGGGCCGAAATTACGGATTACTCTTCACGAATGCCGCCTGCTTTCCCTCACTCCACGGGTCATATGTCTGCACGTAGATCATGCGGTCGCGAATGGTCGGGTGGTCCCATGCCCAGAACTCCGCCAGCTTGCCGACGTAGGGATAGTCCAGCGAACGTTCGCCGAGGATCTGAAATGCCTCGGCGGACGCCAGTGGAGCGTTGGGAACCAGTCCGTGAACGACCTCCACACCATACTGGTCCGCCTCGTGCTCGTAATGACGCGACACCGCATTGAAGGCTGGCGTGGCCAGAAACGTGAGCACCGAAATAATCAGCACCAGCAGCGGAAGTGTTGCCCAATCACTCAAACCCCTTATACCCCAGCGTGCTCCATAACGCGCCACCATCCAGTTCGCCAACCGGTATCCCAGGTAGAACAGCACCAGGAGCTGGAGGAGGATGATGGTCATTTCCTTGGGAATGTGGTGGAGGACGTAGTGCCCCATCTCGTGTCCGAAAACAAATAGTGTCTGCGGTGCGGTCATGTGCTCCATTGTGGTGTCCCACACCACCACGCGCTTGGTAGCTCCAAAGCCGGAAACGTAAGCGTTCAGCTCGGTGGTCTTTTCACTGGCCTTCATCTCGAACATGCGCTGCGGTGGAATGTCCATGCCGGCGCGCTGGACCACGCGTTCGATCTGTACGACCAAATCTCCGTGATGATCGGTGAGCGGCTCGAACTTGTTAAACAGCGGCTCAATCCAAATGGGTTGGATCAACAGCACAAAAACAACAATCGGAATCATGGCCAGCCAGAAGTAGAACCACCAGCGGCGGGGGCTGCGGCGCAGCACCGCATACAGGATCCAGCCCAACAGAGTGGCAAAGACACACCCCAGCAGCAAGGCCTTGGTCCAGTCCCAGAACCACGAGCCCCAATGTTGGACCGAGAGCCCGTACTTCAGGCTGATGTGATGCTGGTAGCTATCGAAGGGAAGCTGCGCCACTTCCAGTACCAGGACGAACAGCGACATCACAATCACGGCTTGAAGAACTCGGAAACGCGAAGCACGCTCTGCCCAGTCGCGCAGCTGCGCCCCAAAACGCTTCCGAAGCATGATATAAAGCACCACCAGACCCCAGGCCGTGGTAACGAAGTAAAGTGCGCCATTCATCAGGTACAGGGCGTACGCTTTCTGCAATTTGTCGGGAGGCAGCGTGTATTGCAGAAGCTGAGCTGGGGTCGTCACAGTAGACACCTGGGAGGAATCTGGTTGGCCCGTCGCCAGACACGGTCGAGTTAGGGCACAAACAACCACCATTAAAGTGACAAACAAAAGCGCTTGAAATTTGCTGGGCATGGCAATCACTTCCGACGAGGATAATGCTGACGAGTTAGCGATTCGTCCCATCCCTCTTGTTTTCAGGCAGTTGAGCTGCATTGTGGAAAGTTTATCAAACCCAAGAACTTCAGGGGGTTATGAACGTTTTCCCTTGACATTTCCACAGGCCGGCGTAGCATGAAGATATCACCTCCGATCCGCTTCAGGATCGAATGGGCTCGAGGCCAAGGAAATGTCACCGCTCCTTGGCAGCGGGCCCATTTTAACTGTGCGGCTTGGTCAGACTGGTCGCGATTTGGGGGCACGATAAGGCCATCGCTTGTCTCGCTAACCCATGAATTCCAGAATTCTCTTTGCCTTGGGGCTATTCTTCTGCCTGACGCCATGGGCGTCACCGCCCTCGGCGCTGTTCGCCGGCCTTATCTTCGGAGCGATTTCGGTTCACCCCTACAAAGATGAATCGAGGAAGTTGTCGAAAGTACTGCTGCAGTCCGCGGTGGTCGGCCTTGGCTTTGGAATGAACCTGCAGGAAGTTCTGCGCGCCGGACGGACCGGCTTCCTGTATACAGCGCTGGGCATCGGCTTCGCCATGATTGTCGGGACGCTGCTGGGTAAGCTGCTGTCGGTGCGCTCCCGTCCCGCGTTTCTCATCTCGACGGGGACCGCGATTTGCGGCGGCAGCGCAATCGCCGCGGTAGGGCCGATTGTCGGCGCAACCGAGGACGAGATGTCGGTTTCCCTGGGAACGATCTTCCTTCTCAACTCGGTTGCCCTGCTGACCTTTCCGTCCATCGGTTTGATGCTGAAGCTTTCACAAAGCCAGTTCGGGCTGTGGGCAGCACTGGCGATTCACGATACCAGTTCGGTGGTGGGAGCTTCAGCAAAGTACGGCGCCGCAGCGCTGGCGGTGGGAACCACCGTCAAGCTGGCACGGGCCCTGTGGATCGTACCGATGTCGGTGGGCACGGCAGCCGTGAAGGGCAGCAAAACGCGCATTCAAGGGCCGTGGTTCATCCTGTTCTTTTGCCTGGCTGCCGTGGCCAATACGTACTTGTTTCCTGACGCCGTCGCCTACCGGTTCCTGAGCAATGCCGGGAAGCTGATGCTTGTAATCACCCTGTACTTGATCGGAGCGAGCCTTTCTCCGGCAGCGTTGCGCAAGGTCGGCCCGCGTCCACTGCTGCAGGGTGTGCTGTTGTGGATTGTGGTGGCTGTGGCCAGCCTGTTGGCGATACAAGCGGGATGGATCAGGATTTAGCGACGCCTGGCAACGACTGCTCCATCTCTTCGAGCTCGCCCATCTGTCGCAAGTACTCGAAGGTACGATTCGCCTCAGCTTCATCCAGCAGGCTGATGGCCATGCCGACATGCACGATTACGTAGTCGCCCAGCTCAGCCTCGGGAACATAGGCAAGGCTGACATCTCGGACGATACCCCCAAAGCTGACTCGAGCGCTGCGCGCAAAATCTTCGCCCTCAATGCTGAGGATTTTGCCTGGAACGGCGAGACACATGCCCGGAACTCCTCAGCTTCAGCTTAGGAAAGAGTTATCACGTCAGTCTGTGACGTATGACCGCCTGGGATGTTCGCCTCGTCCGAGAGCGGCTACGTCTCACGTTTCTTTCCTGGCAAGCCTGCCGGGTTCTCGTGCGTGCGCTCACGAAAACGCGACTTCATTCCGCTGGCCAGCGAGACCGTACCCTCGCCAAATCGCTCGCGCAGGCGGTCGGCGGCCGAGAGCGCCTGGTTCCACTTCTCCTGCCTCGGCCCGCCCAGCAGGTCGAGCTGATCGCTCTCGTGATCGAAATGCGAGGCGTGCACGCCCAACAGCCTCACCGCTTCGCCGTTCCAGTTCGTACGGAAGAGCTCACGAATGGCAGCCAGCACCTCCGAATCCAGGGAACTCGGCTGCCCCAGCGTACGGGCGCGTGTCAGCGTCCGAAAGTCGGAATAGCGCAGCTTCAATTGCAGCGTGCGGGCTTGCAAGTTCTGTTCCCGCAACCTCCGGCAAACCATTTCGGTGAGCCGCGCGAGCATTGCTTCCAGCGTTTGCCCGTCGCCGGTGTCACAAGAGAAAGTGTGCTCGTGGCTGATTGACCGCGGCCCGACGTCCTCTCCGATGTCGTTATCGAACCAGGCCCCCGCATCCAAGCCGCGTGCCTTTCCGGCAAGCGCAACTCCGAGTGCGCCAAAGTTCCGTTCCAGCCATCGCTCATCGCGTAACGCCAGGTCACTGACTTTGTGGATGCCCTGTTCCTGCAGCCGTTTCTCCATCACCTTTCCCACCCCCGGGATCTTGCGCACGTCGAGCGGCGCCAGGAAAGTCATCTCCGCGCCGGGTAGCACCCACAGCACGCCATTCGGCTTGGCTTGGTCCGAGCAAATCTTGGCAATCAGGCGCGAAGTTCCGATGCCGATGGAACAGTTCAATTGCGTCTCGCTCTTCATCATCGCGTGCAGGGCGTGTGCTGCACGCAAGGCCGGCCCATGCAGTCGCTCAGTCCCGGTCATGTCCACGTAAGCTTCATCAATCGAAACCATCTCCAGCTTGGGGGAGAAACGGTTGAGCACCTCATACACCTTGCCCGAGCACTGGCGATAACGCTCGGGATGGCCGTCCACAAAAATAGCGTGCGGACACATTTTGGCGGCTGTCCGCAACGGCATGGCCGAGTGCACCCCAAACTTGCGGGCTTCGTAGGAAGCCGCCGACACCACGCCGCGCTCGTCACGCTGCCCGCCAACGACCACGGCCCTACCTTTAAGGGACGGATCGAACAGCTCCTCTACCGAGACGAAGAAGGCGTCCATGTCAACGTGGAAGATGGTGCGCTGCGCCGCCATGCTGATTGGGATTCTATTCCACTGGGACGGCGCTTGAATTGGCGTAGTTTTCAAGCCCCAATCGGAGCGGATTGGCCGCTAGCTGCTGGTCTCCAGGACCTGCGAGAGCTCCTCCCACTCGGCCATCAACGATTCCATCTCGGCCCGGCGCCTGGCCAGCAGATCGGTCCAGCGCGCAGTTTCTTCGGCGCTTACAAACGATTGCAGTTCGCGCTCGCACTCGGCGATGCCGCCTTCCAGAGTCGCGATGCCCTGTTCCACCTGCTGATGGCGGTCCTGTATCTGTTTGAGCTTGATGGGATTGATGCGCTTCTTCGACTGCGCCTTCTGCTCTTCGTAGCCTGGAACATCCGACAACGTCGGAGCCCACTGAGCCCGGCCGTCCTCTGGTACTGACTCGGTCATCGGGGAGTCAGCGCGCTGTTTGCGCCAAATATAGTCTTCGTAATCTCCGGGGAAGACCTCGACGCGCCCGTCTCCAATCTCGAAGACGCGCGTCGCCAGTTTGTCGATGAAGTAGCGATCATGCGAGACGAACACAACCGTGCCGTTGTACTTCTCCAGCGACTCGAGCAGCACGTCTTTGGCACGCATGTCGAGGTGGTTGGTCGGCTCGTCCAACAGCAGAAAATTCGAAGGGTGCAGCAGCATGCGGGCCAGGGCGTAGCGGTTGCGCTCGCCGCCCGAGAGCACGCCAATAGGCTTGAACACATCGTCCTCCGAAAACAGGAAACATCCCAGCATCCCGCGCAACTCGGAGATGGTCTTCTGCGGAGCGACCTCCGATAGGTCGTCGAGCATGCGCCGCTCTGGATCCAGCTCCTTGTACTGGTCCTGGGCAAAGTAATCGGGCTCGACGTTGTGGCCCAGCCGCAGCGCGCCCGCGGTCAGCGGTTCGATGCCGGTCAGCAGCTTTATCAGTGTTGACTTCCCCGCTCCGTTTACGCCGACCAGAGCGATGCGATCTCCACGTTGAATGGTGAAGCTGACGTCGCGGAACACCTCCTTCTCGCCGTAGCTCTTCGCGACATCCGTGCACTCGACCACCAATCGGCCGCTGGGTTTGGGCTGCGGAAAGGTGAAGTGGATAGTCTTTTCTTCCGGTGGAATTTCGATGCGCTCGATCTTTTCCAGCTCCTTGATGCGGCTTTGAACCTGCTTGGCCTTGGTCGCCTGATAGCGGAAGCGATTGATGAAGGCTTCGAGTTGCTCGATGCGCTCGCGCTGGTTCTTGTAGGCCGCCACCAGCGAATCGCGCCGCTCCTGCTTCTGCCGCAGATACTTCTCGTAGTTGCCGCTATAGAAGTGCACCTGCTTGTTCCAGATTTCAGCGATGCGGTCCACGGTCACATCGAGGAAGTAGCGATCGTGCGAGATCAGTACATACGCATACGGATATTCCAGCAGGAACTGCTCCAGCCAATTTCGGCTCTCAAGATCGAGGTGGTTCGTCGGCTCGTCGAGAAGCAGCAGGTTCGGTTTTGCCAGCAGCAGCTTGGCGAGGGCAATTCGCATTTGCCACCCGCCGGAGAACTCTTCCGTGTAGCGCGTCCAGTCTTCCTTGCGAAACCCTAAACCATCGAGGACAGTGCCCACCTGCGATTCAAGCGCATAGCCGTCGTTCATGTGAAATTCACCGGAGATGCGCTGGTAGCGGTCGGCCACCTGCGCGTATTCGCTGGAGGTATGGTCGAGCTCGCCCATCCTGTGGACGAGGTTTTCCATCTCCTGCTCCAGCGCGCGCAGGGCGCTGAACACCGACATGCATTCGTCAAACACGGTGCGGCCGGACAGTTGCAGGCCGTCTTGCGGGAGGTAGCCAAAGGTTGTGTTCTTCGCTGGTGTGATGGAGCCGTAGTCGAGCGACTCCATCCCGCCTAGAATTTTCAGCAGCGTTGACTTGCCCGTGCCGTTGGCCCCCACCAGGCCAACGCGTTCGTGTGGGGTGATCAGCCAGTCAAGATTTTCGAAGAGGAGTTTTGGGCCGAAGCGCTTGCCGGCAGAAGAAAGCTGAATCATGATGGCTGGCTTTGCGACTGAAGTGTATCAGGGCACGACTTCACAGGCTGTGGAACAAGTCTTTGGCAAGCAGGTTCGGGTAGTGCGGCGCTTCAACGCCGCGTCGAGCCAGCAGTTAAGAACCCGGCCTTCAGGCCCTGGGTTATGTTCGCGGAACCATGAATGCGTTCTGCGAAGTCGTGCCCTGTTACAGAAGCGGACGTCAGTTGCTCTTCTTCTGGCTGCGTAGAATGCGTTCGTCGATGGGCTTGCGGCCGGCGAAGCCTTCCTCCTGGCCATGCCAGTGGGTGATCTTGTCTTCACCGAGCTTCCAGCAGAGCAGAATGACTTCGCCTTCCACGACGCAGGGGAAATCGAGCAGACCGATATCCAGGTCCTTCACCTGCACGCCCGTGGCGTCAATTTCGGCAACCGCGTCCTTGGCCCGCTGCTCGGCCTTATCGCGCTCCGCCTTACGCCGCGCGACGGACACAACGTCAACCAGCGTGCCGCCGTTGATAAATATGCGACTGGCCAGCGACTGCATCTCAGCGTCAACTTCCTCGATCAACGCCTTCGACTGCATGGCCGAGCGCAACAGCGACTCCAGAACGGGCAACAGGGTCTGGGCCTCGGAGACTGTGAAGGTGCGCGCCATATCAATACTTTCCGACTTTCGTTGCGCCTTGCGGCGGTTGTGAATGCGGCGCCGATACTCGCGCAGGTCAGCCCAATAGCGCGAGACACGCCGAAAATACTTTTCCCGAGGGCGCTTGCGAACAATCATTGGATCTCTAACATCCTATCAAGAGCCACGCGTGCCCACCTCTTTACGTTCTCTTTCACTTTAATCTGGTTGACGATGTTGCCCTCCACCAGGTTCTCCAGCGTCCAGCATAAGTGCTGCGGCGATATGCGAAACATGGTAGTACACAAGCACCCGGAATCGTCGAGCGTAATGACGTGCTTATCCGGGTTCTCCTTGGCCAGGCGGTTCACCAGATGAATCTCGGTGCCGATGGCGAACGACGTCCCAGCGGGCGCCTTCTCCACAAGATTGATAAGGAAGTCCGTTGACCCGATGGCGTCGGCCTTCTGACAAACCTCCCAGCGGCACTCAGGATGAACAATGATCTGGATCCCGGGATATTTCGCCTTCGCATTCTCCACGTGCTCCGGCAGGAAACGCTGGTGCACCGAACAATGGCCCTTCCACAAAATCACCTTCGCCTTGCGCAGCCGTTCGACCGTTTGCCCGCCCTGCAGCATGTAGGGATCCCACACCACCATTTCGTTCAGCGGAATGCCGCGCGCGTATCCGGTATTGCGCCCCAGGTGTTGATCAGGGAGAAAGAAGATCTTTTCGTTGCGGCGGAAGGCCCATTCAAAGGCCCCCTTAGCGTTGGTCGAGGTGCAGACCAGGCCTCCCCGCTCGCCGCAGAACGCCTTGATGGCTGCCGTGGCGTTCATGTAGGTGATGGGCGTGATGCCCTTGCCTTCGTCTTCCGTGAGTCCGAGACGCACGAACTGCTCCCAGGCGTCTTCCACCTGCGTGATGTCGGCCATGTCGGCCATGGAACAGCCGGCGTTCAAGTCAGGCAGGACGACGACTTGTCCCGGACGCGCCAGGATGTCGGCGCTTTCTGCCATGAAGTGCACGCCGCAGAAGACGATGTACTGGCCTTTTGCCTGTGCTGCCTTCTGCGAGAGACGGTAGGAATCACCGCGATAATCGGCGAACTTCACGACCTCATCGCGCTGATAATGATGTCCCAGAATGACGCACTCGCTGCCCAGCGTTTCTTTAGCGGCCGCAATGCGGCTGTCCATGGTGTGGTCGGGGAGTACGAGGTAATTTTCAAGTGAGCAGGATGCCGCTTCTGTAATCGGTGCCGTTGCCATTCTCTTTATCGCTGCCTTCAGTTCCAGCGACGCGGGTGCCTTGACTGCACAGGCTCCACATCCTGGAACGGGGATGTTGAAAGCTGACCTGCGGCTCCAGTAGATCCACTACGCGTTTAGCGCCCGACCTACGGGGATGTTGAAGCTGCAAGTTGACGCTTCTTTACAACTCACTTATTCGATGACCTGCCCAGCGCGGGCGTTACAAAATCGCGCCCACGCCTCATCCGGCGCGGTGGCTGGCTGATTCAGCACTGAACAGCATCGAACAGAGCTATTGTGGCGCGTTGGGGAGGATTACGCAAGGGATAAGAGCTGCTCGCACTCAGTTTGCTGCTCTTGTTTGTAAAGCCCAACAGGGTCGGCTTGTGTCAGGGCACGACTTCCGGTCGTGCCGTAAGAGTCCGTAATATATATGTGGGCTTCAGCCCCTGTCCTCAACGGCTAAAGCCGCTATTTCGAGCCGCGGTGAGGGCACGACTGAAAGTCGTGCCCTGACACAAATCCGGTCCGCTGCTTTTGAAGCAATGTCGAAGGAGTCTGCTGAAACTCACGACTCACGCTGACCGCTACCCTCCAATATGCACCATCGTCCTTGACGCGGGCACAAAGCCCGGCTCGCCGATGTGGTGCCGCTCTTCCTTGTGGTCAATGGCGCTCAAGATGAACTCGACCATGTCCGCGTCGCTGGCGCCGTTCATCATCAATCCGGCGAGATCGTGCTCGCGGACCGAGAACAGGCAGGTGCGTATCTTGCCGTCGGAAGTAATGCGCACGCGGCTGCAATGTCCGCAGAAGGGATGCGACACCGGCGCTATGATGCCGATCTCACCCACCCCATCCTCGAACACGTAGCGGCGCGCAGTCTCGCTGTGCGCGTGCCCGATCTCGCGCAGCGGCATGAACTCCGCCATACGGCGCACGATCTCGTCCAGCGTCACCACAATCTCCGGCGACCAGACACGGTCTTCTTCCAGCGGCATGAACTCGATGAAGCGGACGGCGACGCCTTCCTCGCGGGCGAAGCGACCGAAGGCGGTGATCTGGTCGTCGTTGAAGCCGCGCAGCAGCACGCAATTGACCTTCACCGGACTAAGCCCGGCACGTTGCGCAGCGCGAATCCCGGCCAAGACCCGGTCGTATCCGTTGGGCACGCGGGTGATGCGGGCAAACTCGCCACGATCCACCGCATCCATAGACACAGTCACACGCCGCAGCCCGGCATCGGCCAGCGGCTGGGCCATCTCGGCTAGCAGATGTCCATTCGTGGTAATGGCGATGTCGAGCGGATCGCCTTCCAGGGTGCGCATGCGCCCAAGTTCACTCACCATTTCTAAAACGCCGTTGCGCAAAAGAGGCTCGCCGCCGGTGAGCCGGACCTTCGTGGTCCCCAACTCCACGAAGATGCGCGCCACGCGCAGGTAATCGGCGATGGGCATCTCAGCGAATTGCGCCCCATTGTTGCCTGAGCGGCAATAGACACACTTGTAGTTGCAGCGGTCAGTGATGGAGATGCGCAGGTCGCTGATACGCCGTCCAAATTTGTCGGTCAATAACATGCTGTCAGCTTTCAGCTATTGGCCATCAGCCAATGCTGTCATCCTGAGCGAGGACCGTGCTGTAAAGCGTCAGGCGCGGTTTTCGCCGGACACACGCACGGTCCGAGTCGAAGGACCTGCATTAAAACTGCTTTGATGTGCGAGAAAGGGAAAGGCGGGAAGCGCAGCAACGCATAGCGCCGCACTACTCGTTTCCTTTCCAAGCACGGGAGGCGTGGACGTTTCCCTCCACACCCTCGGTTCCGTCCTTGCTGTTCGCTCTCCGCTCCTTGCTGTTCGCCGTGCTACCTGGCGAAGAGCGAAAAGCGAACGGCGAATCCGCGGAACACCGCCGCCGCAACCCTGGGGTATGCCGTTAGGCCGCGGAGGTCGGAAACAGTAACTCAGTTGATTATAGATGCCAGCGACGCCGAAGTCGCCATTCGCTTTTCGCTTTTCGCCCCATTTGTGAGTTGAGAAACGGACTCAGATCGGCCCGAAGAAGGACGGACCAGCCGCGAAAGGCGAAGGGCGAACAACGAAAGGCGGCTCCCCTTACATCCCTTCGTAGTTCGGGCCGCCGCCACCTTCGGGCGGCACCCAGGTGATGATCTCGTAGGGATCCATGATGTCGCAGGTCTTGCAGTGAACGCAGTTCGAGGGGTTCAGGTGTATCTGCAACCCGCTGGGTGTGTCGGGGGCCTCGATCATCTCATAGACACTCGCCGGGCAGAAGTTCTTGCACGGGTTGCCGAATTCCTTCACGCAGCGCTCGTTGCAGATGTCGGTGTCGTGAATGACCAAATGTGCGGGCTGATCCTCCTCGTGCTTGGTGCCGGAGTGATACACGTCCGTAAGCTTGTCGAAGGTGAGTTTGCCGTCACCCTTGGCAGGTCCCATGATGTGCGCCACCGGCCCGCCATGCGCGGGAAGCTGACTTAGCGGTGCCATGCGCCGATGCCCAGCTTCATTGCTGTAGTGTGCTTTCAGGCCGCGTCCGCCGGTGACCTGCTGGACGCCCGCGTGAAACATCCCGGAAAGGAAACCGCGCTCGAAGCCCTGATGAAAATTCCGCACCGGCCAAAGCTCGGTCTTAATCCAGCTCTTCTCGACCCGGTCCTGAAACGTCTCCAGCATCTCCAGAGAGAAGTCGCGCTTGACCATGCTGGCGAAAGCGGTTTCTGCCGCCAACATGCCGCTCTTAATCGCCAGGTGGATGCCCTTCAGACGCTGCGAATTCAGAAAGCCGGCGGAATCGCCCAACACCATCCATCCATCGCCGGCCAGCGGCGGAATGCACCACCAGCCACCATAGGGCAGCGACTTTGCCCCATAGCGGACCATCTTTCCGCCCTCCAGCAGCTTGGCCGTGAAAGGATGCTTCTTGAATTCCTGCAGGACATGCTGCGGGTCGATGCGCGGGTCGCGGTAGTCGAGCCCAGTGACAAAGCCTAGTGAAACGAGGTTGTCCTTGGAACCGTAGATCCACGCCCCCCCGTATTCGCTGAACGTCAGCGGGTACCCCATGGTGTAGATGACTTCGCCGGGAGCGACGCGGCCGGCGGGCAGCTCCCAGAGCTCCTTGACGCCCACACCATAGGTCTGCGGATTGCGCTCGCGATCCAACTGGAAGCGGTCGATGAGTTGCTTGGTCAAGGAGCCGCGCGTTCCCTCGGCAAGAATGACGACCTTCGCCCGCAAGTCGTACCCGGGCTCGAAATTGGATTTCGTCTGGGCATTCTTGTCCACGCCCTTGTCGTCGGTGCGCACCCCTACCACGCGTCCGGTCTCAAAGAGCAGCTCGGAGCCGGCAAATCCTGTGAAGACGGTAATGCCCGCTTCCTCCACCTTGCCGGCCAGCCACTTCACGAATCGGTTGATGGAAATGACATAGTTGCCATGATCACGCATCGGCGGCGGAGTAATGGGAAACTTGAACTTGCCCGATCGTGTCAGGTAATAGACAGCTTCTTTGGTGACGGCGGCGTCGAGCGGAGCCTCTCTCTCGAACCCAGGCAGCAACTCGCGCATGGAACGCGGATCCAGCAGCGCGCCGGAGAGGCAATGAGCGCCGGCCTCCCGCGCTTTTTCCAGCACGTAGATATTCTCTTTTGTGAGCGGCGCTTCCGCGTGCTTCGAGTTGTGTTCGTCAATGAGCTGTGACAGCCGCAAAGCGCATGCCATGCCGGCCGGCCCCCCGCCCACTATGACGACATCGGCTTCCATCGCCGGACGTTCGACGCCGGGAAGCGGTTTACGAAACACGATCATTCGACTAACCCTGAGAAAGCAACTGCCGTAGTCACGTTTCTTCTCGTGACTTTGTAATCTCTCAATCTCAACTGGGAGCTCATCTCTTAGCTTTGCCCATTATTACGCAAAAAACGGGCGCAGGTTCAATGCGCCCGTTTTAACTTGAAACAAAATTTAGGGCGCCATCGAGGGTGGCTATGCGCCCTTTGCCTTCTTCACTTCTTCGATAAGCGGCGGCACAATGTCGAACAAGTTGCCCACCACGGCGACGTCCGCGATCTCGAAGATCGGCGCCTCCGAATCCTTGTTCACGGCGATGATGCTGCGCGCGCCCTTCATCCCTACGACGTGCTGAATAGCGCCGCTGATGCCGAGCGCCAGATAAAGCTTCGGGGCTACGGTTTGGCCGGAAGAGCCGACTTGCCGGTCCATTGGCAGCCAGCCTGAGTCGCAGATGGGTCGGGAGGCTGCAATCTCACCGCCCAGCACGTTAGCCAACTGCTGCGCGATATCAATGTTCTTTTGCTCCTTGATGCCGCGACCAACCGCCACGATGACCTCGGCCTGGGTGAGATCCACCGCTTGCTTAGCTTCCTTAAAGGGAGGCTCGGGTTTGTTGCGCACAATACCATCAGCGATTTCCACATTCACGGTTTCGACCGGAGCCGCGGCACTGCCTTCCTCAACCTTATCGCCACGAAATGCGCCATTCTGGAAGGTAGCGAAGTACGGTGGTTCTCCGGCGAACGATACATCGGCGGCAAACTTGCCCTGGAACATCTGACGGGTGAATAGCAACTTGCCACCTTCGTACTTGTAGCCCACAGCGTCGCTGATGAGCGCGCGGTCCAGCCCCGCCGCCAGCTTGGGAGCGAAATCGCGCACCTGGTACGTGTGCGGCATCAGCACCAGGCGAGGCTGATGCTGTTCGATGAAGGGCTTGAGCGCCGCGACGAAGCCATCGGGCGTGTACGGCTCCAGCTTCGCCGATTCCAGGTCGTACACTTTCACGACCTTCTTGCCTGCGATTTCCCTGGCGATCTCGCCGACGCCGCTGCCGGCGACCGCGGCCTCCAGCGCCCAACCGGTTTGGGCGGCGATGGCCTGCGCGCCGGTCAGCGTCTCCCAGGAAACCCGGTTCAATTTACCTTCGCGCTGTTCCACGACTACCAGAATTGTGTCTGCCATTAAGCCCCGTTCTTTTGCCGGCCCGCACGCGCCTGTGCGGCACGATTGCAGCCCGGCGCTTTTGAACACATAATAATCCCAAATGCCAGGCATTCATTGCCTGGCCTGCTTCACGCATCAACGAGGGCTCGCACTGCTCAACGATTCGCTGCCCGCAAGCGAGCTCCAATAACGTTCAGTATCACGCCGACGACGACCAAAGCAGCAGCAATGGCCTCGAACCGCGATTCTCCCAGCTTGATGGCCGCCGGGTGGTAGAACATGACCAGAAATGCAAATAACACCATGACCCAGCCGATCACCATAAGCGCTGAGCCGATTTCACGTTTCTCCTCTGATGTTGGCATAGCCGACTCCCTTCACCGTGGCGGCGACTTGCCACTCACCTCAACCCCGATTCCAGCGGCGCAAGCGGGCTGTCCCCTGCCCTGTTGTCAGCTCACCTGCCGCTCTTCCTCTTCTTCCTGCCGCTGTTGCGCAAGTGTACGCTCCAGGTCGCGATGACCCAGCCGGGTCGCTCCTAACGCCCGGCGATAGCGGCTTCCCATAATCACCAGCACCAATCCAAGGGCGCCCTGAATACCCAGCCAAATCGGCCAAAACCACGAGCCGCTGCGCAGGCTGATGAAGAAGAAGATTCCCAATCCCGCGGTGAACCACAGCAGGATCCAGCCAAGCGTCAACAACACGGAACCGAGGCGGCGGTTTTCGACAGTCTCGTCAATGGTGGCCTGATCGCGATCCAATCCCGGCATAAGCAGCTCCTTTTCCGTCAGGACTTCAGCCATTTAGATGCCGCATGATAAGCAGGTCGCCAATATAAGGAGCCTTCACCGGGAAGCACTTTCCGCGCCTTGCAACTTCGTTTGCCAAAGATCAGGAACGCAGCCAGCGGCATCGCCGCTTAGTGTCAGCCCTAAATCACGCGCAATTCGTTGCGCAGTTTGTCCACCAGCTTCTTCGCAACTTCCGCCGGCGGCCCTTCGAGCACTTCGGTCTTCTTCGTCTTCTGCGGAATGTACAGCCTCTCAATCTTTTGCAGGTTCTCGCCCAGCGTCGCCTTAACGTCATCGAAGCTGACCTTTTTCAGCGGCTTGTTCTTTGCCTGCTTGATGCCGATCAGCGTTGCATAGCGCAGCTTGTTGATGCCTGACTGGACGGTGAGCACCGCGGGCAGGGGCATGTCCACGAACTGGAAGAAGCCGGCCTCGAGCTCCCGCTTGACGCGGATGCCGCCGTCGCTCTTCTCGATCTGCATGATGATGGTGGCGTGCGGCCAGCTCAGCAACTCGGCAAGAACCACACCAGTCTGCGCGAATCCGTAGTCGTCCGATTGCAGTCCAGTGAAGACGAGATCGAAGTTCTCGTCCTTCATAGCGGCTGCGAACGCCTTCGCGGTGTTGAAGGCATCGAGTGTGACGAATGCGTCGCCTTCCAGATGAATGGCACGGTCCGCGCCCTTGGCCAGCGCCTCACGCAATACCTGCTGCGCGCGCGCCGGACCGCTGGTGATCACGACGACTTCGCCGCCATGCTTTTCCTTCTGCCGCAGGGCCTCTTCCAGCGCGTAGGCGTCCGGCTCATTTACCTCATAAGAAACATCTTCCCGAATCCACGTCCCGCTCTCATTCAGCTTGAGCGGCGCGTCCTTTTGCGGGACCTGCTTCATGCAGACCAGGATCTTCACGCAGCACTCCTTCCATTACAAGGTGCGTTCACGTTGTGTGGACAAACAGGCAAGTATAAATGAGCGATGGAGGTTGGGAAACCGGGTGCGCGCATCGCGTTCCAAAGTGGAACTACGCGCGCTGCTCACTGGCTGCAGCGACGGCCGTCAGTGAAAAGCTCGCGGCTGCTGCGGAGCCGTGAAGCAGCCGCCAAGGCCGATCCTGTCTCGGAGTGCAAATGATCTTTACCTGCGGATGGCGGCAGATCAGTAGCGGGAATGTTCTGCCGCCAGTAACTTCTTCTTGCGCTCCACCCCCCAACGATACCCGGCCAGGTCTCCATCGCTGCGCACGACGCGATGACAAGGAACGGCAATCGCCACCGGATTGGTTGCGCAAGCGCGCGCCACGGCGCGGACGGCGGTTGGATCGCCGATCTCACGCGCGACCTGAGTGTAGCTGCGGGTCTCGCCGCGTGGAATCTGACGCAGTGTCTCCCAGACTTTTTTCTGGAAAAAGGTTGCACGCACATCGAGCGGCAGATCAACTGTCGTGTTCTCGCCGCGGAGGCTGGCCAGCAGCGGTTCAACATAACGACCCATCTCGGCAGCGTTGCGACGTAATTCGGCGGCGTGGAATTCCTCTCGCAAACCCCGCTCCAGCTCCCCGGCACTATCGCCAAACCGCACCGCGCACAAACCACGTTCGGTTGCGGCAACTAACATGTGACCGAGTGGAGTATTCGCGATCGCAAATGTAACGGTTGCCCCCGCACCGCCTCGGCGATAGGTGCCCGGCGTCATGCCGAGCTGCCGGTTTGCGTTCTCGTACAGGCGGCTGGAGGAGCTGAAACCTGCGTCGTATAAGGCAGTGGTTACATCGTCTCCGTTGCGCAACCCGGTTTTGACATGCTGCATGCGCCGTGCCGACTGATACTCACGCGGGCTCAGGCCGGTGGCGCGCTTGAAAAGCCGCTGCAGGTGGAAGGGGCTGAGCCCCACTCGTTTGCTGAGTTGCGCCAGCGTGACCACGCCTTCGGCGTTGTCCAGCAGTTGCCGCGTCCGAAGCACATGCTGCGCCTGCTCGGAAATCTGAGTCGGCTTGCAGCGCAGACAGGCACGATATCCGGCGCGTTCAGCCTCACGAGGCTCGGCGAAGAATTCTACCGAATCGCGGCGCGGACGGCGGCTGGGGCATGACGGGCGGCAGTACACCCCGGTGGTGCGCACTGCGAATAC
>Ga0335083_10001551_pt1 | contig 31453 bp, 33 predicted proteins | sample Lox_Sample_42_FD_206716 | JGI IMG/M metagenome (GOLD analysis project Ga0335083, IMG submission 206716) | Soil microbial communities from Loxahatchee National Wildlife Refuge, Florida, United States - Lox_Sample_4.2 | ecosystem: Environmental > Terrestrial > Soil > Wetlands | place: USA...
GACGACCTGATCGCGCAGGCGAGCCGCGCCGCGCTGGCGAAATCGGCGGCGAAATGGACGCGGCTCGCGGACAGCGCCGAGCCGTTCGCGGCGCTCGTCGACAGCTACTTGTGCCGCAATCATCGCGACGGCTCGGCCACGGGATGCTGCTTCCCTGCGCTAGGCGCCGATGCCGCGCGGCATGCCAGGCCGGTTCGCGCGGCCTTCCGTGAGGGACTGATGCGGCTCGTCGAGATTCTGGCAAACGTATTGCCGGGCGCCAGGGCGGCGCGGCGGCGGCGCGCACTGGCGACGATGGCACAACTCGTCGGCGCCATTGTGCTGGCGCGCGCGGTCGACGACCAGGCGCTGTCGGACGAGATCCTGGCGGCGGCGCGGCACGAATTGCTCGCGCGCTGAGGCAATCGCCGACTATTTGGCGGCGGGCGCGCGCTCTTTTTTCAGTTTTTCGATCTCGGCGCGGATCGGGCCGAACGGCCCGTATTTGTGCTGGCGCTCGCTGAACTTGTCGGCATAGGGACCATAGGGCGTGTCGATCGGCTTGAGCAGCAGGTCGGGGAAGTCGTGCTCGAGGCCGGCCAGATGCGGCCGCGGCTGCGACACCACGTAAGCCGCCACGTCCCAGGCGTCCTCGACGCTCAATTGCGGATCGAGATAGTCGGCGCCGTGCGGCATGTTGAAGTGCACGAAATTGGCGATGTCGGTGAGCCGCGCCATGCCGGCGCCGTCGTTGAAGGTGCCGTTGCCCCAGAGCGGCGGCATCATGTAGCCGAGGTCGGAGCCGCGGATGCTGTTGCTGATGCCGGCGCCGTCGGGTCCGTGGCAGGCGACGCAGCTCGAGCTGTAGATGGTGCGGCCGCGTCCGGGATCGGCCGCGCGCGACATTTCGCGCATGTGGCCGACGCCGAGCCCGGGTACGCGCTCGCCCGGCGGCACTCCGCCGCTGAGGAACTTGATGTAGGCGACGATCGCCTGCATCTCCGGCGCGTCGGCCGGCAGCGCACGGCCATTCATGCTGCGCGTCATGCAGGAATTGATGCGGTCCTCGATCGAAATCTCGGCGCCGGAGCGGGCGCTGTATTGAGGGAAGTCGCCGTAGAGCCCGAACAGCGGAATGGCGAATTTCTTGGTGCCGGCCTGCAGATGGCAATTGGTGCAGGCGAGATCGTTGCCGGCGTAGCGCTTGGCGGGATCGTTCACATGCGGGCCGATATAGGCGTAGGTCGCGGTGATGAGATCGCGGCCGTCGCGGACCTGCTGGCCGTAATTGTTGCGCGCTAGCGCACCCACCTCGGGCACCGTCCACGGCGTCTTGGTCTGCGCCAGCGCCGGCTGGATAGTGGCCGCCGGGCCGAGCGCGGCCAGCAGCAGCACCGCACGGGCGAAATAGCGTCTCACCAAGGGGCGGCTCCTTGCGTCGGCAGCATTGGGGGAACTGGGATTATGGCCGCTGCGTCTCGTTTGGGCCAGCGGCAGCGCCTAATACCTTCATCCCGACCGAATGTTCGCTAAATGTTCTTGTGGGTCAATGGCGATTATATACTTGACACACCAAGTCTGGCGGAGTAGGCTGTTTTCATTGGAGAAACAGCCATGTCAGTCCTCTCAAAGACCTACTTTCACGACGAAAAGGCCGCCTTCGCCCATTTAGAGGGCGTTCTGTGGGCCAATGGCCGATCCTGCCCCCATTGCGGCGTCCTAGACCGTTCTGGGCGCTTGGAGGGGGTCAAGGACAAGAAAGGTCGGGAACGGCTAGGCCTGTGGAAATGCTACGAGTGCAAAAAGCAGTTCACCGTCCGGGTCGGCACGGTCTTTGAGAGCGCCCATATCCCTCTGCACAAAATGCTGCAGGCGGTCTATCTGCTGACCTGCAGCAAAAAGGGCTGCAGCGCGCACCAGATGCACCGCATCCTGCAGATCACCTACAAGTCTGCCTGGTTCCTCTGCCATCGCATCCGTGAGGCCATGCGCCCCACTGAGCTAACCCCTATGGGCGGCGGAGGGCGTGGCGTCGAGGTGGACGAAACATTTTTCGGTTTTCAGGCTGGCGCTAACAGCAAGACGCAACGTTGGGCCTACCAGTTCCGCAATGCCGTGCTTACGCTGGTTGAACGCGGTGGAGCGGCGCGGTCATTCCATGTTGATGGCACCACAGTCGGCACATTGGTTCCGATCCTACGCGCCAACATTCAACGCGAGTCGAACCTGCTTACCGATCAAGCAAGCTGGTACAAAACCATTGGCACCGAATACGCCAGTCACGGCACCGTCGATCACAGCAAGAGCGAATACGCACGCGGCGAGATTTCGACGAACACCGTTGAAGGCTATTTTTCGATTTTCAAACGCGGCATGAAAGGTGTGTACCAGCACTGCAGCGAAAAACATCTGCACCGCTATCTGAGCGAATTTGATTTCCGCTACAGCAACCGCGTTGCGCTTGGCATTGACGATGAACAGAGGGCCGGTAAGGCGCTGAAGGGTATTTCCGGAAAGCGTCTTACCTACCGGATACCTAACGTCACCGCAGCCGAGTAAGCGCCAGCAACGTGAGGCACGAGAGCGCGGAGGCATCCAACTTGAATTTGATTTCGACTAAAATAGCTCGGTCGCTAACCGCTGTGGGGAGGGGTTAGGGGATGAAGCCAATATGGATGATGTTGCACTCGCAAATTATCAAGCAGGTATTGATTTCAGCAATGTGGAAGCGGGTCGCTTAGATCGCGCTTGCGCCGATCTTTTTGGACTCACCGTGGGCACTCCAATTTGGTTTTCCGATTATACATTTTTGAAACTTCGTCAGCGTCACGGTGAGATCAATTTTTCGCACTACCGACACATGCCATCGATTTTGCTGCATGGATTCTTGGCCCGCGGTCGCAAGGCAAATCTCTTAGATTTCTGGTGGATCAAGTCACGCCAAGAAGACCCGCCTGGATTCTTTGTGGTTTTAAAGGCGACTCGGAAATCCGAAGTTTTTGTGGAGACTTTCCACCCGATTCATCTGCGCGAGGCGCGCCGTTTGCTTAAACTAGCGACCGCACAAGGCCGTTTAATTCGCGCGCAACTTAATGCCGATCGTTTGCTTCAGATCGGCACAGACCACCTCAGGAAAAAAGATAAGGCGTGAGGAGGGGACTCCCTGTCCCCCTCATCGCGCTCCGATCTTTCGATCAGGCTACGGCTGGGAGATTCACCGTGTCGCTCACGCCACGGATAGTAGTGCCATTTCGTCGCCTTTGTGGCAAGGTTCTTTCGGGTAAAGATACAGTGAATGTTGTGCGTAAAGTGTTCCCATGCCGAAAAAGGGCGCAAAGAAAAAGGGAAAGAAAAACAATCAGTTGTGGACCACGCTGCCATCTGGAGCGCGGTATCAACTGGACCAACTTGTTGCGCTAAAAGTTGAGGGTGATAGTCACTCGGAAATCATACGAGCGATGGTGATCGCGCAGTTGCGCGCGATGCGGAAAGAGTATGATTTAAGATTAGCTACAGCCGCCGAGTTGCGCGCACAGGACGAAGATGACGAAAGCGAACAAGGGCAAGAGTCAGGTTAGCGATTTTCGCAAGGCCGCCCGCGAGCTCGGCGCGGACGAATCTGAGGAAGCGTTCGACGCGGCGCTGAAAAAAGTTGTCCGGCAAAAAACTAAGGATGATCCGATGCCGGATGATCCTAAGAAGCTAGTCGAGTGGGGAAAGCGGAACATCCAAGATTAACTCCCGTCTCCGGGCTCGGGCTTCGGTACGGGCTCTGCTATTGCTTCCTCGATTGGAGGTTGCTCAAACGCTCCAATATAATCTTCTAGCTCCTCAACATATTGAGCGGATTCTTGTACATCCTGTTCTCTGGCGATCCAGGCATCATTGATCTTTTGTAAGGCCGCCAATTGGATTGGCTTCCCGACTTTCCCTGGCGCAACTTTAATGGTGTGTTCAAGAACCCAATAAACACCAGATTTTCCGAGTTCGACAGTCGGCATTTCGTTATCCCAAAGCACTCTGGCAACAAAAACGAGAAAGGGATCAGCATAAACCTGACCGGAGCCCATTGAGCCAAAGAACGTTTTTCCAAGTTTCATTTCGGCTTGAAAATTCACCGTGGAAAATTCAGCGAGATATGGACCTTCTTTGGGGTCAATCGCACCTAGTAGTCCCCCGAACCCGACCCCTTCAGGTAACGGGCTTGGTGCCTTACTTTCTTGTAGCTCAGTAATAAATCTTTTTGAGACATTTGATGTTGCTTCACGGGCGCTAAGATTTTTGAAAACGTGACCTTTTTCCGCAAGATCAAGATGATGATCTAGCCTTTGCGCATAACCAACCGGACCAGTGGTTGCGATGATTGCATTACCAAAGATTCGAATCTTGGGGTTAGCTTCCATGTGCATCAAGGGGGCGGAGCCCATGGCGGATGTTGCAATTCCATCCGCTCCAATGACAACGCCATCGGAGCACAATACGCCCACCAAAACTGTCACAGTTAACCTCGGAAAATGCTATTTGCCCTCATATCGGGATAGGCTTCATAAATTGATTTCACCAGTTGACTGAAACTCATCGACCGTACCCAATCAGAAATTTTCTGAACGTATTTTCCTTGTCTGCCCATTTCATCGAGCAAAGCTCGACCACGCGCCAAACCATAATCGGAGGCTGCATAAGTGTTCCAATTGCCGATCCCCGATGGCGCGATTATCGCTTCGCCTCGGGCATCTAGGGCGCTAATTTCTGAATAAACATCGGAATCGAAAGGTCCATAATCGTACGGCTCGAAATTGAATCCTGGCCCGTCATCGATCAAATCTGGAAATTGATCGCAGATGACGAACACGGCCTTTTGAATTTGAACAGGCGTATACGGACGGCCATCGGCGGCGGCTAAAATGGCTAAGACGAGATCACCGCGATCCATCGAAAGGGCACCCGATTTCCCGGTTTTTCGCACATATTTATCGGGCCAAACCCGATGCTGAAACGAATCATAGCAGAATCTTACTGATTTCTGTACATAGCCCCTTAGGTTTGCAAAGTATATAATCGCCGGGTCAATGACCGATCCGCTAGGCTGACGGCCGAGGTGGAGGGGGATTCATGGTCCAGCGGGTCGGCACGGTGGCCTTCGAGGGCATCGAGGCGCGGGCGGTGGACGTGCAGGTGCAGGTGGCGCCCGGCCTGCCCGTCTTCGCCATCGTCGGGCTGCCCGACAAGGCGGTCTCCGAGGCCAAGGAGCGCGTGCGCTCGGCGCTGATCACCTCGGGGCTGGCGCTGCCGGCGCGCCGCATCACCATCAATCTGGCGCCCGCCGACCTGCCCAAGGAAGGCAGCCACTACGACTTGCCGATCGCGCTCGGGCTGATGGCGGCGATCGGCGCCATCCCGCACGACGCGCTCGCGGGTTTCACCGTGCTCGGCGAGCTCGGCCTCGATGGCGGCATCGCTCCCGTCGCCGGCGGGCTGCCGGCGGCGATCGGCGCCAATGCCCAAGGCCACGGCCTGATCTGTCCGGCGGCGTGCGGGCCGGAAGCCGCCTGGGCCTCGCCCGAGATCGAAATCATCGCCGCGCAATCGCTGATTCAGCTCGCCAATCATTTCAAGGGCACGCAGGTGCTGGCGCGGCCGCAGCCGAAGATCCGCGAGCTTGCCGAACTGCCGCTCGACCTTGCCGACATCAAGGGCCAGGAAAGCGCCAAGCGCGCGCTCGAGGTCGCCGCTGCCGGCGGCCACAACCTGCTGATGATCGGCCCGCCCGGCGCCGGCAAGTCGACGCTTGCCGCGCGGCTGCCCTCGATCCTGCCGCCGCTGTCGCCCGCCGAACTGCTGGAAGTGTCGATGATCGCCTCCGTTGCCGGCGAGATCGAAGGCGGCGCGCTCACCAACCGGCGGCCGTTCCGTTCGCCGCACCATTCGGCGTCGATGCCGGCGCTGGTCGGCGGCGGCCTGCGCGCGCGGCCGGGCGAGATTTCGCTCGCCCATCACGGCGTGCTGTTGCTCGACGAGATGCCGGAATTTTCCGGACAGGCGCTCGACTCGCTGCGCCAGCCGCTGGAAAGCGGCGAGGTCGCCATCGCGCGCGCTAATCACCGCATCACCTATCCGGCGCGCTTCATGCTGGTCGCCGCCATGAACCCCTGCCGCTGTGGCCGCGCCAGCGATCCGGGTTTTGCCTGCAAGCGCGGACCGAACGCGCGCTGCGCCGCCGAATATCAGGGACGGCTGTCGGGCCCGCTGCTCGACCGCATCGATCTGCACATCGAGGTGCCGGCGGTAACCGCCGCCGATCTCATTTTGCCGCCGCCGTCGGAGGGCAGCCGCGAGGTCGCCGCCCGCGTGGCGCGGGTCCGCGACATCCAGGTCGAACGCTACGCCGCGCTGGGTTTGGCCAACGTGCGCACCAATGCGCAGGCGCAAGGGCCGGTGCTGGAAGAGGTCGCCCGCGCCGACAACGCCGGGCTCTCGCTGCTGCGCGATGCCGCCGACGCCATGCATCTCTCCGCCCGCGGCTATCACCGCGCGCTGCGCGTCGCGCGCACGCTTGCCGATCTCGACGGCGCCGAGAAAGTCGCCCGCGTGCATTTTGCCGAGGCGCCGTCCTATCGCGCGCTCGCCGACGACGGTCGCGCCCGTGCCGCGTGAGTGCTGCATGCGCACTCGAATACCGCGGGCTTAACCGTCCTTTCACCACGTTCGCGCCTCAAACAAAGCCCGATAACGCAGGAATGGAATGGCAAGGGTTCCGGCCTCAAATGTCCCGGAGGGATTCGGACTCCGGGCGACGGAACCATGCAGCCCAAATCAGACAGTTCTCCCGTCTACGTCATTCGTAAATCGGCGCGCAACCGCGCCGCGCTGGTGCTGTTCGGCCGCGCGGTGGTGACGACGCTGGCGATCGTCTCCGCCGGGCTCGGTTTCCTCACCGGCATCCAGGTCCAGAGCAACACCTACGATCCCTACGCCTACGCCACCGGCGTCGGCGCGCTGTTTGCCGCGGCCTGCGCCGTCATCGCCTTCATGCTGACGCGCCGCCGCGCCGGCGTGGAAAAGATCCGTACGCTGGGGGCGCGCGTCGACGAATTGTCCGACCGCAATTGGGAGCTGCGCGAGGCGGAGGAGCGCGCCCGCAGCCTGCTCGAAGCGCAAGGCGACGTCATCGTGCGCCGCGACGCCGGCGCGCGGATCACCTACGCCAACGACGCGTTCTGCTCGCTCGCCGCGCAGGGGCGCGATGCGCTGCTCGGCAATCCGTTCCAACTGCCGGCGCTGGAGCAAAGCGACATCGCCGTGCTCAAGGACGGCACCCGCGTCTACGACCAGAGAATCGCTCACCATGCCGGCGCGCGTTGGATCGCCTGGCGCGAAGTCGCCGTGCGCGGCGAAGGCGGCGCCGAAGTGCAGGGCGTCGGCCGCGACGTCACCGACCGCGTCGAGGCCGAGCGCGCGCTTGCCGCGGCGCGCGACCAGGCGCAGGCGGCCGACCGCGCCAAGTCGCGCTTCCTCGCCACCGTCAGCCACGAAATCCGCACGCCGCTCAACGGCCTGCTCGGCATGGCCGGCCTGCTGCTCGATACGCAGCTCACGCCGGAGCAGGAAACCTACGCCAGGGCGGCGAAGACGTCCGGCGAAACGCTGCTGGCGCTGATCGAGGAAATTCTCGATTTCTCCAAGATCGAGGCCGGCAAGCTCGAACTGGAAATGCATCCCTTCGCGCTCGGCGCGCTGGTCGAGGGCGTGGTCGAGCTGCTGGCGCCGCGCGCCCAGGCCAAGGGCATCGAGATCGCCTCCTTCGTTGACGAGCGCCTGCCCGACAAGCTCGTGGGTGACGCCGCGCGCTTGCGCCAGGTGCTGCTCAATCTCGCCGGCAACGCCGTCAAGTTCACCGAAACGGGCGGCGTCGCCGTCATCGTCGAGGCGGACGAGGCCGCCGGCCATATCCGTTTCTCCGTGCGCGACACCGGCATCGGCCTCAAGCGCGAGGACCAGGAGCGCGTCTTCCTCGATTTCGAACAGGCCGACGGTTCCTCGACGCGCAAATACGGCGGCACCGGCCTCGGGCTGGCGATCTCCCGCCGCATCGTCGCGCGCATGGACGGCCGCATGCAGGTCGACAGCGAAGCCGGCCGCGGCGCGACATTCAGCTTCACGATCCCGCTTCGCGCCGGCGAGGAGACGTCAGCCGAATTCGCGGCGCCGGATCTGCGCAACGCGGCGGTGCTGATCGTCGCCGCCGCCGAAATCGAATCCTCGCTGCTGGCGCGCCGCCTCGGCCGCTGGGGCGCGAGGACCTGCACCGTCGCCGATGAAATCGTCGCGGCGGCGTTGCTGCCGGAACGGGTATGGGACGCCATGATGGTCGACTACGCGGCCGCGGAAAAAATGGCGGCGCAGGGCGAGGTCGGCGTTTTGCCGGTGCCGCGGCGCATCGTGCTGATCACGCCCGGCGAACGGCACCGGCTCGCGGCCTTAAAGGAGGCCGGGTTCACCGGCTACCTGGTGAAGCCGGTACGCGCGGCTTCGCTGGCGGCGCGCCTTGCCGCCGGGGATTCCTTCGAGCCCATGGCGCCGGATCCCGCCGCCGAGTCGGCGGAAGCCGGCGAGCCCGCGCCGGACGGCAAGGGTCTTTCGATTCTCGTCGCCGAGGACAACGAGATCAACGCCTTGCTCGCGCGCGCCTTGCTCACGCGTCTCGGCCATCGACCGACTATTGTCGGCGACGGCCTCGCCGCCATCCAGGCCTGGATCACCGCACGCGCCGGCGGCACGCCCTACGATCTGGTGCTGATGGACGTGCAGATGCCCGATCTCGACGGCCTGGAGGCGGCGCGGCGCATCCGTGCTGCCGAGGCGGAGAGCGACGCGGCGCGCACGCGCATCCTGGCGCTCACCGCCAATGCGCAGGCCGAAGACCGCGAGGCCTGTCTTGCCGCCGGCATGGACGGCTTGCTGGTGAAGCCGCTCGACCGCGCGCGGTTGCGGGAGGTGCTCGACGGATTGTCCCCGGCCGCCACGGCTACGCTGGCGGCTTGAGCGGCTTGCGCCGCTTTGTCATAATTCCGTGTTCCGCCCGTGCTGTAGGGGATGTTGCCGACCATCCCTGCCGATTCGCCGGGCTGGATTCCGCCGGCTCCCCGCCGGTCGCGCGGACAAGGACGCTAGAGCCCTATGGCAAGCCACGATTCGATCAAGCTATCTCGCAGCCTGTTCGAACGGTTTCGTGCTCCTCCCGGCAGCCCCGCCGTCCCCAGTCTGCTGTCGTCGCTGCAGGCCTATGGCGGCCTGCAGGCTTTCGCCGCCCGCGCGCATCGCCCGGCGCAGTCGCTCGGCCGCCTGGGATCGCTGGAAGTGCGGCTGGCGCAAACCGCAGCCGAGGTACGGCAGGCGCAGAAGCTGCGCTACCGCGTGTTCTACCAGGAGGGCTCGGCGATCGCCAATCCGGGACGGCTGTTCGCGCGCCGCGACGTCGATGCCTATGACGCGATCTGCGATCACCTTCTGGTTCTCGATCACGCCACGCGCGAGGCGCATCCAGCCAATCGCCCGGCCGTTGTCGGTACCTACCGCCTGTTGCGGCAACCGCTCGCCGAGGAGTACGGCGGCTTCTACACGGCCAGCGAATTCGACATCGGCGACCTGATCGCGCGCCACAACAAGTTGCAATTCCTCGAGCTCGGCCGCTCCTGCGTGCTGGCGCCGTACCGCAACAAGCGAACGGTCGAACTGCTCTGGCACGGCATTTCCAGCTATCTCGCGCAATACCGCACCGACGTGATGATCGGCTGCGCCAGCCTCGACGGCACCGAGCCGCGGCAATTGGCGCTGCCGCTGTCGTTCCTGCATCACTACGCGCGCGCGCCGGAAGAATGGCGCGCCAGCGCGCTGCCCGAGCGTTACGTCGACATGAACCGGATATCGAAGGAAGCGATCGACCCGAAGGCGGCGCTGCGCGTGCTGCCGCCGCTGCTCAAGGGCTATCTGCGGCTCGGCGCCTTCATCGGCGACGGCGCCGTCGTCGACCACGAATTCGGCACCACCGACGTGCTGGTTATCCTGCCGATGTCGGAGGTGAAGACGCGTTACCTCGACCACTTCCAGGCCAACCGCCACGCGGCGTGACCCACTGTCATGCCCCGCGCAGGCGGGGCATCCAGCCCTCACGCGTTTTTCCGAATAGCAAAGGCCGGGGTTACTGGATCATCCGCTTTCGCGGATGATGACGTCTGAGATTGCAAGCGCGCCTTACAGCCTGCGCAGCGAGACTTCCTCGACCTCGTGGCTTTCCACCTTTTTCAGGATCAGATCGGCGCGCTGCCGCGTCGGCAGGATATTCTCGTGCAGATTGACCAGATTGATGCGTTCCCAGATCGAGCTCGCCGTCTCCACCGCCTCGGCGTCGGACAGGTTCGAATAGCGGTGGAAATATGATTTCGGATCGCGGAACGCGGTGCTGCGCAAGGTGAGGAAGCGATCGACGTACCAGGACTTGAGCACATCGTCGTCGGCATCGAGATAGACCGAGAAATCGAAGAAATCCGACACGAAGGGGATCGCCTTGCCGTCCTTCGGCAACCGCCCGGTCTGCAGCACGTTGAGCCCCTCGACGATGAGGATCTCGGGCCGGTCCACCTCGACCCACTGGTTCGGCGTCACGTCGTAGGTCAGATGCGAATAGATCGGCGCGCGCGCCGGGCGGCGGCCGGCCTTCACGTCGGTGAGGAAGCGCAGCAGCGCCGGCAGATCGTAGCTTTCGGGAAAGCCCTTCTTCTCCATCAGGCCTTCGCGCTCGAGAACGGCGTTGGGATAGAGAAAGCCGTCGGTGGTGATGAGGTCGACCTTGGGCACGTTCGGCCAGCGCGCGAGCAGCGCCTGCAGCACGCGGGCGCTGGTCGACTTGCCGACCGCGACCGAGCCGGCGACGCCGATGATGTAGGGCATCTTGGCGTCCTCGGTGCCGAGGAAGCGCTGCTGCGCGCGGAACAGCCGCTGCGTCGCCGCCACGTAGAGCGACAGCAGCCGCGACAGCGGCAGATAGATCTCCTCGACCTCTTTCATGTCGAGCCGGTCGTGCAGCGAGCGCACGCGCGTGACTTCTTCCGCGGTCAGCGTCATCGGCGCGTCCTCGCGCAGCGCCGCCCATTCCGCGCGCGAGAAGATGCGGTAGGGCGAGAAGACTTCTTCGGTGCGCTGCTCCATGCGCGTTTCCTAGGCCATTTCGCTGCGCATGATCTCAGGCGCCGCGCGACGCCTTCTCCTCGTGGCCGGATTGCGCGGTGCGCCTGGCGAGCTCGGCCTCGACCTCGGCCAGGGTAATGCCGCGCGCTTCCAGCACCACCAGCAGATGATAGATGAGATCGGCGGCTTCCGCGATCAGCCGGCCGCGATCCTCCTGCACGGCAGCCATCGCGGTTTCGATGGCCTCCTCGCCCAGTTTCTTGGCGCAATGGGCGACGCCCTTGTCCAGCAACGCGCGCGTGTAGGACTCGGCGGCGCTCGCCTGGGCGCGCTCGTGTACGCGTTTTTCCAGATCGGCCAGCGTGAACTTGCTCATGGGCGAGTGCTTACCATTTATCGGGCTCATCGTCATGCACACCGCCTCATCCTGAGGAGCCCGCGCAGCGGGCGTCTCGAAGGATAGGCGGCCATGGTTCGAGACGCGCGGCTGACGCCGCGCTCCTCACCATGAGGGCCTCTACGGATCGAGCCGCATCGGCAGACCGGCTTTGGCCATGTAGGCCTTGGCCTCGCGCACCGAATGCTCGCCGAAATGGAAGATCGAGGCCGCCAGCACCGCGGTGGCATGGCCGTCGCGGATGCCTTCGACCATGTGCTCGAGCGTGCCGACGCCGCCCGAGGCGATCACCGGCACCGGCACCGCGTCGGCGATCGCGCGCGTGAGCGGAATATCGAAGCCGCGCCGGGTGCCGTCGCGATCCATGGAGGTGAGCAGGATCTCACCGGCGCCGAGGCTCACGACCTCCTTGGCATATTCGACCGCGTCGATGCCGGTCGGCCTGCGGCCGCCGACGGTGAAGATCTCCCAGCGCGGCGTCTCGCCCGGGTTGGACACGATCTTGGCGTCGATGGCGACGACGATGCACTGGTCGCCGAATTTCTCCGCCGCCTCCTTGACGAAGGCGCGCCGCTCGACCGCGGCGGTGTTGATCGAAACCTTGTCGGCGCCGGAGGTCAACAGCGCGCGGATGTCGTCGGTGCTGCGCACGCCGCCGCCGACGGTGAGCGGCATGAAGCAGGCTTGTGCCGTGCGCCTGACCACGTCGAGGATGATGCCGCGCTTCTCGTGGCTCGCGGTGATGTCGAGGAAGCAGAGCTCGTCGGCGCCGGCCGCGTCGTAGGCGATCGCGGCCTCCACCGGATCGCCGGCGTCGCGCAGGTTGACGAAATTGACGCCCTTGACCACGCGGCCGTCCTTGACGTCGAGGCAGGGAATGACGCGGACCTTGAACATTCACTCAACCAATCGTCGACCTTCAAGGGCGACACCAAGTTTGGGGCGGTAGTATCGATCTAGATAGACTTCTTCGGCTCCGCGAGCCGAAGCTTCAAACTCATCATCCAAATAATCGAATTTGCATTTCTTGGCAGGTTTAACCCAAAACCGAACCTCCCGCGCACCGGGCTCACTCCGCCATTTGTCGCGAAATTTCCATTCATGCTCTCGGTACATTTTCCTGCCGTCCCGCTCGGCTGGAATTTGGTCCTTAAGAACACTCTCCCATCGCCTTGCCAGATTGGTGCCAGTCTGGCCCACCCGCAAACAAACGTCATCGACGCCGAGGGCGACATACACAATGTCCGTGATACTCATTTATTCATCCGAACGAGAATTTATTGTTGGCTGCCAATTATCGGAATACCAGACATCTATAGCCAGTTGAAAGCCGCACTCGCGAGGATGGATTCTCTTTTCAGTCATCGTATTTCTCTTATGAGCTTGAGCGCTTCCGCCGCGTCGAGCCGTCCGTCGTAAAGCGCGCGGCCGGCGATGGCGCCTTCGAGCTTGTTCGCGCGCGGCGCGAGCAGCGCCTTGATGTCGTCGATGGAGGCAAGCCCGCCCGAGGCGATCACCGGAATCGACACCGCATCGGCCAGCGCGATGGTGGCGTCGAGATTGAGGCCCTTGAGCAACCCGTCGCGGGCGATATCGGTGTAGATGATGGCGGCGACGCCCGCGTCCTCGAAGCGGCGGGCGATGTCGAGCGCCGAGAGCTCCGAGGTTTCCGCCCAGCCGTCGACCGCGACCTTGCCGTCACGGGCATCGAGGCCGACGGCGACGCGGCCGGGAAAGGCCTTCGCCGCCTGCTTTACCAGCTCCGGATTGCGCACCGCGGCAGTGCCGATGATGACGCGGGTCACGCCCTTGCCGAGCCAGGCTTCCACCGTCGCCATGTCGCGCACGCCGCCGCCGAGCTGGATCGGCAGACCGACGGTTTCCAGGATGCGGTCGACCGCGGCGGCGTTGACCGGCTTGCCGGCGAAGGCGCCGTCGAGATCGACGATGTGCAGATATTCGAAGCCGGCCACCTCGAAGGTGCGCGCCTGCGCCGCCGGGTCGCGGTGAAAGATGGTGGCGCGCGCCATGTCGCCCTGCTCGAGGCGCACGGCGAGCCCTTCCTTGAGGTCGATGGCGGGAAAGAGGATCACGGCGCCAAGCCTTCCACGTCATTCCGGACGCCTTGCGCAGCAAGGCGGTCCGGAATCCAGCTCTGGATTCCGGGTTCGCGAGCTGCGCTCGCGCCCCGGAATGACAGTTTGGTTTTCATCACGGCGTCCACTGCAGGAAATTGGCGATCAGCTTCAGCCCCAGCCGCTGGCTCTTCTCCGGGTGGAACTGCGTGCCGACCATGTTGTCGCGGCCGACGATCGCCGTCAGCGGGCCGCCATAGTCGGCCTGCGCCACCAGCTCGGCTTTGCGCGCCGGCTTGAGCTCGAAGGAGTGCACGAAATAGGCGTGCAGGCCGTCCGGCCCGAGCGGAATGTCGGCGAGCAGCGGATGCGGCTGCAGCATGTTGAGCGTGTTCCAGCCCATGTGCGGAATTTTCAGGCTCTTGTCGCCAGGCGCAATGCGATCGACCTCGCCGGCGATCCAGCCGAGCCCCGGCGTCACCTCATATTCGCGGCCGCGCTCGGCCATCAACTGCATGCCGACGCAGATGCCGAAGAACGGCCGCCGCCGCTGCAGCACGCTCTCGTTCAGCGCCTCGACCATACCGTCGATGGCATCGAGGCCGCGCCGGCAATCGGCAAAGGCGCCGACGCCCGGCAGCACCACGCGATCGGCCTTGGCGACTTTTGCCGGATCGTTGGTGACCAGGATCGGCTGGTCGTGCTTGCTCTCACGAGCGGCGCGCTCGAAGGCCTTCGCCGCCGAGTGCAGATTGCCGGAGCCGTAGTCGACAATGGCGACGCTCACGGCTTGCGCTCCGGCTCGGGGAACAGGCCGATGACGTCGGACGGCGACGGCGGTCCACGCCAGACCGGCGTTGCGAATTTTGCCGGCGGCGGCGGCAGCGGCGGCGCGTCGTTAAGCGCGCGCGCGGCCGAATTTTGCGACCAGGCGGCGAAGAAGCGCCGCTCGGCTTCTTCGGCATCGTCGCCGACGGCAAAGCCGACGGGCTTCCAGCCGCGGCGGGCCAGCGTCCAGCGCCACAGCGTCGATGCTTCAAAGCCGACGAGCAGCCCGATCAGCACTCCGACGGCAAACTGGGCGCCCTGCGGCACCCCGATCAGCCTGAACGCGAGGCCAAGCAGAATGCCGAGCGCGACATAGCCGGCGAGCGCGATCCAGAGCCGATGCGCCAGCAGCCACAGCGGCGCCAGCAGGAACGCCCAGACATGGAATCCGTCGCGCACGAAGACGAAGCGTTCCGGATCGGCGGTGCTTTCGCCCGGGCGCAGCGGCGGCGCGTGAACGGTGAAGGTGGACATCGATACTCTCTACACTCTGATGTCATGCCCGCGAAAGCGGGCATCCAGTAATCACCGAGCAAGCGAAACCGCGATTGTCAGTGGTTTCTGGGTCCCCGCCTTCGCGGGGACGACAGCCGAAAATCTAGCCGCCCAGCGAGCCCTTGGTGGACGGCACCTCGTCCCTCGCGCGCGGATCGATCGCCACCGCCGCCCGCAGCGCCCGCGCCAGTCCCTTGAAGCAAGACTCGGCAATATGGTGATCGTTGGTTCCATACAAGGTCTGCGCGTGCAGCGTGATGCCGGAATTCATGGCGAAGGCCTGGAACCATTCCTGCACCAGCTCGGTGTCGAAGGTGCCGACCTTGTCGCGCACGAACTCGGCCTTGAACACCAGGAACGGCCGCCCGGAAATGTCGATGGCGACGCGGGTCAGCGCCTCGTCCATCGGCACCTCGACATTGGCGTAACGGGTGATGCCCTTCATGTCGCCGAGCGCCTGCTTCACCGCCTGGCCGAGCGCGATGCCGACGTCCTCGGTGGTGTGGTGGTGGTCGATGTGCAGGTCGCCCTTGGCCTTGACCGTGATGTCGATGCGCGAGTGCCGCGCCAGCAGATCGAGCATGTGGTCGAGGAAACCGATGCCGGTCGCGACCGACGAACGCCCCTGCCCGTCGAGATCGACTTCGACCTCGACGTCGGTTTCCTTCGTCTTACGTTTCACCGCGCCCTTGCGCATGGCCTGCATCCTTCAAGATGCGGGCCTTTTATCAGGGGTTTACCGGATTCGCCACTCGGGCGCTGGCCTTGGCGGCGGCGGCTCATCTAGGCTTTAGTTAATCGAGGCTTTCCCGGGGGTTTCAATGCCGGCGCGCACCAACGAAAGACTGGCCTGGTTCAACGGGCAATTCATGCCGGAGCGGGAGGTGCGCATTCCCTTCCGCGACCGCAGCTGGGTCTATGGCGACGGCTGTTTCGACATGACCCGCAGCTTCGGCCACCGGCTGTTCAAGGTGAAGGAGCACGTCGAGCGGCTCTATCGCTCGCTCAAATACCTGCGCATCGATCCCGGCTTCGGGCCGCAGCGGATGTGCGCGCTGACCGAGGAGCTGTTCGAGCGCAACCGCCACCTGCTCGGCCCCGACGACGACTACTGGGTCGGCCAGCGCATCAGCCGTGGCGTCAAGGAAATTCCCGGCGACAATCTCGACTACCACGGCCCCAACGTCGTGCTCGAATGCGCGCCGCTGCCGCTCGTCCAGCGCGCCAAGCTGTTCAAGGAAGGCATTCGCGTCATCGTGCCGTCGCAGCGCCGCGTGCCGCCCGAATCGCTGACGCCACGCGCCAAGACGCACAACTACCTGAACCTCATCGTCGCCGATCAGGAAGTGCAGAGCGTCGATCCCGAAGCCTGGGCGGTGCTGCTCGACATCAACGGCAACCTCGCCGAAGGGCTCGGCTCCAACATCTTCATCGTACGCGGCGACGACATTCTTACGCCGCGGGAGAAATTCGTGCTGCCGGGCGTGAGCCGGCAGACCGTCATCGATCTGGCGCGCGAGATGGGACTGACGGTGCACGAGGCCGACCTCGACCTCTACGACGCCTACACGGCGGATGAAGTCTTCCTCACCTCGACCTCGCTGTGCATTTGCCCGGTTGTGACGGTGAACGGCGTCGCCATCGGCCCGCCAGGCCAAGTCTGGGGTCCGGTCACGCGCAAGCTTGCCGACGCCTACCAGCGCTTCGTCGGCCACGATTTTGTCGGTCAATACCTCAAGCACTATGTCGAGGGCGCCAAAGCCAGCGCATTTTGAGCGGCGATTGAATCCTGTCCGGCAACGGCCTACATCACCTGCGGCATGCAGAATTCCTCCCCCGATCTCTGGCACGGCACCACCATCCTCACCGTCCGCAAGGGCGGTACGGTGGTCATTGGCGGCGACGGCCAGGTCACCGTCGGGCAGACCATCATCAAGGCCAACGCCAAGAAAGTGCGCCGCCTCGGCAAAGGTGACGTGATTGGCGGCTTTGCCGGCGCCACCGCCGACGCCTTCACGCTGTTCGAGCGGCTGGAATCGAAGCTCGAGCAATATCCGGGGCAATTGCTGCGCGCCGCGGTCGAGCTGGCCAAGGACTGGCGCACCGACCGTTACCTGCGCCGGCTCGAAGCCATGATGATCGTCGCCGACGCCAAGGTGTCGCTGGTGCTGACCGGCACCGGCGATGTGCTCGAGCCCGAGGCCGGCGTCGCCGGCATCGGCTCCGGCGGCAATTATGCGCTCGCCGCCGCCCGCGCGTTGCTCGACGGGCCGCTCGACGCGGAAGCGATCGTGAAGAAGTCGCTCGATATCGCCGCCGATATCTGCGTCTACACCAACCGCAACGTGACCATCGAGAGTTTGAAAGGATGACCAATGCTCTCATGGTTCGAGACGCCGCGCTAACGCGCGGCTCCTCACCATGAGGGCCTCTCTCGCCTCATCCTGAGGAGCCCGAGCGCAGCGAGGGCGTCTCGAAGGATGAGGGGGGCCCTGGAAGCACCACGCATGACCGACTTCTCCCCTCGCGAAATCGTTTCCGAACTCGACCGCTTCATCGTCGGCCAGGGCGACGCCAAGCGCGCCGTTGCCATCGCGCTGCGCAATCGCTGGCGGCGGCTGCAGCTCGACGACAAGCTGCGCGAGGAAGTGCTGCCGAAGAACATTCTCATGATGGGGCCGACCGGCGTGGGCAAGACCGAGATCTCCCGGCGCCTCGCCAAACTCGCCGGCGCGCCGTTTCTCAAGGTCGAGGCCACCAAGTTCACCGAGGTCGGCTATGTCGGCCGCGACGTCGAGCAGATCGTGCGCGATCTGGTCGAGATTTCCATTGCGCTCACCCGCGAGAAAAAGCGCAAGGACGTGCAGGCGCGCGCCGAACTTGCCGCCGAGGAGCGCGTCGTCGATGCCCTGGTCGGCTCCGGTGCCTCGCCGGCGACGCGCGAAAGCTTTCGCCGCAAGCTGCGCGCCGGCGAGCTCGACGACAAGGAAATCGAGATCGAGGTGCAGGCCGGCTCCTCCGGCATGCCGATGTTCGAAATCCCCGGCATGCCCGGCGCGCAGATGGGCGCCATCTCCATCGGCGACATCTTCAGCAAGCTCGGCGGCGGCCGCAGCAAGACCCGCCGCGTCACCGTGCGCGATTCGCACGGCATCCTGATCAACGAGGAGTCCGACAAGCTGCTCGACAACGAGCAACTGGTGCAGGAATCGATCCGGGTCGCCGAGCAGAACGGCATCGTCTTCCTCGACGAGATCGACAAGATCGCCGGGCGCGAGGGGCGCATGGGCGCCGACGTCTCGCGCGAAGGCGTACAGCGCGACCTGCTGCCGCTGATCGAGGGCACCACGGTCAATACCAAGCACGGCCCGGTGAAGACCGACCACATCCTGTTCATCGCTTCCGGCGCCTTTCACATTTCCAAGCCATCCGACCTGCTGCCGGAATTGCAGGGGCGGCTGCCGATCCGCGTCGAGTTGAAGGCGCTCACCCGCGACGACTTCCGCCGCATCCTCACCGAACCGGAAGCCTCGCTGATCAAGCAATATGTGGCGTTGCTGAAGACCGAAGGCGTGACGCTCGATTTCGGCGAAGACGCCATCGACGCCATTGCCGACATCGCGGTGGCGGTGAATTCCGCGATCGAGAATATCGGCGCGCGCCGCCTGCAGACGGTGATGGAGCGCGTGCTCGACGAGGTCTCCTTCGCCGCCACCGACCGCTCCGGCGAGACGGTGAAGATCGACGCCGCTTACGTCGAGAAGCACATCGGCGACCTCGCCAAGAACGCCGACCTGTCGCGCTTTATTCTGTGAACTCGCTGCAAACGCTTCGACCACAAAGGGGATACGTCCATGCCACAATCGATGTACAAAGCATCCATTCCCGTCTTCGAGACCGTGCTCAACGCGCTCTCCGCCGTGCTCGACAAGGCCGAGGCGCACGCCGGCGCCAAGAAATTCGAGCCGGCGGTGCTGCTCGCCATGCGCCTTGCGCCCGACATGTTCGCGCTCACCCGCCAGGTGCAGGTCGCCTGCGATCAGGCCAAGAACGGCGCGGCGCGCCTTGCCGGCGTCGAGCCGCCGAAATTCGAGGACACCGAGACCACGATCGCCCAGCTCAAGGAGCGCATCGCCAGGACCGTCGCCTTCCTGAAGACGCTCGACGCCAAGGCGATCGACGCCTCAGCCGACCGCGAGATCACGTTTCCGCTCGGCGGCGGCAAGGGGCAGATGAAGGGCGACGATTATCTCAATCACTTCGTGCTGCCGAATTTCTATTTCCACGCCACGGCGGCTTACGCCATCGTGCGTCACGCCGGCGCCGAGATCGGCAAGCGCGATTTCCTCGGCGCCATTCCGATCAAGCGGACTTGAGGTTCGTCCCGCCGCTCGGCGGTGCCGCATCGAACCGCCGCCGCGCGTCCTGGATTGCCGGCCGGTTCCGCCGCGCCCACAGCCCGAGCTCGCTGACCGGTTCGAGCAGCGAGCGGCCGAGCCGGGTGAGCTCATAATCGACGCGCGGCGGAATGGTCGGATAGACCGTGCGCGTCACCAGCCCGTCGCGCTCGAGCCCGCGCAGCGTCAGCGTCAGCATGCGCTGCGAAATCGAGCCGAGCGCCCGGCGCAGTTCGTTGAAGCGCTTGGCGCCGTCGCCGAGCGTCGACACGACCAACACCGTCCACTTGTCGCCGACCCGCGCCAGCACCTCGCTGACCGCGCGGCAGTCGTCGGCTACATGCAGGTTACCCGGTATCTGTGATGTGCCTTCTTGCAGGTTTTTCCCGGTCATCTATCTAGCCTCAGTATCAATTCGTAACTGACACTCTTCCAGATAGAGGCAACAATGGCGAAACTCAAGCTCGGCATCGTCGTCGGCTCCAACCGCCGCGAATCCATCAACCGCAAGCTGGCGCAGGCCCTGGCGAAGCTCGGCGGCGACAAATTCGACAGCAAATTCATACAGATCGACGATCTGCCGATCTACAACCAGGACCACGAGCAGCCGGCGCCGGCCGCGGTCACGCGGCTCAAATCCGAGATCGAGACCTCCGACGCGCTGCTCTTTGTCACCCCCGAACACAACCGCTCGCTGCCGACGGTGCTGAAGAACGCCATCGACTGGGCGGCGCGGCCTTACGGCAAGAACTCCTGGCGCGGCAAGCCGGCGGCCGTCACCGGCTCCTCCGGCGGCGCGATTTCGACGGCGGTGGTGCAGCAACATCTCAAGGCCGTGCTCAGCGCTCTCGGCGCCAATGTCAGCGGCGGCGAGACCTACATCCAGTTCAAGCCCGAGATGATCAACGCCGAGGCGGTCGTTACCGACGAGAATGTGCGCAAGTTCCTGCAGGCCTTCATCGACCAGTTCGCCGATTTCGCCGGCAAGCTCGCCGCCAGATAAACCGCCAAGCCAGCGAGACCCGTCATGTCCATCCGACCCGTGAAACAGATCGTGCAGTCGAAGCCGACGCTGGAAGGCGCCGGCGTCAGGCTCAACCGCGCCTTCGGCTTCGGCAATACCGCCGAATTCGATCCGTTCCTGCTGCTCGACGACTTCCGCAACGACAATCCGCGGGATTATCGCGCCGGATTCCCCTGGCATCCGCACCGCGGCATCGAGACCATCACCTATGTGCTCAACGGCACCGTCGAGCACGGCGACAGTCTCGGCAACCGCGGCCTGCTCGGCTCCGGCGACGTGCAGTGGATGACGGCGGGCAGCGGCATCATGCACCAGGAGATGCCGCAGGGCGACGCGCAGGGCCGCATGCACGGCTTCCAGCTCTGGGCCAACCTGCCGTCGTCGCTGAAAATGACGGCGCCGCGGTATCAGGACGTCAAGGCCGCCGAGATCCCCGAGATCGTCGACGATGACGGCACACGCGTGCGCGTGGTCTGCGGCGACTTCTGGGGCAAAAAGGGTCCCGTCGAAGGCGTCGCCGCCGATCCGCGCTACCTCGACATCTTCGTGCCGGCAGGCCAGCGCAAGACCTTCAAGGTCGAGGTCGAGCGCCACGCCTTCGCCTACATCTTCGAGGGCGACGGCCGTTTCGCCTACGCCTCGAAGCCGCTCGGCGTGCTCACCGAGAAGCAGGTGAATGGCGAAGAGATCGTGTTCCGCGAGCCGGCCGGAAACCGTTCGCTGGTCCTGTTCGACCGCGGCGACGAGGTCACCGTGCAGGCCGGCGAGCAAGGCATCCGCTTCCTGCTGGTGTCGGGCAAGCCGATCGAGGAGCCGGTCGCCTGGCAGGGGCCGATCGTGATGAACACCGAGGCCGAGCTGCGGCAGGCGGTCAACGAGCTGCGCAACGGCACCTTCATCAAGGCGGCGGCGTAATAGGTGGCCTCATGGTGAGGAGCGCCGTAGGCGCGTCTCGAACCATGGGGCCGCCGCATCCTTCGAGACGCGGCGCGCTTCGCGCCGCTCCTCAGGATGAGGCGGGGAAGCTCAATCCCGCTTGTCGAGGATCGTCGGGTCGGTGACCGCTACCGGGTCGGAGCCCGGAAAAGTTTCGATCAAGCCCTCTTCGAGCTTGCTCTCGGCGCGAATCTTCCTCGCCTTCTTGCGCGCCGACGCTTTCTTTCGCGCCGCTTTTTTTCGGTCGGCTTTCTTCAGCGCCGGCTTTTTTGTCTTCCTCTTCTTGACCTTCTTCGCCTTCTTCCGTTTCGCCATCGCCCACTCCAAATTGTTCACCCAGGCGTTTGCTCGCGCCGCACCGAGATATACCACGCCCCCTCGCCGCCGTGGCGCGTTGACGCCTGCTCGAAGCCGACCACCAGCGCGCGCAAGTCCGGCAGCGCCAGCCAGTGCGGCAGTTGCCGGCGCAAGATCCCGCGGCCGTCGTCGCCGCCCTTGCCGGTGATGACCAGCACCAGCCGCGCGCCCCGGGCGCTCGCCGCGCGCAAGAACCGCAACAGCGCTGCATGCGCCTCGCTTTGCGTGAGCCCATGCAGATCGAGGCGGCCGTCGATCGCCTCGTGGCCGCGGGCCACGCGCGAGCGCTTGCGGCGCCCAAGCGGCGTAAGCGGCGGCGGCGCGGGCTTTGCCGGCACGTTTACGGACCGCGCAACTGAACGCGCCGGTCTTGGCGGCGCCGGTGGTTCCGGCGGCGCGGTGCGGACGCTATCGGCGGCTGTTTTGCTCGATTCGCGCAGCGGCGCGATGGACCTGGTGACGGTCGACCACAGCACGCGCTCGTCGTCGCTGAGCACGCGGCGCGCCATGGCGCTACGGCGCCGGCCTGATCGCCGCGGTCGTCTCCGTCGCGTCGATCTCGGGCGGCCGCCGCCGCGGCAGCGGAATGAACGGCGGTCCCTCCGTGCCGCTCACGGAGACGCCCTTCGGCACCAGCATGACGAAATGGCCGTACTGCTTCATGCGCCCGGCGATGTGCTCGACGTCTTCGCCGTGCCCGAAATAGATGTCGGCGCGCGCCGCACCCTTGATGGCGGCGCCCGTGTCCTGCGCAAACATGAGATGATGGAAGGGATCGACCGGGGCGGCTCCCTTGAGCGGAAACTCGCCTTCGACCCAGATCGGCGTGCCGTAGACGTGGATGGAAGGATCGACCGCGAGCGAGCGTCCGGCCGTGAGCGGCACCCCCTGCGAGCCGACGCACTCATCGTCGGCGCCGAGCGAGGTCTCGGTGAAGAAGACATAGGAACGGTTCTTCAGCCGCAGCGCTTCGCCCTCCTTCGGGTTGGCTTCCATGTATTCGCGGATCTTGTCCATCGACATGTCTTCGCGCGCGACGATGCCCTGATCGATCAGCCAGCGCCCGACCGGCGTATAGGGCTTGCCGTTGCTGGCGATGTAGTTGAGGCGCAGCAACTTGCCGTCGTCGAGCTTGACGCGGGTCGAACCCTGGATCTGCGCGAAGAAAGCGTCGACCGGGTCCTTCACGTAGCAGATTTCCAGACCCTTGCCGGCGATGGCGCCGCTCTCGATCTCCTGGCGGTCGTAGCGCGCGAACACCGTGCTCCTTTTTCCGATCAGGTTTTTCGGCGGGCGGTAGAGCGGATATTTGTAATCGCCGGTGGCTATTCGCGAGCCGTCGACCTGGGTCTCGTAATAGCCGGTGAAGAAACCGTCGAACTGCTTGTGCGGCTCGATGCGCACCGGCCGGAAATTATCCTCGAAGAACCTGCGCGCTTCTTCGCGATCGAGGGCGCCGCCGGCGGCCGCGGTGCGCGCGGCTTCACAGGCGTTATAGAGCCCGCCATAGACCGGCCGCGCCTTGCGCATGATCTTGCTGCCTTCGAGAATGGCGCCGCAGCTTTTCTGGAACGTGGCGAAGGCCGCCGCCAGATTGTCGTCCTGCCAGCCGTCGAGGTCGGCAAAGCTCAGCGGCTCGACCTGGGCGCTGCGGATTTCAACGGCGCGCGCCGGCGCGACCGCGAGCAGGCTTAGTCCGACGATGAATGTAGCGATGGGGCGGGAAGACGATCCCAGCATGCCGTCATTGTCCGGATTCGGTGGCGACAAGCTTCCAGTTCGGATCGCGCGAGGTGGTGTCGCGGGCGAAGGTCCACACGTCGGTGATGTCGGTCACCTTGTCGGGATTGCCGTCGATCACGTTGCCGGTCTTGTCGCGCGTCACCGAGACGAGCTGCGAGACAAAGCGCACGGTGACCTGCGCCGTGCGCTGGCGCTGCTCGGCGGCCGTGATCTCGGCTTTCTCGATGGCGACGAAGCGGCTTTCCACCGTCTCACCCTTTTTTTCACGCTCGGAGATCGCGGACTCGAAGCCGTCATAGACCTCGCGCGACAGCAAATTCTTCAGCGTGCGGCGATCGCCCTCGGCATAGGCGTTGACGATCATCTCGTAGGCGGCCTTGGCGCCGGTCAGGAAATGTTGGCCATCGAAGCTGGAATCCGCGGCGGCGATGGTATCGAGGCCGGCGGCGACCGGCGTGCCGGCAGCCGCGATCCCCGCCCAGCGCTCGATGGGCGTTGCCGGTTCGACGGGTTCGGCCGGCTTTTGCGCGGTATCCGGGGTGCGGTTAGGCAGCGCCACCACCTTTTCCGGCGCCGGCCGCGCAGGTTCGCGCGCGGCGTAAGGGTCGTAAGGCGGCCGCTCCCGCCCGGTGCGCTGGCCAAGCACGCTGCGCAGACGCAGGAAAATGAACACCGCGAGCGCCAGGAAGATGATGGTGTAAATATCGAACACGTCTCGCATGCTTTCAAAAAACCGCATCCGCCGGCCGGCGTGAGGCCCGGTCGGCATGGCGGCCAGCGCCACCGGCATTATCTATGGTGGTGGCGGCGCCGTTCCATAGGTTCTAAAGCCGATTCGCCACGCAATCGGTTTTACCGGCAAAGTTTAAACGATTGAGACGCTGCCGCCAACAGCGGGAAACCGTGCGAGAAACGCCGATGAATGTGGCAAAATGGTTGCTGTTTGCGCTGCTGGCGCTGCCGGTTGCGGAGTTTGCCGCCTTCGTCATCGTCGTCGTGGTGCTCGGATTGCTCGCGGCGCTGGCGTTGCAGGCGGCAAGTTCATTCGCCGGCCTCATGGTGCTGCGTCACGCCGGCGGCGCCCACATCTCGCGCGTGCGCGCCGCCCTCGACGAAGGCCGCGTCACCGCGCTGAGCGCCGACGGCACCGGCTCCCTGACCTTGCTCGCGGGAATTCTTATGCTCATTCCGGGGTTTATCACCGACGCCATCGGTCTCGTGCTGCTGCTGGCGACGGCGTGTCGACGCGCGCCTGCTGCGGCCGACAATGGCGTCATCGATCTGGCGCCGGAACAGTGGCATCAGGTCGAGGACCCTCAGCTCACCGCCCGGCGCGGCGACGAGCGCAGAGACTGAACGCGGCGCATCCTTGTTCCGCCGGTAACGCTATGTTAGCCAACCGCCGCCGCGACAGAACGCGGCTCCTTGGGGAACGAATATGACAACGACCAACGGCGGACAGACACAAGCCCCGGCGCAGCTGCCGCCACAACTCAACGTCGTCGCGCAGTACATTAAGGATCTGTCGTTCGAGAATCCGCACGCGCCGCAGTCCGTCACCCCGGGCCAGCACCCGCAGATCTCCATCCAGATCAACGTCAACGCCAAACCGCTGCAGGGCCACGACGTCGAGGTCGAGCTCAAGCTCGACGGCAAGGCGGAGCTCAGCGGCAATGTGTTGTTCAGCTTCGACCTGCTTTACGCCGGCGTGTTCCGCATCCAGAACGTGCCGCAGGAAGCGATGAACCCGATCCTGCTGATCGAATGCCCGCGCTTGTTGTTCCCGTTTGCGCGCGAGATCATCGCCAATACCGTGCGCAATGGCGGCTTCCCGCCGCTGCTGCTCGACCCGGTGGATTTCGTCGGGCTGTATCGGAAAAAGGTGGCGGACCTCCAGGCTGCCGGCGCAACGGTTCCGGCGACCTGACGATCAAGCCGCGCCGCTACGGTAATTGAGCCATAGCGCCGTTTCACCAAGCGTGGCGATAAATTCCCGATGCGCGGCGCGCTCGGCCTCGCTCACGCGTGCGGCAAGCGGCTGCGGACGCTCGCGCGTGACCGCGGCGCCGTTGCGCGCCATCGCGCCCTCGACCTTTTCGGCAAGACCGAGCTGCGCCTGGCGGGCACCGATCAGCTCGACATAGACCTCGGCGAGAATTTCGGCGTCGAGCAGGGCGCCGTGCTTGGTGCGCCGCGAATTGTCGATGCCGTAACGGACGCAGAGATCGTCGAGGCGGTTGGGGCCGGCCGGGTGCTTGCGCCGCGCCAGCAGCAGCGTGTCGACGAGCCGCTCGCGGGCGATCAGGATGCGCTCGGCGCGCTTGAGCTCGGCGCAGAGAAACGCGTGATCGAAGCCGGCATTGTGGATGACCAGCGGCGCGTCGCCGATGAAGGCGAGGAAATCGTCGGCGATCTCGACAAACCGTGGTTTGTCCCCGAGGAACTCGGCCGAGAGCCCGTGCACGGCGAAGGCCTCCGCCGGCATGTCGCGCTCCGGATTGACATAGGCGTGGAAGGTGGCGCCGGTGGGGATGCGGTTAAGCAATTCGATGCAGCCGACCTCGACCAGCCGATGGCCCTGGGCGGGATCGAGGCCGGTGGTCTCGGTGTCGAGGACGATTTCGCGCATATTAAATCCCTGCGTCATTCCGGGTCCGGCCCTGCGGGCCGTCCCGGAATGACAGAATCATTTATTCCGCTTCGGCATTGTAACGACCGCCCGAAGAATTTCACGCACCTGGGCGCGGGCGGCGTCGAACCCGCGCGAGGTATCCACCACGAAATCGGCGCGCGCGCGCTTTTCCGCATCCGGCATCTGTTTGGCGAGGATGGCCTCGAATTTTTCCACGCTCATGCCCGCGCGCTCGAAGACGCGGGCGCGCTGCATTTCCGCCGGCGCCGACACGACTACCACGGCGTCACAGCGCTTTTCCGCCGCTGTTTCGAACAGCAGCGGGATATCGAGCACGACCGCCTTGGCACCGTCGCGCCTGGCCGCGGCGAGAAAGCGCTCCTCGTCCCGGCGCACCAGCGGGTGCACGATCTGTTCGAGCCGCGAGAGCGCCGCCTTGTCGCCGAACACGCGCTGGCCGAGCCGGCCGCGATCGACCTTGCCGCCGGCGGTGGTACCGGGAAACGCCGCCTCGACCGCCGGCACCGCCTCGCCGTCATAGAGGCGGTGCACGGTCGCGTCGGCGTCGTGCACGGGCACTCCCTCGTCGGCGAACATTTTCGCCGTCGCCGATTTTCCCATGCCGAGCGAGCCGGTCAGGCCGAGAATGAACATTTGCTCCGCTCACCTTGCGACAAAGCCGGCCTGGCGCAGAAAGTCGAGCAGCGGCAGCAGCGGCAGGCCGAGGATGGTGAAATAGTCGCCTTCGATGCGTTCGAACAGATGAATGCCGGCGCCTTCGATCTGGTAGCCGCCGACGCTCGTCAGCGTCGCCGCGCCCGCCATGTCGAGATAATCGTCGAGAAAGCGGTCGGAGAAGGCGCGCATGGTGAGCCGCGCGCTATCGGCATGCTCGAACAGCACGGCGCCGTCGCGGGCAAGCGCCAGCGCCGAATGCAGCGCATGGGTCTTGCCGCGCAACGCCCTGAGCTGCTCGCGCGCTGCCGCCCGGTCTGCCGGCTTGGAAAAGCGCGTCGTGTCCAGCGCCAGCGTCTGGTCGGCGCCCAGCACCAGCCGCCCCGGCCACGCCGCGGCGACGCTTTGCGCCTTGGCGCCGGCGAGCAACTGCGCCGCGGCTTGGGCATCATCGGCCGCGGCTTGCGTTTCCACGGCGCGCTCGTCGATCTGCGCCGGCCTGATCTCCAGCCGCAGTCCGGCGCCGCCGAGAATTTTGGCGCGCGCCTCGCTTTTGGACGCGAGCACCAGCGGCCGGCTGTCGAGCCAAAGCGGCACGTTATGGCGCCGGCTGCCGGCGCCGCTCGGTAAGGAGCCGCATCACCGCCGCGGCGGTTTCTTCGATCGAGCGCCGCGTCACGTCGATCGACGGCCAGTTGTTCTTGGCGCAAAGCCGGCGCGAATAGGCAACTTCCTCGGCCACCGCCGTCTTGTCGATATATTGCGCGTCGGCATGGTGCGCCTTGAGGCCGAGCAGCCGGTTCTCGCGGATCTGCACGATGCGCTCCGGACTGGCGTAGAGCCCGACCACCAGCGGCCGCGACAGTTTCTCCACGTCCGGCGACAGCGGCACGCCGGGCACCAGCGGCACATTGCCGGTCTTAATGCCGCGATTGGCGAGATAGATCGAGGTCGGCGTTTTCGAGGTGCGCGAGACGCCGACGAGCACCACGTCCGCCTCCTGCAGGCCTTCGGTATGCTGGCCGTCGTCGTGGAACATCGTGTAGTTGAGCGCCTCGATACGGTGGAAATATTCGGCGTTGAGCACGTGCTGGGCGCCGGCGCGGTGGATCGACTCGGAGCCGAGATAGGACTGGAACAGGCGCAGCACCGGCCCGAGCACCGACATGCAGGGAAGCCCGAGCTCGCGGCATTTGTTGTCGAGCAATTCAATGAGGTCTTCCTCGAGCAAGGTGTAGAGCACGATGCCGGGCTGCTCGGTGATTTCCGCCAGCGCGCGCTCGAGCTGCTTCTTCGAGCGCACCATCGGATAGAGATGCTCGACCGGCTGCACGCTCGCGTATTGCGCCGCGGCCGCGCGCGCCACCGTCGTCAACGTCTCGCCGGTCGCATCGGAAACCAGATGCAGGTGGAAATAGCCTGTGTCTGCCATCGGTATAATCGGCCGCTTCCGTGTGGAAACCATGGGAGGAGGCCACGGCTGCTGCCCAGGCGCAAGCGGTGGGCGCAGGACTTCGCGATTTTCCTCCACACCGCTGCGGCCGACAGAGCCTGGCAACGGCTTTGCGTGAGAGCGCCGCAACATGGGGACGGCAATCTGGGGATCGCTGGGGACATCATTCGATTGAGCCGGTAAAATCGGCATTTTCGCTGTGGAGAGATGATCGGCTGAACAGCGGTCACAACTTGAGGCGCAAGGGGCTCACTGTGGACAGGCCGTGGACCGCAATGCATGAGTCTAATCAACCGCCTAATAACTACTACAACAAGATTCTTAGTAGGATTTTTGCATAGAAAGCCTGTAAGGCGAGTGCATGGGGATAAAGCCACTGCTCGACGTCCTGGACGGTCATCGGCAATCGGTTCCGCCGGTCTGGATGATGCGGCAGGCCGGACGTTATCTGCCCGAATACCGCGCGGTGCGGGAAAGGGCCGGCGGTTTTCTCGATCTTTGCTTCAATCCGGAACTGGCGGCCGAAGTGACGCTGCAGCCGGTGCGGCGGTTCGGTTTCGACGCAGCGATCTTGTTTTCCGATATTTTGGTGGTGCCGCTGGCGCTCGGCCGCAAGGTCGAGTTTGCCGCCGGCGAAGGACCGAAGCTGGAGCCGCTGGCCGACGCCAAGGCCATTGCGCAGATGAGCGAGGAAGCCGACGACGCTGTGCTGGCGCCGGTTTATGAGACCGTGCGGCGGGTGAAATCGCAATTGAAGGACAATGTGGCGCTGATCGGTTTTTGCGGCGCGCCGTGGACGGTTGCGACCTACATGGTTGCCGGTGAGGCGACCGTCGACCAGGCGCCGGCGCGGCTCTTTGCCTATCGCGAGCCGGACAGTTTCTCCCTGCTGATCGATCGTCTGGTGCGCGCCTCGATCGACTACCTGGTCGGTCAATTCAAGGCCGGCGTCGATGCCGTGCAGGTCTTCGATACGTGGGCCGGCGTGCTCGGCCCCGAGCAATTTCAGCGCTGGTGCATCGAGCCGACGCAAGAAATCGTCGCCGGCGTGCGCGCCGAAATTCCCGATGCGAAGATCATCGGCTTTCCCCGCGGCGCGCAGGCCATGGCGCTGCCCTATGTCGACATGACCGGCGTGAACTGCATCGGCATTGACTGGACCTTTGTCCGCGCCATCGCTCGCGACGTACTGCAGCGGCGCATCGCCGTGCAAGGCAATGTCGATCCGCTGGCGCTGCTCGCCGGCGGCGCAGCGCTCGACCGCGAAGTCGATGACGTGCTGGCGACCTTGTCGGATGGCCCGCTGATCTTCAATCTCGGCCACGGTATCCTGCCGGCGACGCCGGTTGCGCATGTCGAACGCATGCTCAAACGGGTCCGCGGAGGCTGAGCATGTATCCCTGGTTCGTCGCCCTGCACATCATCGCCGTCATCTCCTGGATGGCGGGGCTGCTCTATCTGCCGCGGCTGTTCGTCTATCACGCCATGAGCAAACCGGGCTCCGAGCAGTCGGAAACCTTCAAGGTGATGGAGCGGCGGCTGCTCAGGTTCATCATGCTGCCGGCGATGATCGTCAGCTGGATCTTCGGCCTGATCCTCGCGGTGCAGGGGCATTGGTTCGGCGTCATCTGGTTCGACATCAAATTCGCGCTGGTGCTGGCGATGAGCGCGCTGCACGGCCTGCTTGGCCGCTGGACCAGGGACTTCGCCCTCGACCGCAATACGCGCAGCCACAAATTCTATCGTGTTGTCAATGAGGTACCGACCGTGCTGATGATCGCCATCGTCATCCTGGCGGTTGTCAAACCGTTCTAAAGACAACGCAATATTCACCGCGCTGCGCGTTGCCTCTTGCACGGAAAGCGAACGCCACTTATCTTGTTGGTATCCCACCGAACGCAGGCGGATGCAGTCGCGTTCCGGCTCCATGGTTCGGGCCGGTCGCAGCATCGGGTTCCGGGCTCTTTTTCCAAAATCGTCCTCGTGACCCCAGACCTGCGGCCTCTCTCAAGTTAACCGGCTACCGCCAGAGTCTCCTCATATGCAGGACTCCCCAATTCTCTCAGGAAATAACGCCCCAATGCGGGAAATGAAACTACAGGACCTCAAGTCCAAAACTCCCCCCGAACTTGTCGCCTTTGCCGAAGAGCATCAGGTCGAGAACGCCAGCACCATGCGCAAGCAGGAGCTGATGTTCGCGATCCTCAAGCAACTCGCCGCGCAAGAGGTCGACATCATCGGCGAAGGCGTCGTCGAGGTTCTCTCCGACGGCTTCGGCTTCCTCCGTTCTCCCGAATCGAACTACCTGTCCGGTCCCGACGACATCTACGTCTCGCCTTCGCAGATCCGCCGCTTCGGCCTGCGCACCGGCGACACCGTCGAAGGCCACATCCGCTCTCCCAAAGAAGGCGAGCGTTACTTCGCGCTGCTCAAGGTCAACACCATCAATTTCGAGGACCCGGAAAAAGCGCGCCACAAGGTCAATTTCGACAACCTGACGCCGCTCTATCCCGACGAGCGGCTGAAGATGGAGCACGAGGATCCGACCAAGAAGGATCTCTCTCCGCGCGTCATCGACATCGTCGCGCCCATCGGCAAGGGCCAGCGCGCGCTCATCGTTTCGCCGCCGCGCACCGGCAAGACCGTGCTGCTGCAGAACATCGCGCACGCCATCACCGCCAATCACCCGGAATGCTACCTGATCGTGCTCTTGATCGACGAGCGGCCGGAAGAAGTCACCGACATGCAGCGCTCGGTGAAGGGCGAGGTTGTCTCCTCGACCTTCGACGAACCGGCCTCGCGGCACGTGCAGGTCGCGGAAATGGTGATCGAGAAGGCCAAGCGCCTGGTCGAGCATCAGCGCGACGTGGTGATCCTGCTCGACTCGATCACCCGCCTCGGCCGCGCCTACAACACCGTGGTGCCGTCCTCCGGCAAGGTGCTCACCGGCGGCGTCGACGCCAACGCGCTGCAGCGGCCGAAACGCTTCTTCGGCGCCGCCCGCAACATCGAGGAAGGCGGCTCGCTCACCATCATCGCCACCGCGCTGATCGACACCGGCAGCCGCATGGACGAAGTGATCTTCGAAGAGTTCAAGGGCACCGGCAACTCCGAGCTCATCCTCGACCGCAAGGTCGCCGACAAGCGCACCTTCCCGGCCATGGACATCACCCGCTCCGGCACGCGCAAGGAGGAACTGCTCACCGATCCGGCGATCCTCAAGAAGATGTACGTGCTCCGCCGCATCCTCAATCCGATGGGCACGATGGACGCCATCG